>Ga0206130_10000008_pt1 | contig 364807 bp, 341 predicted proteins | sample Helgoland_Spring_9_FD_148637 | JGI IMG/M metagenome (GOLD analysis project Ga0206130, IMG submission 148637) | Pelagic subsurface seawater microbial communities from Kabeltonne, Helgoland, North Sea - Helgoland_Spring_Bloom_20160512_1 | ecosystem: Environmental > Aquatic > Marine > Epipelagic...
CGAATAATGTACCCATTTCAATAGGTGCACCTGTTGTGTATTGGAATACACGCCATGCTAAAGCAACTTGCAATAATGCAAATACTGGCAACATGACATACATCACTGTGTTTTGCAGTGTTGGCATGCCCATTGTCTCACCTTGCTCATCAAAACCTGCGCCTGCTGGATGCATATTGATGGTCGCTGTATCGAGAATAATTCCCACCCCGAATAAAGCAACACCAACCCAAACGAACATACCACCCATTATGACACTAAGCAGCGTAACCAATATCAAAATTGGCGCCATCCAGTATCTAATGTTAATTAATAACTTTTTCATGATAAAACTCCCCTTTAAAAATAGAGTGTTGTTATATTTCTTACTTAGAATCAGATATATAAGGTTGTACTCTACTTTTATTACTTAACCTACATATCTTTAACTACGGCACTACTTTAAGGGAAGGTAAGTCGTCTTGAAAATACGTAGTTATACAAATAATTAGTTTTGTATAAGTTTGTACAAATTGCTATTCTATTAAGAAACCAGGCCGTGATTGTAAGAATGATGAAATCTAAAGAACACATAAATATAAGCGAAGTATCCCAACAAACGGGCGTGGCAGCAGTGACATTGCGGGCATGGGAAAGGCGCTATGGACTCATTAAACCAAAAAGAACCCCTAAAGGTCATCGCTTATATAGTAACGATAATATTGAAGAAATCAGACAGATTGTTAGTTGGCTAAATCGTGGGGTCGCGATTAGCAAGGTGGCAGAATTACTAACCACTGCTGAAACACCCGTGCAAGTGAATGAAAGTGATGAATCATGGCAACAACAGCAGCAAGAATTATCAAACACACTTATCGAGCTAAAACAAAGGAGCCTAAATCCTTTGCTCGACAAACTAAATAAATCGATGCCTTTCATCAGCTTATGTGAAAAAGTATATCAACCACTTTCACGTCAATTAATGACACGTTGGCAAAGTGAGCCGCTAGGCCATCAATTGGAAAAACAACTTTGGCGACAATGTTGGCAACGCCAGATAACAGTGATGACACTGCGTGCAGAAAAACAAAAACCAATAGCTAACTGTTGGTTAGTGAACCTAGATAATCAACACACCACTTTAGATTATTGGTTATTTTATGCCTTATTATTGCAGTCTGGTATCCAAATCAATGCTTTCAATCAGCTAGATGATATGAACTCGATGCCTAGACTCAAAAAGTCATTAAATCAACCGATAATTATCTACAGCAATAACAAAATAGCTACACGAGAAATCAATCAAGTAGTTAAAGCTAAAGCCATATGGCGTAAAGATATGATCGTTATGGGTCGCGTTGCCGAAATACATCATGAGGCATTCAGTAACACGGCAATTGATCATTTTGGTGGTGATGCTAGTACATGTTGGCAATCAGCTACTTTACAAGCATGGATTGAACGGATCAGATCAAAATAATGAACCGGCAACTGGTATGGTTTCGTGATGATTTAAGGGCAATTGATAACCCTGCTTTATATTATGCAAGTCAAGAAAGTACTTCTACTATTGCTGTTTATATTGCTACACCAAAACAATGGCAACAACACGATGACGCACCCAGCAAAATTGATTTTTGGCGACGAAATTTAAAGTGTTTACAAGCTACGCTGTCCGAACTCAACATTAGCTTACATTTTTTTCAGGTTGAGACTTACCAACAGATACCTGATCTTATCGCTTCAATTTGCCAACATTGGAAGATAAAGAAACTTCATTTTAACCAACAATACGCTTTCAATGAGCAGTTAAGAGATCAACATGTCACTGATGTCTGCCACAAAATAGGTGTCCAAGCTCATAGCTACGTCGATCAGCTACTATTGCCACCTAAAAGTGTTCGAACAAAATCAGGTGGGGCATTTAAAGTATTTACACCCTTTGCAAAGCAAGCTAGGCAGCAAATGCAAGATCCACTAGTAATGTTACCGTTACCCACAGCACAACATACTATCGAAATAACACATTTTCCTGAAAAACTTGAGCTTGATCAAATATCTTGGCCATCAGTGACAAAGGCCATCCAACTTATGTGGCCTGCCGGTGAACAATCAGCAGAAAAAAGTCTAATCAGCTTTTGTGAAAGCACTATTAATGGTTATCAACAAAATCGAGATATTCCATCTATCCCTGGTACCAGTGGATTATCACCCTACTTAACCAGTGGCGTTATTTCGGTAAAACAATGCTGGCTTGCCACAAAAGTATATAACGATGGCTCTGATAATTTTGCTGTTTGGCAGAATGAATTGTTATGGCGTGAATTTTATAGACATATTCTGATAGATTACCCCCAAATTTCGAAACATCAGCCTTGGAAAAGCCAAACAGAAAATATTAGATGGCGTAAAAATGAAGCTGAATTAGTAGCATGGCAGCAAGGACTAACAGGTTTTCCAATCATTGATGCAGCAATGCGTCAATTACTCACCTGCGGCTGGATGCATAATCGTGTAAGAATGTTGACGGCTATGTTTTTAAGTAAGCATTTGATGATCGATTGGCGTTTAGGCGAGAGTTGGTTCATGCAACATCTAATCGATGGCGATATAGCCTCGAATAATGGCGGTTGGCAGTGGTGTGCATCAACAGGTACAGATGCTGTGCCCTACTTCAGATTATTCAACCCCATCACACAATCTCAAAGATTCGATCCACAGGGAAAGTTTATCCGGCACTATTTAGCTGAATTATCAACTTTAAATGATAAAGAAATCCACTTCCCAAGGAAAAATAGACCTCAAGACTACCCAGCCCCCATTATTGATTTAGCTGAAGCTCGCGAGCGTGTTCTTGCCGAATTTAAAGCATTGGGTAACAAAAAAGCGATAATAAAAACTCGATGATTTAAGCGTTTTGATATTAGGTTAACGCATTTTTTAACATAATGAGTAGAAGCAATATGACTAAAACAACGATGAAATCAAAAGAAGAACAAACAACTACACAAATGCCATGCAGAGGTTGTTTAACTAGCTGCATATTCATTTCTAAATGTGAAGGAAAACCATGGAGAATGACTGCTCCGACAATAGCTATTTGTTTAAAACAGGCAAAGTCTAGCAAATTAATTGATAGTTAAAAACTCAAGTATTCATATATAAAATAGTCCTAAATTATAGAGGCCAGTTATTAAAGAATTGCATCGACAACCAATACATTTATAAATACATGCTTCAAACCTTCTGACTTGTGGACGCGGGTTCTTTGATTCCACTTCTCTAACAAACATAAAAAAACCACCCGAAGGTGGTTTGTTTATATTTGGTGGAGACGGCGGGAATCGAACCCGCGTCCGCAAATCCTCCGCTCTCAGCTCTACATGCTTATTTCATCTATTAGTTTAACAACAAGCTACCCGATGAACAGGGAAAACAGGTCGCGATCTTGCTAAGATTTTCGTCCATCAACGCCAAGCACGTTTCAGGCTTTGCTTATGAGAGTCGACGCCCGATACCAAACGCATAAGCACGGCTTTGGTCGGACGGCATTTACAGGTTATTAAGCTGCTAGTGCGTAGTTGTTATCGTTTGCAACTAAAATTTGTCAGTCTTTTTTACGAGAGAACTAACATACTCGGCATGCACCTTAAGTTTTGTAACCCACGTCGAAGCCAGGTCGTCCCCAAGGGTTGTACACGATAATAGACATTATAGATGAGCAGCAGTTTCACTGCTACAACGAAATATTATTTAGCTGACATAATCCGTGCTTTTTCGCGTGACCAGTCTCTATCTTTAGCGGTGGCACGCTTGTCGTGCTGCTGTTTACCTTTTGCTAGGGCAATTTGAAGTTTCGCTCTACCATTCTTCCAATACATTGACACAGGGACGATGGTGTAGCCTTTACGATCAACCGCACCGATCAGGCGGTTAAGCTCTATACGGTTGAGCAATAGTTTACGACGACGATGGTCATCAGGGTGTATATGGGTTGATGCCGATAACATTGGCGAAATATGCGCGCCATGTAACCAGGCTTCACCTTGATGAATGACTATATAGCTTTCGTTGAGCTGGCCTCGTCCATCTCTTAGACTTTTAACTTCCCAGCCTTCGAGGACCAGTCCTGCTTCAAACGTATCTTCTAGGAAGTAGTCATGACGGGCACGACGATTTTGAGCAATCGTGTTGCTCGTCCCTTTTTGTTTTTTATTTTTTTTTGCTGCCATCCGGCTATTATAAATACAAGTTGTACGACGCGCATGGCTAATCATCTGTTGTTTTGTTTAATAGTGTTTTAGGTTTCATATTCTGTGGCATAAGGTTTACTATATGCCTAATGTTTTTGTCCTAATTTGAGCTAGGGAACAGCTTCTATCAACGTTTATGTAATTTAATGGGGAAATCATGAGCAGGCCTGCACAATCTATTCACGGTCAATGGTCTTCACGCTGGGCATTTATCCTTGCGGCAACGGGTTCAGCAGTTGGTTTGGGTAATATCTGGAAGTTTCCATATATAACAGGTGAAAATGGCGGTGGTGCCTTTGTTCTTGTTTATTTAATTTGTTTAGCTGCGATTGGTCTGCCGATTATGATGGCCGAAATCATGTTGGGGCGACGCGGCCGCCAAAACCCGGTTAATACACTACATTCATTGGCCCTTGATGAGAATAGACATCCCAACTGGAAATACCTCGGTTGGATTGGCGTACTTGCCGGTTTCCTGATTCTTTCTTATTACAGCGTTATTGCAGGACAAGCCCTAGCTTATGTGTTTCGCGCCTTTTCAGGTGTGTTTGAAGGAGTCACTCCTGATGGCGCACGTAGTATCTATAATGCATTAATTAGTGATCCTGAACGACTGCTTGCTTGGCATACTATCTTTATCATTATCACCATGATTGTGGTCGCTCGAGGCGTACAAGGTGGACTTGAAAAAACGGTTAAGTTCTTGATGCCTGCCCTGTTTGCTATTTTGCTATTGTTGGTCGGTTATTCTGCTAATACTGGCGTTTATTTCGATCAAGCTGTGGGTTTTTTATTCCAGGCTGATTTTTCACAACTGTCGTCAACAGCCGTCTTAACAGCGATGGGCCATGCCTTTTTCACGTTAAGTTTAGGGATGGGGGCCATTATGGTTTATGGCTCTTATTTATCTAAAAAAACCTCTATTTTAAAAGTAGCTATCGCTATTTCTATTGCTGATACGGGCGTCGCTTTATTGGCTGGCTTGGCTATTTTTCCACTGGTATTTGCCAACGATTTATCAGTTGGTGCCGGCCCTGGACTTATTTTTGAAACTCTCCCCATCGCATTTGGCCATATGACGGGGGGTACTTTCTTTGGTGGCATGTTCTTTTTATTATTGGTCTTTGCCGCATGGAGTTCTGCCATTTCGCTTATTGAGCCTACTGTAGCATGGCTAGTTGAGAACAGGAATGTCAGTCGCCGCAGGGCTTCTGTCATGGTCGGTTTTGCTGCTTGGTCTTTGGGTCTATTAACAGTATTTTCATTTAATATTGGTTCGACATGGACGCTATTTGGTAAGACAATGTTCGACTTGCTAGATTATTTAACCGCCAATATTATGCTACCGCTTGGCGGACTATTCATTGCCATTTTTGCTGGTTGGATAATGAGTCAAAACACCTCGAATGAGGAATTTGATATTAGATACAATTTTGTCTATCAGATATGGCGTGTTTTGATTCGCTTTGTGGCACCCGCCGCAATTATGATTGTATTTTTAAATGCCACAGGTCTTATTTAAGATCATTTTTTTCCTTTTTATATACATTAAATGACCACTATTACTCGTAACTCATTGGTGACGTACACACCTCAAGAAATGTATGATCTAGTTAATGATATTGAGGCATATCCTACATTTTTACCGTGGTGTCGTGACAGTAAAATTATCAGTAAAACAGATGATGTCATCTGTGCCTCCCTTGATCTCGCTAAAGGGGGTATTCACCATGTTTTTTCGACTAGAAATAAACTGGACCCTGGGAAATCGATAGATATTGAACTTATCGATGGGCCTTTTCGTCACCTTGAAGGTCATTGGGAGTTCGGTATGATTGGTGACAATCAAGGTTGCCGTATTCAGCTTGATATGGACTTTGAGTTTTCGAACCGTATTATTGATATCGCTTTAGGCCCTATCTTTACCCAAATTTCTGGCTCATTAGTTGAGGCCTTTTGTAAACGAGCACACGAAATTCATGGTCGCCGCTGATCACATCACTATCGAAGTTGCCTATGCCCTGCCCGACGAACAAGTTATTTTATCGTTAGAGGTGCCGCAGGATTGTGACGTTGAACAAGCCATTCTGCGTTCTGGCATTTTAGAAACATATCAACAGATCGATCTTGCTACTGATAAGGTCGGTATTTTTGGCAAAGTATGCAAGCTGACGGCAAGTTTACGTGATTTGGACCGAATTGAAATCTATCGTAAGTTAATTGCCGATCCTAAAGAATCTCGCCGACAGAAAGTGGAAATGGAACGCAAAAAAAAGGCTCAAAAACGCCAGCAAGAGAATACTGAGGCTAAATAAAGCGCTCTTCTCTATTAACCTCTGCCTTCGAGTAAAGCCATTTCTGCATCAGTAAAACCCGCTTGTTTACGTGCTTGTGTGTGAAAAGGGCCTCGTAGTTCACCATCAAAGTAATTATTTAATAAGTCTTTAAATGTGCTTAATGAGTCAACGCCTCGTTGCTCACACAGATAGTTGAACCAGTGTGTTCCAATCGTGACATGACCGATTTCTTCTCTTAAGATCAATTCTAAAATCTCTACTGCACGTAAATCACCCGTTCCGCGTAACTTCTCCATCATTTTGGGCGTCACATCTAAACCACGGGCTTCTAATACACGGGGAACTAAAGCCATACGAATCAGAGGATCATGATGGGTTTTTTGGGCCATCTCCCACATGCCATTGTGTGCTGAGAAGCTGCCATAGTCATAACCAAGAGAAAGTAGATGTTCCCTTAGTAAAGTGAAATGTTGAGATTCTTCATACGCCACCCTAGCCCAGTCATCATAATATTGTCTTGGCAAGCCTTCAAAGCGAGCAACAGCATCCCAAGCTAAATTGATGGCATTAAACTCAATATGGTTAATGGCATGTATTAGGGTTGCAACACCTGTTTCTGCACTATTACGACGTCTTGGTAAATCTCTTGGTGCAACCAATTCCGGTTTATCCGGCTGGCCTGGTAACGCTGGAACCTCTAATACTTCATCAGACAGTGTGACTTCACCATCAACCCAGCGTTGGTATAACAGTTGTGTTTGCTCTACTTTCGTTAATGGATCTCGAAGTAATAGACAGCCTAAAGCTGCTTTACGCAGTTCATTGATTGTTTCACACATGATTGTTATTTATCCGTCTAATCTAACGCGCGGATCAACCAATGTGTATGATAAATCAGTTAAAACTAAACCAAAAATGTAAAGCACTGAACCGAGAAATACCATTGCACGTACGATGGCAAAATCTTGCGCCTGTATGGCGTCAATGGTGTAGCTTCCTAAGCCTGGAATACCGAAGAATGATTCGAGGATTAGACTCCCCATGAACAGGGTTGGTAATACCACAACCACACCCGTTAATATTGGGATCATGGCATTTTTTAATACGTGTCTGAATAAGACGCGTAGCTCCGAAAAGCCTTTTGCTCTAGCTGTTCTGACGTAATCCTTAGAAGCCTCTTCTAAAAACAGTGTCCGATACCAACGTGACCCACTGCCAATACCTGCAATGACACCAATGATAATGGGCAAAATGATAAACTTAATAGCGCCCATCCCTTCTGAATAACCAGAAATAGGGACAATCTGCATCAATTTACCAACTAAAAATTGGCCACCAATAATATAAAACAGACTGGATATCGACATAATAATGACGCAGAGAATGACACCGCCTAAGTCCACGTAGGTGGCTCGAAAAAAAACCATTAACAAGGCGAAAGTAATATTAACCATTAAGCCAATAATTAACGTCGGTACCGCAATTGCCAAGCTGGGCCACATACGCGTTTTTATATCTTGACCAATATCTCGCCCATCATCAGCTTGACCGAAGTCAAATATAAACAAGCTCAAAGATTTATCAAAAAAGATGGTGTCGCTGGCTTTCTCTGCTAAGTTTGATGCTTGTGAATTCCAAAGCAATGCTTTGTCATAACCTCGCTCTTGTTTCCAAGTGTCGATGGATTCTTGTGTGATATGTTTTGCACCCAGTTGCATACGTGCCATGTCATCAGGTGTATTGACCATAAAGAACAAGGCGAATGTCAGTGCATTGACACCAATTAAAATTGGGAATGCATATAAGATTCTTCTTATAATATAAGCAAGCATAGGCGGTACAAAAATTTTAATTATAGCCTTTCAAAAGCAAGTTTTGTTAGGCAGTTTATGAACGGATTATTCTAAACAGTTTATTTTATACCATTTGGTTGACAATAAAATTGTTTGGCGTAATATCAAATATAGATATAGATGCTTAAAAAATAACATCTGTTTTTTTAATAACTCATTGAAGGTGACATTATGGCATTAACTGCAGTCGACTTAGTACAAGAAGCAAAGAAAACAATTAAAGAAGTGAATATAGATCAAGCGAACACTATGATTGCGGATGGTAGTACTGCACTCGATATTCGTGAACCTGCTGAATATGAAGCAGGCAATATCCCTAATTCTATCCATATTCCTCGCGGTGTTTTAGAGTTCCAAATCACTGATCACCCGAGTTTTCAAGATCGTGATGCATCTATCGTCATTTATTGTCGTAGCGGCGGCCGTTCAGCACTTGCCGCAAAATCTCTTGAAAAACTTGGTTATACAAATACCTGTTCAATGGCCGGTGGTTACACTTCTTGGGCTGAATAACACCTAGTTTTATACATTACTGGACATGTCAGCATTATCTGGCATGTCCAGCAATAGCAACAACAAGTTCCAATCTCTATAAAAACCCCTATTTATAATAATTCCAGATCGTTGTAACATTCTTAGCTATTAATTGTCATAATAACGACAACAAATAGTAGGGAAATTATCATGACTTCAGCTTCTTACCCCATTTCCGGCGCGGGACTCGGTCTTCGTCGCGACTTTATGGATGATTTAGCTAAACTGAACTATGAACCAGCCGACTTTCTTGAAGTTGCACCAGAAAACTGGATGGAACTTGGGGGTACTTACGGTAAAAAATTTGCTGAGTTCACAGCACGATATCCTATGGTCTGTCATGGCTTATCACTTTCGATAGGCAGCCCTGCCCCATTGGATGAACATTTTCTTATTCGTCTTAAAAAATTCTTAGATAAACACAATGTCCGCGCCTATAGCGAACATTTAAGTTACTGCAGTGATGATGGTCATCTTTATGATTTGATGCCTATACCATTCACTCAGGAAGCTGTGAGCTATGTGGCAAAACGAATAAAACGTGTTCAAGAAATATTAGAACGTCCACTTATCATTGAAAACGTGTCTTACTATGCCGCGCCTGGTAAAGAAATGAATGAAATCAACTTTCTCAATGGCGTTTTAGAAGAAGCTGATTGCGATTTATTATTTGATGTTAATAATGTCTACGTGAACAGCATCAATCACGGTTATAACCCTGAAGATTATATTAAAGCTATACCTACTGACCGTATTGCCTATCTACATATTGCTGGACATTACGATGAAGCTGATGACTTAAAGGTAGATACTCACGGTAGTGATGTGATTGATCCTGTCTGGCAATTGTTAGAAAAGACCTATCAACATCACGGCGTTATTCCGACTTTATTAGAACGTGATTTTAATATTCCATCCTTAAACACGCTTATTAGTGAAGTCGATAAAATTCGACGCTACCAAGCAGCTCATGAACAAAATAAAATTGCACACACAGCCTAATATGTCAGACTTTAAAGACGTTCAATACCAGTTTGCTGGTCATATTCGTGATCCTGAGAATGTTCAAAAGATTGATGATATTGAACAGCGTCGCATGACTATATATAGAGAGCTATTTTACAATAATATTGAAGGGTTTATTGCTTCTGCTTTTCCAGTATTGAAAACGCTTACTTCTGATGAACGTTGGCACAGCATGGTAAGGGACTTTATTGTTAAGCATCACTGTAAGTCACCATTATTCCACGAAATATCCCGTGAGTTTTTAAGTTATCTTGAAGACGAACGTGACCTTAGTAATGACCCTATTTTTATTAAATCACTCTGTCATTATGAGTGGGTGGAACTGGCACTGAGCATTTCAGATAGTGAAGCCGAACCTGTCGCCTTTGATCCAGAAGTTGATAGTCTCAGTCTACAACTTAACACTTCATCTCTCGCTTGGCCTTTGTCATATCCTTTCCCAGTGCATCAGATCTCACGTGACTTTCAACCACAAGAAGCCAATGAAACACCGGTTTTTCTATTGGTGTATCGCGATCAACAAGATAGTGTTGTGTTTATGGAGCTTAACCCGGTCAGTGCTCGTTTGATTGACTTGTTAAATGATGGCTTGAGTGGACTACAAGCTGCCGAACAAATTGCTCAGGAGTTGCAACATCCTAATCCGCCAGTCGTCATTGAAGGTGCCAAGGCACTTATTGATGATTGGTTACAACGCCGTATTTTAATTTCTGCTACTGCATAAAAAAAGCCGCTGACATAATCAACGGCTTTCTTCGTTTAAAACATTTTTGTTTACGCTGTTGCTAATTCAATCGCTTCAATCGACAAACGGGTAATTTCATCCCAATTTTCAGCATCAACTAAGTTCGCAGCACACATCCAAGAACCGCCAACAACGCCCACATTAGGCTGGCTGTAGTAATCAGCGACATTCTTCTGATTAACACCACCTGTCGGACAGAAAGTGATTTGTGGAATCGGTGCACCGATCGATTTCAACATCGGGATACCACCTGCTGCTTCAGCAGGGAAGAATTTCATTTCAGTAATCCCTTTTTCAAACAAAGCGAGTGCTTCACCGGGTGTTGCTACACCAGGTATAAAAGGCACACCTGTTTTTAATGCGGCATCAGCTAATGCCGATGTCGTACCTGGGCTAATAATAAATTCTGCACCCGCATCAATTGCAGCATGCAATGTTTGTTCATTGATAATCGTACCTGCACCCACTGTCGCATCTGGCACTTCTGCTTTGATACGGCGAATTGATTCTAATGCCGCATCTGTACGCAATGTAATTTCTAAAACTTTTAAACCACCAGCAACCAAAGCTTTCGCTAACGGCACTGCGTGATCAGCATTGTTAATAACCATGACTGGCATTAATGGCGAAATAGCCATGATTTCTTTAGCTGTTTTACTCATTCTTTAGTATCTTCCAAAATGTAATTAGTTTATCGGGTCATTATTAAACATATTGATCGCACCTGTTTCTGCAGATGAAACACCTGCACGGAAACTATCAAATAATTCTCTGCCCATTCCATAATGATGTTCGGTACTACCTTTAATACACTGTGTACGCTGTTCGAATACATCGTTATCTATTTGAATGTTTAATGAACCAGTTTGAGTATTCAAGCGAATCATATCGCCAGTTCGAACCCGAGTTAACGGACCACCAACTTCACATTCTGGACACATATGAATCGCTGACGGTACTTTACCTGAAGCACCTGACATTCGGCCGTCGGTCACTATCGCGACTTTAAAGCCCTTATCCTGTAAAGAACCTAAGAGAGGAGTCAGTTTGTGTAATTCTGGCATTCCGTTAGCTTTCGGACCTTGGAAGCGTAATACCACAATCAAATCTTGTTCCATTTCGCCACGTTTAAACGCAGCAACGACATCATCTTGATCGTCAAATACCATAGCAGGTGCTTCCACTATTTGATGCTCTTTAGCTACTGCCGAGATTTTTGACATACCTCGACCTAAGTTACCGTGTATTAAATGTAAGCCACCCGAGTCTGAGAAAGGTTTATTTATCGTGCCGATCACATCAGCATCTAATGACGCACTAGGTCCATCTTCCCATATCAACTCATCATTTCTTAGTTTTGGTTCTTGAGTGTAGCTATTCATGCCTTGCGTAGGCGCAACAGTCATAATATCTTCATGCATCAAACCATGTTTTAGTAACTCACCAATCAACACACCCATACCACCAGCAGCTTGGAAGTGATTTACATCAGCATCACCATTTGGATAAATCCGAGTAAGCAACGGTACTATTTTAGTCACTTTATCGAAATCATCCCAGTTAATGATGATCCCTGCTGCACGCGCTATCGCTATCAAATGCATTGTGTGATTTGTTGAGCCACCTGTTGCCATCAAACCCACAATCGCATTTAAAATCGCTTTTTCATCGATCATGTAACCAAATGGACGGAAGTCATCACCCATTGCAGTGTATTTCAATACTTGCTCGGTTGCATTTTTAGTGAGTGCTTCACGTAGTGGCGTTCCTGGATTAATAAAAGAACCGCCAGGGAGCTGTAAGCCCATCATTTCAACCATCATCTGGTTACTATTTGCTGTACCGTAGAAAGTACAAGTACCCGGACTATGATAAGAATCAGACTCTGCTTTTAATAACGCATCACGGCCGACTTTACCTTCAGCATAAAGTTGGCGAATACGCACTTTCTCTTTATTAGGTAGACCGCTTGGCATTGGACCACCAGGAACAAATATCGCAGGTAAATGACCAAAACTTAATGCTGAAATCAATAGTCCTGGGACAATCTTGTCACAGATACCAAGAAACATCGCAGCATCAAACATATTATGGCTAAGACCAACTGCAGCTGACATGGCAATAACATCACGACTGAAAAGTGACAATTCCATACCCGGTTGACCTTGTGTCACACCATCACACATGGCTGGCACGCCACCCGCAAATTGTGCTACCCCACCTGCAGTGTGCGCCGCTGCTTTAATAGTTTCTGGATAGTCCACATAGGGCTGATGAGCTGATAGCATGTCGTTGTATGCTGAAATAATACCGATATTCGCTTTCACGTTTCCCGATAAATCGGCTTTTTCACCTGCCGGACAGGCAGCAAACCCATGAACTAAATTACCGCAACCTAAAGTTGAACGATGTGGCCCTGTTTCAACAGCAGCATCAATGCGAGCTAAATATTTCGCTCTAGATTCACGACTACGTTTAATTACATCATTTGTTACAGCTTCTAATACTGGATGCACCATATTTTAATTCTCTTTAAAAATCTTTACTGACTAATTTATAACGGCTTTTTATATAAAAGCTAATTTCACTCGTATTATAAATAAGTAAACTGGCTTTGCAGTATACCTTGAATGGCTTATTTTCGCATGGTGTGTTTATCAAACTACCCTAAGTTACTTAGTATAAAACTTGATAATTAGACAACAGTTAAATTCATTAGCCAAGCGAATAAAACTACTTGAGGAACAGTAACCAAAGGTAGGAATAATGCTACCTTCCATGAACCTGTTGTCTCACGTAAAGTCATTATTTCAGTATAGTCAGTAGCAACCCCCGTCATCAAAAATGCAAAGCCATTACCAGGTGCATGAGCTCGTGTGACTAGGTCAGCGGCAATCGGTGTTGAACCTTCAGAACAAATCTCTAATAAAGTCGCAACAACCAAGGTCATACCCAAGCCAGCCATCGTGGCCCCGAAATAGGATTGGAAGTCATCAATAGAGACAAAGGTTCTTATCGCAGCTGCTAATAAAACACCAAGTAACAGCCAACGAACTATCATTCTAGAATCCTTAACACCTTCCCACAACATACTTCTCCACCAAGTAAGACCAAACTTAGACTCTCCCCAGCGTTGCTTAGCTTCCTGCCAAGGTTTAAAACCATTCAAATCAACCGTATTAGGGTTTGCAGGAAGTGTGCCTCGCTTTTCTAGCCAATTAAACACGAGACCACTCAAGATACCAATAAACATTGAGCAAGCAATAAACAAGACAGTCCAGTTCCAGCCAATTAAGGCAATTAAAATAACGGTTAAGGAGAGTGAATTCCACGGACTCGCTATTAAGAAAGCCATTACCTGACCTAAACTCGCGCCACGCTGGTACAAACGCATCGCCACAAGCAAAATACCATGACTACAAAGATCCAATAATACACCAGCGAAAGTAGCTCTTACAATCCCTAGAAAACTATCTCCTTTTCCTAATAATGCAGTGACAAACTCACGTGGGACACGTCCTAACAATCCTACAAATAGCATACCCAATGCAAGACCTATCCACATGCTGTCCATCAGTTGTCTTACCGCTTCAATCATCGTCGCAGCCGTCATAGAAACAGGTGAGATCACGTCTGCAAAAAACAAATCGGTTAAGTAGCCAACCGACACCAAAATCAAAGTTGACCAAAGTAATAAATCTGGACGTTTTTTCTGGGTCGTGCTGCTACTACAACAACTTGTTTGTTCTGCTGGCTCAGGAGGTGGGCAGCATGATGACATGTAATTTCCTCTAACTATTCAGGTATGATCTAAGGTGAGTTGCCTTATTGGACAACTAAAATTCACATTTATTATAACCGCATAACTAATTTATGAATGAAAAACCATTACGAACCGTAAAAAGCTTTGTTCGCCGCGAAGGCCGCTTAACACCCGGACAACAAAAAGCTTTAGATGACATTTGGCCAAAATTTTCATTAACGAACGACGACGAGCCTATCGATTTTGAACAGCTGTTTGGACGCAATGCGCCCGTTGTGTTTGAAATCGGCTTTGGTAATGGTGCTTCACTTGCTGAAATGGCAAAAAACCAACCTGGTAATAACTATCTTGGCGTCGAGGTCCACCGCCCTGGGGTAGGTCAACTACTTAACTTGATAGAAAATCATCAACTTACAAATCTACGTGTCGAATGTACAGATGCTGTGGAGTTATTAAAACAGCGTATTCCTGATAATAGTCTTGATCGTGTTCAATTGTATTTTCCCGATCCATGGCATAAAAAGCGTCATCACAAGCGACGCATCATTCAGCCTACATTTGTAGCGTTGTTAGCGAAAAAGATAAAACAGGGCGGTTATCTACATATGGCAACTGATTGGCAACATTATGCTGAGCAAATGTTGGATGATTTATCTAACAGTGCCTACTTTACAAATTGTGCTGATAATGATGATTATATCCCTCGTCCAGAGTATCGCCCTTTAACAAAGTTTGAGCAAAGGGGTCAAAAGTTAGGCCATGGCGTTTGGGATTTATTGTTTATTCGTCAATAAATTAGCAATTAAACTTGCACCATTTCCTCAAGTAGGTTATTTTTCGCATAAACATCTTTTAGAGGACATGTGATGCGTGTAAGTAAACTAGTTAAGCTAACGGCTATCTTGGGTAGTACTACTTTCTGTTCTTTAGCCTACGGTTCCGGTTTTGCAATTCAGGAGCAAAGTATTACAGGCTTGGGGCGTGCTTTTGCTGGTAGTGCAGCTGTAGCAGAAGATGGCAGCACTATCTTCTTCAATCCAGCCGGGCTGACACAACTAAAGCAACGAGAAGTTGATGCAGCCATGAACATCATTCTGCCACAAAGTGATTTTAATAATTCGGGTTCACGTGTCGTAGATTTAGGTGGTTTTAATGGTCTATCAGGTCAGCCTTTAACTGGCAATGATGGCAGTGGCAGCGAAGGTGGTAAAGAAGCCTTTGTCCCTAATTTTTACTATGTCCACCCTCTTAATGATTCAACTGTTCTAGGTTTTGGTGTCAATGCACCTTTTGGCTTAGTCACTGACTACAGTGAGACTTGGCCCGGACGTTACCACGCGGTCACATCAGATATGCTTACGCTTAACTTTAACCCTAGTGTTGGCTATAAAGTAAGTGATAAGTTATCAGTCGGTTTTGGTATCAGCTTACAATATATTGAAGTACAACTAACCCAAATGGCCGATCTGGGTGCTCAGGGTGGGTTCCCTCAGGCTGCCGATGGTAAAATAAGATTAGAAGGTGATGATTGGAGCTGGGGTTATAACCTCGGTTTAACGTATCAAATCCAACCAGCCACTCGTATCGGAATCGCTTATCGCTCAAAGATTTCTCATGGCCTGGAAGGTGATGGAAAACTTTGGACAAGTACAGGTACAAAGCTAGCTGATCAAAATATTAAAGCTGACATTGATCTACCAGAAAATTTATCTCTTGCTGTTCACCATCAACTAAATACTCAATGGGCTATATCAGCTGATATTAGCTGGACCCGCTGGGATCGTTTTCAAGAACTCAATATCAAGTCTACGGGTGGCACTTTCGATCTTGTTAAACCAGAAAAGTGGCATAACACAGTTCGGTATGGTTTAGGTGTTGACTATCAATACAATGATAAATGGACATTCCGAAGCGGTATAGCTTATGATGAAACACCAATTTCTAATGAATTCAGAACAGCACGCATTCCTGGCAACGATCGTAAATGGATTTCTATAGGAGCAAGCTACAATGTCTCTGATGAAATAATCATTGATGCAGGTTATAGCCATCTATTTATCAGTGACCCTAAAATTAATGAGATAGATAGTAATGGATACGTGCTAGCTGGTGAGTATGACGCTAGCGTAGATTTATTAGGCATCCAACTACGTTGGTTAATACCTTAGTTCACAATGGCCTTGACCGACATTATCAGTCCCAAACAAGCAGTAAGCTTGTACGGATTGCTACTTGAGCGAATAAGACGCAGTCCAGACCTGCCAGCTTATGAAAGTTATTTTGCCGACCTAAAACAATGGCAATCTATCACTTGGGGAGAAGTGGCTAAGCAGGTTGCTAAATGGCAATCTACTTTACGTAAAGAAGGGCTCGAGGCTGGTGATCGCGTTGCTATCAATTTACGTAACTGTGTTGATTGGGTCTTGTTTGACCAAGCTGCTTTAAGTCTAGGTCTTATTGTCGTTCCTCTTTACCCTGATGACAGACCTGATAACGTTGCTTATATACTCAGCGATGCCAATGTAAAATTACTGTTACTACAAAACCAAAAGCAGTGGAAAAGTTTACAAGCATCATTGAGTGATAATCATGAGCTACAAACTGTTATTATCCATAATCACTCAGATGAAAAACTTAATGCCCCTGCTCTCTATGAACAAGACTGGCTACAAGACGCTAATGAACCTTTAATTGCAGATAACTGTATTGGTGATGAGTTAGCTTCTATCATCTACACTTCAGGAACAACGGGTCGGCCAAAAGGTGTGATGCTTAGTCATCAAAATATGCTTTCTGTCGCGTTTGCCGCTTCACAGTATATTGATATCTTTAACAGTGATAAGTTTTTATCTTTTCTGCCTCTCTCACATACATTAGAACGTACCGCTGGTTACTATTTACCAATGATGAGTGGTTCTTCCGTCGCCTATTCCCGTGGAATACCACAACTTGCTGAAGATATGCTTAATGTAAAACCCACTGTTTTGATAGCTGTACCAAGAATATTTGAGCGAATTTATGACCGACTAAACGCACAGCTTTCTGATAAACATGCAATAGCACAAATGTTGTTTAAAGCATGTAAAGATATTGGTTGGCACAAATTTGAATATGAGCAAGGTAGAAAGAAGTGGCACCCTAGGCTCATGGCTTGGCCTTTACTAGAAAAAATAATTGCTGACAAAGTTCAACAAAAACTGGGCGGTGAAATGCGAGTTATTGTTAGTGGCGGCGCTGCATTGTCACAACCCGTTGCAGAGTTATTTATTGGTCTTGGTTTTTCCCTATTACAGGGCTATGGCTTAACAGAAACCAGTCCTGTTATTGGTGTTAATCAGCTTGAACATAATTTCCCAACAAGTGTTGGCCGGCCCATTCCAGGTGTATCAGTAAAAATTGCCGCCAATGACGAATTAATTGTTAACGGTCCCGGTAATATGCTCGGTTATTGGAATAACCCTGAAGCGACTGCTCAAATTATTGATAATGATGGATGGTTACATACTGGCGATCAAGCTCGAATTAGCCTGAGTGGTCATATTTATATTACAGGACGAATTAAAGATATACTCGTTTTAAGTAATGGGGAAAAAGTACCCCCTGCTGATATCGAAGCAGCCATTTTATTTGATGACCTTTTTGAGCAAGCGCTGGTCATTGGTGAGGGGCAAGCCTATTTAACGACACTATTAGTGTTAAATGCCGATAATTGGCCTGTACTCGCTAAAGAGTATCAGTTAGATCCTGAAAACGAAGAGAGTTTGACTGATAAAGCCTTACAAGGTGAAATTATTCAGCGTTTGCGTACACTACTTTCCCACTTTCCTGCCTATGCCAAAATTCGTCGTGTAACCTTATTTCTTGAGCCATGGACGATTGAAAATGACTTGATGACACCCACAATGAAAATAAAACGAGCAAAAGTTATCGAGCATCATCAATCTGTCATTGATGCCATGTACGAGTAAATAAGATTCAATTTAATAAGTTGGGTGCAGCAGTCATCACAGCTTCGACAGTATGAAATGAGCCGAATATTAATAGTCTATCACCTTGTTTAGCATAGCTTAATGCTTGTCTATAAGCTTGTTCAACATCCTTTTCCTGCTCAACTTTATCTTCAGAAATAACCATTTTCAACTTATCAGCCAATTCATCAGCCGACATGCCACGTTGGCAATCTAGACCAGCAATCCACCAGATATCTATGGCATCGGCTAACGCTGTTGCAACGGCACTAACATCCTTATCTTGTAACATCGCTAATACAGCAATGGTTTTACTTGACTGATGCTGTTCTCTCAAAAGTTCGGCAAGATTATCAGCACCTTGTTTATTGTGAGTAACATCAAAAATATGGTCAACAGATCCCGTTATTTTTTGAAACCGGCCAGCTAAATGGACATTGTTTAGCCCTGACTCAATCGCTTGCTGTTTAATGTCATAGTCTTGTTCAATTAATAGCGCAATCACTTGCAACACTGCTGCTGCATTTTGCAATTGATAGCGACCTTCTAAATTGGGTAAAGGCAAGTTAAACCATTCCAGTTCAGGATTTGACCAGCGCCATGTCATATCATTTTGGGAATAATTAAATGCTTGATTAGCTATAAAAACTGGTGATTGCAAACTATTTGCATAGTTAATAACTGCTTTGGGCGGAGATGACTCAGAACACACAACAGGATGATGAAGGCGAATAATACCGGCCTTTTCAAAAGCAATCGTTTCACGATCATTTCCTAACCAAGTAACATGATCCAAACTTATCGGTGTAATAAGGGCGATATCAGCGTCAAACAGATTAACTGCATCAAGACGCCCTCCCATACCCACTTCCAGAATTGCAATATCAATGTGTTGCTGACAAAAAATATCAACCGCAGCTAGCGTAGCAAACTCGAAATAAGTAAGTGAAATTCCTGACCGTGCATTGTCTATCTTGTCAAAAGCATAGCAAATGAGATCATCCTCACAATCCTGACCATTGAGCGTGATACGTTCGTTATATCGTAAGAGGTGTGGTGATGTGTACGTGCCTGTTTTATAACCCGCTGCACGTAAAATTGCATCTAATATTGCTACAGAAGATCCTTTACCATTAGTGCCAGCCACAGTAATAACTTTGAATGGAAGCTCCGTCGCACCTTCCATTTGTTGCCAGACATTTCTGACTCGTTCTAAACCGGGATCGACTTCTGTGAAATGGAGCGTTTCCTGCCAGCGTAACCATTCTGACAGGCTATCAAATCTCATTATTCGCTTTTCAGACGACTAGTGCCGTCGACTAGATAATAATGAGAGAATATTAGCTAAGCGGTCACGCATAGCACGACGTTCAATAATCAAATCAACTGCGCCATGTTCTAATAAAAACTCGCTGCGTTGGAAACCTTCAGGTAATGTTTCACGCACTGTTTGTTCTATAACGCGAGGCCCAGCAAAACCAATCAATGCTTTTGGTTCAGCAACATTGACATCACCCAACATCGCTAGGCTGGCTGAGACGCCACCCATAGTCGGATCTGTCAAAACCGAGATGAATGGCAAACCGGCATTACTCAACTGAGATAAAATTGCACTCGTTTTTGCCATTTGCATCAGTGATAACAATCCTTCTTGCATACGGGCGCCACCACTTGCTGAAAAGCAAATAAGCGGGAGTTTTTGATCTAAAGCATACTTTGCTGCTCTTACAAACTTTTCGCCAACCACTGAGCCCATGGAACCACCCATGAAAGAAAAATCGAAAGCAACGACGACCACAGGGACATCTTTAACTTTACCGGCCATGGCTAGTAAAGCGTCTTTTTCACCTGTTTGTTTCTGAGCTTGGTTAATTCTATCTTTATATTTCTTACTGTCTTTAAACCTTAAGGTATCAACCGGTTGGACATCAGGCGCAATTTCTATGCGGTCATCTGCATCTAAAAATATTTCAAGTCGCTGCCGTGCATTGATTCTCTGATGATGGTCACATTTAGGGCAAACATATAGGTTTCTTTCAAATTCAGCGATATAAAGCGCACTGTCACATGCTGGACATTTAGCCCAAACACCTTCAGGCACAGATCTACTTCGAACCGTCGTTCTAATTTTTGAAGGAATCAATTTTTCAAACCAACTCATAATCTTTTACCTATCAAACCTGTTTATTTACTTGCCATATCACGTGCATTAATCGCATGACGCATTTCAGCTAACAAACCAGCGATAACAGCTGGTAAAGCTTCAGGATCTGCTTCATGTTCTGCAATGCAATTAACCAAAGTACTACCCACTACAACAGCATCAGCCACTTCAGAAACAGCCGCTGCTGATTTTCCATCACGGATACCAAACCCAACACCCACTGGTAATTGTGTTTGCTGTTTTAACAACGCTAATTTCTCTTCTACCGCTGCAACATCAATCACTGCAGCCCCTGTTACACCTTTTAAGGAAACATAATATACGAAGCCTTGTGCATGTTCAGCTATCAATGCCATTCGCTCAACTGACGTTGTAGGTGAAACTAGAAAGATCGTATCAATACCGGCTTCTTTTAAAATAACTAAAAACTCTTCTGACTCTTCTGGTGGCATATCAACAGTTAAAATACCATCGACACCCGCTTCTTTTGCTTCAGCTGCAAACTCGCGATAACCCATAGCCTCTATCGGATTGGTATACCCCATCAACACAATTGGGGTTTCCGTATCTTTTTCTCTGAACTGCTTCACCATATCTAGCACATGGTGAATCGACATTTCATTTTTTAAAGCTCTTTCACACGCTTTTTGAATGACCGGACCATCAGACATAGGGTCTGAGAATGGAACGCCTAATTCAATAAGGTTAGCACCTGACTCAACTAATGCATGCATCATGGGTACAGTCACCCACCGCGCGGGATCGCCAGCAGTAATATAAGGTATCAAGGCTGTTTGGCCATCTAATTTTAAACGTTCAAAACATTGACTAATTCGACTCATCTTTAATCCCTTAAAAATTCAAGCCAGCTAAAGCCGCGACTGTATGCATATCTTTATCTCCACGACCAGACAAATTGATTATCAGTGATTGCTCTGGTGACATTGTCGGCGCCAATTTGCTTGCATAAGCTAAGGCATGACTTGATTCTAAAGCAGGGATTATACCTTCTGTTCGCGTTAAATCGTGAAAAGCTTGTAATGCTTCATCATCAGTCACGGATACATACTCAGCACGACCGATATCTTTCAACCATGCATGTTCAGGTCCAACTCCTGGGTAATCTAAACCAGCAGAAATAGAATGTGTTTCTGTAATTTGTCCATTTTCATCTTGCATTAGATACGTTCTATTACCATGCAAGATACCAGACGTGCCAGCACACATCGGCGCAGCATGTTGACCCGTTTCGATACCATGTCCAGCACCTTCAACACCATACATTGCGACACCTTCATCACCAATGAATGGGTGAAATAAGCCAATCGCATTTGAACCACCGCCGATACAAGCTATAAGTGCATCCGGTAATTTTCCTGTCACGTTTAAAATTTGCTGGCGTGCTTCATGACCAATAATGGCTTGAAAATCTCTAACCATCGCTGGATATGGATGTGGCCCTGCAACAGTTCCTATAATATAAAATGTGTCATCAACATTCGTCACCCAATCACGCAAGGCTTCGTTTAGGGCATCTTTTAGTGTCTGAGAACCGGATTCTACAGGAATCACCTCAGCCCCTAGTAACTTCATGCGATAAACATTCATCGCTTGCCGTTTAACATCTTCAGCGCCCATGTAGACAACGCATTCCATACCGAGTCTCGCTGCAACTGTGGCTGTAGCGACACCATGTTGGCCAGCGCCGGTCTCAGCAATAATACGTTTTTTACCCATTCGTTTAGCCAATAAGGCCTGACCAATTGTATTATTTACTTTATGAGCACCCGTATGATTAAGATCTTCACGCTTTAAGAATATTTGAGCTCCGCCCAGTTGTTGAGTCCAATTTTCTGCTAAATATAATGGTGATGGTCTACCCACATAATCCGCTAAGTCTTTGTCCATTTCGGCCTGAAATTCTGGCTCAGTTTTATAGCGATTATAGGCTTCCTCTAATGCATAGAGTGCTTCCATCAATGTTTCACCGACAAACCTACCACCATAAGGACCAAAATGTCCTCGTTCATCGGGATAGCTGTCGTAATAATTATTTTCCATTTGTTTAGCCATTTAAAACCTCTTGCATAAAAGCATCTATTTTTTCTTTATCTTTAATGCCTTTTTCCATTTCCATCTCAACCCCACCGCTGACATCAACAGCATAGGGTTTAACTTGCTGTATAGCCGACGCAACATTTTGCGAATTAAGCCCACCAGCCAAAATAATCGGCTTCGCCACTTCTTCTATCCATGACCAGTTAAATGTTTGACCCGTTCCACCAGGAACACCTGGCTGATAACTGTCTAACAATAAAGCTGAAGCACCTTGGTAACGCTTCGCTACAACTTGTAACTCAATACTCTCATGCATTCTGACTGCTTTTATATAAGGACGTTCGAATTGATCACAATATTCAGGACTCTCATCACCATGAAATTGCAATAAATCTATTGTCAGGCTAGCTATACATTCATGGACAAATTCTGGCTCGGCGTCTACAAATAGTGCCACAACAGACACGAACGGCGGTAATAGTTCAATAATGTCTTCAGCTTGCGCAATAGTAATAGCCCTAGGACTATCAGCATAAAACACTAAACCAATCGCATCAGCACCAAAATTAACTGCAAATTCAGCATCTTGGCAACTTGTTATACCGCAAATTTTAACGCGTGTTCTCATTCTCTTTTTCTAACAAAGAAATTTAAACAACTACTCTACCAGACCACTGGGAAAGCCGACACTGTAGGAAGCGCGTATTGCTGCGGATACTCTACATTAACAAAATATAAACCATCAGGAGGTGATGTGATTCCACCTTGTCCGCGTTGTTTACTCTGCAATACCTTTTCAGCCCATTCAACAGGCTGTCTCCCCTCACCAATTGGCACAAGAACACCGACTAAGTTACGTACCATATGATGTAAGAAGGATTGTGCTGTTACATCTATTGCTATGCAATCGTCATGTCTTGTTACAGTGATTTTTTCAACTGTTTTCATGGGGCTTTTTGCTTGACATAACTTTGCACGAAAAGCAGAAAAGTCATGATGGCCAACTAAAATATCTGCAGCTGCTTGCATTCGCTGCTCATCGAGCTTTTGAAAATACCACCACATTTTATTATTGTGTATTGCAGAACGACTTATTCTATTTAATATCAAATAACGATAAGTCCTTCTCACAGCAGAAAAGCGTGCGCTAAAGTCATTATCAACAGGGCGAGCCCAAACCACATTAATATCACTTGGTAAGTTCGTGTTTAGCCCTAAAACCCAACTTCGCTCATCTCTTGAGGCATCTGTATCAAAATGCACTACTTGTTGTAAGGCATGAACACCAGAATCTGTTCGACCTGCCGCAACTGTTCTTACAGCCTGATCAGCAACAACACTGATCGCATGTTCAAGACATGACTGAACCGTTCTTTGTTCAGGTTGTACTTGCCAACCTGCAAAATGTGTCCCGTCATATTCAATGCCTAATGCAACTCTCACTAGTTACGACAAATTATCTAAGAGAGCCTGTGCCCGTGATTTTTGTTCTTCACTACCCTCTTCCAGTACTTCTTCTATAATATTTCTCGCACCTTCTGAATCACCCATATCAATGTAAGCAGAGGCCAAGTCTAGTTTTGTCTCAGACTCATCAACTTGATCAATGTCACCTAAATCAAATTCCAATTCATTATTTTCAGAATCGGCATCTAGCGCTTCTGTTGCTTTTTGTAACTCCTCTTCTGATACTTCTGGTAGGTCTAAAGTATCACTAATATCAGATTCAACCTCATCTTCAGATGGCAGTTCCAGATCAAATTCAAGTGTGGCTGAATCATCTGAAGCACTATCACTTTCAGAGTCCTCATTGTCGTCAGCTTTTAATTCACTCTGTTCAATATCATCAGAATCAGTAATAGAGCCAGGATCAAACGCTAATAGATCATCATTATCATCTGCTACCGGTGTTGTTGGTTCAGAATCATCTTCATCTAAGTTAAATTCTGGCACATCATCTTCTGCTGGCATCTCGAGAGCAGAATCATTCTCAGCTTCAAGCATTTCATCCGTTTGTTCCTCTGAAGTTTCTTCAGTTTCAGCTTCTTTAAATAATTCATTATCGGGTGCTAAATCACGGCCCCAAGCACTGATTTCTAACCACTCTAAAGAATCTTCTTCTGCTTCAACTTTCTCGGCCAATTCAACAAACTGATCAGCCTCACCTTGTTTGAATAAAACAAATAACAGTTTATGAATTACTGATTTATTGTCAGGTTCATCTTTACGTGCTTCTTCAAGTGATAATTTTGCTTTATCAAGATCGCCATAACTAACAAAAATATCAGCATCCTTGATTAGCTCTTCAACCGTTTTAACCTCTTCGACTTCTGTTTCTTCACTGACAACAGATGCGCTTGCTACTGGTTGACTACCTGTGAAGTTAGGCATTGGAACATCTTTTTCTATTTCTTTAACCGCTTCATCCCATGTTTTTTCACGTCTAGATAGACCACCTGATCCCCCACTTCTACGTCCCAATAGTAATAAACCAATAAGTAAGACAAGTGCTGCGGACATCGATTCAACTTTATTTTCTAAAATTAACGCTTTTGCTTTATCTAAAAAGCTCAATGGCTCAGCTGGTGCCATCGACTGTTCGCTAACCGCTGAGTTTGCTTCATCTTCGACTGCTTGAGTTTGTTCTTCAATAATCTCTGGTGATGCTTGATTATCTAATTCATCAGCAATTTGTGTATTTTGTTGATCCGCTACTAGGTCATCAGATCCACTATTAACAGCGTTATTGCTATAAGCCTCTGGCTCTGAATCAAGCTCTTGTTGAATAGCACTGGCTTCTTGGTCTGTTGATGTAGCTAATAACTCATCAGAAAGCTGTTCCAGACTGTCATCCCCTTCTAATACTTCATCTGCTTGCTCTAGCTTTCCTTGCAACTTCGCTAGACTTGGATCTTGTATTGAAACTAATTTTCGTAATGTCTGGATTTGTTCTTCCATCGCAGCCATTCTTTCCTTGATTTCATCGTTTTCCAAAGCTTGATTGTCAATCGTTTCTTGGGCTAGGGTTAATCGCTCCATCAAAGTTTGTATCTGTTCGCCACCAGGCCCTGATAAAGCTTCATCACCCAGTAAACTCTCCTCATCAGGACTTAACAGTTGCAATCTAGATACTGGTTCTCCGAGTTTTTTTTCTACAGCCGGTGCCTCAGCAACAACTTCTGCATCTGCTGTTGTATACTGACTACTACTCACATCAGCCTCAGTTACTACAGTTTCAGGTTTAACATTACGGTTTTTCCACAGATTGTTTTGTTCTCTAACTGCGGCAAGGGCCTGTGCTTGTGTCAGCTGTTTAATCTCACCTGCTGATGGTATTGATAAGGTCTGCCCCGCTTTTAATCCATTGATGTTGTTGCGTATAAATGCCGAGCCATTTTCTTTCAATAACGCCATCATCATCTGATTAACAGATACTGAACTTTCGGGTCTTGTTTTTAAAGCAATATCCCAGAGTGTATCGTTTGTTCTAACATCGTACTCTGTCGCCGTAGAAGGCGTAAAACTAGGCTGCGTATTCTGAAATTTTGTAGGTGCTTGCTGTTTAATTGACTGTGTGGGTGATTTAGCAACAGGTTTTGAAGCAAACTTTTCTCTAAAAATACTTTTAGGAGGATCCAGCAGCACGGTATATTCACGAATTAAATGACCGTTGCCTGTTGTGACTGATAATAGAAAATCAAGTAACGGCTCTTTCACTGCTTCTTTCGAGGTAACAGCTATGACAGTCTTGCCATTCTTCTGTTTAATAGCGAACTTGAGTTTTAATAAAACTGACGATTTAACAAGCCCTGCTCGCTCAAACTCTTCATGAGACGCTAATTGAACCTGCAAATTACCCGCTTCGTTTTCACTTAAAGAACTAAGAGAAATTTCAGCCTGAAAAGGCTCATTCAATGCTGATGATAATTCGAGATTACCCAAGCCTAAAGCATGTGCAGGTATCGCAGTCATTAAACCTAAACTTGCTGCTACAAATGTACTCGCATATGTTTTAATTTTCATTTAGGACACCCTTCCCTTTAATTACATCAATCTTATTTTACAAGTATTTCTCAACTAATAATTCTGCTATTTGAATACTGTTTAATGCAGCACCTTTACGTACGTTATCTGCCACTACCCATAAGTCTAATCCATTTTCATGAGAAATATCTTCTCGCACTCGACCAACATAGACAGGGTCAGAGCCTGAAGCTTCCGTTACTGCAGTGGGATAACCACCATCTTGGTGCTCATCAATCAATTCAATTCCATCAAACTTCTTGAACAATTCTTTTGCTTGTTGTGCTGTTATTTTTTTATCTGTTTCAATGTGTATTGCTTCAGAATGACCATAAAAGACAGGAACACGAACCGCTGTCGGATTAATCAAAACAGTATCATCTTCTAAGATTTTTTTCGTTTCCCAAACCATCTTCATTTCTTCTTTTGTATAACCATTATCTTCAAACACATCAATATGAGGAAGCACATTAAATGCAATCTGCTTAGGATAAACTTCGCTTTCTACTGAACGGCCATTTAATAAATCCGCAGTCTGTTTAGCCAATTCTTCCATCGCAGGTTTACCAGTACCAGACACTGCTTGGTAAGTACAGACATTAATTCTGTTAATGCCAACTGCATCATAAATTGGTTTCAAAGCCACCATCATTTGGATAGTTGAACAGTTTGGGTTAGCAATAATGCCTTTATTTTTATAATTGGCTATAGCATGCGGATTAACTTCAGGAACCACTAATGGCACCTCATCGTCATAACGAAACTCAGAGGTATTATCGATGACGATACAACCTGCTTCAGCAGCTTTAGGAGCATAAATTTTCGACACACTGGCACCAGGTGAAAATAGTCCTACTTGTACTTTTGAAAAATCAAATGTAGCGAGATCTTCAACAACTAAAGATCTGTTACCAAAACTGACCGTATTCCCTGCCGAGCGTTCACTCGCCAACGCATAAATCTTTCCAACTGGAAATTGTCGTTGATGGAGAATATCCAACATTGTCTCACCAACAGCACCCGTTGCTCCTACGACTGCGACATCAATTTTTTTACTCACAAATTCACCTATAATTTATAGTTTTTAAAGGGCTGCAACAATTGCATTACCCATTTCAGATGTAGTCACTTTTGTCATACCATCTGAATAAATGTCACCTGTACGCAGTCCGCTATCGAGTACTTTACTCACTGCATTTTCTATCCTATCGGCCATAGTGGCTTCATCCAAACTGTAACGAAGCATCATAGCGACTGATAAGATTGTAGCTAGCGGATTGGCCAAATTTTGGCCTGCAATATCTGGCGCAGAGCCATGTATAGGCTCATACATACCCTTACTATTTTCATCTAATGATGCCGAAGGCAACATACCAATCGAACCAGTCAGCATAGAAGCACAATCTGACAAAATATCACCAAACATATTGGTTGTTACCATAACGTCAAACTGCTTAGGGGCGCGAACAAGCTGCATTGCCGCATTATCAACATACATATGACTTAGCTCTACATCTTCATAATCAGCTGCCATTGTTGCCATCGTCTCACGCCATAATTCAGTTGCTTCAAGCACATTGGCTTTATCTACTGAACACAAACGACCTTGGCGTTTACGCGCTATATCAAATGCAACCTGACCAATACGGTTGATTTCACTTTCTTTATAAACCAAGGTATTAAAACCTTCTTTCTCACCGTTATCTAATGAGCGAATACCACGTGGTTGCCCAAAATAAATACCGCCCGTTAATTCACGAACAATCATTAAATCAAGACCAGCGACGACTTCAGATTTCAATGTAGAAGCATCAGCTAATTGAGGATATAAAATGGCAGGACGTAAATTGGCAAATAAATTCAATTCACTACGGATTCCTAGAAGCCCTTTTTCAGGCCTGACACTGATATCTAGCTCTTCCCATTTATAACCACCAACAGCACCCAATAAAATAGCATCGGCTTGTTTTGCTAAGGTAATCGTCTCGGCAGGTAAAGGCGTACCGACTTCATCATAGGCGGCACCGCCTATAAACCCATACTCTAGTTCAATATCTAATCCATCACTTTGCAAAGCCTGCATCACTTTCACGGCTTCTGCAACAATCTCTGGCCCTATACCATCCCCAGGTAAAACTGCAATTTTCTTTGTCATTCGTTATTCACTATTTAATTAATGCGATTATTTGTTCATCGCTGTTTCTGGAAACAGCCACGGTGCTTGTTGTTGGCGCTTTTGTTCATATTCACGGATTTCTTCCGTTCGTTGTAGCGTAAGACCAATATCATCAAGTCCATTTATCAAACAGTGCTTTTTGAAAGGGTCAATTTCAAACGATAGCGTTTTACCATCGGGCAATAGGATATGTTGTGCTGGTAAATCAACCTGTATTTCAAAGCCCGATTGTTTAGCAACCTGATTAAACAAATCATCAATAATCTGTTCATCCATTTTTATTGCCAAAATGCCATTTTTGCTGGTGTTGCTAAAAAAAATATCAGCAAAACTAGGAGCTAGAACAACTCTAATACCAAAATCCTCCAATGCCCAAACAGCATGTTCACGACTAGAACCACAACCGAAGTTTTCTCTGGCCAATAAAATACTGCCACCTTGATAACGCGCTTGATTAAGCACAAAGTCTTTATTTAATGGTCTATCCTGACAATTTTTTCCTGGCTCACCTAAATCTAGATAACGCCATTCATCAAATAAATTTGGCCCAAACCCACTACGTTGGATTGATTTTAAAAACTGCTTAGGGATGATTGCATCCGTATCAACATTGGGTCGATCGAGAGGTATGACGATACCTTTTTCTACACTGAATTTTTGCATTAGTTTTTATACTACCTAGCTTGAAAGTTAAGCTCTTTTTACTCGAGTTTAGATAAATTGTTCACTGAATTAACGCTATTCAGCATACAAACTTTCTATTATAAAAAACTAAGTGACTAAACGATAGTAAAAATACCTAAAAACCTGATTTTATTACTCTTCAAACTCAGTAATTTGTCCTTCAACAGCCTCATTGGACTTGTTCAATTGCTCAATTGAACGTGTTAGTTCTTCTTTAAAAGAAGATTTGAGCACAATAATTTCGACACGGCGGTTTCTAGCGCGATTCTCCGCTGTATCATTGGGCATTAAAGGTTGAGTTTCAGCATAGCCTTCCAATACAAACCGATTGGCAGGGATTTGTCCTGTTTTCAGAAACTCATGGACCACAGATGTGGCTCGTGAGGTCGACAACTCCCAATTGGAACGATAGCGTGGGGTGTTGATAGGAACATTATCGGTATGGCCAGCAACGGCAATAGTACCATCTGTATTCTTTAACACATCATGTATTTTATCTAAAATCGGCACAAAGCCTCTATTTAAGCGTGCATTACCCGATGGGAACGAACCTTTTTCCCTAATCCGAATAACAATTCGTTGATATTGTGTTTCAACATCAATCAAGCCCTGCGCAATTTCACCTTCTAATGCCTCTTTAAACTTTTGAGCCTCTTCCAATAATTCTTGTGCTTCACGTTCTGAAACGGCTTTGGCATCCATAGTGACTTTCAATGACTCTTTTGTTTCATCCATTGAGTCTTGTCTTATTTGATTCAATGGCGTTGGACGCGGCTCACCTGGACTAAATTCTTGAGCAATAATACTCGTCCCTTTCGGGATCTCATTGGCAGCAATTTCGCGCTGAACACCAAAAGCATTATCTAAAGATTTGACAACCATCTTGTATTTCAATGCATCCATTTCGGCAAAAGATAGCAGTAAAACAAAAAAGCACATAAGCAGTGACATCAAGTCTGCAAAAGTGCCCATATAGGCAGGTAAGCCTTCCTCGACCTTTTTATCCCTAGGACCGCTATCTTCTTCGCTCATAATTTAAATCAGCTATTCTTCAGCCACAGCTTCATCACCATCACCGAGTTCTTGATCGCGTTTAGAAGAAGGTAGGTAATTTTTCAATAACTCTTCTAAGACTTTCGGATTTTGTCCTTCCTGAATACCCATCACACTCATGATTATGATGTTTTTATTCATCGTTTCTTCAGCACTTCTTAATGCTAATTTGTCTGATATAGGCAAAGCGAACATATTCGCTAACATGGCACCATAAAGCGTTGTCAACAAAGCAACAGCCATCGCAGGCCCTATCGATTTAGGATCCGACATATTCGATAGCATCTGAACTAGACCTACTAAAGTCCCAATCATGCCCATCGCAGGCCCGGCATCGCCAATTCGTTTAAATATATCCTGACCAATATTATGGCGATTTACCGTTTCGTTCATTTCTGTCGTTAAAGATTTTCTAACAATCGCTGGCTCATGACCATCTACCAGCATGCTGACACCCTTGGCTAAAACTGGATTGGTAATTTCTCTACCTTCTAAGGCTAAAAGGCCTTCTTTTCTGGCCACCGCAGCCAACTCCACAACAGTAGTAATTAACTCTTCTGCACTTTCTGCTTTATAGAGAAACGCCTTCATTGCTGTTTTAATCGATCCGATAAACTGACTGAGAGTAAACCGCATCAGAACCACAGCAAAAGCGCCACCAATGACAATCATAAATGAGGGAGCGTTAACAAAGACAATGGCACCAGAACCTAACGCAATAGTTGCTATGATAAGTGCCCAAGCAGCTATAAACCCAATGAGTGTAGCTAAATCCACAAAAAATTCCTCTCAGCTTTCCAACGCGCCACGTCTGATATTTCGACCAAAATGATTCTACCTAATACCCATAAAAAAGTCTTTATTTCTACTAACTTAAATTCATTTTTGAATGTTTTCTATAACGATACTGTAACCATGCGGGTAGTAATAATAAACTCAATACCAAAAAGACTATCGCTATTGGCCATAATATCGGACGATTCCACTTTTCCTGTAGCTCTGTTCTTTGTTTTGCATCAATCCGTTTATATTTCATCGTGTTATTTGCCATCAAATTTGGCTTAATATTTTTATTCCACTCATGATAAAGGGAGAATTGTTTAGGATGAAACCCCCAAATCCAAGGCGCATCTTCCGTTAAGATGACTAACATTTTTTCAATTAGCTTTTTCCTTCTCTCAGTATTGGGCATCACTTTCATTTTCTCAAATAAGCGATCAAACTCAACATTTTTATAATTGGCCGCGTTTTCACCACCAGTATCAATTTTACTATTAGGTCCATATAGTAAAAATAAAAAATTCTCTGGATCAGGATAATCAGCATTCCAACCCCACTGAAATAACTGGGCCTGACCATTACGCATTTTATCTTGAAAACGATTATAGTCAGTACTGCGAATAACCAGTTGAACGTCTATTTTTTGAAATTGTTTGCGTAACCAATCAAATTCAGCTCTCGCACCAGGACCACTGGCAGGCACATCAAAATTGAGTGTTAAAGGCTCACCTGTTTGTGCATCTCTACCATTTGGATAACCTGCCTCTAGTAATAGCTGTTTTGCATCCTCAATTGGTTTACGCTGAGGTTGTTTACCATCCCATTGGTAGACATACTGATTGATTCCTTCTTCTCCAGACTCATATCCAAAAATACCCGGTGGAATTGGACCTTGAGCAACAATGCCTCTACCATTTAGGAATATAGAAATATATTCTTCGCGATCAATTGCAATTGAAATTGCTTGACGTAATTTTTTTGCTTTTTCAGTCATACCACCAACTAACGGATCTTGCATATTAAAGCCAATGTAGTAGGTAGATGTACCGACTGCCGTTCTCAGCGCTATCCCCTTCTCCTTCATATCATCACTGAGTCCAAACTCACCACTACTTGCGACTTGAATAGCCTGTTCAAAACTATCAGAACTGATACCACTGGCATCGTAATAACCTTGAAGGAATTTATTCCAATAAGAAGTAGATTCTTTTTCTAATAAAAAGACAGCCTTATCGACAAAAGGAATTAATTGGTCAGCGTCATCTAACAAGCCATCTTCTACATCAGAAGGCTCGCCTTCCGTTGGATAATATGCTGCCCGATAATTTGGATTTTTTTCGAGGACCATCCGACTATTAGGGTCATTTTCAGTAAGCTGATATGGTCCGGTACCAACAGGGAACCAATCTAATGTAATATTTTTTTCTATTAAGGCTTTCTGGCTATAAAAATCATCCGCTTCCCAAGGCACTGCTGAAAAAAAAGGCATCGCTAACCAATAACGTAACTGGGGATATTTACCTATCACTTTTATTTGATATCGATAGCGATCGAGCACAGTCACACCTTCTAGTTCTTTATCACGTAGGTTTATCCTGTCACCATCCTCTGCGTGTTGACGTAAGTCTTTAGCATAATCTGCAAGTCCCACGATATATTCACTCATCAACCCTAAAATTGGAGAATGTAACTTTGGGTGCGCTAATCGCTTGATCTGATATACATAATCTTTTGCTGTCAATTCACGACTAGCCACTTGTTTAAAATCAGCCAATGTCGATATTGACTCTAACTGCTGTGAATTTAGTTCGTGATATAAAAATTCGCCCTGTTTATCCTTAACAAAAGCGGGGTGTGGTTGAAATAAAATATTTTCTTTTATCGAGAGGGTATAGACACTATAAGCCACCTTTTCGGTCTCAGCAGTATCATCCAATCTCACCCCTTCTGTATCAAAATAATCAACTGTAGGTAATTGAGTTGCCGTTAAAGGTTCTAATTCATAGGGACGTTTTAAATAATGGTATTGCAGAGGTGGTTCGTATATTTGACCTGTAAAACTGGCCTCATTAGAACTGTATGATCGCGCCGGGTCTAGATGTTTGGGTCGCAATGTAAACGAACTATACAAAATACGTTGATCAGTTTCATCGACAGTATAAGGTGAATTAATCGCAGTAAATTCACAACCTGATAAGCAGCATACAATCGCAATAATAAAATACGATAAATATCGCATAACATTCCTAACAAAGATCGATAATGGTGCTTATTATAACGACTTCAAGCAAGCACCGCTCTTTCAGAAATAGTTAAATTACGGTAGCTTTATATGTTTATTCTATAAATCAGGAGATAGCTCATGGGGTTTTTACAAGGCAAACGCGTTTTAATTGTTGGCGTTGCCAGCCCGCGTTCCATTGCAGCTGGCATCGCACAAGCAATGGCCAGAGAAGGTGCAGAGATTGCTTTCACTTACCAAACAGAAAAACTCAAATCCCGTGTTGAAAAAATTGCAGAAAAATGTGGCTCTAACCCTGCGCATATTTTCCCTTGTGACGTTGCCAATGATGATGAAATAAATAATGTGTTTGAACAGTTATCACAACACTGGGATGGCCTCGACACTATTGTCCACTCCGTTGGTTTTGCACCACGCGAACAATTACAAGGCAGCTATGTCGATAGCGTGACACGTGAAGGTTTTGCAATAGCACACGATATCAGCGCATACAGCTTTGCCGCGCTTGCTAAAGCCGGGAAAGCAATGATGGCAGGACGCAATGGCTCTTTGCTGACTCTAAGTTACTTAGGTGCTGTTCGTGCAATTGAAAACTACAATGTGATGGGTGTCGCTAAAGCTAGCTTAGAAGCCAATGTTCGTTATATGGCTTATTCACTAGGTGAAGAAGGAATTCGTGTTAATGCTATTTCTGCTGGGCCTATCAAAACTTTAGCTGCCGCAGGAATCGGTGATTTTGGCAAAATGCTCGCTTATGGTGAACGTAACTCCCCTCTACATCGTAATGTCACCATCGAAGAAGTAGGTAATGTTGCTGCATTTCTATGTTCAGACTTAGCATCAGGCGTCACAGGCGAAATTACCTATGTTGATGCTGGCTATAATATTATCGGTATCGGTGATAAATAGAACAGCTAATTATTTCGCCCATAAAAAAAGCGCTGATAGCGCTTTTTTTATGGGTACAAGTAATTATATTAGTTAATGGCTGTCGACATAATTTTAATATCAGCATCTAACTTCAAACTATTAATAAATGTACTTAAATCATTTTGTCCACTACTACGTGCCAAATAGGCTGCTAAGGCATCACGATCTTCTTGTGTTGCAGCTGTGATATCACCTTCTATGACTTCATTTAGTTTTACAACAATGTAATTACCATTACTTGCCATAAACCCACTATATTCTGGAGATGTTTTTGGTTTTTTTATGGCAAAGACCGCATCGATAATTTCCTTATTCAAAGAGCCTTCTAAACGACTTATTGTCTGACTTGCCTGCCAAGCGTTATCAGGGAATAAAGACTGCGCCTCAGCGCCGTTGCTTAATTGTTCGATATAATCTTTACCTAGTTCTCGTGCTTTTGTACGCGCTTTTCTTAATTTCAAACCCTCTTTAATAGCAGCAGAAACAACATCGAACGGCAATTGACTCTCTGCAACATGTTCTTTTTTATGTAGCACAACAAGATGTGATTTATCTATTTCGATAACAGAACTATTTAAATCATCTACAAGAACTTCATCGCTAAAAGCGACATTAATGACTTTCCTATTCTCAGCTATCCCATTACCGCCATCTCGCGTAAAAATATCTGTTGATTTAATATCTAGCTCAAGATCTTCTGCAACAATATCAAGGCTATCGGGATTCTCGTAGCTCAAATTAGCTAGGCTCTCCGCCTTTTCAAAGAATAAATCTTGTGCTTGTTGACGCTTAAATTCTGTCAAGATTTCATCATAGGCCTCTGCAAAGATTTTACCCTCTGGCTTTTCTATCCCTGTTAATTTAATCAGGTGGTAACCAAACTCTGTTTTGACAGGTTCACTCACTTCACCAGTACTATTCATCGAAAAGGCTGTTTCTTCAAAGCTAGGGTCCATCACGCCTCGCTCTATTAAACCTAAATCCCCGCCCTTTTGACCAGAGTCAGTATCTGCCGAAAATTCTGCAGCAAGACTAGCAAAATCTTCGCCTTGCTCTATACGCTGTTGAATACTCGTAACAGTCGATAAACTGGCGTCATCATCACCTTCAATAAGAATATGACTCACGCGCCGTTGCTCAGGGCCAATGAATTGATTTTTATTATCATCGTAATACTGTTGAAGATCAGCATCGTTAACTTCAATCGTTTTTGCTATGTCATCTACAGAAAGCTCTACATAGCTGATCGAAACACGTTCTGGAGAACGATAAACCTGTTTATTATCTTCATAATAAAGCACGGCCTCTTCATCATTAGTTGTTATATCTTTTGTGAGTAATGCCGCCTCAATAACACCAAATTCAATGTTACGCTTTTGTTTTTCAAGCTCTAGCAGTCTATTAACAGTATCTTCAGTAGCAAATGCTGTTTTCTGAATAGAATCGTTTAATTGTGAAATAAGTATGTCAGCACGTAATTGTTGCTCATATCGGCCTGGCGAGTAACCAGATCTGGCCAATAAAGATTTATATCTATCTGTATCAAATTGGCCCTCTGTTTGAAAAGCAGGCGTAGCTCGTATTATCTCACCAATAGCTTTATCACTAATATCAAGCTTAATTGATCGTGCCGCTGAATAAAGTAATTTTTGTTCAATTAATTCATCCAATATGCTTTGTTTAGTTTGTGCATTATCAAACAATTCAGGATCAAAACTATCACCCATTGAGTTTCGCATACGATCACGATATTGCTGTAATGCTTTTTGAAACTCTAATTGCTTAATATCTTCGCCATCAACAGTTGCAATAACGACGTCTGTTGCACCTGTTAAATATGAGTTCACACCCCACAAGGCAAACGGGATCGTAATTAAACCGACAATAAACCAAGCAACCCAGCCTTGAGCTCGTTCACGGATGAAATGCAGCATATAAGAACCTTCGAGAAATTTTCTATGGTAACTGATTAATTAAGCAAAAAAAAAGGCGCATCAAATGCGCCTTTTTTCAAATTTGGCGGAGCGGACGGGACTCGAACCCGCGACCTCCGGCGTGACAGGCCAGCATTCTAACCAGCTGAACTACCGCTCCATTTTTTCCTGGTGGGTGCTGAGGGGATCGAACCCCCGACCCTCGCCTTGTAAGGGCGATGCTCTCCCAGCTGAGCTAAGCACCCGGCAAGAAAAAAAACGCTAGTTTACAGCATCCTTTAAGGCTTTACCAGCTTTAAAAGCAGGAATTTTAGCAGCTGCAATTTTGATTTCTTCACCTGTACGAGGGTTACGTCCAGTGCGAGCTGCACGGTCACGAACAGAGAAAGTTCCAAAGCCAACTAACGTAACTTGATCACCGTTACTTAGGGCTGATGTCACAGCTGATGTCATACCATCAACAGCTAATGCTGCTTTGGCTTTAGAAATATCGGCAGCACTTGCAATTGCATCAATCAATTCTGATTTATTCACACTTAGTTCCTCATGTTAATTAGTTATAGTTTATTTAAACAGCGTCGCTTAAGCCCACAGCTGACGTGGGAAGTATGTATCTAACTACAGCGAATTCCATGTGTCAAGATAACAATTAAGCTTTTCGTCGATTAGAACGAACTTTAGTAATTGTACTCTTTGGTTTACTTAAGTCTCATTTAGCTAATTGTAATTTCTTTACACCATTTCTATCATTTATTTGTAGCTGACCATGCTCTTGTAATTGCAATATATTGTTCTATAGAAAGTGTCTCTGGCCGCTGCTGTAAATCAATATTTAGGCTTTGCAAAACAGTCTGAGACATCATGTTTTTCAAGGTGTTAGAAATGGTTTTTCGACGCTGTGAGAAGGCTTTTGTCACCACAGTATTAAGATCACTGATGGTAATTCCATCTGCATCTTGTTTTTGCAATGGTCTTAAATAAACGATGGCCGACTCTACTTTAGGCTGTGGTTCAAAAGCCTCAGGCGGGACAATAAACAACTGACTTGCTTCACATTGATATTGAATCATGATACTCAAACGGCCATAAGTTTTGCTGCCGGGTTGCGCACAAATCCTCTCTACAACCTCACGTTGAAGCATAAAACACATGTCGTCTATACACTGTGATTGAGATAACAAGTGAAATAATAATGGCGTTGTAATGTTATAGGGCAGGTTTCCAATTACTCTTAGCTTTTCTGAATTTTTGGCTAATGAAGTAAAATCGAATGCCAATGCATCTGCCTCATGGACTACCAGTTGTTGAAACTGTTTGAACTTACTCTTTAGTTTTGGAACAAGGTCACGATCGATCTCTATAACATCTAATTGTCCGGCTTTACGGAGTAAAAGCGCTGTTAATGCACCATGTCCAGGGCCAATTTCAATGATGTGTTGGTCTTCTTTAGGATCGATAGCAGAAATAATATCAGCGATCACCATATCATCTTGTAGAAAGTTTTGACCGAATCGCTTGCGTGCTTTTATAGGCTTTCGCGCCATGATTTACCCCAAAGTTCTATTTAAGGCAGTCTGCACTGCCATATCGAGCGCAGCTTGTAAGCTCCCTATATTTGCTTTGCCTGTCCCCGCTAAGTCCAGTGCTGTACCATGATCAACCGATGTACGAATAAATGGCAACCCCAATGTCACATTAACCGCCTTTGAAAAACCCGCATGCTTAAGTACGGGCAACCCTTGGTCGTGATACATCGCTAAAACAACATCAAAATCTTGTAATTTATCTTTAACAAAAATAGTATCTGCTGGCCAAGGTCCTGATACCGCTATTTCTCGTTGTTTTAATTCTTCTATAACGGGTTCTATGACATCAATTTCTTCACGACCTAGATGACCATCTTCCCCTGCATGAGGATTTAAACCACATACTGCAATTCTTGGCCTAGTAATGCCAAATTGTGTTTGTAAGCTGTCATGCAAGATCATCATCACTTGTTTCAACGATGACTGGGTTATGGCATTGCTAACCTCTTTAAGTGGTAAATGTGTTGTTGCCAATGCTACACGGAGCGATTTTGTCGCTAGCATCATGACCACTTTGCCCACGCCCGACCCATCAGCAAAAAACTCGGTATGCCCACTAAATTGATAGCCAGCAGTATTAATAATACCTTTATGGACAGGACCTGTTACTAAAGCATCAAATTGCTTATCCAAACAACCATCTAATGCTGTTTGCAAGGATGCCAACACATAAGCAGCATTTTTTTGTTCTAAACGACCAGCCGAAACAGGTGCCGCTAATCGTTGTGATTGATAGCGAATAATACCTTTAGGGCTGATACTTGGAGTGACAGTTAAATCTGCTTCTTCTAACGTGATAGGCAAACCTAACTCTACTGCTCTTAGTTGTAATAACTCAGGATCGGCTATTACAACTAAGTCACATATCTGTTGTTGTTGAGCGAGTTGTATACATAAATCAGGACCGATGCCAGCAGGTTCGCCTGCGGTTAAAACTATCCTTGGGCATTTATTCAAAGATCACGGTACTCAACATAAGCTTCATCACGCAAAGCACGTAACCAAGCGTCAATTTCTTCTGCAGACTTACGACTATGAATCAGTTCTCTCGCCTTACTACGTTTAAATTCATCAGCCATATTTTGTTCGCGTCGTTCATGCAACATAATCAAATGCCAACCGAAACGACTCTCAAAAGGCTCACTCATTTGATTACTATCAAGTTTGTTCATTTCTTCTTCAAACTCGGGCACCATCGCACCAGTCGTCGTCCAACCAAGACTTCCACCGCGTAAAGCCGAAACGGTATCATCAGAATGCGCTCTGGCGAGTTCAGAAAAATTTTCACCTCTAGATACACGATCTCTTAACTGAGCCAATTTGCCCTTAGCATCTTCATCGCTGACCAATTCGTTGGTTTTAATGAGTATATGACTGGCACTCGTTTGTTTTACCATATGCTCTTCTTGGCTTTTTTTATCGACTAATTTGATTAAATGAAAACCACTGCCACTACGGATCACATCACTTATTTCAGAAACAGCCATAGTAGGAACGACCTTTGCAAACAAGCTCGGCAACTCACCTTGGGCGCGCCAGCCAATGTCTCCCCCTTCTAATGCATTTTGTCCATCAGAATAACCAGATGCGACTTCTGCAAAGTTTGCACCATCACCTAATAGGGATTGCACAGTATCTAATCTTTTTCGTGCACTTTGAACTTCTTCTGGTGATGCGGCTTGTGGCACGCTAATTAAAATGTGTAAAAGATGATAAGAATCTTGCAACCCACCTTGTGCTTGTTGTGTCGCTAAAAAGTCATCTATCTCCCGTTTAGAAACGATGATTTTGTCCGAAACTTGTTTTTTATGGAGTCTACTGATGATCATATCGTGACGAATAGACTCTCTGAATATTTCATAATCGAAGCCATCACGCTCTAAGACGTCACGAAATTCGCTCAACGTTAAATTATTAGTATTGGCAATTTGCCGTAATGCAGTATTCACTGCATCGTCACTGAGTCGAATACCCGTCTTGGCGGCTGTTTGTATCTGCAGTTTTTGTAAAATCAAACGTTCTAATACTTGTGTTCGAAAAATATCAGCGGGAGGCATTGCGGCTTGTCGCTGGCGAAGTTGCTGCTTTATTGTGCTCTCCATATCATGAAGTTCGCTTTCTAAAAGGACTTCATCATTAACCACTGCGATAATACGATCGAGCGATTGAGCCCATGCTGAGCTCATAAAAAGTATGGAAATAACTAAAAATTTAATCATTGAAAAACCTAGCTGTAAATTTACAAAAGGATAAATAACAAACAATCTGTCATATCATCAAAAGAGACTATTACTGGCGATAATTAGTTCTTATTATTCAGCACCATAACCCAAAATACTGCGTTCAAGTACTGTCTCAGCCTTTTGACCAAAGTTACCTAGGCCTTTTAACTCAATTTGAAACATGATTGCCACATTACGATCATTATCAGATACATCGTTAATATAGTTTCGAACAACCAGACGTGATGCCCAGCAGCAACTATCGTATTCAATACCCGCTAAACCTTCTAGGGTTTTACTGTCTTTGATTGAGTGATAATAACGGCCGACAATATTCCACTGATTATTAATGGGTAATGCCGCAGAAACATCAATTTGCTCTAACCCTTCCAGATCAGTCACACCATCACGTCGATAACGGTGTGATAGATTAAAGAGTCCACCATTATCTCCTCGATAGCGAAGTTGTGCAGCAGACATATTCGAAATATCGCTATTAGTATCCCACTGAACCTGACCTCGTGCAGTCCAGTTATCAGTAATACTGGCTCCAACTTCAGCAATCATATCGGACTCTGAACGAGTCCCTTTTATACCAGCAGGTAACGTTACATCACGATCACGGAAATAACGAATTTGACCTAGGCTAACACTTAAATTCTCCTTACCCGTTTCTTCATCAATAATTCTGGAGGTCAACCCTAAAGACAATTGATTCGCATCACCAATTCTGTCACGACCTACAAATCTATTATGACTAAATAACTGCGTCATATTGAATGTTTTTAAATTCGTATCAAAATCTGGAAGATCGCTCTGATTACGCTCAGGGATATAAAGATAAAAAGCACGGGGTTCTAGTGTTTGAATAAAATCACCACTAGCAAAATTCAAATCACGCTCAAAAAATAGACCACTATCAACGCTTACAATGGGTAAAGTTCTATTCGGTGTTTTATCAACTCCAAGGGCGACATTGTCATCTAAGTCATAACGCGTATGTTTTAAAGCAACGCGAGGTGTCAAAAATGTCGCTGCTGTTTGCAAAGGTAAGCTTATTGCTGGCTCAACATCAAAACGCTGACCCGCTACTTTATCATCATGATCAAAGTCAACATACTCACCTGACATTTCATAATTTAAACCGTAAGCTTGGTCAGGTAAACTGCCTTTGAAACGTAGTTGTGGTAGACGTTGATATGGCTTAACCCTATCTGTAATTGTCTGGTAGCCCTGCAAACGCCCTCTAAAGCTCCAATTAGTAGTGTTATACCCCACATCAAATCGGCGATTTAAATGGGTAGTACTTGCCAAGCTCAAACTAGAGCCAAAATCTTCTAAATAATCATTATCAGAAATATAGTTATAATCAGTATCACTGTACCAGTTAGAGAGAAAATTGCTCTGGTGTTTTAATGAAAAATGCTTTCGATCTTCACCATAATGGGGATTAATATCATCACTATGATTTTTTAAATCATCACTATTCAAAAAGCCAGCATTAATTTCGCCTTCACCTTGTTCATACAAAAATCTATATTCACCGCTTAATAGCAAACCACGTTCAGACATATAACGTGGTGTAATCGTCGCATCTCTATTAGGTGAGATATTCCAATAATAAGGTGTGCGCACATCGAAACCGGTCTCATCACTGCTACCTATTGAAGGTATTAAGAAACCAGATTTTCGCTCATCATTTAATGGGAAAGAGATATACGGCGTATAAAAAACAGGGATATCAGCTAACTTAATAATGACATCTTCTGCAGTGCCGACAGCAGCTTCATGATCAAGAGAAACCTCTGTTGCCCGTAATACCCACGAGTTATCACCTTCATTACACGTCGTATAGGTAGCTTGTTTTAAATCGGTTTCAGATACACCCACCCTGAACACATGATCCGCTTGACCTCGGGCATGCATTTCACGGAGTTGATATTGTGCATCAACCAAGGTCCCTTCATCTCTGTTTAACGACCACTCAGCTTGATCAGCCTTTAAAATAATATCGCTATCACGCATCTGCATACGGTCAGTTGCCGTTATTTGCCCAGATACTTGATTGTAAGTGACTCTTTGAGCTGTGAGTTCTTGACCATCTTTAACAATAATCACATTACCCGTAAATACCGATGTACCTTGCTCAACTAATTGAGCATCATCAGCTTTAACATCAACCAACCCTGTTGGATTCATTTCAACCTTTGGCATAAAGTCAACTCCACGAGAAAGACCACATTGTTGCCAGGTTGATGATTCAGCCATAGTCATTGAACTAAAGCTCGTTAAAGTTACTACATAAAAAGCGGTCAGTTTGCGCATGAGCGTCCTCAAGATCCATACCGAAGTATTATTCAGTGTAGCTGGATGAAAATTTATCTACAATTTATCGCATAGAAATGGCTTTTCATCAAATATCCTTACTTAATATATACGTAACTTAATACCATCTCCTTGGAATATCAATAACTTAGTTATTATTTCTATAACTAACGTAACATGCTATAGATTATTACTCCGTCACCAAATTAAAAAAACAAACCGGAATGCAAAAGTATTTGTTGACAGTCAAATTCGAAATCCCTATAGTATGCGCTTGCTTTCGGGGCTATAGCTCAGCTGGGAGAGCGCTTGCATGGCATGCAAGAGGTCGGCGGTTCGATCCCGCCTAGCTCCACCAGTATAAAGCACCATTTTAGGTCCCCATCGTCTAGAGGCCTAGGACACTGCCCTTTCACGGCGGTAACAGGGGTTCGAACCCCCTTGGGGACGCCATATAAAATAACCGTTTAGGTAAAACTAAGCGGTTTTTTTATGTCTGATACTTTAATCAATGATTAGGCCCCCAGGATGACTAGTTATTTCTTATCTTGTTTAGCTTGTATCTTATTTAATATTTCTGCCCTTGAAACTGTCATTCCTTCCGGCACTTCGATTTTAAGACTAACCTGGTTATTTTTGATTGAGAAAACTGTCACTTTTATACCGTCCTCATCAAATATGATCTCACCAGATTGTGCCGATAAAATATACATAATAATCTCCATATTATTGTGTAGAGTAAATTTTGAAGTACAAATGAATTATTCATTACATAAAATATGTACCCCATAAAAAGGCCAGCTTTCCCGCTGGCCTTAATTTGTCATTTTAAACTCGTTTTTAGTAAATAGAAATAATTTTAACTATCACTATCCTCTCCACCAAAGAACTGCCACCATCTACGATTTGTTTTTTCTACACCATCGTTATCGTCATCGCGCTCTTTATCTTTCATTTCCTTTTCATGCTTATCTTTTGACTTTTTTGCTTTCTTTTCTTTTTTGTCTTTATGCTCTTTTAAATCTTTCTCTTTATCCTTCATTTTGTGCTTCAGTTCATCATCAAACTCTTTCTTATGTTGCTCAGAGACACCACCAGCATTGTATTGACGATGCTCAGCACCCTGCTCACTAATGTGATCTGCCGCCACACCACCAACGCCATGACCTTTGCCTTTACCCTTATCACTAGCAATGGCCGTACCCGCGCTGGTAAATAATACGATAGTTATTAATGTAATTAATTTATGATTTTTTTGCATTTTACTGTCTCCTTTATTGAATAAAATATTACAGTACAGATTTAACACAAGAAACATGAACGCTAACTGAACTTACTTCATAGTCAAACTATAAAAGTTAATGTATTTTCCTCATTAAATAATAACCGATACCAGCAAAAATCAGGGTGGGTAATGATGCTGCAAGCATCGGGAAAACACCAAAAACAAGGCCAATATGTTGGAAACTTTGATTAAATAAATGAAAACTAATACCAATCAAGGTACCGGCAACAATGCGCCCGCCCATTGGGGCTGAGCGTAATGGGCCAAAAACAAAAGGTACTGCTAAAAATACCATTACCGCAGAGCTCAACGGCATCATAACCTTCATCCAGAATGCTAACTGATATTGACCGACAGCTTGTTGATTATCCTTTAAGTAATCTATGTACTCAACTAAACCCCAAACAGGTAGAAAATCAGGTGGCACAATAACCACATTTAGTAAGCCTGGGTTTAACTTTGACTTCCACCTAGCATACTCTACAGCCTGTATTTCAACACCATCACTATCTAGAATACTTTGTTGTACATCGGATAAAATCCAAACATCATCTTCATATTTAGCATCTTGTGCTTCCGTAATAATCCTTAAGCGATTTTGTGCGTCAAATTCATAAATAGAAATATCTGAAAAACGACCATCCGGTAAGATACGGCTGATGTGGTTAAAATGCTTACCATCACGTGTCCAAAAACCATGATCTGAACGTGACCCGACAGTGCCTGTTTGTGCTATAGACTGAAGTTCACGCGCTTTTTGCTCTGCAGGTGGTCGTATGACCTCACCTACAAATACTGCTACCAACATTAAAGCAATAGCAACAATCAAAACAGCTTTACTAATACGCTGAATGGAGATGCCAGCGGCACGCATTACCACCAATTCACTTTGTGTCGCTAGATGCCCTAAACCTAAAACACTACCCAGCAAAGCAGCAACAGGTAATAATTCATAAATCCGTTTGGGCATAGACAAGAAAATATATGACAATACCTCAACGATTTGGTAACTGCCCTTACCTAAATCATCCAGCTCGGTAACAAAGTCCATAAAAGTATAAAGACCCAGTAATACCAACATGACTAGGCCTGTCGTACTCAATATTGTTTTAGCAATATAACGCTGCAGAATGGTCATGTTGCCATTCCTTTTTGTTTTTTATACTCCTGCCAAAAATAGTAGATTTTCTGGCGATTGAATAAGGCTAGTAAAATAATTATCATTAGTAGATGCACCCAAACACCACCAAACCAGGGTGCAAGCGTACCTTTAGCTACCCATGCTCTATTTAGCCCTAGTAAATTGCTATAAACAATGTATATCACTATAGCAGGGAAAAAGCCTGCATAGCGTCCTTTTCGTGGACCTGTTTTAGATAAACTAATTGCAAACAAACATAGAATAATGGTCATTAAAGCAGTGGACACTCGCCAGTGCACCTCGGCTAAATCTTTATTTGTGCCTCTTTCCAACAGCTTGGCCGTTGGTAGAGACTTATGGCGTTCTCTAAAGTGCCCTTTTTCGCCCTTCTCAACTAGTAAATTATGCTCTTCGAATTGAGCAATAACAAAATCTTTCTCTCCTGCATTGCCTTGATAACGATAACCATTTTGGAGTATTAAATATTTATTGCCAGTATCATCATCAATTTCGAAATGACCACGTTCTGATCTAAAAATCATCGGTTTATCTTCACGATCAATTTCTATGAACACACTTTCCATCGTTTGATTATCATTCGCTAGGCCTTCTGAATAAAAGGTCCAATCACCATTTCGGCTTTCTTTAAAATTACCTGCGACTAAACCACTGGTATCAGCAGCAATTTTAGCTTTTTGTTCTAATTCATAGCGCCCAGATAATACTTGAGGCACCACTGCTAACGACAGTATTGCAACAATAAGAGCAATAACGATGGAGAAAACCGCCACATTACGCACAATCCGTTTATCGGGAATACCGCACGCTGCAATCACCGTCAATTCACTCTCAGAGTTCATACGTCCTAGTGCCAACAGCACTGCTAGAAAAGCACCTATCGGTAATAGCAGAGATAGTGCGCCAAGCGAGCTATAACCTAATAAAGAAAAAATAACTTCGCTCGGCAGGCTTCCAATTGCGGCTTGAGCTAAATAACGAGCAAATCGAGTGGCAACATAAATCAGCCATAGCACAGCAATAACAGCAATTAAGTTGACTGAAAACTCACGTAACAAATAGCGATCAATAACAGAAAAATAGTGATGAAAAAATTGGCGAAGTGCGGGCATTATTTAGTGGTCTTCGTTACAATGGTAAGACAAATTAAGTATGAACATTTTAATTGCTGGCTTAAAGCAGCTTGGAGCAAAGTCAAATTGTTCATCGATATACTCGTCATAGGTAATTACAGTCTAAATCATCTTGTCTCATAGGAGAAATCAATGCAGTATTTTGTCACAAGCAGCACACCGGAAACAGAAAAAACCGACTGCGTTGTCATTGCCGTTTACGAAGAGAGCCAACTAAGCCCTAGCGCTAGTACTATTAACACTAGTTCAAATGGCCAAATTCAAAAGCTAATTGATCGTGGTGATATTACAGGCAAAATAGGCCAAACGCTAATGTTACAAGACCTTGATGGTATGAACAGCCCAAGAGTTCTGATAGCAGGTTGCGGCAAGCAAAATGAAACAACTGAAAATAGTTTTAACACCATCATTACATCAGTGATAAAAGCCTTGGACGCTTCAGGCGCAAACACTGCGACAAGTTATTTGAATGAAATTGATGTTAAACAACGTTCAGCTTCATGGAAAACAAGTCAAACAGTGATTGCTGCAGAAGCCTCTCTTTATATATACACCTCAACAAAAAGTACTGCTCCATCTAGTGAAAAACCTATTCAATCAGTCGCTTTTTTCTCTGAAAGTAGTGAAAAGGAAATTCAACAAGCAGCAATGCAAGGACTTGCTATTGCAAATGGTATGGGCTTAGCTAAAGAACTCGGTAACTTACCTGGTAATGTTTGCACGCCAAGCTATCTTGCAGAGCAAGCGCAATCACTATCAGAGCAATTTGGTTCGGTTACCACCACCATTCTTGATGAAGAAGAAATGGAAGAACTCGGCATGGGCTCACTCTTATCTGTCTCTAGAGGCAGCCGCCAACCAGCAAAACTAATCACAATGAATTACCAAGGTGCTGGCGATGAAAAACCCGTTGTCTTCGTGGGTAAAGGCCTCACATTTGATGCCGGAGGCATTTCATTAAAGCCAGCTGCTGGTATGGATGAAATGAAATACGATATGTGTGGTAGCGCCAGTGTATTTGGAACAATTTCAGCTATTGCAGAACTTAACTTACCGATTAACGTCATTGGCATCGTACCTAGTTCAGAAAACATGCCGGATGGTGACGCTAACAAACCAGGTGATATCGTCACCAGCATGGCAGGTAAAACCATTGAAATATTAAATACCGATGCTGAAGGTCGTTTGATTTTATGTGATGCCTTAACTTACAGCGAACGTTTTGATCCTGCTGTCGTCATCGATATTGCCACATTAACAGGTGCCATCATTGTCGCTTTGGGCAGCAAGACAACGGGGTTAATGGCTAATGATCAAGCGCTTGCAGATGACTTATTACAAGCGGGAACCGATAGCCATGATCGTGCATGGCAGCTTCCGCTATGGGATGACTATCAAGAACAGTTAGACAGTAACTTTGCTGACATCGCTAATATCGGTGGTAAAGAAGCTGGTAGCGTCACTGCAGCTTGTTTCCTCTCTCGCTTTACTGAAAAATTCACATGGGCTCACCTTGATATTGCAGGTACTGCATGGAAAAGTGGCGGTAAAAACAAAGGTGCAACAGGTCGTCCTGTACCTATGCTTGTGCAATACCTACTCAATAGAATTGATGCTAAATAAATAGTTGTCAACTTCATGACACGTATTAGCTTTTACATTTTAAAAGGTTCAGAAGAACATGACCGACAGGTCTTTGCCTGTCGGTTAATCGAAAAGGCTTATTTACAGGGAAACCATGTCTATGTACATGCTGCGGATGAGCAACAAGCCGAACAACTGAATAACGTGCTTTGGTCATTTCGTCCTGATAGTTTTGTGCCACACGAATTGATGAACGAAACACCTGATACAAATTGCCCCATTCTTATCGGGCACAATGCAGCACCACCCCGCTTAATGAACCTACTGATTAATTTAAGTCCTCAACAACCGCTGTTCTTTAGCCAATTCGAACGGATGGCCGAGTTTATTAATGATGATGAACACATTAAAAATAGTGGTCGTGAACGCTATCGTTTTTATCAACAGCGCGGTTATGATCTAGAGAGCCATAGTATTTAAGCAATAAATCGAGCCGCAATAACACTTTGCCTAGCGCAATTTATAATCACTCAACAGATAGCATAAACAACACGGTATAATGCCGTTCTTATTTTTAAACTCGACCTGCAAAACTATCATGGAAAAAACCTATAACCCTGACCAGATTGAACAACGTTGGTACCAGACATGGGAACAAAATGGTGAATTCACGCCATCTGGTGAAGGTTCACCCTACGCAATAATGCTGCCGCCACCAAACGTGACGGGTAGTTTGCATATGGGCCATGGTTTTAACAATACCATTATGGACGCACTGACTCGTTACCATCGCATGAAAGGTGAGAACACCTTATGGCAGCCAGGTACTGACCATGCAGGTATTGCAACGCAAATGGTCGTAGAGAGACAACTTAACGCACAAGGCCAAACTCGACATGACTTAGGTCGTGACAAGTTTATTGATCGAGTGTGGGACTGGAAACAAGAGTCTGGTGATAACATCACCCGTCAATTACGTAGGTTAGGATCTTCTCTAGACTGGTCTCGTGATCGCTTTACCATGGATGAAGGTTTATCAGAAGCAGTTAAACATGTCTTTGTCCAATTACACAAAGAAGGCTTAATTTATAGAGGAAAACGCCTCGTTAACTGGGATCCTGTTCTACATACAGCAGTGTCCGATCTTGAAGTGCTCTCAGAAGAAGAATCAGGTCACTTATGGCACTTTCGTTATCCGTTGACAGATGGTTCAGGCCACCTTGTCGTCGCAACAACACGGCCAGAAACCATGCTGGGTGATACAGCTGTTGCCATTCATCCTGATGATGATCGTTATAAACACCTTATCGGTAAAACAATTACCTTGCCTTTAGTCGGTCGTGAAATTCCAATCATTGCTGATGATTATGTTGATCTTGAATTTGGTACTGGTTGCGTAAAAATAACACCTGCTCATGACTTTAATGATGCCGAAATGGGCCAGCGCCATAATTTAGAACAAATCAATATCCTAACTATTGATGCTGCTATTAATGACAATGGGCCGGAAAAATACCAAGGTCTAGATCGTTATGAAGCACGTGATGTAATCGTTCACGATCTAAAAGAGTTGGGATTATTAGAAGATATTAAAGAACATAAATTAATGGTGCCAAGAGGCGATCGTAGTGGTGCCGTTATTGAACCCTTCTTAACAGATCAATGGTATGTCAAAGCTGACGTGTTGGCAGAGCCAGCTGTTAAAGCTGTTCAAGAAGGTAAAATTAAATTTGTGCCGGGCAATTGGGATAAAACATTTTATAACTGGATGGATGGCATTCAAGACTGGTGCATCTCAAGACAAATCTGGTGGGGCCATCGAATTCCCGCTTGGTATGATGAACAAGGCAACGTCTATGTCGCCAACGATGAAGCAACCGTTCGCCAAGAAAATAATCTGGATGATACCGTATCGCTTACCCAAGATGAAGATGTATTAGATACTTGGTTCTCGTCTGCTCTTTGGCCTTTTTCAACATTAGGCTGGCCTGAAAATACTGAAGCCGTTAAAACTTGGTATCCAGGCAGTGTGCTTGTGACTGGTTTTGACATTATCTTCTTCTGGGTAGCCAGAATGATGATGATGGGTCTTCATTTTATGGATGATGTGCCGTTTAAAGAGGTTTATATTCATGGCTTAGTGCGTGATTCTCATGGCCATAAAATGTCTAAATCTAAAGGCAATGTGCTTGATCCCATCGATATTATTGATGGTATTGATTTAGATACACTAGTCAAAAAACGTACGGCAGGCATGATGCAGCCTCAATTGGCTGCCAAAATAGAAAAAGCCACTCGTAAAGAATTCCCAGATGGTATCAACCCACACGGTACAGATGCCTTGAGGTTTACTTTTGCTTCGCTGGCTTCGACAGGTCGTGATATCAATTTTGATATGAACCGCATTACAGGTTATCGCAACTTTTGTAACAAGCTCTGGAATGCAGCACGCTATGTGCTAATGAATACAGAAGACCAAGATACTGGTGTCGACAATGATGAAGTCGAACTTAGCTTAGCTGATCGCTGGATTATTTCTCGTCTACAAACAACCGAGCAAGAAGTAACCGCAGCGATGGATAATTACCGTTTCGATCATGCCGCTCAAGGTATTTATGAATTTATTTGGAATAATTACTGTGACTGGTATTTAGAATTATCTAAGCCGGTTTTAACAAATGACAATGCTTCGGAAGCAGCCAAACGCGGTACGCGTAGAACACTTGTTCGGGTATTAGAAGCCATTTTACGCTTGGCTCATCCTATTATTCCCTTCATTACCGAAGAGATTTGGCAAACAGTTTCACCACTGGCAGGTCAGGTTGGTAACAGCATTATGAGCCAGCCCTACCCTGTAGCTGATGAAAATTTAATTGATGAAGCTGCAGTGGCTGATATGGAATGGATGATGGAGTTTATTACGGGTGTCCGCTCCATTCGTTCACAAATGAATATTCCGCCTAAAAAACAATTACCCGTACTTTTAAAAGATAGTACAGAACAAGACCAAATTAGATTAAATGCTAATCAAAACTTTTTAAGCCGCTTAGCCAATTTAGAGTCTATTGAAATTTTAACTGATGATGCACCTGCTGCTGCAACCGCATTGGTGGGCAAAATGGAAATCTTGATTCCATTAGAAGGCCTCATAGATAAAGAAGCCGAAATTAAACGCTTAGACAAAGAAACAACCAAGCTTGAAAAGGTTATCAAGCAATCATCAGGCAAACTGAGTAATGAAAACTACGTCGCTAAAGCACCTGCTGATGTTGTTCAAAAAGAACGTGATAAATTGGCAGAAATGGAACAGGCCTTATCGCAGCTACAGCAGCAACGCCAATCTCTAAATTAGCCAATAACTAAGTCCAGCGTATTACTACGCTGGGCTATTATCACTGCTATTTATCAACTTTCACTTTAATTAATTTAGGTTTTGCTTTTTCAATTTTTGGAATCGTTAAATCAAGCACACCGTCTTTAGTTTTAGCTGCAATTTTATCTAAATCGGCAGTATCAGGCAGTGTGAAACGGCGCATAAAGCTACCACTAAAACGTTCTATCCGTTTATAGTTATCTTTCTCTTCTTCCTTCCTGCTTTCACGCTCACCTCTCAGTGTTAACACACCACTTTCTGCAGTAACATCAATATCATCAGGTTTCACACCAGGCAAATCAGCATGAATGACAAATTCATTCTCTGTTTCGGTAATATCGACGGCAGGTGACCACTCTTCAGTATCAAAATTGGATTCTAAACTAGGCACATTAAAAAGTGACGGCGCCTCTTGTTGAAGTCGATCAAATAAGCTCAAAGGTCTATATGTTTGAATAGCCATTTTCTCTCTCTCCTTTTCATTAAAAATAAAAAAGACAACTAGGGACTATACCCATAATTTTAATATGGGCTTACCCAGCTAGAAAATCAAGGGAGAAAATTAAATTTTCTTTATTGCAAAAATAAAGGGGCTTATAGCCCCTTTATTTGATACTTTAATAAAATGAATTTTTAAAGTAAGTGTGTACCGTGAGTTAATGCTGCACCAGCACGTAATGCTGTAGCAACAAATACAGTTTCTGATAATTCTTGCTCAGTTGCACCTGCTTTCTTAGCAGCTGCTTTATGTACTTCTAGGCAGTAAGGGCATTGCGTTGTTAAGGCGACAGCCAAAGCCATTAATTCTTTATATTTTACCGGAATAGCGCCTTCAGCAAGTGCCGCTTTGTCCAATGCTTGGAATGCTGCTAAAGCATCTGGCGTATTTTGTTGTAGTTTCGCTAATTTATCCAGGTTTGACATATCGTACATTTTTGATCCCCCAGTGGTAGTACATATAATTTAAGTAGTATTAAGTTGTTTTCCTCTAGTGGAAAACTAACTCTGCTAAGACTAGTAGATTGCCAGATTAATATCAAGCAAACTGGATGATTAATATATTTAGGATAGATATCTGATATCAGTAATTAACTTAACTTACGATAGCCGATCAAGCCGCCATTAATATATTTAGCGTTGTTATAACCCATGCTCTTTAAAGTTGCAGCTGAAAGTGCGCCACGATTGACAGCATTGCAGTAGCATAAAATTGTTGCATCTAAATCAGCAACTTCACCTTCAATATTCATTTCCAACTTACCACGACTCACATTCAATGAACCCTTAATATGATCTGCAGCATGCTCTTCACTATCACGAATATCTAAGGCTATGGCACCATCTGCTAATAAAGCATCGACCTGATTAGGTAGTACACCTTCGACTTGTGCACACGCTTCATCAGCTAGTTTTTGAAACTTCTCTGTATAGGCCATTTGCGGCACTCTCTTATGAAAATCAGTCATTATAGCCTCCAAATTGTATAAAAAGGCATGCTAATTTTCTCTTGTGATACGACTATTTATAGAACTCAACAAAGAAACGAACTTTACCTAATGGCCTCACCTCATGTCGAATAGTGGGTTCAACAATCCCAACATTACCTGAATCAAGAATAATGCTCTCGTTTTCTGGCTCATTGATTGTGTACTGTAATTTACCATCAAGAATAATAATTTTTCCCCAGACAGATTCTTTTGTCTGATGCTCTTTCAACAAACCTTTGGGCACCGACTGTTCATCAAAAATGGGGGTTCTTTTATAAGGCACTACATCACTCGGTAATTGCTTCATAGCTAATCTCTTCCTTGTTAAGCGACAAACAAATTATTGTTTTTTCACCTCAACTGACTATCTTTACTCCCACGACGATTAATACTGTTTGACTGAGTTTGTTGTTCTTCTAATTCAGATTGACAGTTAATACAAAGTCGAACGCCAGGAATAGCATCACGACGAGCCTGAGGAATAACACTATCGCATTCTTCACAATGCGCTAGGCTCTCGCCAATATTTAAACGACTTCTTGCCAGCTCTACTGCATCCTCAACACTGGCATCAATTTGATCTTGTACAGCACCATCACGTGCCCAACCACCAGCCATTATTTCCTCCTACTATTATTTCTTTGAACTATACAATCAAGTGTCAATATAAAACCATTATACATAGTGACCGAATTGCCGATTTCTCAACCGTATTCTCTAGGCATATTTATAGATTTGATGTCGACTCAGGAGTAAACTTTTTATATCAAAGCAAGATAGGAGATATGCTATGAAATTCTCTATCACAAAACCATTCCCCATTTGTTTACTCCTCTGTTTACCACTCATAACAAATGCCCACACAGATATTAGCGACGAGCGCGAACTAGGGACTGTAAATTTTCCTGTTTCCTGTAATGAGAAAGCGCAAAAACTTGCAGTACGCGGCCTAGCACTGATGCACCATATGACTTATGAAGATGCACGATCCTCATTTATTCAAGCAAGCGATGCTGATCAAAGTTGTGCCATGGCCTACTGGGGAGCAGCAATGACCTATATTCATCCACTTTGGTCCGATCCACCTAATGCAGATGAATATACAACAGCACAATCTATGTTAGCCAAGGCAAAAAAACATGGTCAAAAAACTAATTGGGAACACGACTATATCAATGCTTTAGACACATACTTAAGTGAGCCCTGGAGTAAAAACGAAAAACCACGGCTAGAACGATTCGCGAAGGCATGGGAGGAAACTTACCAACGTTACCCTAACGATACTGAAGCAGCCGCCTTTTATGCCCTATTTTTTCTTAGTACTGCCGATCCTGCAGACAAAACTTACAGCAAACAATTAAAATCGGGGGAACTAGCCGATATCGTGTTAACCAAACTCAAAAATCATCCAGGGGCGCATCACTATCTGATCCATTCTTATGACTACCCGGAATTATCTGGGCGAGCAATCGAAATCGCAAATAACTATAGCAAGATAGCCCCGGAAATTCCGCATGCTCTACATATGCCTACGCATATTTTTACTCGCGAAGGTATGTGGCAGGAATCGATTGAAGGTAATACCCGCTCAGCAGAAGAAGCATTGAAAATCTCAGTTAATGACGTCGTATCATTACATTACCTACATGCCATTGATTGTCTTGCTTACGCTTATTTGCAAACTGGCCAAGATAAAAAAGTGAGAGAATTACTCACTACAATACAAGCAATTGATGGCCCGATTCAGTCACATATTGCATCAGCCTATACCTTAGCAGCCGTACCTGCACGCATAGCTATGGAGCGCCAGCAATGGACAGACGCTGCTGCATTAGTTGCTCGTAGCCCAGCGCATTATGACTGGGACAATGTGCCCGCAATGGAAGCGATCGCTTATTTTGCCCGTGCATTAGGTGCTGCACATAGTGGTGATATAAATCAAGCAAATGCAGATATTAAGATGCTGGAAATGCTGAAAAATAAGCTACCCGAGTCAGCTCAATACTGGGCAACTCAAATAGAGATTCAACGACTCTCTGCTATCGCATGGCTGCAATACCAAACTGATTCTGAACTAGGTTTACAAACCATGGAAAAAGCAGCAAATATAGAAGCCTCTACCGAAAAACATCCCGTTACACCCGGTGAAGTCATACCAGCACATGAATTATTAGCTGACATGTTGCTCGATTTGGAGCAATACGAAAATGCCTTGGCAAAATACCAGGCTACGTTAAAAAGAAACCCCAACCGGCTTAACAGTTTGTTTGGTGCAGGGATAGCCAGTGAAAAAATAGGAGATACGGAGCAAGCTAAAGTCTATTATCAACAATTACTAACATTGACTCACAAGGCCGATAGTTCTTTGGCTAGAGTGGCACACGCTAAAGAGTATCTCAGTAGTTTAAGTACTTTATAAATGACATGATTGATACGCGCCGTACAGACTATGTGCGGCGCGTATCATCACATTAAGAACTGGAAGGTTGAATCTTGTCTTTCTCGCTAACTTGTTATTAATTGCATTGTGGTGAGTCTGAGCTAGCTTGTTTTAAAATCCCTTGAAGACTTTGAGTAACCCAAGCCTCATCATTGGCCTTAAACCTAACTAAGTCTACCTCTTTTAAATGCCCATTTCTTTCAAAAAATGAATGGACAGTATCATTAAACTTAGTGATTACATCCTTATTCTGGCACAAGTAGTTTGTATGCTCTCCGCCTGATTCAATACAAGACATAACAGAAGTAGAGACGTTATCTAAACTCCTCTGTATCGCGTTTAGTTCTGCAATCATTTTAGAATCTTCAATTAATTGCTCTTCATTTGCTATGACAGTAGTAGAGAGCAATAACATGGAAATTAATATCATCAAATTTTTCATTTTCTTTTCATCTCGCTTAATAGAATGTTCAGTCTTTTGAAGCGATTCTGGTCAAGGCAGGATCACCTGGACGCACATCAGAGAATGAATTAATACCAAACCACGTTGGCATTGTCTTCGCTAGCTGTTTATGGCCTTGTACAAGAATTTTTTCATCATGCAATGCAGACTGCAATGGTAGATCTCCTTCCCACACTTCGACCATCGTACGCAATGAACTGCGGATATAGAGATCGACGTCTAATCCCTGATTTTCAGTACATAAGTCGACATTGCCATCACGAACGATAAGCCACCAATTATTGTAGCGGTCAATATCACTAAATATAAAACAAAGTACTGTTTCACCATCCGGTAATTTATCAAGTTGCAGGCGGCGTTGAATATCCCACATCAGGAATTCAACATCAAGCTCGTCATCTCGTAATTGACCACGTGCTCAACACATACCCCAAACAGCAAGGTTTTCTATTAGTGGTTGCAACTCCTTGCCTGCTGGCGTCAAATAGTATTCATGTCCTTTACGCCCTCGCTCCGTCTTTCGCACTATGATCCCGGCTTGTTCTAGCTCCTTAAGACGCTTAGTCAACAATGAAGGGGAGATCCGTGACAAACCCCGTTGCAACTCACTATAACGATGTGATCCAAGAAATAATTCGCGTAAAATAAGCAACATCCAGCGTTCACCCAGCAACTCGGTTGCCTTGGCAATTGGGCAGAATTGTCCGTAGCCCATAAACACTTCCCCCTACGAATTTTTATAGGTCATTGAAAAGTATACTACTGATTTTGTAGTGCTTTACTACATTCTATGATGTATCAGTCTAAACACTATGCGAATAAGCTTTAACCATCGATGCAAAAAGTCGATCTTAAAACTGATTCTATAGGAGAATAATCATGACTAATACAGTAAAAAAACTGGATCACATCGTCAATGGTGTTAATACAGATGCCATTGTAAATATTGCTACCCACATGGCACAGGATGATAACTTTGGTCAATTTCGTTTCCGAGCCGATAATCAGTGGATTAATGGTAGCCCTAGCCGTACATCAATTAAAAATTTTTATGCTGGAAACGGTGAACAAACTGAACGGTCACAACCCTTGGTCGTGCATGCAGACCAACCCACGTTCCTAGCTCGAGAAAACACGGCACCCAATGCTGTTGAACATTATCTAAATTCTCTTGTTAGTTGCCTAAACACCACTATCGTTGCACATGCTTCAGTACAAGGTATTCAGAGAGAAACGCTTAATATCACCGCTGAAGGCGAAATGGATGCCCGGGGCTTCTTTGGTGTATCAAATGAGGTCAATAGAGGCTATAACAAGATTAACGTCGATATCCGAGCTAAGACTGATACCGATGAAGAAACTTTGAGAAACATGCTTAACTATTCACCCGTCTACGAGATGGTATCAAAGGCTATTCCGGTTGAAGTCAAAATAACCATTGAATAGTGACAAATCAGGCAATATTTAAAAGCGTTTGGTGGTATCGGAAGTTAAGTTAATATCTATGCATACTTCATATATCATCAAGCTCTTTTTACCTAAACCCATCCATTAAACTAACATCAATCGGGGCTATTTCTATTTAATCTTCAGTGCCATTTTTCAGATGATGGATGCCCTGTATCAACATTGAAACACCACAAATAACAGCTATGATGCCGATAAAAAGTATGGGTAAATACCAAAATATAAGTGATTGATCGGGATCACCCATTCTTACAATGATTGCTTCCCAGAAATACATAAAAACAAACGCTGCTCCACCAAAGGCGATTATCCCTCCAAAAAATAATAAAACATATGTCAGCAGCTTTGTCATTTCAAGTGAACAGCCCTTTAAACTTTGTTATACCTCTACCTTACCTTTAAAGTGATTATAACTAAAAATACTCAAGTGAATTGCACCCGCGGCATAAGCCAATAAACCCACTAACTCAGCTTGGTAAGCGAATATAAGGCCAAGCCATGCAATAACAGCCATGATGATCAATATTATGCTGGAGCGAGGTGCTAAAAAGATAATACCTAAAGCAAAAACTAAGTTAGCAATGAGAAGAGCAGAGTTAAAAATGATCGTCTCTCTACCCTCTGGAGACTGCCAAAACTCAGCTATGTATTCTAGTATCGTCAAATGGTCAGACGCAGACACAAAAAATAACACCCCGAAAACGCCAAGGTGAAGAATCACATTTAGAAAATAATAGAGTGATCCCACCCAGAGTTTATTCATTTTTTATACCTGAAAAACGAAGCCTAGCCTTTTAGCGGTTTATATTGCCGATATTCAGGTGTCCAAAAATTAGCTTCAATGGCTGCTAATAAATCTTCATCTGCCATCTCGTCTGCCAGACCTTGTTGTTGTGCTTTTTTACCGACAGCAAAGGCAATATGCTTACTCAGTTCACCTATCTCTGCCAATTTAGGTAATAAACCACCCTCTCCCGTTTTGATAACAGGCGACGCATCGGCTAAAACTTCACCCGCAACAAGCAGCATCTCGTCGCTAATAAAGCGAATTTTCGCAGCAACGACTGCAAGACCGAACCCAGGGAAGATGTAGCTGTTATTACATTGTGGGATGGTATACGTTTCACCTTGATACTCAATAGGTTCAAAAGGACTTCCTGTGGCAATAATCGCTTGACCCTCTGTCCATTCGATCACACGTTGAGGAGTCACTTCAATATGTCTTGAAGGGTTACTCAGTGGCAGAACAATAGGTCTTGGACAACCTCCATACATAGTTTTAATAACATCTTCTGTAAACAAACCTGCTTGTCCTGATACGCCAATCAATATGGTCGGTTTGGCATGGCTAATAACATCTAATAATGATGGATATTTCCCTTGATATTGCCAGTTAGCAATCGTTTGTTGGCTATGTGCTAAAGGCTGTTGGAAACTTAATATTTCTGGCATTTCGTCAACTAATAAGCCATGGCGATCAATCATAAATACTTGGCTTCTGGCTTGTTGCTCTGAAATACCTTCTGCACACATTTGGGTAATAATTTGTTCGGCGATACCACAACCAGCTGAACCAGCACCTGCAAATACCACTGTTTGTTCACTGAGTTTGGCTTCTTTTAAGCGACAAGCTGCCAAGAGTGTGCCTACTGTTACCACTGCTGTGCCTTGGATATCATCATTAAAACAGCAAATTTCTTCACGATAACGATTAAGTAATGGCAAGGCATTAGTTTGATTAAAATCTTCAAACTGCAACAACACTTCTGGCCAACGTTTTTTTACCGCTTTAATAAATAAATCTAAAAACTCATCGTATTGTTGTTGTTCAATTCGCTGATGATGCCAACCCATATAGAAAGGATCATCCAATAAGGTCTGATTATTAGTGCCTACATCCAACATAATTGGCAAAGTATAGGCTGGGCTAATGCCACCACAAGCGGTATATAAAGATAACTTGCCGATAGGAATACCCATACCACCAATACCTTGGTCACCAAGCCCCAAAATTCGGCTACCATCGGTAACGACGATCACTTTTATCTTATTTTTAGTGACATTGGCTAACATTTCATCAATACGATGTCGGTCTGGATAAGTGATAAATAAACCACGTGTCCGACGATAAATCTCGGAAAAACGCACACAAGCATCACCCACAACGGGTGTATAAATGATAGGCATCATCTCTTCAATATATTGCTGCACCAGCTTATAAAATAGCGTTTCGTTGCTGTCTTGTGTCGCTCTCAAATAAATATGTTTATTGATCGGCTCATCAAAGCTTGAATACTGCTTATAAGCACGATCAACTTGCTGTTCAATAGTTTCATAACGCTGTGGCAACAAGCCTGTAAGGCCAAATTCTTCACGCTCTTGCTCGGAAAAAGCACAACCTTTATTGAGCAAAGACATGCTGAGTAGTGTTGGGCCTGAATAAGGCAGGTAGACGGGTCTTTTACTGTTGCTTAATGTGGTCATTATCTCAATCTAAATTGTAAGGTTTCAGGCGCTAAACAAACCTGTTCATTACAAGCTTGTAGTTTCAAATTAAAGCGAATGGGCTTGGTCATCTGTTCTGGTGTTAGTTCAATATCAGTTGAAATAACGATGTTTTCTTCATACAAGGCTAAACGTTTTTGGCTAAAACCTAACGTTTTCTCAACCGCTTGTGGATAGAGCACCTTGCCCAATTGTTGCGTCATTATATCTGACAGAACCAGCTCAGTCGCGATTAAGTCTTTATCCAATGGTTTGTTAGCATTGATATGCCAATTTGGTTGAATATCCAGCGTTAGAACAAGCTGTCTTTTCTTAGCTTGCTTGCTTATAGCTGCCTTAACCGAGACTTCACCACGGGCAGCATATTGTCGACTTGATAATTCGCCGTTTCGCTGTTTTTCTAAGACATGGAGCATATAACCATAGGCAGCGGGCGCTCGCATTATGTCATCTGCAAAAGCGGCTATCGTGGCCGATGCCTTGCTATCGTACTCCAAGTTATCAGTGCGCTTGCTCAGCATACTCAATACATGAAAAGCGATCGAGTTACCCGAAGGAGTAGCACCATCACTACTTTGCTTGACTCTCGCCATAGTCGGCACATCGCTCACAGTATTCATATAAAAACCGCCAGCATCTTTATCCCAAAACAGATCCAACATGGCATCACTTAATTGTTGGGCACGCTGTAAATAAACTTTCTCCTGGCTTGCATCATAGAGTGCAATCATCGCCTCAGCTAAATAAGCATAATCTTCTTGGGCTGCTGGAATCGATGAACTGCCTTGCATATGGACACGCCATAATTGACCTTGTGTATTTCTATTCACTTTCCATAAAAAATCTGCGTTTTGCTTCGCAGCTACAAGGTACTTTTCATCTCCTAAAATATCGTTTGCCAATGCCAATGTCGTTATCATCATGCCATTCCATGCAGTGATGATCTTATTGTCACGCAAAGGATATTCACGCTGCTGCCTTACTTCTCTTAATGTCTTTAAAATACTGTCTAGTCGATTAAGGAAATGTTGGTAATCAAGTCCGTACTGTTTAGCATAAGCCTTTAAACTTTCAGGAAGGTATAAAATATTGTGACCTTCAAAATTACCTTCATCAGTCACATCAAATAAGCTAATCACTAAGTCTGCATCTTGCGTTGATAAAACGCTTTTCAATTCATCTTTAGACCACACAAAAAAGGTGCCTTCTTCACCTTCGCTATCTGCATCTGTGGCTGAATAGAACCCACCCTGTTCCGATGTCATATCACGCAACACATAGTCCAATGTTTGACGTGCTATACGGGCATAAAACGCATTTCCTGTTAACTCATAGGCATACAGATAAACTCTGGCTAAATGAGCTTGGTTATAAAGCATCTTTTCAAAATGAGGCACCAGCCATTCGTTGTCGGTTGAATAACGATGAAAGCCACCACCGACTTGATCATAAATACCACCTTGTGCCATTGCATTTAAAGTCGTTTCAACCACCTCGAGTAATGACTGATCTTCATTACGTTTAATGGTATCAAGCAGTAGGAATAAGTCAGCCTCATTAGGAAACTTAGGTGCTTGTGAAAAACCGCCCATAAGCTCGTCATAACCTTGCAATAACTGACTAGCTGCTTGTTCAACAATATCTGGGCTAATCTGAGCACTTTGCTGTTTGGTCGTGTTTATTTTCTTAACAGCAGCTGCTATTTCATTTGCCTGCGCATCAACTTGACTGCGATTTTCCAACCACGCAGTTGATAGGCCATTTAACACTTTGCTAAATTGCTGTGGTGGTAAATAAGTGCCGCCCCAAAATGTTTTACCTTCTGGTGTTAAGAAACTCGACATAGGCCAGCCTCCATGTCCGGTCATTAAGCTCACGGCTGTCATATAAAGCTCGTCTAGTTCTGGACGCTGTTCTCGATCGACTTTGATATTGATGAAAGACGTGTTCATCTGTTTAGCTATCACTTCATTATCGAAGCTTTGTTCTTCCATGACATGGCACCAATGGCAGGTTGAATAGCCGATGGATAGGAAGATGGGTTTATCTTGCTGTTTTGCTGCTGTAAATGCTTCTATTCCCCACGGATACCAATCCACTGGGTTATGGGCATGTTGGTTCAGATAAGGTGAGTCTTCCAAGATTAGACGATTGATATATTTGGGTTGACCGTCCGGATTGAAATGTCGGGTTCTAGGCTCGTAGCTTGACCCTTTGTTTTGGTAGGCTTGAAACCATTGAGGATCTATCTCGGCTGCAGTTACCGTCATAAGGCCTCCTAACAGCGTTATAAAGCTTAATAATTTTTTTAACATTCACCGCTCCTTACAGATTGGTGAAATGAAATGGCTAGAACATACCCAATTGTAGTTGTGCCGCCTCACTCATCATATCTTTTGTCCAAGTTGGTTCCCAAACAAGCTCAACATGACATTCAGCCACGCCCGGGACTGTGCCAACTTTAGCCTCAATATCACCTGGGAATGATTGTGCAACTGGACAGCCTGGCGCTGTTAAGGTCATTTGGATATCAACGATAGACTCATCACTGACTTTAATATCGTAGATTAATCCTAGCTCATAAATATTCACTGGGATTTCTGGGTCGTAGATGGTTTCCAGCATCTCAACCACATCTTGTTTCAATTCTTCTGGGCTTGCTTTAAAAAGTTCTTCCGTCATCTTACTGCCCTATTCTGTCGTTACTGATATATCGTGGTCATTCTCCATTGCCGTGTGCATCGTATGCCATGACAACGTCGCGCATTTTACACGCGCAGGAAACTCTCGAACACCACCTAATACTTCCAATTTTCCTAATAGAGCAGGATCAGCATCTTCGCTTGTCATTTGTTTATGAACCTGCTGATAAATTGCTTCGGCTTCAGCTAAGGTTTTACCTTTAATGCTTTCTGTCATTAATGAGGCTGATGCCATTGAAATTGCACAACCACTACCCTGAAAGCTGACATCCTCAATCACATCCCCATCCATTTTGACAAAAACAACTAAGGCATCACCACACAAAGGGTTATTACCATGTGCTAAATGATTGGCATCCAGCATTTCACGAAAATTTCGTGGTTTTTTGTTGTGATCCATGATCACTTGTTGATAAAGATCTCTTAAATCAGCTGAACTCATTAGGCAAATAGCTCCTGTACTTTCACTACCGCAGCAGCAAGTGCATCGACTTCATCCATCGTATTATAAAAAGCGAACGAAGCACGCGCTGTCGCGGGTATACCAAAAAACTGCATGACGGGTTGGGCACAATGATGTCCCGTACGGATAGCGACACCTTGTTGATCAAATATAGTCCCGACATCATGAGGATGAACACCCTCAATTAAAAATGATAAAACACTGGCTTTGTGTTGAGCTGTTCCTATGAGACGAACACCCGCCATATTACTTAATTTATCTGTAGCGTAATCGAGCAAATCATGTTCGTGTTTTGCCAGCTTCTCAACGCCTATACTCTGCATATAATCAATCGCAGCACCTAGACCAATAGCCCCTGCAATATGTGGCGTTCCAGCCTCAAATTTATAAGGTAATTCATTGTACTGGGTGTGCTCAAAACTCACGGACAGAATCATATCGCCACCACCTTGCCATGGCGGCATCTCTTCTAATAAAGCTTGTTTTCCATACAATGCACCTATGCCTGTCGGTGCAAACATTTTATGGCCTGAAAACACATAAAAATCACAATCTAAATCCTGCACATCGACTGAAAGATGCGGTACGGCTTGTGCACCGTCAATCAATACTGGGATGTTTTTAGCATGGGCTTTTTCAGTCAGCATCTTCACCGGGTTAATCGTACCTAGGGCATTCGACACCTGCCCTATCGCTAAGATTTTTGTCTGTTCAGTTAATAAATCATCTATGCCTGTTAAATCTAGTTCACCTTGTTCCGTCATTGGAATAACACGTAACTTAGCGCCAGTTTGTTCACACAACATCTGCCAAGGAACAATATTGGCATGATGTTCCATATGACTAATTAAGATCTCATCACCGGCTTTTGTCTGGGGCCGAACAAAGCTTTGAGCTACTAAATTAATGGCTTCTGTTGCACCTCGGACAAATACAATTTCTTTGTCTGATTTGGCATTAATAAAATCACGAACTTTAGTTCTCGAGGCTTCATAAGCATCTGTAGCACGTTGACTCAAGCGATGTACGCCACGATGAACATTGGCATTATCTTTTCGATAATAATGATCTATCGCCTCGATCACCTGAACCGGTTTTTGACTACTCGCGGCATTATCTAAATACGCTAAAGGTTTATCATAGATAAGTTGATCTAAAATCGGGAAATCCTTACGGATGGCTTCAATATCAAACGCTGCCATGACTATTTTTTACCACGAGGAAGACGTTGCTCAATCACATTAGATAATGCTTTTCTAATATGTTCTGAAGGAATACGTTCTAATACTTCAACTGCAAATGCATGGGTTAACAGACTTCTTGCTGTTACCTCGTCTAAACCACGAGCACGCAAGAAAAACAACTGATCCATATCGATCTGCCCTACTGTACTACCGTGACCACACTTAACGTCATCGGCATAAATTTCCATTTCTGGCTTAGTATCAATTTCGCAATTACGTGACAATAATAAATTATGGTTATATTGATTAGAATCTGTTTTTTGAGCATCTTTGTGTACCATCACCTTGCCATTAAAGACAGCATGGCTACTGCCATTTAGGACACCTTTATAAAGCTCATTACTGGTCGTGTTGGGTACGAAGTGATCTATACGGGTATGGTTATCAATATGTTGCTCATTATCCAGTATGTACAAACCATCCATCGTAGTATGCGATTGTTCACCAAATAATTGGCTATGGATATCATTACGCGCCAGCTTTGCACCCAAATTAATATTATTGGTATGCCACTGACTTCCTGTTGCTTGTTTAGCTGCTAATGTCGCTATATGGAAGGCATTATCAGATTCTTGCTGCAATTTATAATGAAAAAGTTCCGCTTTCTCGGCCAGGATGACTTCGCTCACCACATTGGTCAGACACGATGTGTCCGTCAAACCAACATAATGCTCAATCACTGTCGCTTCTGCATTATCATCTAACACGATCATATTCCGTAGATGTGTGGCTAAGTTATCTGTACCACCTGTGTTGATGACCAGGAGCTCAATTGGTTTATCGATGATTTTATCTTCAGCGATATGAACCATCACACCTTCTTTCATCAATAAAGTATTTAAGGCTGTTAAACCTTCTTTTTCAATCGATACTTGTTTTCCTAATTGCTGTTGAATACGTTCTAAAGATTGTGAGAAAGGACCAACTGTTAGACCTTCTTGTAAAGAAGTCAATTTTGATAAGTCAGCAGAAAATACGCCATCAACGATAACAACACGATAAGCATCTTCCAATAGAGCAAGCTGTTCGCAATGCTGTTCACTAACTTCTACAGGCTCAACAAGGTGACTGAATTGCAGTTGCGTCAGTTCCCATAAGCTGGTGTACTTCCAATCTTCCACTTTCTTCGATGGGAAACCAGACTGATTAAATTGTGCTAATGCTTGCTGACGTATTTCCTGTATCCAGGATAAATCTTGCCCTGGCAGATCAATACTGTCTGCAACACTTGTAAATGATGTCGTTAATTCGGTTAATTGCTTCATGCAGCAGAACCTTCCACATGCTCTTTAACCCAGCTATAGCCCTTATCTTCAAGTTCTTTTGCTAATTCTTTATCACCTGATTTCACGATGCGACCATCAGACAGGACATGAACAAAATCAGGCTGTATGTAATCCAACAGTCGCTGATAGTGAGTAATCATTACAATCGAACGTTCTTGCGAACGTAAGGCATTCACCCCTTCTGATACTGTTCGCAAAGCATCTATATCAAGACCCGAATCAGTCTCATCAAGTATGGCTAGTGCTGGTTCTAACAGGGCCATTTGTAAGATTTCATTGCGTTTCTTCTCACCACCAGAGAAACCTTCATTAACGCCACGGTATAAAAACTCTTCATTCATATGAACTAGCTGCATTTTTTCCCTAACTAACGCAAGGAAGTCCATTGCATCTAATTCATCTAGACCTTGGTGTTCACGCACCGCATTTAAAGCGGCTTTAAGTAAATAAATATTACTCACACCCGGAATTTCAACAGGATATTGGAAGGCAAGGAAAATACCACGACGTGCCCGCTCTTCAGCTTCAAGGTCTAATAAGTCTTCATCTTTGAATATTACCTCACCTTGTGTGATTTCATAACCATCTCTACCTGCTAAAACATTAGATAAAGTGCTTTTACCAGCCCCATTAGGGCCCATGATGGCATGCACTTCGCCCGCATTGACGGTTAAGTTGATACCCTTAAGAATTTCTTTTCCATCAACACTGGCATAAAGGTTTTTAATTTCTAACATGTTTTATCTCTTTAAATAATTTAATCATCGTCTATCGCTAATCGCGGTACTAAAAACGAATGCGGTTTAACCAACAGAGCCTTCTAACGATAGGCCTAATAGATTCTGGGCTTCTACTGCAAATTCCATTGGTAACTGGCGAATCACTTCCTTACAAAAGCCATTCACAATCATTGAAACTGCATCTTCTGTATCCATGCCACGCTGTTTACAATAAAACAGTTGATCTTCACTAATTTTAGAAGTTGAAGCTTCGTGTTCAATTTGAGCAGTCGGGTTTTTCACTTCTATATAAGGGAAAGTATGAGCTCCACAAGTGTCGCCCATTAATAATGAATCACACTCGGTATAGTTACGGGCGTTTTCTGCATTAGGTCCAACACGAATCAGGCCACGATAGGCATTTTCAGAACGCCCAGCCGAGATGCCCTTGGAAATAACTGTCGAACTGGTGTTTTTACCCAAGTGAATCATCTTGGTGCCAGTATCAGCTTGCTGCATATTATTAGTCACAGCAACCGAGTAAAACTCACCAATCGAATTATCACCTTGCAAAATAACACTTGGATACTTCCAAGTAATCGCTGAACCTGTTTCTACTTGCGTCCAAGACACTTTAGAACTAACACCTCGACAGGCTGCTCTTTTGGTCACAAAATTATAGATGCCACCTTTGCCATTTTCATCGCCTGGATACCAGTTTTGGACCGTAGAGTATTTAATTTCTGCACGATCTAAAGCAACCAGTTCTACTACCGCAGCGTGTAATTGATTTTCATCACGCATCGGTGCTGTACAACCTTCTAGATAACTAACATAAGCATCATCTTCGGCAATAATCAGGGTACGCTCGAACTGTCCTGTATTGGCTGCATTGATTCGGAAATAGGTTGATAATTCCATAGGGCAACGTACACCCTTAGGAATAAACACAAATGACCCATCACTAAACACAGCTGAATTTAATGCGGCATAAAAATTATCTCGATATGGCACCACACTACCAAGGTATTTTTTTATCAATTCTGGATGTTGTTTAACCGCTTTTGAAAACGGCATAAATAGGATGCCTTCTTCGGCTAATTTATCTTGGAAAGTATTAGCCACTGAGACACTGTCAAAAACAGCATCAACAGCGACACCTGCAAGACGCGCTCGCTCTTCTAACGGCACACCCAATTTTTCATAGGTTCTTAATAATTCAGGATCAACTTCGTCCAAGCTTTTCGGTCCATCTGTTTTCTTCTTAGGAGCTGAGTAATAACTGATGTCCTGATAATCTATTTCTGGGTAGTGGACATGCGCCCATTTAGGCGTTTCCAATGTTAGCCAATGACGGTATGCCTTCAAGCGCCACTCTAACAGAAACTCAGGCTCACCTTTGATGGCCGAAATTTGTCGAACCACATCCTCACTCAAACCCGGCGGTAAACTATCCGCCTCAATATCAGTGACGAAACCGGCCGAATATTCACTCGGTACGAACTCTTCTATTTGCTGTTTTTGCTCAGCCATGGATCTCACCATCCTGTTGTATTTCACTGTCCAACTTGCTCGAAGTTGGATAAAAATGGATTGGACTTACACCTTTATTATGAGCATCAGGAATTAACATGTCTGACAACTTCACTTCATCTAAGGCATGGTAGACAGCGCTATTTATGCGTTCCCAATTGGTTTGCACTGCACAATGAACTTCCTGATCACATTGGCTTTCGCTGCTCACACATTCAGTTAAAGCAATAGGGCCTTCGATAGCTGTAATAATGTCGGCAATTGAAATGTCTTTTGCTTGACGGCTTAAACTATATCCACCATGTGCACCACGTTCAGAATCCAACAAGCCATTTTGTGATAGTGCTTTTAACACTTTCCTCACCGTTGGCTGAGGCATATGGACTGCGTCAGCTAAAGTGTGCGCGTTGTAGTGATCCTTATTATTTCTGGCTAAATAGCTCATTAAAACTATGCCGTAATCTGTCAATTTTCCCATGCGTAGCATGCTATGCCCTCCTAATTGATACCATTATAGTACCAATTAAACCTATAACCAAGTACTTTCCTAGGTTATTATTTAAATTATTTTGCTTAAAATTATGAGAAAATATCTGTTTGAACTTTTTCGATTAGAAAATTACTAATGCTCATATAATGTTATGAGCTATTTACGCTATACCTTATTACTCAATAACCCCTAGGGACCAATACACATGAAATTAAAAAACCTCGCGATCCTGCCACTATTGGCCAGCGTTTCTTTAGCTAGTCATGCAACACCTTTAGAAACTGAAAAACAAAAATTAAGCTATATTTTTGGTGTTCAGGTTGGTCAAGGCGTCGTTGCAGAAGGCGTTGACATTGAAATGGATGCTTTTGCTGCAGGCATCAAAGACATGCTAGAAGGTAATAAGCCTCAGATCGATGCAGAAACAGCACAGACATTGGCTGCTATGTATCAAAAGAAAAAACAAGATGAGTTAGCAAAAACATCTCAATTGAAAGAACAGGAATCCGCTGTTTTCCTAGCTAAAAATGCTACAGAAGAAGGCGTTAAAATCACCGCTTCTGGCCTACAATATAAAGTCATTGAAGCAGGGTCAGGCACAACGCCAAAATCAACAGATAAAGTTGTTGCACACTACAAAGGCACATTACTAGACGGTACCGTCTTTGACAGTTCTTATGAAAGAAAAGAACCTGCTACTTTCCCTGTTTCTGGCGTTATTCGTGGCTGGCAAGAAGCTTTACAGATGATGAAAGAAGGTGCCAAATGGCAAGTCGTTGTTCCAGCTGAATTAGCCTATGGCCAACGAGGTGCCGGTAAACTAATTGGTCCTAATGAAACCCTGATTTTTGATATCGAACTTATTTCTGTTGCTGCAGCAAAATAAGTAATTAAATCTAATTTTTAAAGGCCACACTTTTTAAGTGTGGCCTTTTTAGTTTGTCGTTATAAAAAACAGCAACACAAAATTCAAAACTAATAGCATCAAAGCCAAACCTTTCCAGAAACCAAGCGGATTTCTTTCCATTAAAGGTAATTGCTCTTCTTTTAAAAACTCAGGATTGGGTTTACGTAAATCACTTTCAAACTCTGATAATTTTTCATAGCGTTTTTCAGGGTTGATTTGGACTGCTTTCTTAATAGCCTTATCGACCCAATGCGGTATCGTCTGCATATAATTGCTGATTGACAGATAATTTAAACGCTGGAAATCGGCCTCACCTGAAACTTTTTCTAATTGGTCACTATAAGGTAAGCGACCTGTTATCATTTCATACACGATACAGGCTAAGGAAAACATATCTGATCGGTTTGTCCCGGGGTTTCCTATCAAATATTCAGGCGCTGTGTAATGTCGGGTTCCTAACAACTCTTTCCGCTCTACGGGTGTTGCTATTTCAGCAATCCCAGCAATCTTAGTCGACCCAAAATCGACTATCTTCACGATACCTTCTGGCGTCATCATAATATTGCCTGGCTTAATATCTTGATGAAGCATGTCCAAACGGTGGAATGCACGTAAACCTGAAACGACTTGGGACACGATATTACGGATTGCGGTTAAATCTGGCTCTTCCTGATCGAGGATCCATTGTTCAAGTGTTTGTCCTTCTATGTATTCCATAATGTAATACATAAAACGGCGAGGCGTTTTCTGTTCTATTGTTCTAATAACATGTGGACTATCAATTCGACGACCTACCCACTCTTCTAGCTGGAACCTTTCCAAGTAAGCTGGATCATCCTCAAAATTAACTGAGGGTGTTTTAATTACTACCTTTTGATTTGTTTCATTATTAACGGCTAAATACAATTGACTTGTAGAGCTTGCATGTAATTCTCTTATTACACGATAGCCATCTAAAATCACACCCTCATACAACTCAGGAGGAAAAGGATTACTAGTCAACTGTGAAAATACTTCATCAGGATCTTGTGATGGCAGTTCAGTTATTTTTAGTAGCTGACAACTCACATTATCATCGCTACCTTTTTCTAAAGCACGAGCCACAACTTGTTCGCATAATGCATTTAATTCATTATTGTTAATATTAATTAATGATAATAACTCTTTGTTATTTAAGTAATCATGGATACCATCTGTACAGATAAAGAAAACATCTCCTACCTCTACAGATAGAGATTTATAATCAATATCTAAACGAAAATCTACACCCATCGCTCGACCCAAATACTCCCTTTCTCCATGCATTTGGATACGATGATCTTGGGTTAACTGTTCAAGATCTTGCCCTCTGAGTAGATAAATACGAGAGTCACCTACATGAAATAAATGTGCTGTCGTTGACTTGATTACCAAGCCACAAAAGGTACTGGCCAAGCCTCGCGAAATATCTCTATATTGATTGCTTTGGCTGTACAACCAATTATTGATCGCCGTTAGAACCTTACCACCTGATTTTTTAACGGACCAAGAGTCTGGCGTACTCATATAATCTTCAATAAAACCTGTGACACAGCATTGGCTAGCCTGCTTGGCTTCTTCACTACTACTGATGCCATCAGCCAATGTGCAGACAATACCTTTTGACGATAATAAAGCCACATTGTCAGGCACTAAATGGCCTAAAGAATCCTGATTCTCTTCCTTTAGACCCTTATCAGTGTAGGAACCAATACTGGCTTGTAATTTAGCTGCCATGTGGTCTTCTATACCGTGTCTGTGAGTAATGATTCAATACAAAATACATTTAATGAACATCAATCATTTGAACAGTTCCATCAGGTAATATTTCAGCCATTTGTCCTTGAGGTTCATCCATAAATTGTACAGCAATCAGCGTCACCACTGCTGTTGAAGCAATCACCAAAAAGAAAGTTTGTGCTGACACAAATGATAATACAGTTAAGAATGTAACCGCGCCTACATTTCCGTATGCTCCAGCCATTCCCGCTACTTGACCTGTTAAACGTCTTTGCACTAATGGCACAACAGCAAATACTGCACCCTCACCCGCTTGTACAAAGAAAGAACAAAACATTGTAGCCACCACCGCAAGTAAAATATACCAATCAGAGGTGATCTGACTCATTATGAAATAACCAATAGCCAAGCCCGTGATACAAACTGACAGTGTTTTCTTTCTACCAAACCGATCACTAAATAGACCACCAATTGGGCGAGACACTAAGTTCATAAATGCAAAACCAGATGCTAACAAACCAGCTTGAACTGCACTGATATCAAATGTGTCGCTAAAAAAGAGTGGCAGCATCGAAACAACAGCTAATTCAGAACCAAACGTAGCTAAATAAGCTAAATCAAGCACGGCGACTTGTTTAAATTTATAGCGATGAATCTCAGGAACAGCTTTAACGAAAATATCCTTGTTAACTTGATAGATATGGTAAGCCTGATAAAAATACAAAATGACTAAACCAATATAAATAGTTTGCGTAACACCTGTTGTCAGTAAGCCAACACCACTAGGCGAAAGTTTCCAAGCAAGTAAGGCTAAAGCCGTATACATTGGGATATTCATGATCAAATATAAGATCAAGTCGCCTTTACTAGTGACTTCCATACCACCCGATTTTTTCGGTTTAAAATAGGTTGAACCTTTAGGTGTATCTGAGACGCTATTGTAATAAATAAACGCATAAACCAATGCAATGGCACCTGTCAGGGCTACCGCATAACGCCAGCCATCTTCGCCTCCAAACATGAGTGCAACTGTCGGTAAAGTCATTGCAGCGGCCGCTGAACCAAAGTTACCCCAACCGCCATAGATACCCTCAGCAAGCCCAACTTGTTTAGCTGGATACCATTCAGAAATCATCCGTATACCGATAACAAAACCAGCACCAACAAAACCAAGCATGAAGCGGGCAGCAGCAAGTTGCTCGAAACTATCTGCTATTGCAAAGAAGAAACAAATAAAACTAGATATTCCCAATAACGAGGAATACATGATTTTAGGACCATATTTATCCACTAACATACCTACGACAATACGCGCTGGTATCGTTAATGCCACATTTAATATGAGAATAGTTTTGACTTGTTGATCAGTCAATCCGAGTGTTTCACGAATTGATATCAGCAAAGGTGCATGATTGAACCAAACGACAAAGCTAATAAAAAAGGCCATCCAACTTAAATGAAGGATACGAGTATTACCACTAAACGATAGTAGTTTGAGTTTTTGTGCTGACATTGCAAATCTCTCTCAAAGAGCTAAAACCAACATTGGTTACTCACCCTTTAGCGTAAACCGTGCCATAATTTAACCTATTGTTTTTTTTGAAATTTTAATTTATTTATGAATAAAAAAAGCACTACCATGAAGCATAGTAGTGCTTGATTCGCACAAGTTAAGTGCAATATGTCTGCGTCGCTAGTGCACGACATACTGACCTGCTTAAGATAGATATTCTAGGCGACTTTTTTTGCATGCCGTTCATGCAAAAAATGAATCACTTCTGAGCGAAAATGATTGTATTTTGGATCATCAGATAGATAGAGTCGCTTACGAGGGCGTTCTAAATCTACGTGCATAACTTCACCTATAGAGGCTGCAGGCCCATTTGTCATCATGACTATTTTATCTGACAGTAATACGGCTTCATCTACATCGTGTGTAATCATAATAACGGTGTTATTTAACTCCGTTTGAATTTCCATCAAAGAATCTTGTAAATGAGCACGTGTCAGTGCATCCAACGCACCAAAGGGCTCATCCATCAACAGTACTTTTGGTTCCATCGCTAAAGCTCTAGCAATCCCAATTCGTTGTTTCATCCCACCTGAAATTTCTGCTGGTAACTTGTTTTTAGCATGAGACATATGGACTAAAGCAATATTATGATCTACCCATTCTTTCATCTCTTTAGTTGACTTTTTCCCTTTGAATACGGATTTAACGGCTAAGTCCACATTCTCGTATGCTGTCAACCATGGAAATAAAGAATGGTTCTGAAACACGATAGCCCTGTCAGGACCAGGTTCATTAACTTCTCTGCCCTCTAGAATCACACCGCCCTCTGTCGCCTGATACAAGCCGCCAACAATGTTCATAACTGTTGATTTGCCACAGCCAGAATGGCCAATGATGCTAACGAATTCCCCTTTGTCAATTTTGAGACTGACATTATCTAACGCTTTGAATGGACCGTTAGCCGTTGGGAACTCGATACTCACGTGATCGATATTAAGATATTTTTCCATAATTTTGTCCTAACGCACCACGGCGTTTTTATCGTAAGAAAAAGCTTTTTGCATGACTAACATAATGCGGTCAAGCATAAAGCCGAGGATACCGATCGTTAATACAGCGACCATAATTCGACCTAAAGAAGAGGAACTGCCATTTTGGAACTCATCCCAGACAAACTTTCCTAATCCTGGATTTTGAGCCAACATTTCAGCAGCAATCAATACCATCCAACCAATACCTAGAGAAATTCTTAAACCTGTAAAAATCATCGGTATCGATGATGGAATAACTATTTTAAAAACTGTTGTGAAATAATTTAGACGCAGCACTCTGCCCACATTAATTAAGTCGCGATCAATAGATGACACACCTACAGCTGTATTAATGAGTGTTGGCCATAAGGAACACAATGTCACGGTGATAGCAGATGTGATAAATGATTTAGAAAACATCGGATCTGCTGTCACATAAGTCGCACTCACCACCATGGTGACGATAGGTAGCCAAGCCAATGGTGAAACTGGTTTAAATATCTGAATTAGTGGATTAAGTGCTGAATATAGCGTATCGCTTAAACCACTTACTATCCCAGCGGGGATTGCAATAATACTCGCTATCAAAAAGCCAATAAAAACGGTAAATAAGCTAGTTAAAATTTGATCAAAATAGGTTTCTTTACCTGTATAAGGCCTAATTTTCACCTTTGCATCTGGGTTTTTTGCAAGCTTTTCAGCATTTCTTTTCTCTTGTCTCTCAAGAAAAGCTTGGGCTTTTTCACGCTCTTGGTAATGCTCATCAATTAAGCCACCCGCCTGTTCATAAACTTGAACAGGGCCTGGCACTTGTCCCAAGCTGGTGACGACTTTAGCGGCGCCGATATGCCATAAACCTAGGAAAAGTATAAAAGCGACTGCAGGGACACCTACCATCTTGCCAAACTCTGCCAATTGTACTCTTGGGGATTCGCCTGACACCAGTTTGACCAAAGGAACAAACCAGGTGAAGCCGATCATCTCAAATCCATTTATTAATTTATCTTTCATTGAAAATTCTTTTTTAGTAAGTTACATATGTTTACGGCCCACTCATTCTTAATGAATAAGCAGGCCGTAAGCTAGGAGATAATTAATCTATGACTGTGTCGCCTTTCAAACCAATCGGAAACTGCTCTAAATAAGCATTAGGTTGCGTACCATCGAAGGTGATTTCATCAATAAACTCAGTCTGTGCTGGTTTAAACCCTGTTTCTGTTGCGAAATCTGGGAAATCTTTCGCTTCAACTTTACCTTCTGCGATCAATTCTTTAGCAGCAATGGCGTAGATATCAGGTCGATATACTTTTTTCGCCATATCCATAAACCAACTATCTGATTTAGGCTCTGCAATTTGTCCCCAACGACGCATTTGCGATAAGTACCAAATCGCATCACTATAGTATGGGTATGTTGCATTATGTTTATAGAATACGTTGAAATCAGGCACTTCTCGTTTATCACCTTTTTCGTATTCAAATGTACCTGTCATACTATTTGCGATAACGTCGTAATCAGCACCAACATAGTTACTTTGAGATAAGATTTTTACTGCTTCAGGACGATTAGCAAGATCATTCGCATCTAACCATTCTGCAGCCCGAATTAATGCTTTAACGACTGCAATATGTGTATTAGGATTTTCATCAGCCCATCCTTGACTGACACCGAACACTTTTTCTGGATTATTTTTCCAAATTTCATAATCGGTAATCACAGGTACACCAATGCCTTTAAATACAGCCTGTTGATTCCACGGTTCACCTACACAGTAACCGTAAATAGTGCCAGCTTCCATCGTGGCTGGCATTTGTGGTGGTGGCGTAACAGATAACATCGCTTGTGCATCAATTTGTCCACTGACATCGCCCTTATGCGGTGCGTAGTAGCCTGGGTGAATTCCACCGGCCGCTAACCAATAACGTAGTTCATAGTTATGCGTGGAAACAGGAAAGACCATACCCATATTGAATGGCTTCCCTTCATCAATGTATTTGTCCACTACGGGTTTTAAAGAAGAAGCACTAATCGGATGTATAGGTTTACCATCTTCAACAGGTACATGTGGTTTCATCTGATCCCAAATATCATTTGAAACAGTAATCGCATTACCATTCAAATCCATACTAAAGGCTGTAATGATGTCTGCCTTCGTACCAAAACCAATGGTTGCACCAAGAGGTTGGCCAGCAAGCATGTGTGCGCCATCTAACTTGCCATCAATAACGCCATCAAGTAATACTTTCCAGTTCGCTTGGGCTTCCAAACTGACATACAACCCTTCATCTTCAAAAAATCCTTTTTCATAAGCAATAGCCAACGGTGCCATATCGGTCAGTTTAATAAAGCCAAATTTAAGGTCTTCTTTCTCCAATTCACCTGGTGCGGCTAAAGCTATGGTCGCGTGTGTTAGACCTAAGCCGATAGACATACTCGCTATCGCCAATGTTTTAATAACCTTTCTTCTTGAAAACACAAAATTCTCCAAAATAATTTTCCAATAAAAAAGGCGTCTATTTGGGAATAGGATTCCCAAATAGACGCCTTTGTCTGAATTCTTTTTTACCTCACTTATTCCACCGTTAGAATAAATGTGCTGTCTTATACAAAGCAGATATTATGCCAACCATCAGAAGCACAGATAAAACACAATAATTACAACTAGTTATATGCGGTAAAATATTAGGAAAAGACTTACGGTTGTACTGCGTTATTTTTAAAGAAGGTTACGCACGAATTAAGTGCAAATGAAGAGAGGTGAAGAGCGCTATTGGGTCATTATAGCGATAAGGATTTATTAGGGCGTCGTGAGTAGGTCTGCTGTATCAACAAGGTTTTTTGCTAGGACCGCAATACGCGTATTCTGGCTCATAGCATTTGAACGCAAAAGTTTATAAGCTTCATCCTCAGTACAACTTCTCTGTTGCATAAGAATACCTTTTGCCCGGTCTATGATTTTTCTATCATCCAAACTTGCTTTAAGTTCTTTAAGTTCTTTCTTAATGCCCTGATACTGCCTAAAGCGTGTCACTGCTGTTTTTAAGATAGGTATAATGCGCTGTTCGCTTAAGCCATCAACAACATAGGCGCTCACCCCTGCATCAATAAATTGTTCAATAGCCTCTTCTCTATCATCTTTTGCAAATACCACTACCGGTAAAGGAAACTGCTGATTGATCAATTTGAGCTGCTCTATTAAAGATAGATCTGCTTTTTCAATATTAATGATGATCAGTTCAGGCGGTACTACAAAAGCCTGCTTCAGTAGGCTTTGAAGAGATGAATCATTAAACACTATTTTATAGTCACTTGAGCTCAATACCTTTTCAAGCATCGAATTAGACTCATCGGCGTCACTCACAACTATAGTATTAATTTTCATCGTGATTACTCAGTAAGTTAAGCGTTTTATTCATCATTAAAATATCGTTTATTTGCAACTTTTCAAAGTCCATTATATTTTTCAAATGGCTTTGTTATTATCTAAGTGATAATAACTATAGCTACCGATGCATAAGTTATACCACCAAAATATTTTTATATTCAATCACTTAAAAATCAATAATGATGACTTACGCATCAATATAGACAAGCTCATCAAAAAACGAACTGATTAAGTGCATCATTAAAAATGCAAGGGGACTAAAATCCCCCCGCACTTTATTTTTCAATTAAAAATTAACTTGGCCAAATACCCAGAATTTTTCTGTATCTACTTTGCCAGCAAGATCTCCAGCATCATAATCTGCATACTTCAAACCAACGGTATAATGTTTTGCAAATTTCTTAGCAAGAAGAATATCGAATTCGTCACCCGCATCAATACTATCTTCGTCGGTTTCAAAATCATGATATGCCATGACTAATTTTGCTCCTAGCACGTTACCAACCACTGTTACGTATGTATCTTCTAAACCTTGAGCCGGTGTTGCTAGAAACTGATCTGCCCAGCCTTGATAAGCGTGGTTTGTTCCTAAACGCGTTTTGAAGCTCGTTGTCCCATCACCTTCTTGTACTTCATGTGACAATTTGGCCAACCAACCTTTGTACTTACCGCCTATTTCAGCAAGTATGTAATCATGGTCTTCTTGGGTTCCATCTTTATAATCATCTTGTTGTGCAAATTCAGCTGTATAAATAACTTTAAAATCTTCTGTAACGGCTTGGGCACCATTTAAGCGCACACCAATTATTTTATTCGATATAGCTTCTGCATCTTTATAATCGACTAGGTGTGCATACGCTGACAAAGTACCGATAGGTAAACCTGAATATTGTGCACTTAATAAATGACCTTCAACATCAATATCACCATCTTTGATTATCCCGGCATTACGATCATCTCCAAAGATTGTATGGATTTCATCGATGTATGCATACTCTAGCTTTGTATCAGATAAAGCCTTGCTGGTGAGACGTACGCCATCATAAGACTGGTGATTCTGACGCCATAAAACATTACCTACAAAGCGATGAAATGGCGCCCCTCTAAAAGCAATTTCTTGACGACCAAACTTTATCTCATTAGCACCAAACTGATAGCCTAAATAAGCTTGGTTCACCTCAGTTCCATCAGGATCTGCTATGACTGAATAAGTACCATTACCATTGGTTGTACTGTTGTAATCATCAGAACCCAGCTCCGAAACATCTTCAAATTCAACAAAGCCTGTAAAGCCGTGAAAACTTCCAGTCTTATAGCCGAATGTGGTTCTTAAAGTCAGCGCATCAGCATCTTTCAACCCATTATCTTGATCAACAGACTCATAGCGTGCTCGTGCTGAAAAACTGATTTTACCACCAGTTAATGCATCATAAAACGTATCACTTGCATACGTTGGCGTAGCCACTAAAGCAGCACTTAATGATGAAGCTAAAATCGTCATCGCCAGCGGTTTTTTAATATTAGACATACTTCCTCTCTTTAAAAACAAAAAGCCATACCTCGCATTTCACGAAATATGGCTCCATTACCATCAAAAAATTTTATTTATAACTACTTCTTTATAGCTAGTCCTGTAATAAAAGCAAATACCAGACCAAAACTGTAAGTTGTTGTATTAGAAGTAATTATTGTAAAAGTTTTGGATTGTAGTTTATTTTGGTGCACCACCATATTTCAGTCAATTCATACGGTGCACAAAAACTATGCTATTTATGTCCCGTGGGTTTGAACCAAATTTTTCAATTCAGGTAAACATGAACCACAGTTTGTGCCCGCTTTAAGACACTCCCCTATTTTATCTACAGAGGTTGCTTCCCCACTCTTGATTTTCTCGATAAGGGTATTCTCTCCTACGCCAAAACAAGCACAAACTATAGGCCCCGTGTCAGGTACCCCAGCACCTGGCTTTCCAGCGAGTAATCCTGCACGCATTTCCTCATCCAAGTTCGGCTCAGAAAACAGCTGACTAACCCAGCTTCTTGCTGGCAAGTGTTTATTCTGAGAAAACATAGCAACAAACTGCAATTGCTCATGACTAAGTTGGGCAACTCGGTAAACTCCATTAGCTGAATCTTGATACTCAATACAGTCGTCTAGCTGATCTGTTAAAAGCTCAATTAATTTTCCTATATCAATAAGCGCTTTTTCGCCTGCTAATTCATAACGCCAAAATTGTTGGCCTTTTATTTTGACCCAGTAATCAAGTTTTGATGTACTCAGTAACGGCTCAATGTCTTTTTGTTGTCTCGATAAAATAAACCCATACCATTTAGCTTTAAAAGGTTCGAGTGATACCGGTGTTTGTTTAAATTCTGGTTGACCAGAAATAGGGTCCACTTCTGGCGCGATTAAGGTTCCCACTTTTGCCAATGAAGCGAATTGGCCATTCCAATGGATAGGAATAAAAACATTACCTTTATTTTGTGAGCCCGTTATTTGTACACGTGCCAAGACCTGTCCTCTATCACTTTTTATCTTAGCCAAATCGCCTTGTTGAAGGGACAGTTTGTCGGCATCTTCGGGATGTACTTCAACTAAAGGCTCAGCAATATGTGCATTCAACTTTGCACTACGGGCTGTTCTTGTCATCGTATGCCATTGATCTCGCACTCGCCCAGTATTTAATAATAAAGGATAGCTTTCACTGACTTGGTTTACATGAGGTCTTGGAACAATAGCAATCATCTGAGCACGTCCCGTTTTAGTGAAAAATTTCTTATCAGTAAACAGTCGTTCAGTTCCTTTATCAGCTATTGCAGTAGCTGGCCACTGTATTGGTTTTAAAACATCATAATCAATGTCGGTAATATTGCTAAATAGACTGATATCAAAATCTCTACTGCCATTGTTTTCATAACCGGATAATGCAGCATGCTCACAGAAAATATCGTTGCTATTTTGATAAGGAAAGGCATCAGAAAAGCCCATTCTTTTCGCGACTTGGCTAATAATCCACCAATCAGGTTTAGCTTCTCCAGCAGGAGGTAAAAAAGCACGTTGCCGCGATATTCTTCGTTCAGAATTGGTCACTGTGCCTGATTTTTCACCCCATGCTAATGCAGGCAATAAAACATCGGCACAAGCTATGGTATCTGTTTGGGCTTCACAATCAGAAACAACAACCAATTCACATTGCTGAAGTGCAGACAATACATGGTTAGCATTGGGCATACTGACCACTGGATTTGTTGCCATCACCCAAATTGCTTTAATCTTTCCAGAGGCTATATCGTCGAACATATCAACCGCTTTAGCACCAGCCGTGAGTGCTAAATTATCCGTTTGCCAAAAGTCAGAAACAATTTGTTGGTGTTTAGGATTATCCAATTCCATATGAGCCGCTAATTGATTACTCAATCCACCCACCTCACGCCCCCCCATTGCATTGGGCTGTCCCGTGATCGAAAACGGGCCCATTGCTGACTTACCTAAACGCCCTGTTGCTAAATGACAATTAATAATACCATTCGATTTATCTGTGCCCGATGATGACTGATTAACCCCCTGAGAATATAAGGTCACGACTTTCTCTGTATCTGCAAACCAGTCAAAAAAACAATTAAGTTCTTTCTGAGTTAAACCACATTGTTCGGCAAGACTCTCTATATCCCCCGTTGATTCTATAGCTGCCCTAATAGCTTGCTCAGCACCGTCGACATGATGCTCTAAAAATTCATCATCCAAATAACCCTTATCAGATAAATGAGCTAACAAACCGTTAAATAAAACCGCATCGCTCCCTGGCTTTAGAGCTAGATGTAGATCGGCAATATCACACGTCGCCGTTTGTCTCGGGTCAATTACGACCACCTTCATATTGGGTCGTTGTTCTTTCGCCTGAACAATTCGTTGGAAAACAATAGGATGACACCATGCTAAATTTGAGCCTGTAATAACAAGTAAATCAGCTTGTTCTAGATCATCATAGTTGCAAGGAACAGCATCAACACCAAAAGCACGTTTGTAACCTGCAACAGCAGAAGACATACATAGTCTGGAATTAGTATCGATATTGGCACTGCCAATGAAGCCCTTCATCAACTTATTGGCGACATAATAGTCTTCTGTCAATAACTGTCCTGAAACATAAAAAGCGACTGCATCAGGGCCATGCTCCTTAATCACCTTGCTAAAGCCATCACTCACTGCTGCTAATGCTTCATCCCAACTTGCTTGCTTTCCAGCCACTGATGGATGCAATAAACGGTTCTCGAGTGCAATCGTGTCTGCCAATGCAGATCCTTTTGAACAAAGCCTACCGAAATTGGCAGGATGTTGAGGATCACCTTGAACACTCACTGTGCCATCACTTTTTTGGCTTACTTCTACACCGCACCCTACCCCACAGTAAGGACACGTTGTTTTAGTTATTTTGGCACTACTCATTAGGGAGATATCCCTTCAACAGGTTCTATATACTGCTGACCAAATAACATTTCATTTCTAATAGCACTGATATCATCTTGTTCAGTTAACATTGAAAAATACCAATTACCATCTGATGTATCTCCATATAAAACAACACCTAAGATATGGTCGTCTTTAATAGTTAACTTTTTATAGATAAACTTGGCAGGATCTTTATAGACAAGCGTTTCCGTTGTTTCATCACCCTTAAAATCACCTGCAGAAAATAAATTAATTCCTGTGACTTTAAGTTGCGTCGCTGTGGTTGCTGTCAGATAAATTGCGATTCCATGTTCTGCCAAATGATTAGCACATACTTTTGCTTGCTCATATAGCGGTGCAACTAACCCAAAGGTTTGAGAACGATGTTGCACACATTCACCCACAGCATAAATATTAGGTGTGAATGTTTGTAAAGTATCATCGACAAGTACGCCGCGATCACATTGCAATCCAGATAGGTGTGCTAATTCCATATTAGGTTTAACACCAATTGCCATCACGACTAAATCTGCCTCTATTTCGGAGCCATTCTGAAAACGAATTTTTTCAACTCGGTTTTTCCCAAGCAAGCCTTCTGTTGAATGCGACATTAAAAATTTTAAGCCTTTGGCTTCGAGCTCATAACGCATCAGCTCAGATGCTGTATTATCCAACTGTTGATTCATTAACGTGCCGCTTCGATGAACCACTGTTACGTCCATACCTTGCAACATTAGGCCGTTGGCTGCTTCTAGGCCTAATAAACCGCCACCAATCACAACCGCTTTTTTATGCGTTTTAGCGGTTTCCAACATAACATTAACGTCTTCAATATCTCTAAAACTAATAACACCCTCTAAATCATGACCGGGAATCTGTAAATTTACTGGGTTTGAGCCCGTGGCTAAAAGAAGCTTGTCATACTCAAGTTCAAGTGCTGAATCAGTCGTTATCGTTCGGCGGGCTCTGTTTATCTTAGTCACCGTTGTATCACTATATAAAGTGATGTCATTATCCTGATACCACTGCACATCATGCGTCATAATGTCATCAATCGTCATATCACCAGCAAGGACAGGAGATAACATAATACGATTGTAATTTCCATAAGGTTCAGCACCAAAGACGGTAATATCATATTTATCTGGTGCTAACTTCAGTAATTCATCAATAGTACGCATCCCCGCCATACCATTGCCTATCAGAACTAACTTTTCTCTCATCATTTCGACTTATCTTTAAATAACAAAATATTTAAAGATACATTTGTCCTTGAGCTACTATCACGGCTTCTCCACCTATACGCAAAGCCAATTCCGTTCCAGGCTTATTATCCATTTCTATATTAATGACACTACGTCGACGTTCTTCATCACCCCGATCGACAGCAAAGGTATGCGTCCCTTGTTGTGTGAAATCAAATGAACATAAATAACTGGCAAACGCCGGCATAGCCGTACCCACTGGTGGGTCTTCTCTTAACCCTATGTTCGGGCCCAATAACCGGGCATTGAAGTTAGCATCCTGAAATGGTGTTTTAGGGGAGAATAATAAAATTTCTTGTGCTGCAGTTTGAGGTGCCGCAGATTGACTCCAGGCTGCCAGATTAAATCTGGCATTCCTAACAGATTCGTAATTCCAAACAGGCACAATGAGATAAGGGAAACCACAAGAGACCAATCTCGTGCTGTACTTTTTATGATCTAATTCTGCAGGTGTAATCGATAAAAAATCAGCAAGTTCACCATCTAAAGGCGTGAAACGATCAATGACTGATGAGACTTTGCTAGAAAACTGTACAAACTCCGCTTTGCCTTGCTCTGACGTTGTCACATTAACTTCAACTGCACCTTTCTTTTGTTGCAGGCTAAGTTTAGTATTTGTTCCTGTTGGCTTTACAGCACCTGACTCTAGTAAAACAAACCCTGTTGCAATAACTGGATGTCCTGAAAACTCAATCTCTCCTAATGGCGAAAATACCCGCATTGTACGTTCATATTCATTTTTGCCCTGCTTAGAAACAAACACGGTCTCTGACAAATTCATCTCACTAGCAATAGCCGTCATCATTTCATCTGACAAATTATCGGCATCTGGAAAAACCGCAATTTGAGCACCTGAAAAAACTTTATTGGTAAACACATCAGTAATGTAGTAATTCTGACTCATTGACCTGCTCCGGATAAATTAATTTCAACACGCTCGCCATTAATCCTTGCACCGTAAGCTGGAACTTGTACCGTTTCGTCTTCCAAACATAGTCCTGTTTTCAAATTGAAGTGTTGTTTATATAACGGCGATGCCACCATTGGCTCTCCCTTGATATCACCAATCATCCCTCTAGAAAGCACGTGTACTTTCCCAAAGGGGTCATAATTATCTATAGCATAAACAAGCTCATCTTCAGCTAAATAAAAAATAGCCACTTGCGTCTCGTCAACGAGTGCACAAACACCAGAGTCTGGTTGTAGATCACTCACATTACAAATATCCACCCACTGACTCATCATGCCATCTCCGCTAGTTTAAGATGTTCACGCTCTTCCATATTAGCGGGTCTCACTTGACCACGTTCTTCAACAAAAATGATATTTTCATCGTGCTTATCGCTATTAACAAAAGTACGGAAACGTTTTAGTTTTCTCTCATCTTCAATCGTTGTTTTCCATTCGCATTGGTAAGTTTCGACAACACGTTCCATTTGGTCTTCTAACTGTTCACAAACACCCAATTTATCATCGATAACAACTGAACGTAGATAATCTAAACCTCCTTCCATATTTTCCATCCAAACAGATGTACGCTGCATTCGGTCAGCAGTCCGGACATAGAATGTTAAAACTCTATCGATATACTTAATCAGTGTTTCTTTATCAAGATTCGTTGCAAATAAATCACCATGTCTCGGCTTCATCCCACCATTACCACAGACATATAAATTCCATCCGCCTTCTGTGGCGATCACACCAATATCTTTACTCTGTGCTTCGGCACATTCACGTGTACAACCCGATACCGCAAACTTAATCTTATGTGGTGCTCTCAAGCCCTTATATCGGTTTTCCAACTCAACTGCCAAACCAACGCTGTCATCAACACCAAAACGGCACCAAGTGCTACCGACACATGATTTAACTGTTCTTAATGATTTACCATAGGCATGACCACTCTCGAAGCCAGCATCAATAAGACCCTTCCAGATTAATGGCAATTGATCGACACGGGCACCGAATAAATCAACCCGTTGACCACCTGTCACTTTGGTATAAAGAGCATACTCTTTAGCTATCTGACCTATTGCTATCAAACCATCTGGTGTTACTTCCCCACCCGTCATTCTTGGTACGACAGAATAAGTCCCATCTTTTTGCATATTGGCTAGAAAAGTATCATTGGTATCTTGCAGGCCTAAATGCTGATCTTTAAGAACATACTCATTCCAATGAGATGCCAAGATTGAACCTACGGCTTGACGGCAAATCTCACAACCTCTACCGCGTCCATGGCTTTTAATCAATTCATTAAACGTTTTGATCTCTTCGACCATTACTAAGTTATATAAATCTTGACGTGTATAAGGGAAATGTTCACAAATATCGGTGTTCACTTCTATACCCGCTTTTTCTAATTCACAATCTAAAACAGATTTTAATAAAGCCACACAACCGCCACAGCCTGTTCCCGCCTCAGTATCCGATTTAAGAGCAGCTAAACTGGTATTACCATTTTCTATTGAATTACAAATATCACCTTTCGACACGTCATAACACGAACAGACTTGTGCTGACATCGGTAAGGCATCAGGCCCTAAGCCGACAGATTCATCAGAACGAGAAGGTAATATCAGTGAATCCGGGTTTTCCGGTAGCTCAATACCATTTAAATAATATTGCGACAATGTTGGGTAACCTGACGCATCACCGACCAACACAGCACCCAGTAAATGTTTTTTGTCTTGGCTAACAACAAGACGCTTATAAACTTCATCAACACCATTTTGATAGGTGTAGACTAAAGAGCCCGGCGTGGTTGCATGGGGGTCACCTATACTAGCGACATCGACACCATTCAATTTTAGTTTGGTGCTCATATCGGCGCCGGTGAATGTCAGCTCCCCTTCTGATAAATGATCAATAACAGTACGGGCCATGGCATAACCCGGCGCTACTAAACCAAATATTTGCTCATTCCATGAGGCACATTCACCAATGGCATAAATATCTTTGTCTGATGTCATGCAATGATTATCAATAACAGTACCACCTCGCTCTGCTATCTTTAAACCACATGTCGTGGAAATTTCATCTCTTGGACGGATACCTGCAGAATACAACACCAAATCCGTTTCTAATTCCGTGCCATCTGCGAAAACCATTTTATGCTTACAATGCTCACCGTCCACTATCTCTATGGTGTTTTTATTGGTATGAACCGTCACACCCAAATCTTCAATTTTTTGCTTGAGCATGCCTGCACCGCCGTCATCTAATTGGGCTGACATCAAGCGTGGACCAAACTGAACTACATGAGTTTCTAAATTGAGGTCTTGCAACGCTTTTGCTGCTTCAAGCCCTAATAAGCCACCACCGACTACAGCACCCACTTTTGATTCCTTTGCTGCTGCAAGCATCCCATCAAGATCTGCAATAGTTCGATAAGGAATACACTGGTCACGATCATGTCCACGGATAGGAGGAACAAAGGCTTTTGAACCCGTTGCTAGCACTAGCTTGTCATAGGCTATTTCTAAGCCTTTTTCAGATTTAACTATTTTGCTATCACTATCTATAGAAATCGCCTTATCTGCCATATGTATAGTAATGTTATTTTCTTCAAAAAACCCTGGAGCGACTAACGATAAATCCTCAGCTGTTTTACCCGAAAAATACTCACTTAGGTGAACACGATCATAAGCAGGGATAGGTTCTTCACAGAAAGTAACGACTTGATAATGATCGCAAATATCGCTGCTCATTAAATTGGCTAAGAAGTATTGACCCACCATACCGTTACCAATAACGACCAATGTTTGTTTATTGCTCATGCATGCCTCATTGCAACTACGTAATAAAGCAGAGGCACTGCACACATCATGCCTAATTTATAAGGCACTGAAAGTAAAAGATTAATTAGTTTTCAACAAGAAAAATGTCTTGGAGTTTCGCACCAAGCTAGTGCGTATAAACAATACCTTGGTGCAAAGTTTTATTCATGGCTAATGCTAGTAGCCACAGCACTGTCAACCGCATGACCTTAGCCATTCAATATCTATTTTATGTTTTAAGCGCTACTCATTATCGGTCTCAATTCATGAGTTCTAAGTTTTTATTTCCAATTGTTGACGAACATGTTCAGCGAAACCCGCACCTGCTTCAGCATAGAAATTAAAACTTTCATGTACCCCCACAGCTTCTAACGCAGCGCGATCATCATCATATTTAGCCACTGCCGCGATAGTGCCGCTATAGTTAGAGTCGTTGAGAAATTTAACAGCTTGCTCCATGTCACTTAACTTCGGCATCGCTAGCATTACCAAATTTAAATCACTGATATCGACATCGTGCCAGAAATCAATATCTTCGGCATCGCCCAATATCACATTATGTCCTGAGCCTTGATGGCTTCTAACCTTATCAATATCTGCATCAATTCCACAGACTTTGTCTCCATAGGTTTCTCGCATTGTCAGATAGGCACCACTGCCTACTCTACCCATCCCCACAACTAAAATCTCTGCGTCACCAAGGTCGGGCTTAACATAACTCGCTTGCCTTTTCTTTGTTTCAAAACGATGCAGATACCTTTCAACTGAAGCATATAGACTGTGTGCATTGGCATTCACAACAGAGCCAATTACAAAACTGAATGACAACGCTATAGCAATAATCATTAGCCACTGCTGATCAATCAAGCCTGCTCCAGCGCCTACTGCAGCGACAATCAAGCCAAATTCACTGTAGTTTGCAAGACTCGCAACACATAGATAACCCGTTCGCACCCGTACACGAAACCTGGAAAGAATGCCAAAAAATAGTACCGCTTTGATTGGTAACGCTAACATCACTAGACCAAGCGCAATAAATATATCCGACAAAGTCGGTAATGAATTAATACCAATAGAGAGAAAGAAACCGATTAAAAATAGATCTTTGAAGTTTAATAAACTCCGTGATAATTCGCCGGATTTAGCTTGCCCACTCAGCATAATCCCTATAATAAGCGCACCTAAATCTGCCTTCATGCCTACTAGCTTAAATAACTCACCACCACCGATTGCCATGAACATACCGAACAAAATCAACACTTCACCATGACCACTACGTTCCATGAAGTGGTTAAATACTGGTCGAAGTAGAGGTAAGCCGAGTAAAGCTAAAGCCCAAAGAGTGGGAGATTTATCCGTTGCGAATGTCAAAAATATTACAGCAACAATATCTTGAATAATAAGAATACCAATTGCTACTTGCCCATGGCGAGACTTCATCTCACCCCTTTCTTCCAATGTCTTTACGGCAAAAACAGTACTACTAAAACTGAGTGCGAAAGCGATAACCGCGGCTGCTTGCCAACTCAAAGCACCTAACCAAGATAAACCCATTAAAGCCGGTATCATGAGTAAGCCAACAAGCACTGCAATAAATACCGCCATGTGCATGGTTGCAGTTCCCCATACTTCAGGTGCTAATAAATTACGCAATCGTAATTTCAGACCGATAGTAAAGAGCAATAAAGTCACACCCAAATCGGCGAATTTTTCTAATACTGGGCCACCTTCTATACCTAAGGCGTGTAAAGCAAAACCGGCACCCAAAAAACCCACTAGGGGTGGTAGACGAATTTGTTGAGCAGTAAAGCCAAGAATCAAAGCCACTAGTAACCAAAGAGGATCCATATCACGCCTTTTTAAAGTCTTATTATTAGAGTTTTAGCTTGAAGTAAATATATAATGAACTCATTAATTTGCCACTAATTCCTTTCTGCAGATAAAATACTTCGCCTTGACTACAAGGAATGCTAGATCATAATAGGAGTTTACCTTACGAACGGTTTCTTGCCCGTATTTCTAAAGCTTCTATTCTGTCTTCTATCGGTGGGTGTGAAGAAAACAAAGCCATAATTCCTCCTTTATCATTAATACCGAAAGCGGCCATTTGCTCTGGTAATGGTGCAGGCTCAACTTGTCCTAAACGTTTGAGTGCATTTATCATATTTTGATGCCCAGCTAAATCAGCACCACCAGTGTCCGCAATAAATTCACGTCTCCTAGAGAAGTACATCACAATCGTCGAAGCGAGTATCGACAAAATCACCTGAGCCACCAATACAGTAAGAAAGTAACCAATCCCATGACCATGTTCATTCTTCAAAATTACGCGGTCAACAACATGACCGACCAAGCGCGATAAAAAGACAACGAAGGTGTTAACTACACCCTGAATAAGCGCTAAAGTGACCATATCACCATTAGCAATATGGCTCATTTCATGACCAACAACAGCTTCAACTTCACCCTTAGACATATTATCTAAAAGCCCTTGAGATACTGCCATAAGTGAATTGTTTTTACTGGCACCCGTCGCAAAAGCATTCATGTCTGGAGATGGAAAAATGGCAACTTCTGGCATTTTGATACCGACGGTTTTTGCCTGACTTTCAACTGTACTCACCAACCATCTTTCAATATTCGTCGTTGGGTTGTTAATCACGACTGCACCCGTCATCCGTTTAGCCATCCACTTCGACATTAGCAAGGAAATGAATGAACCACCAAAACCGATAACACCAGAAAGAATCACTAAAGCTTGAATATTAAGATCTGAGCCATTTTCAGCCAAAATACTGTCAACGCCCAGCAATCTTAAAGTGATGCTCAGCACCACCATAATCGCTACATTAGTCATAATAAACAAGAAAATTCGCTTCATTTTTTTATTCCATCTTAAACTTTTAGAAAATGTTAACTTCGTTCATTTTTCCATCTGATTACAAAGCCACATCCGTAGTACATTTGAGTAGACAGTTCAACTTAAAAACAGTTTTATTATATTAAAATATTTTACATATTAAGCAGCATAAAATTATCTAAGTCTAATTAATTTTTCTCTGCGATGTGCCTGTTACTTGACTGTGCATTTTAAAATGAAAACACTGTTTCTAGTTACGACTGAATAAATTACATAGTCACATTTTTTGCTATGATTAGCCACCTGACTGAGTTTTCTGGAATCACCCATGTTAAAAGCCCTCTTCCTCGATTTAGATGAAACCTTGTGTGACACATTGGGAGCTAATGAGAGGGCAAAACAATTAATGGCTCAAGATCTTGAAACTCAATATGGCTCTATGTTAGATGGTCAAGCCTTTGCTGATGCTTATGTCGCAGGAATTTATCGCCAGTGGAGTGTCGACCAGCATACGCGATATATGCCCATTATCGAACAGCAGAGCGAGGAAGACTTTCGGCTACAATTGATTAAGGACTTATTGACTGAACGCGGCGCGAATAATATCAGTGATGTAGCTGCACAAGCCCTCCAAGATAAGTTTGATAGTGATCGTCTCGAAAGCTTTGATTTCTACCCTGGCATTGTCGAGTTCTTAGCAGAAGCACGTAAACTATTTACCCTTGTGGTTATCACTAACGGTCCTGAGTTTTCACAAACGCCCAAAGTAGAACGAGTGCATCTTGCTGACCATGTCGATCACATCATTATCGGTGGTCAGGAACCCGAGGAAAAGCCTGCGATTTCGATCTTCGATAAGGCGTTAAAGCTTGCTAATTGCCAAGCCCATGAAGTGATCCATGTTGGTGACAGTCTAGCCTCTGATATTGCTGGTGCACTCAATAGTGGTATTACCGCGGTATGGGTTCAGCATCAGCAACCATTAGATGCGGAATTGGGGATCAACCCGCACCATACAGTGCTACATCCAAGCGAAATACCAGCGCTCATCAGTCAATTGCATCAGGTGTGAGTCAAACTACACCGCATTAGTCTCTAGCTTAAGAGCTTATCGCAGAGTGCGACACTACCAGAGAAATTGAATCATGTTGGCGGGCTTCTTAATTTACATTTTTAAACTAAAGACTCGGTTTTTAATGTTTTGAAATAGATAGACTATTTTTTCAGCCATGCTATTAATATTTTTATCTGGACATCATCAAGGCGTGTATCGTAAGCAGGCATTTCTCCTTGACGACCATGAGCGATACTTTCACTTATTGCTGCCATTGAACCGCCATACAGCCAAATATCATTGATCAAGTTTGGAGCACCAATTAATGGATTCCCTTCGCCTTTTTCACCATGACAAGCCATACAAAATAGATTGTACTGTGCCTGTCCAGCATGACTTGCTGAATCACTCGTTCCAAGCCCGTTTAATATATAATCGCTGACGTTCTCGACACCTTCATCTTTAAGTGCCGTCTGCCAACTCATCATTACCGCTTTGCGGCCATGGCGGATTGAAGTCTCAATTTGTTCAGGCGCATCACCCCACTGCCATTCATCATCTCTTAGACTCGGAAACAGTGAGGCTTGACCTTGCGCTTCATAGCCATGACAAGCAGCACAGTTTTGATTGAATAAATTGCCCGCTGTTTTCATCACTTCGGGCCGAGCTTGAAGATCCGCTAATGAAGAGGCAATAATGTCCTCACTAATAGTCGAAAACTTAGTCGCGTAGTCTCGTTTATTCTGTTGTAATTCGTGTCCCATAGACCAACGAAGTGCACCACTAAAAGAACCGAGGCCCGGGTATAGCATTAAATACGAAACACTAAATACCATCGTCGCCAAAATCAGCCAAAACCACCATAATGGCGGAGCAGTATTGCCTTCCCTTATATCACCATCCCATACTGGCTCATCGCTTGCTTGAGTTTCACTTTGAGGTGTAAAGTAGACACTCAGTACAAGCCAAATAAGTCCGATAAAACTGACTGCTGTTAATAGAACAATCCAGCCACTCCAAAAATCATTAGGCATATCAGCCATGGTCTTGTTCATCCTCTAATGGTATTTTACCTGCTTCATCAATTGTTTCATCAGAGCTTTTGAAAAATACCCATGCAACCAAAACAATCATAAATAACATGACCAACATGTCACCAATAAAAATAAAATATGTCATCAATGATGTCCTTGTTCTTCACTAGTTTCAGCGGATGTTCCCAACACTTGCAAATAGGCGATTAAAGCATCCATTTCTGTTAACCCATCTAACATTGATGGCGCTGCTTCAATCTCTTGTTCAGAGTATGGATGGCCTAATGTCTTGAGCACCTGCATTTTTTTCTGAATATCCCCTGCAGCACTTGCAGGCTCATCTTCCAACCAAGGATATGCAGGCATAATAGAATCATTTACCACACTACGTGGTTTAATTAGGTGAATGCGATGCCAGATATCAGAATACTTACCACCTATTCTATGTAAATCAGGCCCAGTCCGCTTAGAGCCCCACATAAATGGCCGGTCATAAACAAATTCCCCAGCACGTGAGTATGGCCCGTAGCGTTTCACTTCGGCTAACAAGGGTCTGACCTGTTGTGAATGACAAGCATGGCAGCTTTCACGTATATAAATATCTCGGCCCTGCAACTGAACAGCGCTATAAGGGACTGTATTCGCACTCGCAGTTTTCAAGGAATCCTGGAACAGCACAGGCAGAATTTGGACTAAGCCACCAATTGAGGACACAAATAAAATACCAAAAATTAATAATCCAGCATTTTTCTCTAGTTTTTTATGTAATGAAAGACCACTCATGCTGCCACCTCACTCGCCTTAACAATGGTAGGTGGTTTCACTTTGACAGTCTTTTTCCCTTTTATGGTCATAAACAAGTTAAAGCTCATCAATATTGTTCCAGATAGAAACACCAAGCCTGCAATTAAACGTAAACCATAATAAGGTTTCATGCTCGCCATGATGTCATTGAAGGTATAGTTAAGCTGACCAAGTTCATCAATACTCATCCACAATAAACCTTGTGAAACCCCAGCTGCCCACATGGCAAGGATATAGAGGATAGTGCCACTTAGCGCTAACCAAAAATGAATATTTGCTAGACGAAGACTATACAACTCACGGCCGGCTAACCGTGGTACAAGGTAATAAAAAACACCATAAGTAATCATGGCATTCCAACCCAATGCACCTGAGTGCACATGTCCAACAGTCCAGTCGGTAAAGTGGCTGACCACATTAACACTTTTTATTGACATCATCGGACCTTCAAAAGTAGCCAATCCGTAAAATGCTAATGACAATACAATAAATTTTAGTGCGGGATTATTATGTAATTTAACCGAAGATTTACTGACGGTCATGATCCCATTAATCATTGACGCCCAGGAAGGTGCTAACAGAATCAAACTCATCACCATCGCTAGAGACTGTACCCACTCAGGTATTGAGTTGAAGTGTAAATGATGTGGTCCTGCCCAAATATAACTATAGGTAAATGCCCAGAAAGACACTACAGACAAACGATAGCTCCAAATGGGCTGGTTTGACATTTTAGGTAAGAAATAATACATCATCCCCAAAAAGCCGCCCGTCAATAAAAAGCCTACCGCATTATGACCATACCACCATTGCACAACAGCATCTTGTGCACCAGCATAAAGCGAATAAGATTTATCAATACTCACAGGGATCGCTAGATTATTTACAATATGTAGCATCGCAATGACGATAATTAAACCGCCAAAGAACCAATTGGAAATATAAATGGTTTCTATCTTACGACGTGCAATTGTGCCGAAAAATACCACGCCAAAACACACCCATAAAATAGTAATTGCGATATCAAAAGGCCATTCTAATTCTGCATACTCTTTTGTTGAAGTCCATCCAGCCAATAAGGATAACCCACCGAGTAACACGACAATTTGCCACGCATAACAACAAAACCACGCCAACTTTGGCATAAACAAGGGAATATGACTGGTACGCTGTACAGTATAAAAAGCCGTAGCCATTAGAGCAGACACACCAAAACCGAATATAATGCCATTGGTATGCAAAGGTCTTAAACGTCCAAAAGACAACCAGAACTGTCCAAAATCTAATTCTGGCCAAAGTAATTCTGCTGACAGATAAACACCAACAAACATCGCAACAATGGCCCAAATCAGTGAAAACTGAACCAATCGTGTCACGACCTCATCATGATAAAACTGCTGACTCTCTTCTTTCATTTATGGTATTCACTCATATAACTTGTCCTTAAAAAGCATACGTCATCAAACTACGACTGCGACTTGATAACTAAATACCCAAAATAACCATCGCACCATTCATCCAGAGACTCACGCAAATGCCCAACAAACTCACCGCTGCTACTAACAACCAACCCACCAATGATGACGCCATTAACATACCTTGATCTGATGAAATCCCAAGCGCTATTGGCAAGCCTTTATAAAGCAAGGTAATACTCCAAACTAAAGCTGGAACTAATATCAATACATTGAAAAAAACATCTGGATACAGATGCGCCATACTTGCTACGACTAAAGGCAAACAAATAACTGTAAAAATAGAAAGGTGCAGTGACAGTGACGATTTTGCACCGTAAGTTTTTGCCATCCACTTACTGATAGCAACAGTGCTGATAAAACCAATACAAAGCATGATGAAGTAAAATAAACTAAAAACAATGCTGCCCGTTGTGTCAAAAAAAACAGGTTCAGATCCCCCTAGTCGCCAGCCTAGTTGATTACCACCTATCCAAGAAAATATGGGCGGTAATAACGGAATCAAAATAGCAAAACGCGTGATAGATGCCATCGTCTCAGCATTTTCTTTGGACAATTCATCGAAGATTTTACTGGGATGAAAAAGTGTATCTATTAACATTTTTTAAGCCATATTTTAATAGTTGCAACAAAAATTTGGCAGACCAGGATCATCTATTGGATGCCACATATCACCTATTTACATTGTTCTTAATTTTGGTGTAGTTAAAAGATCCATTGTATTTACATATTTTAATATAGCCAAGGCTTTAACTTGATCTAGATCAAGTTATCTTCTCTTAAACATGAACGATAAGTTCACGCTAACATTCATTAGCCTAATCTAGGTATAAAATGAGCATTTTTATGCTTTCTAGATGATAGCACCTGCCTTCAAACTGACAATGTACTTATTTAAAAATTAGACTTTCACCTGATTCAAAATATTGACAACCCATGCGCTCGTCCATCAATTGTAAAAGCAATAAATCTAGTTTAGGAAACTGACTTACTCGCCGAAGGTTTAGAAAGTAAAGAGGAATATAATTTCTTAAACGGTATTGGCATCTCACGTTATCAAAGGGGTTTCTTTGCAAAACCTGACTTTGAATATTTTGCCGTAGTTAAGAAAAGTTGTTTCGTACTATAAAACAACTTGAAAGTGCCTTTACGCCACCTGATTACCAATACGATTAGCTTACTTATTCACGAAACTATACAGCTTTTCCCAGTCAAAATAAGGCCCTGGATCGGTTTTTCTATCAGGTGCAATTTGTGAATGGCCTCTGATTTGCTGTGTATTCAGTTTTGGATACGTTTCGCATAATGCGATAACTAATTCAGCTAATTGCTCATACTGTTGCTGCTCAAAATACTGATCATCACAGCCTTCTAGCTCTATGCCAATGGTGAAGTCATTACAGCAATTAAACCCATCCCAATTTGATTCCCCAGCATGCCAAGCTCGTTGATGAAACGGCACATATTGCACAACTTCGCCATCACGTCGGATCAAGGCATGTGCTGAGACTTTTAAATCTGCTATCTGTTCGAAATAAGGATGAGCGGATGGATCAAGCTGATTTAAGAATAAGTCATTAATCCAGCCACCACCAAACTCACCTGGTGGCAGACTAATACTATGAATAACAATTCCTAAAATATCATCACAATCAGGCCGTTCGTCCTGATTAGGTGACGCTTGATAGTCCACCCCCTCTAACAAGCCTGTCTGTTTATTAATATTCATTGTTATTTCCTCACACCATGTAAGACCATTCTTATTAAACTCACGATAGCCACGATAGAAACAAGATCACGTGCACTGTTTAAAAAATACCTGAAAAAGATAGAAAATTGTGCTTTCACCAGTTACCCTTAGTTCCTTTACAATTTTCTAATACAAATGGCACACACAACTATTCCATCGCAGCAACAAATATCCTCTCAAGTAAAACTAGCACTTGAAGAAGATATTGGTCAACACGATTTAACAGCTGATTTAATTCCAATTTCAAATCAAGCTACTGCCACGATCATTAACCGTGAGACGGCCACCTTATGTGGCCAGCGCTGGCTTGAAACTGTTTTTCAACAACTTGATCCTAGTATCTCGGTGCAATGGTTTTATGCTGACGGTGATGTCATCCCTACAGATAGTATCATCTGCCAATTACAAGGCTCCGCACGCTCATTATTAACAGGTGAACGCACCGCTATGAATTTTTTACAAACACTGTCAGCAACAGCTACACTCAGTCAGCGTTATGCGGACGAAATCGCTGGTTTGCAAGTTAAGTTATTAGACACACGCAAAACAATTCCTGGCTTTCGATTAGCTCAAAAATATGCCGTTGCCTGCGGTGGCTGCCACAATCATAGAGTCGGGCTTTATGATGGGATTTTAATTAAAGAAAATCACATCAATGCCAGTGGTTCTATTAAAGCTGCAGTAGAGCTAGCAAGGCAATTACACCCTGCTATCACCATTGAGGTTGAAGTCGAAAATTTTGACGAATTTGACCAAGCATTAGCCTGTAACGCCGATATTATTTTACTTGATAATTTTGATATTCCAGCATTGGAAAAAGCGGTCGCTGTCAATCAAGGTCAAGCCAAACTAGAAGCATCAGGTGGTATTACTTTGGATACGGTTAGAGCAATTGCAGAAACAGGCGTTGATCGTATTTCTACTGGTGCCTTAACTAAAGACATTAAAGCGATTGATTTATCGATGCGCTTTATCTAATCAACTTTTATTTTCTACGTTAAACCACATCAGGCTATCGTGTAATTTCACTACTTCACCAATGATGACCATTGTCGGTGCAACAGGTTGCTCTCTTTCAGCAACAGCAGGTAAATCTGCAATGGTACTCACCCAAACTTCTTGATGTTCCATTGTACCCTGCTGTACTAGAGCCACAGGCATATCCGCCGCCATACCATGTTCTTGTAGTCGTTCACTCAAAACGGCTAAGCCACCTAGCCCCATATAGACGACTACGGTTTGATGCGCTTGTACTAAAGCAGGCCAATTAAGATCTAAATCGCCCTCTTTTAACTGCCCCGTTACAAACACACAGCTTTGCGAATAATCACGATGCGTGAGTGGGATACCTGCGTAACTTGCACAACCTGATGCCGCGGTAATGCCGGGGACAACTTGGAATGGAATTTTTTCAGCTGCAAGCGTAGCAATCTCTTCACCACCACGACCAAAGATAAAGGGATCACCGCCTTTTAACCTGAGTACCCGTTTGCCTTTTTTCGCTTGTTCTAAAAGTAACTGATTTATTTCTTCCTGACGAACACTATGCCATGCTCGTTGCTTACCGACATAGACCTGATCTGCTTCCTTTCGTACCAGATCTAATACTTCTTTGCTCACCAAGCGATCATAAAACACAATATCGGCCTGTTGCATAAGGCGAAGTGCTTTAAAGGTTAATAACTCAGGATCGCCTGGTCCAGCACCTACTAAATAGACTTCGCCTGTATCTAAACTGTTTGGATCGGTATTTTCAATTGCCGTATTTAATACTGATTCTGCAAGACTATCTCTCCCAGCTAAAACATGTTCAGCGACAGGACCTTGTAAAATTGATTCCCAAAAACGTCTACGCATTGCCAACGTTGAGAATTTCGCTTTTACCACTCCACGATAGCCACCCACTAATGAAGCCAAATTGCCATAACTTTTAGGAATAAGGGTTTCGAGTCGTGCACGTAATTGACGAGCCAATATTGGCGATTTACCACCACTCGATACTGCAACGACTATAGGCGATCTATCTAAAATTGACGGTAATATAAAATCGCATAGCTCAGGTTCATCAGCCACATTGACCAAGACATGATGTGTTTTAGCATAGTGATAAACCTGTCTATTAACTTCATCGCTATCTGTCGCTGCAATTACTAAACTGAAAGACATAACGATATCATCTGAAAAGTAAGCACCTAACCAATTTACTAAACCATCATCAATCAAGCTTTTACTACTTTCTGACACTTCAGGTGCAACGATGGTGACGATGGCACCCGCACGAATCAATAGCCCTGCTTTACGAGCTGCTATATCACCGCCGCCCACAACCAAACAAGACTTGTTTTTTAAATCCACAAAAAGGGGTAAGTAATCCATATTATCTCTAGTATTAAAGTCCTACTTTCGCTTTATAACGCTGGCATCTGAAATCACTGCCAATTCACGCATTACCGCGGTAGCATAGCAACCAGCTGGCAGGTAAAAACATAATTTTAGTTGATCAGTACCTAGAAACCGGCAATCAAAATTTTGGGGAAACAAACGTAATGCGCGCCTTTCCTGTTTCAGTCCAGCTTTTTCTAGACCTTGCCGCCAAGTGGACCAGTCCTGCAATATCGTTGTCTCTAACCGCTCGGCTTCCGCTTGAACTCGTTGCTTGCCCTTCCCCCATAATGGCCCTGTCGGATGGATATCCATCTCAGAAAGTCGTGCTTTGATATCGTCATTATTTAAGTCAGCACTAAACAAGCTCGCTCTTGTCCCAGCTAACAGCATGACATCACCTATCAAGGCTGTATTCCAAGTTTTATCCTGTACTCTATAATTTAATACTAAGTTAAATAGCCATGAACGCGCTGCGGATAAATAAATACTCCTTTGATTTCTTTTTTTAGGTGTTTTGCCTGTATTAAACCAATGGTCTGCACGCACTAAATTACCCGCAGAATGACCAAAGCGCTGTTCAGCGAAATAGTTCGGCACACCATGTTGTTTAATCGTCTCAAGGTTTGTCTGCCATGTCTGTTTATCGCCGCTTAATTCTGTCAGTGTCAGCGTAAATGTATTACCCAATAACACACCACGTTTAAGCTTTTTATTATGTCGTGTTTGCTCAAGGATTTGAATATCTTCAGTTTCAAACTCAGCCCATTCAGGCTCTGTCACACCTTCCATATTGATACTAAACCATTGAATGGTAATAGCATGTCTATCTTTCATTCCTGCATAACCGACTGCGACTGACGGTACTTTCGCAAATTTGGCTAATTCCAACGCCAGCCAGTCAGTATTAGTATTTCGTTTTTTGATTCTTAACCAAACATGTCCCCCTTCACCATCAGGTTCAAAAGGTAGTTGTTCATCAACTTGAAAGTAATCCGGCTTACTTCTAATGACAGCAGAACATGAAAATGCAGACGCGTTGATCCTCGCTAACGAGGCAAACTCATAGTGAGCCAAGTTAAACTTCCGCTACTAATAACACAACGGCATGTGCCGCAATACCTTCTTTACGACCGGTAAATCCTAATTGCTCTGTCGTAGTAGCTTTTATATTTATGACGCTTTCATCAATGTCACAATCTGCTGCTAACAAGGCCCTCATTTGAGGTATATAGGGAGCAAATTTAGGAGTCTCCGCGATGATCATGCTATCAATATTGCCTACATTTAACCCACGCTCATCTAAATCACTGATCACGCGTCTTAATAATATACGGCTATCCATATTACACAATGCTGGATCAGTATCAGGAAAATGATGACCAATATCCCACAAGCCAGCAGCGCCTAATAGTGCATCACAAATAGCATGAATTAATACATCACCATCAGAGTGTGCCTCCAAACCCTGCTCATAAGGAATAGTGATACCACCAATAATTAAAGGCCTACCATCACAAAACTTATGCACATCATAACCATGACCAATACGCATTAAACGTCTCCACGCTGTTGCTTAAGGAACAACTCAGCTAAGGCCAAATCTTTAGGTATCGTAATTTTAATATTATCTGCATGCCCCTCTACCATTTTGGCTTCAAGCCCACAGCATTCAATGGCACTAGCTTCATCTGTCACTGTCACACCTTGCTGCTTTGCCTTGTTTAAGGCTTCTACCAAAGTATTTAAGTGAAACATCTGTGGTGTTGAAGCACGCCATAAACGTTCTCGCTCTACTGTTTCAAGAATGACATCATCATCATTACTACGCTTAACTGTATCGTTAACAGGAATACCCAGTATACCGCCCACAGGATGAGTCGATAATTCGCTTAGCATATAGTCAATATCACTATGACGTAGACACGGTCTAGCCGCATCATGAACGAGTACCCAAGGATCGTCATTTACTAGTTGTTTTAAAGCCTGTAGCGCATTTAAAACAGAGTCAGCACGGGTGTCACCGCCTTCAGCGACATCAAACTCACACCCTAAATCTAATTGTAATTCGGACCACCAGTTATCACTTTTAGCTATAGCGACAACGATTCCGTTAATACGTGGATGACTTGCCAAACGTGAGAGTGTTTGCTCAATGACTGTCTTATTTTCTAGCTTCAGATACTGCTTGGGTTTGTCTGACTGCATACGCTGACCAACGCCTGCTGCTGGTACAACGGCCCAAACCCCTTCACTTTTCATCATCAGGCTCGTCGATAATTTGGAAGAATGTCTCGCCTGGCTTCACCATACCTAATTCACTACGAGCACGTTCCTCAAGCGCATCTAAACCACTTTTTAAGTCTTGTACTTCAGCAGCTAATACCTGATTACGTTCTTGTAAAACAGCATTATCCTGGCGCTGTATCTCCACAGAACGGTTTAAATGTAATAAAGAAGGCAACCCATCATGACTAAACCATAGGCGATACTGCAAAAGTGACAATATCACTGCCAATAAAATCATAATGGGTTTCATTGCTCGCTAATTAAGCCTGATTAAATGCCTTCATACCAGGATAACTAGCAGCATTTCCTAACTCTTCTTCAATACGAATTAACTGATTGTATTTAGCAATCCGATCAGAGCGTGATAAAGAACCTGTTTTAATCTGACCCGCATTTGTTGCTACGGCTAAATCAGCAATGGTTGTATCTTCAGTTTCACCACTACGGTGCGACACAACAGCAGTGTAGCCAGCTGCTTTAGCCATATCAATTGCAGCTAGAGTTTCAGTCAACGTACCAATTTGGTTCACTTTGATCAGAATAGAGTTAGCCACGCCTTGCTCGATACCTTGAGACAAGATCTTAGTATTAGTCACAAATAAATCATCACCCACTAACTGACAACGATCACCAACGCGATCGGTCAATAACTTCCATCCTTCCCAGTCATTCTCATCCATACCATCTTCGATACTAATGATTGGATATTGGCCCACCCATGTCGCTAATAAATCAGCAAACTCAGCAGAGCTTAATGAACGATTTTCAGACGCCAATACATATTGACCATCTTCGTAAAACTCAGAGCTAGCCGCATCAATGGCAAGCATGATGTCTTTACCAGCAACATAACCTGCATTATCAATCGCAGTCAAAATCGCTTCAATAGCCGATTCGTTCGACGGTAAATCCGGTGCAAAGCCACCTTCATCACCTACCGCAGTATTCATACCTTGTTCGCTCAATACTTTTTTCAGAGCGTGGAAGACTTCAGCACCATAACGAATAGCTTCTGAAATACTATTTGCACCGACAGGGACAATCATAAACTCTTGTAAATCGACGCTATTATCAGCATGTGAGCCACCATTGATGATATTCATCATCGGCACTGGCATCACGTTGGCATTGTCACCACCAAGGGATTTAAATAAAGACACGCCCGCATCGTTTGCTGCTGCTCTTGCCGCTGCCATTGAGACCGCTAATAAGGCATTTGCACCCAAACGACTTTTAGTATCGGTACCATCTAATGCTATCATTTTCTCATCAATAGCTGTTTGCTCTGATGCATCCATACCAACAATCGCGTCACGTAACTCGCCACTAACAGCGGCAACCGCATTCAAAACACCCTTACCTAAATAACGACTCTTATCACCATCACGCAGCTCAACCGCTTCACGTTCACCGGTCGATGCACCCGACGGCACTGCCGCACGACCCATCACACCATTTTCTAAAATAACATCTGCTTCGACCGTTGGGTTACCACGTGAATCAATCACTTCACGACCGACAATATCAATAATCTTACTCACAACACTCCCCCAATAACTAGCTTTAATATTACATTGTAACTAACTAATTTATAATTACTTTAATATTTTATTATATTAAAGAGTCCTCAATAAAATCTTGTTGTTTCACAGCTGCATCCAATGTCATCAAGGTTTTTAATAAGGCTTCCATTTTAGCCAACGGCCATGAATTAGCCCCATCACTTAATGCCTGTTCTGGATCAGGATGTGTCTCCATAAAGACACCTGCTACGCCCACTGCCACTGCAGCACGTGCCAGTACCGGTACAAACTCACGTTGGCCACCAGAAGAACCACCTTGACCACCTGGTTGTTGAACTGAATGTGTTGCATCAAAAACAACAGGACAATCCATTTTACGCATCACGGGTAACCCCCGCATATCAGACACCAATGTGTTGTAACCAAATGACGTACCACGATCACATAACATAATCTGTTGATTGCCCGTTGACTTCGCTTTTTCTGCCACATGCGTCATATCCCAAGGGGCCAAAAATTGACCTTTCTTGATATTAACAGGTAAACCTTGCTCAGCTACTTTTAGAATAAAGTTTGTTTGACGACATAAAAAAGCCGGTGTTTGTAACACATCAACAACGCTGGCAACTTCTGCCAATGGCGTATCTTCATGTACATCAGTTAAAACAGGCAAACCGTATTCTTTTTTCACTTTTTCTAAAATCGCCAGACCTTTTTCCAAACCTGGTCCGCGATAACTTTTTGTTGATGTCCTATTTGCTTTATCAAAAGAGGATTTATAGATAAAAGGAATACCAAGACTCTCTGTCATTTCTTTCAAACGACCCGCTACATCCATCGTCATTTGTTCACTTTCAATCACACAAGTACCCGCGATTAAAAATAAAGGTTGTTTCCCCCCGACCTCATGTCCACATAACTGCATTAGCGATCTCCTCGTGTGGCTTTATTTTTTTTAGCCGCGTTAATAAAGCCATTAAACAAAGGATGACCATGTCTAGGCGTCGATGTGAATTCCGGATGAGACTGACAAGCCACAAACCATGGATGGCCAGGGATTTCAATCATTTCCACTAGGCTTTTATCTTGTGACATCCCAGAGAAACGAAGACCTGCTTCATCCAATGTTTGTTTATAGTTATTATTAAATTCATAGCGGTGACGATGGCGTTCTACAACTTCACTCTTGCCATATGTTTTCTGTGCGAGGCTACCTTCAGATAATACACATAAGTAACCGCCTAAACGCATCGTCCCACCGAGATCAGAATCATGATCACGCAGCTCAATGCTCCCATCTTCTTTTTGCCATTCTGTAATTAAACCAATAACAGGGTCCGGTGTATTTGTATCGAATTCGCTGCTATGTGCGTTTTGAAGATCGGCCATATTACGTGCATATTCAATAACGGCAACCTGCATACCTAAACAAATACCTAGATAAGGTACTTTATTTTCTCGGGCATATTGGGCCGCTAATATCATTCCTTCAACGCCACGCTCACCAAAGCCTCCAGGAACAAGTATCGCGTCCATATTAACAATAGCATCAGTTCCTTGCTGCTCAAGCACCTCTGAGTCGACATAATGAACATTAACTTTTGTACGTGTGTGAATACCCGCATGAATTAAGGACTCAGATAATGATTTATAAGCTTCTGTCAGGTCCATATATTTACCCACCATGGCAATATCGATTTCGCCTTGTGGATCATTTAAGTTGTCGGTTACTTGTTGCCATTGCGTTAAATCAGCAGGTAAGGCATCTAGTTGTAACTGTTTAACCACAATATCATCTAGATCTTGTTTGTGTAAATCGATAGGTATCTTGTAGATACTACTCACATCCACTGCCGAGATAACCGACTTCTCAGGCACATTAGTAAATAATGAAATTTTTCGGCGTTCTGACTCAGGTAATGGGCGATCCATACGACACAACAAAATATCTGGTTGTATACCTATCGTTCTTAATTCTTTAACAGAGTGCTGTGTAGGCTTAGTTTTAATTTCACCTGCAGATGGTATATATGGTACTAAAGTTAAATGTAAAAATAAGGCATTATCACGACCTAACTCTGTCCCCATCTGTCTAATTGTTTCTAAGAATGGTAATGATTCGATATCACCTACTGTGCCGCCAATTTCAATTAGAGCAACATCCGCATCACCGGCACCTTCGTAAATACAGCGCTTAATTTCATCGGTAATATGTGGGATAACTTGTACCGTGTTTCCTAAGTACTCGCCTCGGCGTTCTTTACGAATCACGTTTTCGTAGATCTGCCCTGTAGTGTGATTATTTTGGCTGGTCATTTTTGCGTCGACAAAACGCTCGTAGTGGCCTAAATCAAGATCAGTTTCAGCCCCATCTTCTGTTACAAACACTTCACCATGTTGTAGCGGGCTCATCGTGCCAGGATCAACATTGATATAAGGGTCTAGTTTGACTAGGGTAACTTTAAGGCCTCGGGCTTCAAGAATAGCAGCTAGTGATGCCGCTGCAATGCCCTTACCTAAGGACGATACAACACCACCAGTTACAAATATAAATTTAGACATATTTTGGAGAATTCGAATAACATGGCCCCACCAGAATAGTGTTGCCTAAATAACTGCATAAACTACCAGAATTGCACTTTTCTCTCAATGTAATTCTGATCATTAAGCTTGTTTAATTATTGGTATATAGCGCTGTTGTTTAGTTCCACTTACTGCGTCACTCAATGCATAGCCCACTACCACCAACAACTCATCTTCACAAAATAACAATGGAATGCGGTCACGCTGCCATGGTGGAACAGCCCACTCTTGCATCAAATGCTTCAAACTATGGTGTTGTCCATGTATTTTTATCTTCTCTCCACCTTGGCGAAAACGCAGCTGTAAACCCTCTTGAATAATGTCATCAGTCAATCCCTGTTGCGACGTTTTCCAAGCTAGTATTTTGCCCTCTCCAATCGCTAGCTCATGTCGATCGTTTATTTGCAAAGAAAACGAAACATCAAAACTGTTCATTGGCGCCTTAATGTATAGTCGATTTCTATAACGTCTTACTTCAACACCCTGCCACTCAACAAGTGGTATACCGTCCTCTTTTGCCAAACAGGCTTCATTAATAACCCTCTGTAGTACATTGGCCGAAGGTAATGGCAAGGCCAGTGTAGAAATAAGATGACGTAATACATTGCGACGACGAGACTCGGTTAAGCCCAGTAGTTTACTAACGGAAAGTGAAAATGACTGTTGCTCAAAGTCGATTGTCAACGCATCCAACTTAGCAAGTTCTGTCATCAATTCATCTGCTTCTGCGCAAAGTGTCGCACTTCGCGATATCGTTTTTGCAGCACTTGACCAGCGTTGCTCAATAACCGGCCAGATTTCATGACGAATATAATTACGGTTCCAACGGGTTTCAACATTACTCGGATCATCTAACCAATTTAACTGGTGTTGTTTTGCATAGGCCAAAATTTCTTTTTTAGAAATAGCTAAAAATGGCCTGTATAACTGTATCCCCATTAAAGTGGATTGGCTTGCCATTGATGACAAACCTTTTGGGCCTGCACCACGCAATAGTTGAAGTAAAAAGGTTTCAGATTGATCTTGTTGATGTTGTGCCGTTAATAACAACGCATTTTCTGGTAAATATTGGGCAATGGCTGTATAACGCGCTTCTCTGGCAGCAGCTTCCACGCCCACTGACTCAATATTATTAACATCTGCTTTAATGTCTTGACAGACAATATTCAGTTTTTCAGCAATAGCTAAGCAATGTTGCGTCCATTTCGATGATTCACTGTGAAGGCCATGATCGATATGAATGGCTTTGATGGTTGAAGACTTAGTATCTAGCTGTGTCGCGAGCAAATGCAGTAATACGTGTGAATCAACACCGCCACTATAGGCTACCCAAATATCTTTACCTTGACACGTCGAAAGAATTTGCTCTGCTAGTTGTTGCGGTCTATCGAACACTAGCTATCACTAGCCCTCAAATTCGCCATAACTTAATAAGCGTTGTTGGCGTTGTTCGACTAAGACATCGATAGACAAGCCTGCAAGTTCAGTCAATTGAGCTTCAATAGCACTTTTCACACGTAGTGCCATCTCATTTGGATCACGATGCGCGCCACCCAATGGCTCAGCAATTACACCATCAATTAAACCTAGTTCTTTAAGACGATCTGATGTTACACCCAGTGTTGCGGCAGCATCAGCTGCTTTCTCAGCACTCTTCCATAAAATAGAGGCACAACCTTCAGGAGAAATGACAGAATAAATACTGTATTCCAACATCAATAAATGGTCGCCCACACCAACGGCTAACGCACCACCAGAACCACCTTCACCAATAACAGTGGTGATGATAGGTGTTTTTAATTGGGCCATTTCAAATAAATTACGCGCAATAGCTTCACTTTGCCCACGCTCTTCTGCACCGATACCTGGATAAGCACCTGGCGTGTCAATAAAGGTAAGTACAGGCATTGAAAAACGCTCCGCCATCTTCATAACTCGCAATGCTTTTCTATATCCTTCAGGTCTAGGCATGCCAAAGTTTCTGGCTACTTTTTCTTTTGTATCACGCCCTTTTTGATGACCAATAACAACAACTGATCTACCATTAAAACGACCAATCCCTGTAATTAATGCAGCATCATCTGCATAAGCCCTATCACCATGTAATTCTTCAAAATCAGTGACGATACGTTCAATATAATCCAAGGTATAAGGGCGTTCTGGATGACGAGCCATTTGAGTGACTTGCCACGGCGTTAATGATGCAAAAATAGAGCGGGTTAACTCGACACTTTTATCCTGTAATTTTTGTATTTCCTCAGTGATATTTAGATCAGTATCACTACTCATGTGTTGCAGCTCTTCAATTTTTGCTTCTAATTCAGCAATCGGCTGCTCGTAATCGAGGAAAGTTTGTTGCATTTTTTCTCTACCTTAATTTAAAATTTTGTACGAATTATACACTGGCTATAGTAAAAATGACTTAGCTCATTATTAATTCACTATCTTCATCTTGCGATTTACTACCTGTTCCCATGCGTATTGCCAAATTAAGGTCATTTTTGGAATCTGCATTTCGAAGTGCTTCTTCCATGGTTATTTTTCCTTCCCTATACAATTTCAATAAGGCTTGGTCAAATGTCACCGTTCCTTCCTCAGTACTCTCTTTCATGGCTTCTTTTATTGCACCAATTTGACCTTTTAAAATCAAGTCTGCAATAAGAGGCGTGTTCAACATCACTTCAACAGCAGGTATCCGCTTACCTTCAATGTCAGGCAACAACCGCTGAGAAATAATGGCTCGAAGATTTAAAGATAAATCCATTAACAGTTGTCTTTGGGCCACATCAGGGAAAAAGTTTGTAATTCTATCCATGGTTTGGTTCGCATTATTCGAATGCAAAGTGGCGAGACAAAGATGTCCTGTTTCCGAATAAGCAATCGCGTGCTTCATGGTTTCCATATCTCTAATTTCACCAATCAGAATGACATCTGGCGCCTCCCGTAAGGCATTCTTTAAGGCATTTTCATACGTTAATGTATCAATACCAACTTCACGTTGTTGGACAATCGATTTTTCGTGCGTATGAATAAACTCTAAGGGATCTTCTATCGTCAGGATATGTGAATTTGAATTACGATTGCGATGGCCAATCATGGCGGCAAGTGTTGTCGACTTACCGGAACCTGTAGCACCAACAACTAAAACTAGTCCCCTTTTCTCCATGATGATATCACCTAGTACAGGAGGCAAATTCATTTCTTCAAAACGAGGGATTGTGGAATTGATATAACGGATAACAATAGACACTTCACCACGTTGCCTAAAAATGTTGACACGAAAACGACCCAAGCCAGATACTGGAACAGCAAAGTTCATTTCAAGTGTTTCGGCAAACTCTTTGGCCTGGTCTTCGCTCATCAACGAAGCAGCCATTTCAGTCACATCACCTGGTAATAATTTCTTAGCACCAACTGGACGTATCACGCCTTCAATCTTGATTTGTGGCTCAGTACCTGTGCAAAAGAATATGTCAGAAGCTTTTTTTTCTGCCATTAATTTCAGATACGGTGTCATATCCATAATCGAACTCCCAGATTAATCTCAATCTATATTATAAGCGACGCCAAATTTCATAAAATACAGCCATTTTTTAAATATATTTCATTCTTACTGATGTCACTATAGGTGATGAAGCTAGATCCGACAATAGTGCGTCTGATGGCTTTATCTTCCATTCCTCTCCTAACGAAAGTAATGTACGTGCTTTTTGATTAGTATAATCAACCTCGAGTGGAATCAAACCATCTCTAAACGGTACCAATATTTCTCTCAAAGCAAGTACCCAATCATCAGTTCCGGCATCATTAGCAACAGATACAACCAGAGATTTACCACACATTTCACGCGCTCTTGTCATATCGTAAACGGTTTCAGCGGTAGCCGCTAATCCACCGGTAAAATTGTCCTGACCTATTTTCCCTTGAATTACTACCAGCTTATCGGGCTGAAGTTGTTCTTGATATTGTTGATAAACCTCTGCAAAAACTCGAACTTCTAGCCGAGCCGTTTGATCATCTAGCGTAATGAAAGCCATGCGACCACCATTTTTATTTTTCATTGTGCGTATCGCCACTATCAAACCCGCAGTGATAACCGGTATTTCATTACGTTGATAGCCTTTGGACTCAGGCGCCTCCAATTCATTTATTTTCTTTGGAATAAAGCGGCTTAATTCACTTGCATAACGGTCAATAGGATGTCCACTCAGGTACAAACCCAAAGTTTCTTTTTCAGCAGCTAGCAATTGTTCTTCCGTCCATTCAGCTGCTGTTATTAACGGTTCATCAACAGTTTCATTATCGGACTCATTAACCGACATCAAGCCAAACATGTCATTTTGACCACTATCACTATCACGTTTGTGTTGTTCTGCAATCTGTAATGCTTTTGCTAAGCTAGCTTCCAAACTCGCCCGATGGCCTCCCAAAGAATCTAAAGCACCTGATTTAACTAAGGAATCCATCACTCTACGGTTGATTTTTTTCATATCAACACGCCGACAAAAATCAAATAAATTAGTAAATTCAGTGCCTTGTTGACGGTTTTCGACAATACCAGCAAGCGCTGCTTCACCCACACCTTTAATTGCACCCATACCATAGCGAATCGTATTTTCATCAGCCACTGTGAAACGGATCTTACTGTGGTTTACATCAGGTGGTAATACAGTCAGATTCATATCTCGACATTCGTCAATGAGACCAACAATTTTATCTGTATTGTCCATATCAGCTGATAACACAGCAGCCATAAACGCTGCCGGATAATGTGCTTTTAACCAAGCCGTTTGATAAGCAACGAGTGCATAGGCGGCTGAATGTGACTTATTAAAGCCGTACTCAGCAAATTTCTCCATTAAATCAAAAATCGGTCCTGCCGTTTTTTCATCAATACCACGGCTTTGTGCTCCTTCTAAGAAAAACTGCCGCTGCTGTGCCATTTCTTCTGCTTTTTTCTTACCCATCGCTCGTCGCAACATATCGGCACTACCGAGACTATAACCTGCGAGCACCTGTGCAATCTGCATAACTTGTTCTTGATAAACAATAACGCCATATGTCGGTTTTAAAATGGGTTCTAAATCAGGGTGTGGATAATCCACCTTTGCCCGACCATGTTTCCGATTAACGAAATCATCGACCATGCCTGACTGCAATGGGCCAGGGCGAAATAAAGCTACCAGGGCAACAATATCTTCAAACGTATCTGGCTGTAGACGTTTAACCAGCTCTTTCATACCACGAGATTCAAGCTGGAAAACGGCTGTAGTTTCACAACGCTTTAATAAGTCATAACTGGCTTTATCATCGAGCGGTAAATTGGTGATATCGATTTTGGCAATTTCGTCAGCAGGCAACGTCTCACTAAGGTTTTTAATTGCCCAATCTATTATTGTCAGTGTCCGCAGACCTAAGAAGTCGAACTTCACCAGTCCTACACTTTCGACATCATCTTTATCGTATTGCGACACTAAGCTGGCGCCATTATGTTCGCAATAGATAGGCGTATATTCAGTCAATACTTTTGGTGCAATGACAACACCGCCAGCATGTTTACCGACATTTCGAGTCAAACCTTCTAATTGCAATGCAAGATCAATTAAGGTTTTAACATCTTCTTCTTTATCGTAGCGTTCTTTTAACAGCGGCTCTTGCTCTAAGGCTTTAGTCAGCGTCATTTTCAATTCGAACGGCACTAGCTTTGCCAAGCCATCAACTAAGCCATAAGGAAAACCTAAAACACGACCCACATCTCGTAGCACCGCTTTGGCGGCCATCGTGCCGTAAGTAATAATTTGAGAAACATGATCACGGCCATAATGTTGAGATACATATTCGATTACCCGATCACGGCCTTCCATACAGAAATCAACATCGAAATCTGGCAGTGATACCCGTTCTGGATTCAAAAACCGTTCAAATAACAAATCATATTGCAAGGGATCAATATCGGTAATTTCTAAGGCATAGGCCACTAAAGAACCCGCACCTGAACCACGACCTGGGCCCACAGGAACACCATTCTGTTTTGCCCAATGGATAAAGTCGGCAACGATAAGGAAGTATCCAGGAAACCCCATTTCATTAATAACATCTAGCTCTATCTGCAGACGATCGTCATAAGCAGGCCGTTTATCTTTTAAGGTATCAGGCTCTGGAAATAACACAGGCAATCGCTTTTCGAGTCCCTCAAATGACTCTTGCGTTAAAAACTCTGCGATTGTCATACCTTCTGGTACAGGAAAATCAGGTAAGAAATGTTGATCTAAGGTTAATTCAACCGTACAACGCTTAGCTATTTCCACCGTATTTTCTATAGCTTCAGGAATATCGCTAAACAAGGCGATCATCTCATCCGGAGTACGCAGGTATTGCTCTGGTGAATACTGCCTCTGCCTTCTAGGATCGTCCAATAAACGACCTTCATTGATACACACTTTAGCTTCATGTGCCTCAAATTGTTCAGCCGTTAAAAATCGAACATCATTTGTTGCGACTACAGGTAAGTCATATTGTTCAGATAAATCCAAAGCAAGATTGATATATCGCTCATCATCTTCCCGACCTGTCCTAATCAACTCCAGATATAATCGGTCTGGAAACAGTTCCTGCCACTGGCTAATCGTTTTATTTGCCTCTTCCAATTGATTATTTAAAAGTGCTTTAGACACTAAACCATCACGACTAGAGGAAATACAAATCAAGCCCTCTGTTTGATCTTGTAACCACCCCATATCGAGCATCGGCACACCTAGATGCTGGCCTTCCGTATAAGCTTGTGATAATAAGCGACATAAGTTTTGGTAGCCAACCATGTTCTGACATAACAAAACAAAGCGTCGACTGCTTTTTGCATCATCGGGATCGTGTAAACGTAAGTCTGCACCAAGAATAGGCTTAATCCCTGCTTGTTGTGCTGCACTATAAAATTTTACTGCTGCGAAAAAGTTATGTTGATCGGTTAATGCAACTGCAGGCATCCCCGCTTCAGCAACTGCTGCAATCAACGGTTTTACTCTAACAAGTCCATCAACAAGCGAATAATCACTGTGAAGATGTAGGTGTACAAATTGTTTTGACATACTAACTATGTAGACTCACTAGAAAGACTAATTAGGAAACTTAACTGGGTCAGGACGAACATCTAAACCTGTTGTTGCCTCTACGATCGATTTCGCTTCTCGTTGTCCCATAGCAAAGGCATCTTCCTGTGTCATATCTGGCGCAAATGAATTGGCTGATGGTATCGCTTCATCTGTTTGTTTTAAATAAAGCGTTTGAGTTGGATAAGCAAACTCAACTTCTAGTTGTTTAGCCAGCCGTAAAATATCCAATAAAAAACGATGGCGTTCACGTAGCTCTGTGTTCCAGTCAGGTGTTTGCCAAAATACATAGACCAAGACATCCAAAGACGCGGCACTATATTGATTGAAATACACTTGATAGTAGTCTTTACGCATATATGGATGCAATTGAACTAATGAGCGAACACCTTCACAAAACGCATCGATTTTTTCTGGTGGCGTATCATAGGTCAAACCTAACATCATTTTCATCCGGCGATAGCGACGCGCACCCATATTATCTATTTTAGTATTTGTTAAAATCGAATTGGGTAAAGTAATTAATGAGTTATAAAAAGTCCTAATTCTGGTACTTCTGAAACCCACTTCTTCTACACTTCCTTCAACATCACCAATAACAACCCAATCGCCAATTTGAAATGGTCTATCAAGAACAACCGTTAACGAACCGAAGAAATTACCCACCAAGTCTTTAGCCGCTAAAGCGAAGGCTAAACCACCTAAGCCAAGACCTGCTAATAAACTAGTGACATCAATATTCAGATTATCAGCTGAGAAAATGACACCTAGGACTATGACGAATACTTTGAGACTTTTGATCATCATCGGGACCAATAGATCATCAAATTTGTTATCTGTGCCACGGGCTTTATTAGTCAATAATGCATCAATAATATCGACTAATCTGAATGCACTCCAGACAGCGGATAGACTCACTAACACTTTAACTGCCACTGACAGAATAATCAGCGCCGTATTAGGCAAACCCAATAAACCAATTAATGACCACCAAATCAAGGCCATGGCCATTAAACCCAAAGGTCTTAATATATTGCTATCTAAGCTATCGAATGCTGGATGGTTTCCTTTCCATCTGATTACATTCTTGGCCAAAAACCAAGCCACAATTTTATCTGCGATGGAACCAATTAGAATGACGAGGAATATGCTGAGCCATTGCCAATACTCAAGCAAAAACCCATTTTTCAATACAGGTGGCATATAACTTCTAAGCTGAATATAAAAAGGCAAAGCTACATGTGAGTCCTGCAGGCCGGCGTTTACAGGTTGTTTGATCAGACCTTCTAGAATATTAGGCAATGCATTTAAAGTCGCTTTACTAAATAACCAGCGGCCATCATTAAGTTTAATGAGTTCTAGTTTGCCCTGAGTATATTTGGCAACAACATATTGTCCCGTTTTGGATGCCGTTGGAATTGATTTCAATTCAATTTTATTACTACGTTCTATCACTGAATACAACGAATAGGCTAATTCGCTACCCTTATCTTTTTGGATAACTGTGGCGAGATCGCTCAAATCCAAAGTAGAGCTTGCTACTATTAGTTGTTGTTTATCGCCTTCTGTTACGGCCTGCATAGCCTCAATAAATGTCTGCATCGTGGCTCGCGGGTTAGCCAGCTCACGAGGTATTTCCACTGTGGTTTCAACACTTTCAGAATTCGTTTCTTGTTCAGCTTGAACAAATGGAAAAGGGCTTAGTAGCCCTATCATTAATAAACATCGAAGCAGCATTATTTTCATGCTAAATCAAACTCCATCTCAGGATCAGGTGCATAACTTAAAACCGTTTTCGCGGCTTGTTTCCATTCTTGGCTAGCGAACAAATCATCACGAACCATTGCATGACGCCCATGAAGACGAACTAAACGCATATGCCTAACAGGATCTTGCTGGCATTTCAGACCGTCGATGACTTGAATCACACTATCAGGATTATTGCAGAGTAAAACCATGTCACAACCCGCATCAAGTGCTGCTTCGGTGCGGGCTAAACTATCACCGATAATAGCAGCCCCTTCCATACTCAAATCATCACTCAAAATAGCCCCTTGAAATCCCAAACGATCACGCAAAATTTCTTTTATCCAAAATGGTGAAAAACCTGCTGGCAATGTATCGCATTGCTCATAGACGATATGTGCCGGCATGATGCCCGCCAAATCTTTGTGGCAAAGTTGTTGAAACGGCAGCATGTCTTCCCGCAACATATCCTCAAAATAACGGTTATCAACGGGCAGGCCAAGATGTGAATCAACTTCAACAGCGCCATGTCCTGGGAAATGCTTACCCACTGCTGGCATCCATGCGCGTTTCATACCTTGAATATAGGCTCTTGCAATAGCGGTTACCGCCTCAGGATCACGATGAAAAGAACGGTCTCCTATAACCTCGCTAACGCCATAATCTAGGTCTAATACGGGTGCAAAACTAAAATCAACACCAACAGCACGCAATTCAGCCGCCATTAACCAACCCGTTATCTCAGCACGTTGTAAGGTTAAATTAGGCTGTTGCATATAATGCTTACCAAGCGCACCGACAGGGGGCAATCGTGTAAAACCTTTACGAAAACGCTGTACACGTCCACCTTCGTGATCAACCGAAATAATTAAGTGGGGATCGCGTAAAGCTCTGATACTTTCAGTGAGTGCTGCTACTTGCTCTGGCGATTCATAGTTACGACTAAATAAAATGACGCCACCCACCAACGGATGCTGCAAAATTTCACATTCTTCTTGGCTCAACTCAGTGCCAAGCACATCGACCATTAACGGGCCTAGCGTCATAAAATCAATACCTTATTCGTGAATCATTACCTTTGTACCTGGATTTACCAAGTCAAATAAAGCTAATAAGTCTTTATTATGCATGCGAATACAACCATGTGATAACGCTTCGCCCATGGGCAAGTCATCAGGACAACCGTGGATGTATATATAGCGTTGCATTGTATCAACATTTCCCAAACGATTGTGACCAACTTCAAGGCCACTCAACCACAAAATACGGGTCAAGATCCAATCTCTATCGGGGAATAGCTTGGCTAAATTCTGATTATAATATTCACTAGTTGGACGCCGAGCTACGAAAACCGTATTTTCAGGCTGTCCAGTACCAATACAGGCACGGATCACATGTAAACCTCGTGGTGTACAACCACTGTCTTTCAGCTCACCAGGCCCATTTTTGGCTGTAGATATCTTTGCCTCAAATAAACATTGATCACGTTCTAATACGCGACAATTTTGCTGAGAAATTGATATATCTATACACGGCATACTGACACTGATTCAATAAAAATATCCAAGTTGACAAGTATACCTTGCTGTTAATCAACAATGTCAGTATCCCAGTTTATTATCAAAAACCATCATTCATTAAGTCACACCGTGGCCATGGCCGTGGTGGTGTGTGACATGAGATTCAGGATCAGTCACTGCAACAACCAACATTATGCCGATACCCATCACAAGATAGTAAAGTGTTGCGATACCTGAAAAACCAAATAGCAATGGCCAGATAACAAAGACAATACCTGCGGAAAAATCAAATGCTAAATGAACTTTAAAGGGAATAGCTTTGACTATGCTTGCTTCATAATCTGTGAATAAGCTATATAAAATCAAAAGCCCACCGACAATCACTGACAGCCAATAAGCAAATGCTGAAACCTGTTCCAGTTTTAGAATTGTAGGTGCAATGAGTAGCACAAAAGCAGCGATATAATCCAAGAAACCATGAATGGTGGGTGTTAAAAATCGAATATTCATACGACTACCCTCCTTAATAGGCACCACGTCTAGCATAGACCTGGTACAGCCTATAATATATAGACAATAGCTACTTTTATGAGGTTCTCTCTATTTGATCGAATTGTCTCTTGAAAAACTCTCGTACCCGCTTGTCTATCCAGTATTTTGGCTTTAAAGGGTTAGCACCATAAATAAAACCAGCATGGCCACCCGCCTGAGTTAGTTCCAAAATGACATTCGCTGACAACTCTGCTCGAGTTGGAATGGCTTCGGGTGTCATAAACGGATCATTTTGACTATGTAAGATCAAAGTCGGCACTGTGATATCTTTCAAAAATTGTCGTGCGCTAGCACGTGCATAATAATCATCAGCATCTTTAAAGCCATGTAGTTGTGCGGCAGCATTATCAACATGGTAAAAAGTTTTGGCTTTAGAAAACTTATCCATATCAATATCTAAAGGCATTTTTTTATGTTTTTGACTGACCTTCTTACGTACTAATCTCACTAAGTGCGTTTGATAAACACGTGAAAACCCCGTCGTTAAGTGATTAGCTGTATTTGAGAGATCAAAAGGGACTGAAATCGCCATAGCAGCAGATAAGGGGCATTTATCACCTTGTTCACCCAGATATTTTAATAAGGCATTACCCCCTAATGAAACGCCAACGGCACCTAATGGCCTGCTTGGATAACGCTGCTTTAGAAATTGAATGAAATGATTAATGTCCGGGCTATCACCAGAGTGATACCAACGTGGCAAGCGATTATCTTTTTTGCCACAGGATCTGAAATGCATCAAAACGCCTTGCCAGCCCAACTGATGAATTGTGCTTAAAATACCCCGTGCATAACCTGAATTAACCGATCCTTCCAAACCATGAAACAGCGCCACGATGGGACCCGACTTTTTAATCTCTGTCCAACTCAATTCGACAAAGTCACCATCTGGCAACTCCAATTCTTCTTCTGTTAATTTGAGCGAAAAGGGCCTTCTAAATAATGTTGGATATAAGGTTTGACTATGACGGTCTGGCAACCAGTAGGCAGTTTTGAATTTACTTTTAAGTATCGAACCATGTGTCATGTCATGATTTTACACAATCTAAATTTGGATTGTACAAACATTATTTAATAAACCCTGATATTGACGGAATATCTTGGTGCAGTTTAAAGTGCAGTAATTAGTTATAAAAAAGCCTGACAAGTTTTAAACTGGTCAGGCTTTTATCATAAATTACCCGCTATTAAGCTGAAACAGCTAATAACTCTTTTAGCTGATTATCTATAAATGCAAAATCTTGTGGGAAAACACCAAACATTGCAAAGTGTCCCCATGTTGAAGGGATCGGCTTATGCTCACAGTTGGAAATCATTGCTGAATCATCACGACATTCTACTTCCGTAAACATCATATCTTGCTCAAACGGCATATTGTGTACTACTGCTGTAATTCTGCCTAAAGCAGCTGCTAAATCACCACCCGTATTTTTTGATACATCAGCATGCTGCCATTTATCCAACATTGTCACTAAGGCATTCGGATCCATCGGTCTGAACCACGCACTCCAGAAATCAAGCAAAAATTGTTTCACTGATTCAAAACCTGCATCACGCCAATGTTCTTTAGCATAAAACTCACGACTCGCTCCCACAGCCGCGAACATAACAGAAAGATGACATAGGCCTTTATTGAGATCCTCACAACAACTGTATCTTCCTTCATTAAAGTTAATAGCAGTTCGCAAAGCACCGATAAAGCCTTCTACCATCACTGTATTATGATCTGATGTTTTAGCCGTACCACCGATAGGTGCTGCACGTTTAACCATATCTGGATAACGTACTGCCCATTCGTAAGTCTGTTGTGCACCCATCGACCAACCTAACACTAGCTGTATTTCACTAATGCCAAATTGCTCAGTTAATAAAGCATGCTGTGCACGGACATCATCACCAATTGAAATCTGTGGAAAATCGCACATAGAAATAGAGTCATCGTCAGTATTATGTGGTGAAGTTGAGATACCATTACCAATTTGATTGGGGAAAATAATAAAGTATTTCGAGGGATCTAGTGCTTGACCTTCTCCAACATAAGCTTCTAAGCTTTTGCTCGTTCCAGAAAACATATGAGGGAAAAGAATGACATTATCTTTAGCTTCATTTAGTGTACCGTGTGTCGAATAAGCAATCCGACAATTGGCAATCTTACCGCCATATTCTAATTCAAAATCTTTGATATCAAAGAACTCATATGGCCCTTGATTCTCCTGTGAATAATAATCGTTGTTGATCATAAATACCGCCCATTGGAAATTAAGATTAAGTCTGTTTCGTATCCATTATTGCTGTGTAACAACACCTTACTATTAGGTTCGATGCCAAAAAATCAATAAAATGATTAAAAGGTGGATACTAGAACGAAGTTTGATTTGCTGTCAATGCGTAGAAAACACACTAATTTTAGTCCCTGGTTTATTTGGACTGTTATTCAATGTTGATTTCAAAACAATAAAAACAAATTAAACAATCTTTATAAAGAGGGAGATTTAATCTTCTTCTTTTGTAAAATTGAGTTCTGCAATACTATCAAGCATCGGCATCGCGTTAGCTGATATGCCCTGTAACTCTCCACAGACTGACAACATTTGATCTGAGATTCGACCGATCTGCATTTCACGTTTTTTCCACAACCGTTGCATCGCTGCTTTCTCTTTTTCCAGATCAGAACGCATTGACTCATAATTTTCAACCACGGCTCTAATGCGCTGAGCAAACTGATTACTAGTCACATAATCAAACAATGCTTCCATCTGTTCATGTTTGCCTACGCTGACTGATTTCTGACGTTGTGACTCAATTAATACAGTTCGCAAAGCAGCAGACAAACCTGACACTAAATCGGGACGAACCAACCACACGTTTTCGTATTGCACAATGGCTTCATTTATATTCGCTGGAAAGACCGTGCTCACCAGTACAGCGATGTCCCCTGCCTCTCTTTGCATATCTTCTTTTAGTTTGGGGATCCAATTATTCGACCAATTCTCAGCACGTTTAGTCTCCCAAATAATCGTACCGCAAAGTCCACCAGAACGGAGTTTAACTCTATGGATGACATCAGCACCCCGTGCTCCTTTCCTAACGGGTTCAATATCATCAAATAAGTATTGCTGGGCTAATAAAGATTCCAACTCAAGTTCCAACACCTCGCCTTGTAGTTGTTGTGATCCTTGCTCCAATTTACGCGTCAACTCATCGTTCGCTTTTTGGGCATCCGTAATCTTCTTTTTCCACTCAGCCTCTTTGAATGAATAGGACTCATTCACCTTTTTCTCGAGCAATGTCCTTTCTTTGTCTAATTTACGTTCAACCTCTAATGCCAATTCAGATTTTTGTTGTTCAACTAACTTTTTTTCATGCCGTAATTTAAGCTCCGCTTCACGAAACGCTACAAGACGCTTTTCTTGGTTTTCCACCTCTTGTTTCAGGGACTTAACCTCAATTAAGGCATCTTGTCTCGCCTGCTCAGCGGCTTTCTTAATCGCTGTTTCAATTTGGCTTTTAGCCTTGTCTTGTGCTTGTTTACTTTCTTGTAGTTGATCTTTTAACGCATCGAGCTTCGCTTGATATTCTCTAGTTGATTTGCGTTGCTGTTCTTTGCTGACACGCTGCTCTAACTCTGCCCGCTCTTTTGCCAACATCGCATCATATTCATTTTCATACTGTTCGATTAAATGATGAGAAAGGCCATCTTGCAATGGGAACTGTTTTTCACAGTGCGGGCATGAAATAGTATCCTCACTGTTTAATATGATTTTTTGGCTCACTTGTAGCTCCATTGTTCGTCAGTTTAATGGTCATAATAAAACAAACGAAACAATGTGAGTCAAAAAAAAGCTGATGGTGTTCTTTTACAATCAAGCCATCGGCTAATCAAGGCTTACCTTTGAAATATATCTCTAGCTGTACCTTAAAACAGGATGGTCAATGGTCGCTAGAATATATGGAAAACGGATGCCGGACGCGGGAAATAAAGCAGAAAAGATTTTTGGATCATTTTTGAGGAGCATTAAGGGGTACTGTAGGTGCTATATCAAGCTGTGAAGCCGCATTAGCCTAGGTATATTGGTCGGGACAGTAGGATTTGAACCTACGACCCCTTGCACCCCATGCAAGTGCGCTACCAGGCTGCGCCATGCCCCGACACATGATATAAAGGATTTAGAAACTTTCATCACCGAAAGCAATGTTTATATCAGGGTGCAGATCCTAGCAAATATCATTAAGAAGAGCTATCTCATACTTGATTCTAATGACTTTCTCAATTAACCCTACTGTGTATCAACTTTTCTTCGGGCAAAATAAAACCCAAGTAGCCAATAAAGTCTGCTTGGGTTTTAAAAGTAATCTTAGTTCGTATTTAAGCTAATAAAGCACGAATTTCAGCTAGCTCGCTTAACATTTCATGGATGATCTGTTTTTTATCAGTCGGTGTCACTTCTGGTTTAGTTTCGTTTTCTAAACGTTGGCGTGCACCACCAATAGTAAAACCTTGTTCATACAATAAGCCACGAATTTCACGAATGAGCACAACATCGTGACGTTGGTAATAGCGTCTATTACCTCTACGTTTTACAGGCTTAAGCTGTGTGAACTCTTGTTCCCAGTAGCGTAAAACATGTGGTTTAACACCACATAATTCACTCACTTCACCGATCGTAAAGTAGCGCTTACCTGGAATAACTGGTAATTCGTTGTTATTACTTGCTTCTAGCATAGCCATCAACCCTCGCTTTTAATTTTTGACCAGGGCGAAAAGTCACTACACGTCTTGCTGTGATTGGGATCTCTTCACCAGTTTTAGGGTTTCTTCCTGGTCTTTCGCTTTTATCTCTTAATTCAAAATTGCCAAAACCTGACAATTTAACGTGTTCACCTGCTTCTAAAGCGCTGCGAACTTCCTCAAAAAACATTTCAACAAGCTCTTTTGCTTCCCGCTTATTAAAGCCTAACTCATCGTAGAGTTGCTCTGTCATATTGGCTTTAGTGAGTGCCATGTATACCTCTATTAAATCTCATTTTTACTTATTGGCTTACGAACGAATCGTTGCACCGATGTTATTTTCTAACTGTTCAGCTATGGTCTGCATAAGGTCATTAACCTCATCATCCATCAGTGTTCTTTCCACATGTTGTAGGTGAAAAGCGACTGCAATACTCTTGTATCCCTTCTCGACACCATCTCCACTATACACGTCAAATAGTTGAATTTCTTTAAGAATATCAGATCTAATGGTGTTCAAGCAATCCTTAATTTCTGCTGCGCTTATCGTTTCAGCTACCAGTAAGGCTAAATCACGTCTTAAGGCTGGAAACTTTGATAAAGGTGCGAAAGAAGGTATTTCTGCTGCTAATACTTCTGATAAGACTAATTCAAAAGCATAAACCCGATTATTCAAATCAAGTGCTTTGTTTAAACGTGGGTGAATAGCACCCAACCAGCCAATGGCTTTATCTCCAGCATAAATCCTTGCTGATTGTCCTGTATGAAGTGCTGTATGTTGCTCTGCTACAAAGCGAATATCAGATTGCGAGCCTAAAGCTAATAATGCTTCTACATCAGCTTTAACATCGTAGAAATCAACTTCTTTTTGCTTTTCTGACCACTGTTCAGAATAACGGCTGCCACAAACAACGCCACCGATATGTCTGTGTTGCTCTACATCATCACTTGACCCTGTGAAGATGCGACCTACTTCAAATAGACGAACGCGTTCATGTTGTCGGTTAACATTGTGAACCAAGGCTTGGATTAATCCTGGCCAAAGTGATGTACGCATAACAGATAAATCTGCTGAAATAGGGTTGGCTAATGCGATAGCCTGTTCACCTTCTAATGCCAAGTGCTGTTGAACGAGCGGATCCACGAAGCTATAGGTAATCGCTTCCTGATAACCTCTGTCAACGAGTAATGATTGGAGACGATGCGTTGCCAACATGTTTTCAGAAATACTTGTCGTCAACACCGTGCCTTGAGGGCGTGTTTCTGGCAATTTATCATAGCCATATAAACGGCCTAACTCTTCAATAAGATCGACTTCTATCGCGATATCAAATCGAAAACTAGGCACCGCCACCATCCAACCATTATCAACTTCGCTTACGGTTAAACCGAGACGTGTTAATTGTTCTTCAACTTGTTCAGCAGGTATCGAAATGCCTAATACGCGTTTAATACGATCAGCACGTAAATGGATTGCCTGCATGATGGGTAGATTATCTTTAGAAATGACTTCAGTAGTTGGACCTGCTTGACCACCAACGATGTCTAGTAATAGTCTTGTCGCTCTCTCAATAGCCTGTGTAGCTAATTCCGGATCAACACCACGCTCAAAGCGGTGAGATGAATCAGTATGCAAACCATAACTACGCGCGCGTCCAGCAATTTCTATTGGTGTAAAAAAAGCTGATTCCAAAAATAAGTTTTGTGTATCGTCAGTAACACTCGAAGCCTCGCCACCCATTATTCCAGCTAATGCTAAAGGCGATGATTGATCTGCAATTAATAACGTTTCGTTAGTCAGAGTGACTTCTTGGCCATCGAGCAGCGTTAACTTTTCATCTTGTTGGGCGAGACGTACATTGATACCACTGTCTAATTTATCCAAATCAAAAGCATGCATCGGTTGACCCAATTCCAACATGACATAGTTTGTTACATCGACAACAGGACCTAAACTACGCAAACCACTTCTACGTAACTTTTCTTGCATCCAAATAGGTGTTGTTGCTTTGACATTGACGTTTTCTATAACACGGCCTAGATAACGTGGGCAGGCGGCTGGCTCCGCAATAGTGATTGGAAATACACGTTCGCTTGTTGGTTCAACAGGGGTGGATGACACAGTGGTCACATCACAGCCTGTTAACACACCGACTTCACGTGCAATACCTGCAATACCTAAACAGTCACTACGGTTAGGTGTTAAATCAACATCTATAGACAGATCATCTAACTCAAGATAATCTCTGAAATCCTTGCCTACAGGCGCATCTTCAGCCAATTCCATTAGACCATCGATATTATCGACCATGCCCAATTCTTTTGCTGAACACAACATGCCGAAAGAAGGAGCACCACGTAATTTAGCTTTTTTAATTTTGAAATTACCAGGTAACACCGAACCCACTACCGCAACAGGTATTTTCAAACCTTCACGGACATTAGAAGCACCGCAGACAATTGATAAAGGTTCATCAACTGCGATATCAACTTGGCATAAACGCAATTTGTCGGCATCTGGATGTGCTTCGACAGAAATAACTTGGCCTACGACAACACCTTTAAAATCACCAGCGACACCCTCAGTACCGTCGACTTCTAAACCTGCTTGCGTTAACTTCTCAACCAGCTCATCACTTGAAAGCTCTGGGTTAACCCACTCACGTAACCATTTTTCACTAAATTTCATTGTGTTATCTCAAGCTTAATTAAACTGGCGTAAAAAGCGCAGATCATTTTCAAAGAAAAGACGTAAATCATTGACGCCATAACGCAGCATGGCAAGGCGTTCAACACCCATACCAAAGGCTAAACCTAGATATTTTTCACTATCTATATTGACGTGTTCAAACACTTTAGGATGAACCATGCCACAGCCAAGTACTTCTAACCAACCTGTATGACTACAAACACGACAACCTTCACCATTACACATCACACACTCGATATCTGCTTCGGCTGAAGGCTCAGTAAACGGGAAATACGATGGACGAAAACGAACATTTAAATCTTTTTCAAAAAAGGCTTTTAAGAAATCAGCCAAAATGCCTTTTAGGTCTGTAAAGCTAACATGCTCATCAACCATTAAACCTTCTACTTGATGGAACATCGGGGTATGAGTCAAATCTGAATCACAGCGATAAACCCGCCCTGGCGCAATAACACGTAGAGGCGGTTGCTGTTGTTCCATTACTCTGACTTGTACAGGCGAGGTATGCGTTCTTAACAATGTTTCAGCATTGAAATAGAACGTATCATGCATTGCTCGAGCAGGATGATGTTCTGGAATATTTAAAGCTGTGAAGTTATGCGTACTGTCTTCAATTTCAGGCCCTTCGGACACTTGAAAGCCAATTTCCTGAAAGTATTGTTCTATACGATGTAAAGTGCGCGTCACAGGATGTAGGCCACCTGTTTGTTCGCCACGGCCAGGTAAGGTGACATCAATCTTCTCTGCTTCTAAAGCGGCATTCATTGCTGCTTCAGCTAATGTTTTTGCTTGTACATCAATTAAACTTGTCACTTCTTGTTTAGCAAGATTAACTGACTTGCCAATCACAGGGCGTTGTTCAACACTGACATTACCCAACTGTTTTAAGTAAGCTGTTATCTTGCCTTTCTTACCTAAATATTCAATACGTACAGCTTCAAGGTCTGTATTTTCTTCAGCATTGTTAATCGCTGCTTTTGCAGTTTCAACAATCTCATTTAAGGCTTGTAACTTATCTTCCAGTTCAGCCATATTCTCACCTACCAATTCCAACAGAAATAAAAAAAGGGCCGCAAAACGGCCCTTTAATTAGCAATACTTAATTATTACTCTACGCGAGTAATAATATTAGTCAGCCAATGCAGCCTTTGCTTTCTCAGCAACTGCAGTAAATGCAGCCATGTCATTCATTGCTAAATCAGCTAAGACTTTACGATCAATTTCAATCGCCGCTTTTTTCAAGCCATCAATCAATCTGCTGTAAGACATGCCGCATTCACGTGCACCAGCATTGATACGTGCAATCCATAATGAACGGAATTGACGTTTTTTCTGGCGACGATCACGGTAAGCATATTGACCTGCTTTTGTTACCGCTTGAACGGCAACGCGATATACGTTTTTACGGCGGCCACTATAACCTTTGGCCTGCTTGATAACTTTTTTATGTTTGGCGTGAGCGGTTACGCCGCGTTTTACTCTAGGCATTTTTCAACTCCTTAATTAAAGATTAGGCAACATTTTACGAACAGACATGTGATCAGCTTTACAGATCATCAATGTAGAACGTAACTGGCGTTTCCGCTTTGTGCTTTTCTTAGTAAGGATATGGCTAGTAAACGCTTGTGAGCGCTTAAACTTACCGCTTCCGGTTTTTTTGAAGCGCTTTGCAGCACCACTATGTGTTTTTAATTTTGGCATTTCGAACTCCGCATTCGTAATTTTATAAAATATTATTTTTTACCTGGGGCTAAAACCATAATCATTTGTCTACCTTCTTTCTTAGGATGCTGCTCGACAACAGACAATTCTTTAAGATCTTCAGCTACCCGTTCAAGTAACTTCAATCCTAAATCTTGATGTGCCATTTCGCGTCCACGGAAACGAAGACTAACCTTGGTTTTATTCCCCTCTTCTAGGAAACGTGTCAGGTTGCGTAGTTTTACCTGGTAATCCCCTTCTTCTGTCCCTGGTCTAAATTTAACTTCCTTCACTTGTATTTGCTTTTGCTTTTTCTTAGCAATTTGTTTTTGCTTATTAGCCTCAAACAAATACTTGCCGTAATCCATAATACGGCAAACCGGTGGTGATGCCTGTGCAGATATCTCCACCAAATCCAAATCTGCTTCTTCTGAAAGCTCCATGGCTTGTGCTAGAGGCACAATGCCAAGTTGCTGACCATCTGCGCCTGTTAGGCGTACTTCTCTAGCTGTAATTTCACCATTCAGCCGTTTATCATCAGTAGCGATTTTTTTAGTCCTCTAAAATAAGTCGACCGCGGCTAGCGACGTCCTTTTGCAAAATTTCTGCGAACTCTTCAAGTGTCATGACACCTAAATCTTCGCCCTTGCGAGTACGTACAGCCACGGCGTTATTCTGCGCTTCACGATCCCCAACTACTACGAGATAAGGTACCCGGCGCAATGTGTGCTCGCGTATTTTAAAGCCTATCTTCTCATTTCTCAAGTCTATATCGGCTCTAAATCCTTTATTTTGCAAATCTTTTGTGATTTTTTGGGCATATTCAGCCTGATGTTCACTAATACCCATCACGACAACTTGTCTTGGTGCTAACCATGTTGGGAATGAACCCGCATATTCTTCAATCAAAATACCAATAAAGCGTTCAAGAGATCCTAGAATCGCGCGATGCAACATCACAGGGACTTGCTTAGAGCCATCATCAGCAATATAAGTCGCATCTAATCGGCCAGGCATTGAGAAATCCACTTGAATCGTACCGCACTGCCAGACCCGACCGAGACAATCCTTAAGCGAAAATTCAATCTTAGGACCATAAAAAGCCCCTTCACCGGGCTGTAAATCCCAGTCAAGCCCTTTATTATTCAAAGCCCGTTCTAGTGCATGCTCAGCTTTATCCCAAACTTCATCACTACCTACGCGATTTTCAGGACGCGTCGATAATTTGACAATAATTTCATTAAAACCAAAGTCAGCATAAACATCTTGCAGTAAATCCATAAAGACAGACACTTCTTCTTGGATTTGATCTTCTGTACAGAAAATATGCGCATCATCTTGGGTAAAGCCACGTAAACGCATCAAGCCATGTAAGGTACCAGATGGTTCATTACGATGACACGAACCGAACTCAGCCATTCGCAGAGGCAAGTCACGGTAGCTTTTTAAACCTTGGTTAAATATCTGGACATGGCATGGACAGTTCATTGGCTTGACAGCATAGTCACGGTTTTCAGAATGAGTACTAAAAATCATGTCACCAAACTTATCCCAATGACCTGATTTTTCCCATAATGAACGGTCAACAACTTGAGGGGTTTTCACCTCTTGATAGCCATTGTTTTGTAACACATCGCGAATATAATTTTCGACTTCGCGATAAATCCGCCAGCCATTGTCATGCCAGAAGATCATGCCAGATGCTTCTTCTTGCAAATGAAATAAATCTAAGTTCTTTGCAATTTTCCGATGATCGCGTTTTTCAGCTTCTTCCAAACGTCTTATATACTGCTTTAACGCCTTTTTATCAGCCCATGCTGTACCGTAGACACGCTGCAACATCTCATTATCAGAATTACCACGCCAGTAAGCACCAGCAAGCTTCATCAATTTAAAGGCTTTTAACTTACCCGTACTTGGTACATGAGGACCACGACATAAATCGATGAAATCACCTTGTCCATATAGAGATAAGGTTTCTCCTTTTGGAATGTCTTCTAAAATTTCAGCTTTGTAAGCTTCGCCCATCTCACGAAATTTCTCGATGCCAGCTTCACGTGAAATTTCTTCACGGATCACAGGGATATCTTGTTTAACTAGCTCTGCCATACGCTTTTCAATACGTGACAGATCATCCGGTGTAAAACCATCTTTATATGAAAAGTCGTAATAAAAACCATCTTCAATCACAGGACCAATCGTCACCTGTGCTTCTGGAAATAGCTGTTTGACAGCTTGAGCCATAAGGTGTGAGGTGGAGTGGCGAATAATATCCAGCCCCTCTTCATCCCTATCAGTGATAATAGCAATATCAGCACTTTCATCAATAATATGTCGAGTATCAACTAACTCACCATTGACCTTGCCTGCTAAAGCCGCTCGAGCTAAACCAGTACCAATATCATTGGCAATATCATAGATGGAAACCGGGTGATCGAATTGGCGTTGACTGCCATCAGGAAGTGTTACAGAAATCATGTCAGAATCTCTCTGGTTGTGGCCGATACAAAGGGCCTTAAAAACCAAAAAAGCACTTACAATTTAAGTGCCTCTATATTATAGGGATGTAAGAAGTTTTTTCTAATTCAAACATGCCATTGAAGCGCTGCACTATACACTATCTAAATTCCTTGTCAAAACAAGCATATTTCAAGCAAGTATAGAAACGGATCGATTAGCTGCATCGAAATAAATTTTTATTTCAATTTTTCTTAAAAATCAGATATTAATCGCCGCTTCGTTGGGCTGAAGTTACTGCTGGTAACTCTTGTAATTGTTGCAATAAGCGACTGACTTTATCTAGACTTTCTACCTCTATTTTCAACTCTACTTTGAGTAGCTGTGCTGACTTGCTCCATTGACTAGTCATGTTCAATAGGTTTGTTTTTTCGGTTACAAATAAACCCGTAATATCATGCATCAAGCTACCACGTTCTAAACAATACAATTGTAGGTCTAAAGTATAGCCTGACGCTACACCACTCCCCCAACTAACTTCAACTGCCCGTTCGCCATGTTCCAATAATAAATATTCTAATTGCTCACAATCATAGCGGTGCACAGAAATTCCTCGGCCATGGGTGATAAACCCTAAGATTTTGTCACCTGGGATCGGCTGACAACAACCCGCTATATGAGTCAATAAATTACCCACACCCTCAACACAAATTTCACTTTGTTTCTCGCCTCGAGCAATGGGAGGATGCTTAGCAATAAATTCAGTCTGTATTTCTTTTGTTTGGCCTCTTCCCTGTAAAGCTTTTATCACCTGACCAACTTTAATATCACCAGCACCAATAGCCGCTAATAAATCATCGAATTGTTGAACGTTAAAGTGTTTTACCACTTTTCCTGCATCAGATAATTTCATATCTATAGCTGCTAACTCAGCTTCTAGTCGTTCCTGACCATTTTGCTGATGTTTTCCTTTATCTAGTTGCTTGAAATAATGTTGCACCTTGGAACGAGATCGGGGTGAATTTAAATAGCCGAGATTAGGATTTAGCCAGTCACGTTTAGGGTTGGGCTGTTTGGCGACAACAACTTCAACTTGCTCACCATTCTGTAAGCGATAATTAAAGGGGGCAATACGGCCATCCACTTTAGTACCAATACAGCAATGACCCACTTGACTGTGAATATAATAGGCAAAATCGAGTGGTGTGCAACCTGCCGGCAAATCAATTACATCACCCGTCGGCGTGAACACATAGACTCGATCTTCAAACACCTGGCTGCGAATATCGGCTGCCAAAGAGCTATTATCTCTAACATCTTCTTGCCAACTAAGCAGCTTTCTTAGCCACAGTACTTTTTCTTCAAAGCCTCTAGCTACCTTTTTAGCACCTTCTTTATATTTCCAATGTGCTGCAACACCTAATTCAGAATCATGATGCATTTGCTGAGTACGGATCTGAATTTCTACACTTTTACCATCATTGCCTAATACAACAGTATGGAGCGACTGATACCCATTGAGTTTAGGGTTGGCAACATAGTCATCAAACTCGCTTGGAATGTGGTGCCACAGGGTATGTATAACTCCCAAAGCACCATAGCAATCCTGCAATTCATCGACCACCACTCGAACCGCTCGGACATCATGCAAGTCTGAAAAACCCAATGACTTTTTGTGCATTTTTTTCCAGATCGAGTGAATATGCTTCGGTCTGCCATAAACTTCTGCATGGATATTTTCTTGCTGTAACATCTGTTGTAGTTGCTCTACAAAATCCGCAATATAATCTTCCCGATGAATACGCTTTTCAGCCAATAAGCTGGCAATTTTTTGGTATGAATCTGGGTGCAAAATACGAAAAGAAGCGTCTTCAAGCTGCCACTTTAATTGCCCAATACCCAAACGGTTGGCCAAGGGAGCATAGATATCGGCTACCTCACGAGCAGCTATGACTAGACTATCTTCACTTTGCTGTTTGATTGCCTGTAGAAAACAAACCCGCTCTGATAATTTAATCACCACAGCACGCACATCTTCCACCATAGTCAGTAACATACGTCGGAGATTATCTGCCTGCTCTGAGGTCAGTTGTCGATTGTGGCCTTGCAAAACGCTAAACACCTGCATTTGCTCAACATTTTGTAATAACAGTAATGTCGTCGGTGAGGATTGTTCAGATATCCGCTGAACTGATTCAGCATGCCGTGAATAAAAGGGCAACAGAATAGCAGCAATAAAGGTTTCACAATCCATAGAGAGAGTGTGAAGAATTTCAACAATCTGTCGCCCAGCTTCCAACAGTTGCTCGCCTTCATTAATTTGGCTAGCGAGTTGTTGACAACTTTCAGCAGCACGTCTTAACCGTTTTGTATCCTCTGAGCTTAACTCAAAACCCTGAATCCATTGTTCAAAATCAAAAGCGGCTGGGACTGTTTTCTCAATCACATTTCTCATTCTAATTTTATCTCTGACCCTGCTAGCCTTCAAAACTGTTATCCATTCTAAAATTGGTTAAAGCTTTTTCAAATGAGAAAAATAGTATTTTAATCTGGAAAGCAAGCACGAATTTATTTAACGGAAACTGTTTTTCCTGTTATTGATATGAAGATATATTCGCGAAATCTGGCAACTACGCATGCGCCTAAAATTAGGGCATAGAGTACAAACTGATTATTTTTGGGAAAGCTAAATATCGAGACAATATTATAGGCGTTTTTTCTACATCAGTTAAGCCGTCGTTATTTAGGTTTAACTGGTAGGCACGAGTGGATTCGAACCACCGACCTCTACCATGTCAAGGTAGCGCTCTAACCAACTGAGCTACGCGCCTGTCGTTAAGCGGTTGGATTATACAGAGGTCTATATTTAACGCAAGAGTTTAAGCCGATTCAGGACCCAAAGCGACTGAACGAATATGTTGTATTTGATTACGTAACTCGGCCGCTTCTTCAAACTCAAGGTTTTGGGCATGTTTATACATTGCTGCTTCCATTTGTTGTATGCGTTTAGCAAGCTGTTTTGGCGTTAAGGCCGCGTATTTAGCTTGCTCTTCTGCAACTTTTGCAATGTATTTTCTCTCTTCGCCTCTCTCGGTTTGTTTATCATCAATACTATTTCGGATCGCTTTTTCTACACCCTTCGGAGTAATGCCATGTTCTTTATTAAATTCTTGCTGCTTATTACGACGACGATCGGTTTCATCTATTGCACGTTTCATAGAACCCGTGATTGAATCAGCATAAAGAATCGCTTTACCGTTTAAATTGCGAGCAGCACGTCCAATAGTTTGAATTAATGAACGTTCAGAACGTAAAAAACCTTCTTTATCAGCATCCAAGATAGCAACCAACGATACTTCAGGAATATCGAGTCCTTCTCGTAATAAGTTAATTCCCACTAGCACATCAAACTCACCTAAACGTAAATCTCGTAATATTTCTACCCGTTCGACAGTATCAATATCAGAGTGTAAATATCGCACACGCACGCCATGGTCGCGTAGATACTCTGTCAGATCTTCTGACATACGTTTAGTTAATGTTGTCACTAAAACGCGTTCATTAACTGCTGTCCGCTTATTAATTTCGGATAACAAATCATCAACTTGCGTGGTTACAGGGCGTATTTCAATTTCGGGGTCGATTAAGCCCGTGGGGCGTACCACTTGCTCAACTACTGAACTGGCATGTTCTTGTTCATAATTAGCAGGGGTTGCTGAAACAAAAATGGTCTGTGGCGCCAACTTTTCCCATTCATCAAACATCAGCGGTCTATTATCCAAAGCAGACGGCAGTCTAAAACCATAATTCACTAAAGTTTCTTTACGAGATCGATCGCCTTTATACATCGCACCAATCTGTGGAACCATAACGTGGCTTTCATCAAGTACCAGCAAAGCATCAGCGGGCAAGTAATCAAATAAAGTCGGTGGACATTCACCCTCTTTTCGGCCAGATAAATAGCGTGAGTAGTTTTCGATACCCGCACAGTAACCTAGTTCTAAAATCATCTCGATATCAAAGCGAGTTCGTTGCTCTAGGCGCTGTGCTTCAACTAATTTATTTTGCTCTGTTAGTTCTGCAAGGCGAAGTCGTAACTCTTCTTTTATCCCTTCAACCGCAGCTAATAATTGTTCTCTCGGTGTGACATAGTGCGTTTTGGGGTAAATTGTTACTCGACTCATGCGTTGGAATACTTCGCCCGTTAAGGGGTCGAAATAACTAATCTGTTCCACTTCATCATCAAATAATTCGACACGAACAGAATCACGTTCAGACTCAGCCGGAAAAATATCAATCACTTCACCGCGTACACGATAAGTACCGCGATGTAGCTCGACATCATTACGTGAATATTGCAATTCTGTTAGCCGTCGCAAAATATCACGCTGATTGATCGTTTCACCAACACTTAAGTGCAGTACCATTTCCAGATATGAATCTTTATCACCCAGACCATAGATACATGAAACACTGGATACGATGATTGAATCTCGCCTTTCCAACATCGCTTTCGTGGCAGATAGACGCATCTGTTCTATCTGCTCATTTACTGACGCATCCTTATCTATGAACGTATCAGATGAAGGCACATAAGCTTCAGGCTGGTAATAATCATAGTAAGAAACAAAATATTCCACCGCATTGTTGGGAAAGAATTCTTTCATTTCGCTATAAAGCTGAGCAGCCAATGTTTTATTAGGCGCCAAGATCATCATAGGCCGTTGAACGTGCTGCGCAACATTAGCGATGGTAAACGTTTTACCCGAGCCAGTTACACCCAATAAGGTTTGCCACATTTCACCATTTTCCAAGCCTTCGACCAATGCTTCAATCGCCGTTGGCTGGTCTCCAGCTGGTGAAAAGTCACTTATTAATTCAAATTCTTTAGCCATACATCTTCTGCATAATTCATCTTTGGCGTATATTACCTGACATCTCTTTAATTTGTGTTTTCAGAAGGAAAGATTTTGGATATCAAGCTCTCTCAACGCGTTCAAAGTATTAAACCCTCTCCTACTCTTGCTATCACTGCCCGTGCAGCTGCCCTTAAAGCCGAAGGTAAAGATGTCATCGGTCTTGGTGCTGGTGAACCTGACTTTGATACACCTGAAAACATCAAACAAGCGGCTATTACTGCGATTAATAGTGGTGCAACTAAATATACCGCTGTTGATGGCACAGTCGAACTTAAACAAGCTGTAATTGATAAATTATCGCGTGATAATGGTCTTGATTATCAACTGAATCAAATTCTAGTGTCTGTCGGTGGTAAGCAAAGCTTTTTTAACCTCTCCCAAGCACTATTAGATAAAGGCGATGAAGTTATTGTCCCCGCGCCCTACTGGGTTTCATACCCTGATATGATACTACTAGCAGAAGGTGTACCTGTTATCATTGAAGCAGGCCAAGATCAAGCATTTAAAATAACACCTGAGCAACTCGAATCTGCCATCACACCTAAAACACGTCTATTCGTTATAAATAGTCCATCAAATCCATCGGGTATGGCCTACAGTGAAGATGAATTAAAAGCCTTAGGCGAAGTATTACGTAAACACCCTAATATATTAATCGCCACGGATGATATGTATGAACATATTCTTTGGTCTGATAAAGGCTTCCATAATGTGGTTACAGCTTGCCCAGATCTTTACGACCGTACAATGGTGTTAAACGGCGTATCCAAAGCCTATTCAATGACAGGCTGGCGCATCGGATACGCAGCTGGCCCAGCACCACTCATCGCTGCCATGAAGAAAATACAATCTCAAAGCACATCAAACCCTGCTTCAATCTCTCAAGCTGCTGCAGTTGAAGCTTTGAATGGTGATCAACAATGTGTGCAGGACATGTTAGTCGAGTTCAAAAAACGTCACGATATGGTCGTTAAAAAACTCAATGCTATTGATGGTATCGAATCATTACACAGTGATGGTACATTCTATGTTTTCCCCAGTATCAGTGGTGTACTCGACCGTATGTCGAATGTGAATGACGATCTGGAATTTGCTGAAACACTACTTGTTGATAAAGGTGTTGCTGTTGTTCCCGGTACCGCATTCGGTCTAAAAAACCATATCCGCTTATCAATTGCTACCAGTGAGCAAAACCTAGAAAATGCATTACAACGGATTGCAGAGTTTATCGGTTAAATAAATTACAGTTCTTGCTTGACCCGGCAAGTCCAAATCTCTATCATAGCCACCTTTCTGTTCCCCGATAGCTCAGTTGGTAGAGCAAATGACTGTTAATCATTGGGTCGCTGGTTCGAGTCCAGCTCGGGGAGCCAAAGAATACAAAGCCTCAGCAATTTAACACTGCTGGGGCTTTTTTTGTTTGGGTGATCGAGTAGCTTATTGATGGTTAAGTTACTCACTCCAAAACGAAATAGACTCCTTGGCTGGTATATATCAAGGAATAAAACAGCTCAAAGTTCTGTCAAAGTTATATGGGTTTAAAGTTTGGCATATTAACTATAGCCTGATTTACAAGGGAGGTGGCTATAATGAAAGAGTCTGAACGCCACCCGAATCACTCTGCAAATATTAGCCGCGATAGTTTGCTGAACTTGATACGCCAGTTAGTACTGGAACTGCACCCTCAACGCATTCATTCCCTGCAAATAACAATGCACAGTTCATTGGGTCGCGACTTAGGTTTTGACAGTCTATCAATCGTGGAATTATTGCTACGATTGGAGAACAGTTTTGACATCGAGCTACCTGAAAACCTGTTATTGACCGCAGAAACACCACAAGATTTATGGCTTGCCATACTTTCAGCTAGTGCTGAATCAGATAAACATCTAGCAACAGAGATTAAACCAGTCCCTATTGCTGATGAAGCATGCACACCACCTCGCTCAACAAACACCTTGCTTGAAATACTTGACTGGCATTTGATTCAGCATGCTGATCGGCCGCATGTTTATCTTTATGGTGATACAGAGCAAGCAGAATTGATCACATACGCCAACTTGGCTGACGGTGCACATGCAATAGCAAATGGTCTGCAGGAACAGGGCCTTTCTCCAGGTGAAAGTGTGGCCATTATGTTGCCGACAAGTCGTGAATATCTATTCAGCTTTTTTGGCATCTTAATGGCGGGTGGTATACCCGTCCCTATCTATCCACCACTTCGCCCATCTCAACTTGAAGATCATCTGTACCGCCATGCCAAAATTCTTACTAACGCTGAGGCGGTATTAATGATAACGGTTTCAAAAGCTAAGCGGTTAGCACGATTACTAGGCGCGCATGTTTCTACATTAAGAAATATCGTCACCCCTGAACAGCTCTCTAGCGCCACTGACAACTGTAATAACTACCCAGCACAGGCAGGTGATACCGCTTTCTTACAATATACCTCTGGCAGTACAGGTCAGCCCAAAGGTGTCATATTGACGCATGCTAATCTGGTAGCCAACATCCAAGCTATGGGAGAAGCCATACGAGCTACGCCTAGTGACGTTTTTGCCAGCTGGTTACCTTTGTACCATGATATGGGGCTGATTGGTGCCTGGTTTGGTAGTTTATATTACGGTATACCCCTGATATTACTGTCACCCTTATCTTTCCTCACCAGACCCTCACGCTGGTTAAGAATGATTGATAAGCATCAAGCTACATTAACGGCAGCGCCCAATTTTGCTTATGAATTATGTTTAAGCAAATTACAAGATAGTGATCTTAACAACCTTGATTTAAGCAGTCTGCGGTTGGCTTTTAACGGTGCTGAACCCGTCCGGCCGAACACAGTTCGACGTTTTCAACAACGTTTTGCTACTCACGGCTTTAAGCCACAGGCCATGGCACCCGTCTATGGTTTGGCAGAAGCAGCTGTCGGTCTTGCTTTTCCCTCACCTGATTGTGAGCCGATAATTGATCGTATTCAACGTGATCCCTTCCTATCCATGGGAAAAGCACAACAAACAGCACCTTCAGATAACAGTGTGTTGGAATTTGTTTCTTGTGGACAGCCATTAGCCGGCTACCAGATCCGTATTGTTGATAAAACGGGGCACGAGCTACCAGAACGTCAGCAAGGAAGACTAGAATTTAAAGGACCATCAGCAACCAAAGGTTACTTCAATAATGTCAAAGCAAGCTTACGCCTTTTTGATGATGCTTGGCTGGATACGAACGATTTAGCTTATATCGCAAATGGTAATGTTTATCTCACAAGCCGTGTTAAAGATATTATTATCCATGCAGGCCGCAATATATCTCCTTATGATGTCGAAGAAGCGGTCGGCGAGATTCCAAGTATACGAAAAGGCTGTGTGGCAGTATTTGGCACACTAGACCCTAACACAGCTAGCGAACGAGTCGTTGTGGTAGCAGAAGCACGTGAAAACGATCCACATAGATTAGAAGCATTGCAACAACAAGTTCAAGGTATAGCGACTGATGTGCTTGGAATGCCGCCTGATGACACTATTATTGCTCCGCCACATACAGTATTAAAAACTTCAAGCGGTAAAATCCGTAGAGCTGCTGTCCGTGAACGCTATGAACACGGTCAACTTCATGAAAAGCCACGGGCAGTCTGGTTACAGGTTCTGCGCTTAATGGCAACATCATTCAAGCCACAACTCACTAGCTTATGGCAGCATAGTGTCAAATTCAGTTACGCACTCTATGCAAAGGTCATATTCTGGCTGCTTGTTATCCCGACCTGGTTGTTGGTTATCCTAGTACCGCATTCTGGCTGGCGCTGGTCGATTATGCAGACGAGTGCACGGCTACTCTTTGCTTTAACTCGGATACCGATAAAATTCGAAGGCTTTGAAAAATGGTCTTGGGATAAACCCTGCGTCATAGTTTCCAATCATGCCAGCTACCTTGATGCAATAGTTCTTGTAGCAGTCTTACCTTGTAAGATTTCTTTTGTAGCTAAAGCAGAATTGGCCAAACAATATTTTGCTAATTGCTTTCTATGCCGGATCGGTACGGTATTTGTTGAACGTTCCCATATTCAACAAGGTGTAACCGATGCTCTACAAACGACTGTTAAAGCAAAAGCAGGCCAATCTCTATTATTCTTCCCCGAGGGCACTTTTACCCGCGTGCCTGGACTTTTGCCTCTGCACATGGGTGCATTTATTACCGCCGCACAAGCTGAACTACCAATCTTACCTGTAACGATTAAAGGCACGCGCTCAATATTACGCGCTGATTCTAAAATGTCTCATCATGGAACGGTAACTATTATTGTTGATGAGCCTATTGTGCCTACTGCAGCCGACTGGGCTGCCGCCATTGCATTACGTAATGCCACTCGCGAGGTGTTTATCAAAAATTTAAACGAGCCAGAATTAACTCCTCATGACATACCCTAAGAGTTATTATAGCCATGATTAGTTACTCCTTGCTACACCTCAGAGTTAAAGGATGACAATACAAAACAATATAAAAACGTTTAGTGATTAAAATTTTATCTGTTCACGTGAAATGGCATTCAGTTTCAAAATATCACGTCAAAAGATCTCTACGATAAATCAATTTTTTACTTGCTAAGCAGCTTAGGCATCCGTATAATTTCGCTCTTCTTAGCCGGTGTAGCTCAGTTGGTAGAGCATCTGATTTGTAATCAGAGGGTCGTAAGTTCAAGTCTTATCTCCGGCTCCAGATATATAAAAGCCTCAGCAGTATTGCTGGGGTTTTTTTATTTTTGTAAGATTCAAAATTGATAGTTGATACCAGTATAGAAAGAGCGTCCCATACCCGGAACAGTGATACCCCATGGGACACCGTTTGCTGTTAGCGTTACACCTTGTCCAGTATAGGCTCCACCCAATGGTTCACTATAGAACTTGTCAAAGACATTTTCGATGCCAAAATCGATACGAACATTGTCCCATTGATAGCCTGTTCGTATATGCAATAAGCCATAGCCAGAAGTTTGCTGTTCGTTACGTTCATCGCTGACTTTATTTTTAGCTGACACAAGTTGCCATTCGACCGTGTTATGCCAGTCACGCATAGTGTGTTGCAGTGAAAATGTAGCATTCAATGGCATTATGTTATAAAGATCATCACCATTATCACGATTTTTACCACGTACATAATTGATGACAGTTTCACCTTGTAAGGCACCTAGTTTTTTCGACTGATAAAGATGTTTATGTGCAGAAAAATCTATTCCATAAAGTTTTGCCGAGATATTCTGATACTGTAAATAGACAAAACCATCGATGCGAGTTAGGTTATCTGCTATGCAAAGGCTCATCATACCGCCGCCGCTACACCTTTCTGCATCAATATAGTCATCAATGTAACTTATATAAGGTGTCAAAGTGACTCCCCAGTCTTTTTGTTGGCTATCATGCCAATCTGTTGTCAGGCTGAAAGTGTGAGCAACCTCAGGTTCTAAATCTACATTCCCTACATAACCATTTCCGTCGCCGGCCATGTTAACCAAACGCATGGGCATACCCGCTCTGGACCAAGCATAACGTTCATAAAGGTTCGGGGAACGCGTTTTTTGTCCATAACCGAACTCATAGCTTTGTTCATCAGAATAAGTAAACTTAGCAAGAAGCGTTAAGTCAAGGTTATTGTCTGTTTGACTACGATCATTGTTATTAAAAGCATCAGCATCTGCTTGGAACATAGCGTTGTATCCTTGAACCTCGCCTGTATCCATTTTTACTGTTTCGTGGCGAACCCCTGCAAGGGTCCTCCATTGACCATTCCAGTTTGCTTCCCACTCGGCATAAACACCATAGCGATCCCTCTCGCCACTATTGATATTGATAAAAGTATTAGGGGACATCATTCCACCACCTGATGCTTCCCAATAATCATCAAGACGATAGCGTTGTGCTATGACACCCACACGAAATAAATCTCTTTCATTGACAATAATTTCTGTTTTGAGACTGAATCCGCGATTATCGCCCTCTGTTTCCATTGGCATGCCTGGCGCATTACCCATGATGGCATAAAAGAATTGCTTATCTTCACCAAACTGCATTTTATGATGCGTTTTTTCACGGTATACAGCCGATTGAACTGTTCCCCAAGCAAAATCACCAGTGTAAGTCAGGTTGAGTTGGTTACTACGATTGTTGTCCATATCCATTCGTTGGTTAGGCCAGTTTTGCTTTGGTATATCTTGATGGGCAAATTTAAGTTGTAGTATGTGATTTTCATGAAGTTTTAAACCTAAATCAATCGCGTTGTTACGCGTGTTATACGCCGTTGATCCCACTTCATCAGCACTTAAAAAATTACCATCAATAGCCGTATTGCCAGCAGCTTTAAAGTTATCACCTACATCGTAGTTATTTGCTTTAGCAGTAGAACCACTATATTTAAGGCTAAAGTTCTGCGTAGCCATACTGGCTGACAAATTGGCACCGCGCGCATCACCATTGCTACGATAAAAAAAACCAATCTCCCCTTTAGTCAGAATTTCGTCTAAGTCAGTAGCAAAATCAGGAGTGGAAGATCCAGCTAGTATGGTACCGCCTATACTATCGCCCCCAACGCTAACAGGAGAAATGCCAGGATAGACTTGCAGCTCATTAATACGATCGGGTGTTATATATGACAAAGGTGGATTCATATGATTAGAGCAGGCAGAAATAAGATCCATGCCATCGATTTTAATACGCAAGCGGTCATCTGCCAGACCTCTAATCACTGGTAAACTTGACACTCCCCCGGCTCCAGACAAAGAAACACCCGGCAGTCCTTGCAGCAACGAAGCGCTATCACTGGGATCGCATTGCCTTGACATTATTTTGGCTCACATTAGCTGTACTGTTTGGCAAAGGTTTTGGTGCTGATACGGTAACTTTTTGGAGCTCGGTCGGTACGTCATAGAGCTCTGCAAAGGCTATGCTCGGAATCCCTAGTGCAATGACTTTGCTCAGAAATAAAAATTTCTTTGACTTCATATTTTTCCTTATCTATGTTTTTTAAATCATGTTTAGACGTGTCAAATAGCTAGCCAATTATCTAACTTAACCAAGCCAATAACATTTTGGAACTAGTTAATAAAATACGTTTATATCAGATTCCTGACATATAAAGTCCCAGTAAAAATACTAAGGTGTTTTATTTAACTATTTATGATCGCTCAGCTTTTATCATGTGTTTGGATAACCGCTTTAGCCAACTCTTGTTCTGTCTTTTCATCAATGTGAAGTTGTGAACTGATGACAGCACCGGCATGGCGATCATTGTATACGCCGAGATCTAATTTACCTTCGCTTTTTGCCACTATGCTGCTGACAACAGCATCGCCTGACACATTGACTGCTGTCCTTATCATATCCATCAATCGATCTACACCCAGTATAAGACCAATGCCTTCAACGGGCAGGCCCACTTGAGTGAAGACCATTGATAACATAACCAAACCAACACCAGGTACACCAGCCGTTCCTATTGATGCTAATACTGACATTAATATGACTGTTAGATAATCAGCCGTAGTTAAATCTAGTCCATAAAGATTGGCAATAAATACGGTGGCCACACCTTGCATGATTGCTGTGCCGTCCATATTAATCGTAGCACCAAAAGGTACCGTGAATGATGCAACAGAATTATCAACGCCTAATCGCTCGGTCGCTGTGCGAAGCGTAATTGGGATAGTGGCATTAGAACTAGCCGTACTAAATGCAAAAACCTGCGTATTACGTATTTTTTTGATAAACATGATTGGACTTAAACCGGAAAATAGCTTCAAAACAATCATCAAAGTAATAAACAAATGTATAAATAATGATCCTATCAATATAGTGGCATAGCCTGCTAAATGGCTAAGTAAGTCGATACCCAATTGTGAGATTGATCGTGCAATTAAGGCAAACACAGCATAAGGTGCAACCGCCATAATGATAGAGACCATTTTCATCATGATCTCATTAGCAATTTCAGCACTTTCGGCAAATTTACTCGCCTTTTTGCCGACTAATAGGATACTGATTCCTACTAAAATGCTGAAAAATATCAATGGCAACATATCGCCATTAGCCATGGCTTTAATCGGATTAGAAGGAACAATATCGATTAATACATTCTTAAGGGGTGGTGCTTCTTTTGTTTCAAAGCTTGTTGCTGCTTGCAACTCCATGCCCTGACCCAGTCCAACTGACGCAGAAATACTGATGGCAACAGCAATAGCAACAGCTGTAGTGAGCATATATAGAGCAAAAGATTTAGTGCCTACTCGACCCAGCGTATTAATACTTCCAATACCACAAACACCACAGATTAAAGAAAAGAATACCAAAGGAACGACTAACATCTTCAGTGCATTGACGAATAATTTACCAACGACAAAAAAGAGTCCATCAACAATATAAACATTGATAAAACTGCCTGTTGTATTCATATCCGTGAAATTAATAATTAAGCCGACGATAATACCAAAGAACATGCCTAATAAAACTTTTACAGTTAAGCTCATTTTTCTGTCATTTGACATGGGTATGTGGTCCTTAAAATCTGATTCGATATCGAGTTATCGCTATTTTTGCATAACTACCATGAATGGGTAGTAAAAAATTGATCTAAGACAAGTCATCATCAAAAAGTTTAACTGAACAAAATATAAACAAATACTGGCTCAGACCGCAACAAACAATTTCCTTGCAAGTGATTCCGTATAAAGAAACATGTTATGGAACTATTTTTTTAATAGCTTAGTCACAGCTATGTAATTGTTTTTATTATTTGTTTATTAAGCCGATATATGACTAAGTATCTAGAATAAAAACATAAATTATTCTGGCCTCTACAATTCTGTTCAAAATCAATGGTTAAAAACTGACCAAATATTTGATCAAGTGCAGCTAGAATAACCTTTTTCATTTAAAAAAATGATTATTTTTTATGACAAGAAACCAAAACTAACTTATAATTCGCAGTGAAATTTTTTTATAAAAGTACTACTAAATCACGGTAGGCTGAGATTAAAAGTCAAGGGAAACTATTCATGCGTCAAATTATGCACCTATTTGGTATGGCTCTTTTGGTTAGTTCAGGAAGCGCATTAGCGGCTTGGGAACTTAATATGCCTCGAGGCGTTACTGAAACAAGCCATACCGTTTATGACCTTCACATGCTAATCTTATGGATTTGTGTTGCCATAGGGGTCGTCGTCTTCGGTGTGATGTTCTGGTCAATTTATGCCCATCGCAAATCGAAAGGTGCACAAGCTGCACAGTTTCATGAAAGTACAACTGTTGAAGTTATCTGGACTATTATTCCGTTTATCATCCTTATAGGTATGGCCATCCCTTCAACAACTACCCTAATCGACATGTATGACTCCAGTGAATCAGATATCGATATCAAAGTAACAGGGTATCAGTGGAAGTGGCATTACGATTACATTAATGATGGCGTTGATTTCTTCAGTGTTTTAAAGACACCGAAAGAAGAAATTTATAACGAACAAGAAAAAAATCCAAATTATTTGCTAGATGTAGACAATGAACTTGTCGTTCCAATCGATAAGAAGATTCGTTTCCTATTCACCGCGAATGATGTACTTCACGCTTGGTGGGTACCTGAAATCGCTATTAAGAAAGATACTATTCCAGGCTTCATCAATGAATCATGGACACGTATCAAAGAGCCCGGCACATACAGAGGTCAGTGTGCTGAATTATGTGGTAAAGACCACGGCTTCATGCCTATCGTCGTCAAAGCTGTAACCCAGCCAGAATACGACAAGTGGCTAGCAGATCAAAAAGCTGCAGGCGCTGCTAAAGCAGCAGAAGCAGACAAAGACTGGACGCTTGATGAGCTCGTCACTGCTGGTGCTGCCGTTTATCAGAAAAACTGTGCAGCTTGCCATATGCCTGATGGTTCTGGAATGCCACCAGCATTCCCGGCATTAAACAACAACCCAATGATGCAAGGTGATGATGTTACTGCCCATATGGAAGTCGTCATTAACGGTGTTCCAGGTTCAGCAATGGCAGCTTATGGCAAGCAAATGACTGCTGTTGATTTGGCGGCAGTAATTACCTATAAGCGTAATACTTGGGAAAATAAAACAGGTGGCATGGTTTCACCTGCCGATGTACAAGCATTCATGGATAAATAGTAAGTAGAGGCATTATGAGCGAACTAACAATGACTACCGATCATCACGATCACGGACCAGCCAAGGGCATTGGCCGCTGGCTATTTACAACAAACCATAAAGACATCGGTACAATGTACCTTGTCTTCAGCCTTATCATGTTTTTGATAGGCGGGTTGTTTGCATTTGTCATTCGGGCGGAATTATTCCAACCAGGCATGCAGCTTGTTGATCCAAATTTCTTCAACCAAATGACCACAATGCATGGTTTGGTAATGGTATTTGGTGCCGTTATGCCCGGTTTCGTGGGCTTAGCAAACTGGCAGATACCGCTTATGATTGGTGCGCCAGATATGGCACTACCTCGCATGAATAACTGGAGCTTCTGGATTCTTCCATTTGCGTTCTCAATGTTAATTGCGACTTTCTTCATGGATGGTGGAGCCCCTGCTTTTGGGTGGACATTCTACGCACCGCTATCGACGACCTATGCGCCGCCTAGCGTCACATTCTTTATCTTCGCAGTTCATATGATGGGTATTTCATCGATTATGGGCGCGATGAATATTATCGTTACTATCTTTAACATGCGTGCACCAGGCATGAGCTTGATGCAAATGCCAATGTTTGTTTGGACATGGTTAATTACAGCCTTCTTATTAGTTGCGGTAATGCCCGTTCTAGCAGCAGTTGTCACCATGATGTTAATGGATATTCACTTTGCGACTAGCTTCTTTAATGCCGCTGGTGGTGGTGACCCTGTATTGTTCCAGCATGTATTCTGGTTCTTCGGTCATCCAGAAGTTTATATTATGATTCTGCCTGCCTTTGGTGTGGTATCTGAAATCATTCCGACTTTTGCACGTAAAAAACTATTTGGTTACCACTCAATGGTTTACGCAACGGTTTCTATCGCTGTGTTATCGCTTGTTGTATGGGCCCACCACATGTTTACAGTCGGTATGCCTATTGCTGGTCAGTTATTCTTTATGTTTGCGACTATGCTTATCGCCGTACCAACGGGTGTAAAAGTATTTAACTGGATTGCAACCATGTTTAAAGGTTCTATGACCTTCGAAACACCAATGCTATTTGCAATTGGTTTTGTTGTGTTATTCACAATTGGTGGATTCTCTGGTGTTATGCTAGCGATTGCTCCGATCGATTTCCAATATCAAGATACTTATTTTGTGGTAGCTCACTTCCACTACGTGTTAGTCCCTGGTGCTGTATTCGGAATCATGGCTGGTGTTTATTACTGGTTACCGAAATGGGTTGGCAGAATGTACGATGAAGGCTTAGGTAAAATGCACTTCTGGTTATCATTTATTGGTTTGAATATCACATTCTTCCCAATGCACTTTGTTGGGCTTGCAGGTATGCCACGTCGTATTCCTGATTATGCTTTACAGTTTGCTGACTTCAATATGATGGCGAGTGCCGGTGCCTTCATCTTTGGTACTTCCCAGTTGATATTCGTTTACTTAATTATCAAGGCTGCTAGAAGTGGTGAAACAGCAGATCAAGTGCCATGGGAATCAGCAGAAGGCCTAGAATGGACTCTACCTACGCCATTGCCATATCATACTTTTACAACTCCACCTGTGATTGAGAAGTAAGAGAATATGAAGCTTTCGTCCCCTACTGGGTTAGTATCTGTCGTAGTTTTTATGTTTGCATTTGGCTTTATGCTCGTGCCTTTATACGACGTTATTTGCGAAGTAACAGGACTTAACGGTAAAACCGCCGGGCAATATGAAGGTGAAATAGCAGGCGATACGAGCAAAAATAGGGATGTCAAAATCCAGTTTTTAGTTAATCGTAACGCGAACCTTACATGGGGTTTTTCTCCAAACACAGTTGAAATGAAATTACCATTGGGTGAACGACGTGAAACATCTTTTCGCGTCGTCAACACCTATAGAAAAGATGTTGTAGCTCAAGCCATTCCAAGTGTCGCACCAGCAGAAGCGGCACCTTATCTTCATAAAATGGAGTGCTTCTGTTTTCAGCAACAGCCATTAACTGCTGGAGAAACTAAAGATATGCCTTTGGTATTTTTTATTGACCCAGAGTTACCGGACCATATCACTAAACTGACGTTGTCATATACGTTATTTGATATTACCGATACTGTTGCTAAAACCAAAACTGAAAAACCCGAAAGTAAAATTGTAGACCACAGTTAAGCAAAAATAGTTAAAGAGGTAGAAATTTAAATGGAACATTCTTCAAACTCCTATTATGTACCTGATCAAAGCCATTGGCCCATCGTTGGTTCGATTGCAATGATTCTATTACTGGGTGGTACAGGACTGACACTCAACGATATACAAGCGTCTGGTGAAGTTGCTCAAATGAGTAAATACATTACCTACACAGGTGCAGGCATACTAATTTTTATGCTGTTTGGTTGGTTTGGCACTGTAATTTCAGAGTCACGCAGTGGTAAATATTCTCCACAAGTTGATACATCATTCCGCTTTGGTATGTCATGGTTCATCTTTTCTGAAGTCATGTTCTTCTTTGCATTTTTTGGTGTTCTTTATTATACCCGTTCATTCTCTGTGCCTTGGCTTGGTGGTCTGGGTGACAAAGGACTGTCACATATGCTATGGCCTGACTTTCAAGCCGCATGGCCTTTATTGACACCTCCGGATGCGAGCTTGTTTACACCTATCAAGGAAGTTATTGATCCTTGGCACTTACCACTGATCAACACCATTTTACTTGTTACATCAAGTTTTACGCTGACATTCGCTCACCATGCCCTCATCGAAGGTGACCGTAGCAAGGTTAAAATCTGGTTAGGTACTACACTCTTATTTGGTATCGCATTCCTTATTTTACAAGGCTATGAGTATGTAGAAGCTTACCAACATTTAGACCTGACTTTAAACTCCGGTATCTATGGTGCGACATTCTTCATACTAACTGGTTTCCATGGTCTACACGTTACCATTGGTAGTATTATCCTACTCGTGATGCTGATCCGCGTATTCAAAGGTCACTTCACTGCAGACAATCACTTCGCTTTTGAAGCAGGTGCTTGGTACTGGCACTTTGTTGATGTTGTTTGGTTATTACTATTTATGGTTGTTTATGTATTCTAAAGCAACCTTCACTAAACTTTTTTAGTCTATATTCCCAGCTATATTTTTAGCTGGGAAATAGAGAGAAATTTTTAGTGGCTGTTAACCGTTTAGTCTGGTCTATTTTTAATTGGAAAATATCAGTACAAATACCCTATTTAATATTTGTTTGCTTTGCCGTACTGCTATGCATCACTCTAGCAAATTGGCAATGGCAACGTGCTCAAGCTGCTGATTCTTTATTTTCAAGTTACCAACTTCAAGAATCACGTCCTGAGTCTATACTTTCTAAATCACCAGAGGCTTATCAGAAAGTAGTTGTGACTGGGGAGATAAAGAATCACTTTTTCCTCGACAATCAAATCTATAGAGGTTTTGCTGGTTGGCACGTTATCGCGGAGCTTGATACAAAACAGTATAAATTACTTGTTGATCTTGGATGGCAGCCCAAAAATGATGATTTTAAATTAAGCTCTCCTCTTCCTGAACTGGTCGAGATCCGAGGTCTTATAAGACAGCCACAAAAAGGGTTAATACTACAAAGTGTTGATCAAGACCCAAATTGGCCAATACTCCAACAACAAATTGATATAGCCTTATTAAATAAACATTTTGGCTATGAGCTATTCCCTTTCATTCTACATGCTGAAAACCAAGTAAGCAGCTTGATACCTCAGCCTATAGAAATGGAAAATAAATATTTTATGCATATAGGTTATGCCATCCAATGGCTGCTGATTGCTGCAGCATGCTTCATTGGCTTTCTCTATATCAGTCGAGCAGAGCAAAAAGAATATGAGCGAAAAAAATAGTAATTGGTTAGTTAAATCTATCTTTTTAATTACCCTAATTCCCTTAGCCCTTGCTTATTTCATGGCTTATACCGGTTTTGGTTTGCCTGAAGGGACAAAAAACAATGGCGAACTCATGCCTGCAGGGCTGACAGTTCCAAGTAGCTTAATCACAGATGAAGATCGGATATGGCGTCTTGTAGTCGTCAGTGATAAATGTGACGATCTTTGCCAACAGCAAGTCTATAAACTTCAACAGCTCTATATTTCTATGCCAAAGCAATCTGAACGATTAAAAGCTGTTTGGATCTCTAATGATGATGACTTTGAACCAAACAATATGACTGCTGACGTAGACTTTAATCATGTCAAACTAAGTCATGATAAAGCTGTTTTTAATTGGTTTAACGAACAATCATTACCTTGGCAAGATCAAAGTATTTGGCTAGTCGATCCTAATGGGATTCTTGTACTTAAATTTCCACCTGATTTGAGTGGCCGCGCTATGATTTCAGATATTAAATGGCTATTGAAAGCATCTCGCCTTGGTTAGTAACAGAGAAAACTATGATTAAAAATTTATGTAAATTAGCCTTTGTATTGGCTCTCATTGTTGTGACACTTGGTGCGCTAACACGTTTAATGGACGCGGGCTTAGGTTGTCCAGATTGGCCAGGCTGCTACGGACAAGTTATACCACCTGAACATGGCACTGAGATAGATGATGCAGTGGTACATGGTGGTAAAGCCTGGATGGAAATGATCCATCGTTATGCTGCTTCCGCCTTAGGTTTGATTATTCTTATTATCGCATTCAAAATTCAATCAGATAAGACTGTATCAAATAATGCGCGTTGGTTAAGTCGTTTTCTACTTTTACTTGTTATCGTACAAGGCTTATTTGGGATGTGGACAGTGACATTAAAACTGCTGCCACAGATAGTGACACTCCACCTACTCGGTGGGTTTGCCGTTCTATCATTACTGTTTTTACTTATCTTATTACTCAGTCCGGCAAGATCCATATCAGGCAATAAAAAGCCTGTAAATTTAGCCATGCTGGTATTAATCTTATTATCAGCTCAAATAGCATTGGGTGGTTGGACTAGTAGTAATTATGCAGGTTTAGCCTGTACAGACTTCCCTACGTGTGATGGTCAACTTCTTCCTCCTTTAGATCTCGAAGCTGCATTCCATCTTACAGAATTTAGCGATCGAAACTATGAAGGCGGTTTATTAGAAGCCGAAACACGCGTCACTATCCAATACACACATCGTGTAGTTGCTCTTATTGTCTTTACATTCTTGTTAATTTTATTTGTCAGGCTGCTTCAACTACCTGAACTTAGAGGCCATGCAACGATGTTGCTTGGATTTACCGTATTGCAAGTTATGCTCGGCATTACCACAGCTATCATGATGTTGCCTTTGCCGCTCGCATTAGCCCATAATACAGGGGCTGCATTATTACTCTTGGAAGTAATTTATATTAATTACGCCTTATCCCCGAATAACCAAAATGTAGCGATCGGTTCAACGACAGCTGTATCATATAATTCTTAAGGTGGCCTGATGGACGAATCAATAACGACCTCAAGCCCATCAAGTCGGGCTACATGGAAAGATTACTACGTTTTATGTAAACCTAATGTAGTTTTGTTAATGCTTTTAACAGTACTTGTTGGTGCATTATTAGCCGTTCCTGGTCTGCCGGACTTGACCCAACTTGCTATCGCTTTAGTTGGTATCGGTGCTTCTGCTGCAAGTGGTGCTGCAATCAACCATATGATTGATCACCGCCTAGATTCGACTATGGCTCGTACCCAAAGCCGACCCATTGCAAAAGGTAGAGTGTCTCCTGTCCAAGGTCTTACCTTTGCTTTTATCCTTGCTGTCGTCGGTTTAGGTATGTTGTGGATTTACATTAACCCTTTAACTGCTTGGCTGACACTATTTTCTTTAATTGGCTATGCCATTATTTATACGCTATTCCTAAAGCGTGCAACACCTCAAAATATCACTATTGGAGGCTTAGCAGGAGCCACGCCACCATTATTAGGCTGGACAGCGATGACAGGGCAAGTAGATTCTGATGCTCTGTTACTCGTATTAATTATATTTGCCTGGACACCGCCCCATTTTTGGGCCTTAGCCATCCATAAAAAAGATGAGTATGCAAAAGCCTCTATTCCAATGCTCCCCGTGACGCATGGCGAACACTTTACACGTATTCATATTGTTCTATATAGCTTGTTGATGTTTGCGTCGACACTATTACCATTTACATCAGGTATGAGTGGTTGGCTCTATTTAGTCGGCATGCTAATCCTTAATGCCAAACAGTTTGTCATGGTAAAAGCTTTATTTAATACTGATGATAAAGAAGCACCTATGAAACTATTTAAATATTCTATTCTATATTTAATGTGGCTTTTCGTAATTATTCTTATTGATCACTATACAATTGGGAGCAGTTTAAACGTTTGAAGGTTCCAAACGTAACGAATTACAGTCATTCATCAACACTTTTAACTGATTACAAAGTTTAAGCTCACTAGAAAAATGAATAAATGATTACCAAGGTTAGATAATCTTAAACATCGAGGTTTTCTTATGTATTTTCAGCATGTAATGGGCTTATTCTCCCAGCCCAAACTCGAATGGAAGGTGATTAAAGATGAACGTCATAACATCATTCAATTGTGCTTCATACGGCTCAGTATTCTAGTCGCTATTCCTGCTGTAGCATTATTTTTCGGTGTCACTCAAATTGGCTGGAGTTTCTCTGGCGATGAGTTTCATACATTTCCAATAATGAAAGCCCTTGCCACCACCATCGTCTTCTTCTTTTCGATGTTGGTAGGTGCTCTTGTTATGGCTTACTTTATCTTCTGGCTCGAAAAAACCTATGGGGCAAACGCCAGTTTTAAACGCTGTCTTATCTTTATCACCTACACAGCCCTTCCCATGTATATGGCAGGCTTAGTTGCCCTATTACCTATTGTCTGGTTATGCGTAATCGTCATCATGAGCGCAGCATTTTATAGCTTATATCTACTGTATGTGGGTCTACCCATATTTATGGAGATTCCAGAAGGTTTGGGCTTCATGTTTGCCACATCCATCATAATGGCTGGATTATGTACTTTGGTAGGCTGGCTAGCGGTTACTGCAGTTATATGGGCTAATTTTATAATGTAGCTTAGTTAATAAAAGTCCATCAACGAACTAAGGAAACTAAACAAATCTGCAATAAGAAAATGGAGGCTGAGGTCGGAATCGAACCGGCGTACACGGAGTTGCAGTCCGCTGCATGACCACTCTGCCACTCAGCCTATATCAAAACTAAAAAGCCGCGATGGGTCGCGGCTTTTTGGTATCTGGAGCGGAAAACGAGGTTCGAACTCGCGACCTCAACCTTGGCAAGGTTGCGCTCTACCAGCTGAGCTATTCCCGCTTTGAAGGAGTGCCATTATAGGGACTTAATAATTTATGTCAAGCTCAAAGAGCTAGGAAGTTAACATCGGCCACGCTGCTTTCAGATAACTCATCATCGAGCTAATTGTTAAGGCTGCAGCGACATAAAGTAAAGCGACGCCAATATCAAAAATCGGCAAGTCATAGATAGGTGTATAGAAAATCAAACAGACAATTGAAAGCATTTGAAATGCTGTTTTCAATTTACCAATATATGATACTTTCACTGCATTACGTTGACCCAATTCTGCCATCCACTCTCGTAATGCCGATACTGTAATTTCTCGACCAATAATCACCACAACAGGCAATAAAATATACCATGTGGGTGTTTTATAAAGTACCAGCACCAAAGCAATTGCGACTATCAATTTATCTGCAACAGGATCAATAAATGCCCCAAAAGGTGATGTCTGATCCCATTTTCTAGCTAAATAACCATCCAGCCAGTCCGTCACTGCTGCTACGACAAAAATGCCTGTTGCCCAAGCGGATGCCGATTCATATGGTAATAGGAAAACGACCATCAGCACGGGTATCAAAACAATACGCAGTAGACTCAAGGTATTAGGTATATTCGGCATAACTCATCTTTACAATTAAATTTCTAGCTAATTTTAGCACCTTACCATGCTTATTTCTCATCATGAAAAGCATCATAGATTTTTTGAGCTAAAGATTGGCTGATACCTTCAACACTCGCAATGTCCTCAACACCAGCTCTCTGAACCTCTTGGAGTCCTCCAAACTGTTGGAGCAACTTTTGTCGGCGTTTAGGCCCCATCCCTTCAACTGCTTCTAATGGTGAGGTATTGCGCACCTTAGCTCGTCGTTGTCGATGTCCAGTGATTGCAAACCGATGTGCCTCATCGCGTACTTGTTGCAGCAAATGTAAAGCGGGGGAATCTGCAGACAGGTTGACTTCTCCAGCTTGACCTACGAGAAATAATGTTTCTTCGCCAGGCTTTCTTGCTGGACCTTTTGCTATTCCTAAGATATCAATATCAAGTTGTAATTCAGTCATTACGGATATCGCTTCTGTTAACTGTCCTTTACCCCCATCTATTAGCAATAAATCAGGTCGTTTCCCCTCGCCTTTTTGTAGTCGTAAAAACCTTCTACTAAGGGCTTGGTTCATAGCGGCATAATCATCACCCCCCGTGATTCCTTCTATATTAAACTTGCGGTAGTCACTTTTTATAGCACCTTCCAAGCCAAAAACAACACACGATGCGACTGTCTTTTCACCGCTTGTATGACTAATATCAAAACATTCGATACGTTTTGGCATTTCTTCTAAATTCAATGCTTCTTGCAAAGCTTCAAATCGTTTTAAAAAGTTGGAACGACTACTTAATCGTTGCACCAAACTAATTTCAGCATTAGTCAAAGCCATTTTCATCCAACGAACACTATTACCTCGTTGCGGACGCCTAATCACTACTCGATGTTTTGATTCTGTTTTTAATACTTCTTGTAATAGCGCCATATCATCAAAGTTATGGCTAACTAAAATTTCTGATGGTACGTTTTTGCCCAAATAATATTGTGGGATAAAAGCAGCTAATAACTCTTCCTCGGAACTATTACCCGATCCTTTTGGAAAGTAACTTTTACTACCCAGACTACGCCCACCACGAATAAAGCTCACTTCAACAACAGTAATACCATCACGTACTATTGCAGCTAACACATCCAAATCACCTTGTTCTGAGGTAATATATTGACGCTCTTGCACTCTTCTTAGACTAGCTACTTTATCCCTGATAATTGCAGCCTCTTCAAATTCCAAGCCAGCTGATGCCATGGCCATTTGCTCTGATAAATCGTCCAACACTTGTTGATTCTTACCTTCTAAGAACAAAATTGTATGCTCAATATCACGTTGGTAGTCTTCTTTAGACACTAGGCCAACACAGGGCGCAGTACATCTTTTTATTTGATACTGCAGACAGGGTCTTGAACGATTTTGATAATAACTATCATCACATTGTCTTACTGGAAACAATTTTTGCAATAAATGCAGGCTTTCTCTAACTGCGCCAGCACTAGGGTACGGACCAAAATAGCGCCCTGCCTTACGTTTTGCACCACGATGAAGTCCAATTCTAGGGAAAGGGTCATCGGAAATAAATAAGTAAGGATAGGTTTTATCATCTCGCAACAAAATGTTGTAGCGCGGCATCAATTCCTTGATTAAATTATTTTCAAGAATCAGAGCTTCATTTTCTGTATGAGTAACGGTGATTTCAATATTCGCTATTTGCGATACCATCACCCTATTTTTTGAACTGAGTCCACTAGCACGAAAGTAGCTTGATACTCTTTTTTTGAGGTTTTTTGCTTTACCCACATACAAAACCGTATTGCTAGCATCTATCATTCGATAAACACCAGGTCGGTTTGTTAATGTTTTTAGGAATGCAACAGAATCAAACGCTGATTCTTGTTGAATTTCTTGTTCTGTCATAACACGCTTCTATCAGATTATTAATTGAATTATCACATATTCAAAATTAAGGTTAAATGAATAGCATTATCTATTCTTGCACTGAATTAATTGTATTTATACTTTGTAATTATGTAAGAATATCCTGTTTTATTTTTAAAGCATAAAAGCTACATGTCTTCACCTGTTCAAACGAGCCCACTTAGACCTAATTTGCCCCAGAAAGCGGGTGAACTTTTTTATGCTGGCCAATTATATGGCAGTGCTCAAGGTTTACTTCTTGCAAAAGCAGCGCTTCAACATGAAGGTCCTATCTTAGTTCTAACAGATGATACATCCAGTGCGCATAAGCTAGAAAATGAAGCCCGGTTTTATTTAGGTGAGAATGAGCTGCCTATATTGCATTTTCCTGACTGGGAAACACTGCCCTATGACACTTTTTCACCGCACCAAGATATTATCTCAGAGCGCTTAGAAACCTTACACCAACTCCCTAATTTTTCTCGTGGTATTTTGCTGGTTCCTATTACCACCATTATGCATCGTATTTCGCCGCCAGAATTTTTATCCTCCACAACCTTATTTTTAAAAACAGGCGATATATTTGATATTGAAAGCTGGCGCACTAAGTTGGAAAAGTCAGGTTATCGATACGTTTCACAAGTCATAGAACATGGTGAGTTTGCCGTTCGCGGTGCCATAATTGATTTATTCCCAATGGGCAGTAGACAACCCTATCGAATCGATTTGTTTGATGATGAAATAGATACATTAAGAACATTTGATCCTGATACACAGCGCTCGATTGAGACGATCGAATCAATCGAACTATTACCCGCACGTGAACTTCCTGTTAATGAAGACAGTATCAAGCATTTTCGACAACAGTTTCGTAATAAATTTGAGGGTGATCCTCAGAATTACTTTATTTACCGAGAAGTCAGTAACGGTAATATTCCCAATGGGATCGAATATTATTTACCACTGTTTTTAGATAAGACCAGTAGCCTCATCGACTATTTACCTAGCAACACTTTGCTGTTTAATATTAATGATCCTTACCAAGCAGCTCAACATTTCTGGCAAGAAATTAACGAACGTTATGAACATTATTCTTATGATAAGGAACGTGCCAATTTACCACCTGCGGATATCTTTTTCCCTGTTGAAGACTTATTTGCACAATGCAAGCAATATAAACGCATCCAAAGCCAGTCATTTGAGCTAGAACCTGCTGTTGGCAAACAAAACTACTTTTGTACCATTCCACCACAATTAACACTTAATGCACGTCAAGATCGTACTTGTGATGCCCTACTTAACTTTATCGACAATTTTGATGGCCGCATTCTATTTGCTGCTGAAACTGCTGGTCGCCGTGAAACATTATTAGAACTCCTTCGCGACAACGATATCATTCCTAAGGTTTTTCCAACTTGGGATAGTTTTGTAAGCGATAAAGCACCTTTAGGGATCACCATAGCCCCCATTGAACAAGGGCTCGTTTTAGTTCAAGAAAATATTGCTGTCATTGCTGAACCACAGTTATTTGGTCAGCAAGTCATGCAACGTCGGCGTCGTAGTCGTAAAAAACGAGACTCAGATGCCGTTATACGTAATCTAGCTGAACTCAATATTGGTGATGCCGTCGTTCATGAAGATCATGGTGTTGGTCGTTACTTAGGCCTACAAACACTTGATGTGGGAGATGTCGCTACAGAGTATGTAACACTAGAATATGCAAAAGGTGACAAGCTCTATGTGCCTGTTGCTGCCCTAGATCTCATCAGTCGTTATTCGGGGGCTGCGCCTGAACTTGCTCCACTACATAAGTTAGGTTCAGAACAATGGCAAAAAGCTAAACGCCGTGCTGCTGAAAAAGTACGGGATGTTGCTGCAGAATTACTCGAAATTTACGCTCAACGCGCTGCTTACAAAAAGACGCCTCTAGATTCGCCTGACGAGCAGTTTGCTAACTTCACATCCACCTTTCCATTTGAGACAACACCGGATCAGCAAGATGCCATCGATGACGTTATAAAAGACATGTCTTCAAATTCACCAATGGATCGCCTTATCTGTGGTGATGTAGGTTTTGGTAAAACGGAAGTCGCTATGCGTGCCGCTTTCTTAGCCATCCAGTCTAATAAACAGGTGTTAGTGCTTGTACCAACAACATTGCTTGCCCAACAGCATTATGAAAACTTTAAAGATCGTTTTGCCGATTGGCCTGTTCATATTGAAGTTATGTCACGTTTCCGCTCAAAGAAACAACTTGATTCTGTTAAGAATGCCCTAACAGAAGGTACTGCTGATATTGTGATTGGCACCCATAAACTACTGCAGCATGACATTATCCCTAAACAGCTAGGCTTGTTTATCTTAGATGAGGAGCACCGCTTTGGTGTCACTCAAAAAGAACAAATCAAAAAATATCGTGCAGAAATAGACGTGCTGACCTTAACAGCTACACCCATTCCTCGCACCTTGAACATGTCCATTTCAGGCATTAGAGACCTGTCTATTATTGCCACGCCACCAGCACGGCGTTTGGCGATTAAAACCTTTGTTCAACAATGGAATCCTGAACACATTCGTGAAGGTATGCTCCGTGAAATAAAACGAGGTGGACAAGTCTATTTTCTTCATAATAAAGTCGAAGATATTGAGCGTGTTGCCCGAGAAATTGAGCAAATCATACCTGAAGGAAAAGTCGCAATCGCACATGGTCAAATGCGAGAACGCGAATTAGAACAAGTCATGCTCGACTTCTACCATCAGCGTTTTAATATTCTGGTTTGTACCACCATCATTGAAACAGGAATCGACATTCCTTCTGCTAATACTATCTTCATTGATAGAGCAGATAAATTAGGGTTAGCTCAACTTTACCAAATTCGAGGGCGAGTCGGCCGATCACATCACAGAGCCTACGCCTACTTGATTGTACCGCCACAAAATGCGATGACTAAAGATGCCGTAAAACGTCTGGAAGCAATCGAATCTATTGAAGACTTAGGCGCCGGTTTCACACTAGCAACACATGATATGGAAATTCGTGGCGCAGGAGAATTGTTAGGTGATGATCAAAGTGGCCAAATGCAAGAAATTGGTTTTGGTCTTTATAATGAGCTCCTTGATCGGGCGGTCACCGCTCTCAAATCGGGCAAAGAACCAAGCCTAACTATGTCTGATCGCAACTTTGTTGAGATAGATCTACATGTCCCAGCATTAATTCCTGACGATTATCTCCCTGACGTCCATACACGTTTAGTATTGTATAAACGGATATCTGCTGCAGCAGATAAAGAAGCGCTCAAAGAACTTCAAGTTGAGATGATCGATCGGTTTGGTCTTTTACCAGAACAAGTGCAAACACTTTTCGCTATTCACGAATTACGCTTCAAGGCAAAAAACATTGGTGCGCGTAAAATTGACGTTTATGATCAAGGTGGTCGTATTCTGTTTGATAAAGAACCGAAAGTTGAGCCAATGACCATCATACAACTCATTCAATCTGAACCCGCTCGCTATAAGTTAGATGGCCAAGATAAATTGCGTTTTATTGAAACAATGTACGAAGCAGATGATCGCATTGTTTCATTATCTAACTTACTTGATAAACTGAGTGTTACTATCTAAATAAACTCGCTTTTTACTCACCCGTTAAATACTAGGTTGATACAGGTTTAACGCTCATGACACTGAAATCAAGTAATAAAGGCCGTGGTTCACTTAGTCAGCCTAATGACCGTTTTAGCCAACTCAATAGACACGCTGTTGATGACGGTTGGTTTAACGAGCAAGAAGGCAGTATCAAAACGACTACCCGTTTAGAAATTGCAAAAACCATCATTGCAACTAACACATCACCTGATGTCCCTTTTGAACAATCCATCAATGCCTACCGCGGTTGTGAGCATGGTTGTATTTATTGTTTTGCTCGTCCTACTCACGCCTATTTAGGTTTGTCGCCTGGATTAGACTTTGAAACTAAATTAACGGCTAAAACTAACGCGCCAGAACTTCTAAGGCAACAACTTCAAAGTAAAAATTATCAGTGTAAACCTATCACTTTAGGGGCTAATACCGATCCCTACCAGCCTATAGAACGACAACATCAACTGACAAGACAGCTATTACAACTATTTAATGAATTTAATCACCCTTGTTCGATTACGACAAAATCGAGTTTGATTGAAAGAGATATTGATCTCATTGCTGAAATGGCAGGAAAAGGGTTAGTGAATGTTAACCTCTCTTTTACCACTTTAGATTCAGAATTGAGTCGTAAATTAGAACCGAGAGCCACAGCACCACAAAGACGATTGCAAACCATTTCTACATTAAGTGATACCAATATCCCAGTCGCCGTTTTATTAGCGCCTGTTATCCCTGTATTAACTGATCCTGAAATGGAATCTATTTTAAATGCCGTAAAACAAGCTGGCGCTTTAGCAGCCAACTACATATTACTTAGATTACCACTTGAAGTAACTGAACTGTTCATTGAATGGCTCAATCATTACTACCCTGACATGGCAGATCATGTGATCAATCAAATCAAATCGACTCGTGCAGGTAAGACAAACGATGCTCGCTTTACTTCTCGCCAACAAGGGCAAGGTAGCACAGCAGAGATGATCGCTCAACGATTTAAACTCAGTCATCAAAAACTGGGACTAATGTCTAATTTAAAGCCGCTCAATGAACAATTATTCACCCCACATCCAAACCAATTAAACTTATTTTAAACCTTAGTTTTATCCCGTTAGTATCATAGAAATATGACGACAAATATTTTTTAATTAACTGAAATTAAAGATTATTGTTTTTGTGGCGATAACTATTTTGTTAAACAAATATGGTTAATTGCTATGATCGAAATACCAAGAACTATTAATCCTCTTGTCAGTACATCAGCTAAGACGGCAACAAAAAATGTACGTTTTCAGGCTATCTCAGATGAAGATATAGCGCCTATTATCGAGATTGAACGAAGACGTTCACCTTCAAGGCGTAAACCTTCCCCTGAAAAGCAACAAATTGAACGTCGGGTTTCTTCTGATCGTCGCCGTAGTGCATTTAGCAGCAAGGCATAAGTTTATACCTGATTTTATATAGTTTCTCTTTGAGCCGTTTCAACAGAACGTAAAGCCGCATTAATTGCCTTACAGTTTGCTCTCGCATCATCAATGGATAACATAGGTACTTTTCCATTTAACACGCAATCACTGAAATGTTCTATTTCAGCCACAAAATGATTAGCAATATCGAGTTCGACATCGTGTTGCTCTCCCGCATCTGTCCACCAAGAAACAACGGGGGCATCATCTGGATTTTGCCAAACAGTGTGGCATTTTATCCCGCCTAAAGTCCCAATGATTTCATACTCACTGCGACGTGCACGTTCAAAACTCATATCAAATTGAGCAAATCGACCATCGTCATAATCAAAAATACCGCTGAGACTGACATCAGCACCGCTATCTAATAACTTGGCCATTGCGACGACCGACTTAGGTTCCTCATCAAACCATTTTCGAGCTGTATGAACTGCATAAGGACCGATGTCCCACATTGCACCACCACCGTTATCAATGTCCCGTTCTAAGCGATACATTCTCGCAGGCTTCATTGGAAATGAAAAAATAGTTCTGACAGTTCGCACTTCGCCAATAGTCCCTGATTTTATGAGCTCATCGACATAACCATGCTGTGGGTGAAAACAATACATAAAGCCTTCCATAACAGTGACTTTATGTTGCTTTGCAGCAGCTTCAATTGCATCAATATGCGCTACCTTTAAGGCCATGGGCTTTTCAATTAAGACATGTTTACCTTGCTCAATCGCCTTAAGCGCCCACTCAGCATGTTCCTCATTCGCCATCGGCAAATAAATGGCATCGATATCAGCACTTTGTAGCAACTGCTCAGGTGTATCTTGGGTCCTCACACCTGACTCATCGGGAGCGTACTTTACTAACGTATCCGCTGCGGCACCTTGACGCCGACTCGCTATTGCCACTAATTTGGCGTTATTAGCTTCTAGAATAGCGGGCAATAAGCGTTCATTAACGCGCGCCGCACCTAATATTCCCCAGCGTAAAGCAGTGTCTGTCATCTTTTAATCCTAGCAATAATTTCTAGTTATAATTTAAGGCATCTATCATAACCACTAACCGACCCAGACATCAATTTAATAAACCCCTGAAATTGATGTGTTTTTATAGTGGTCTTTTTAGCCTATGCTTGTAGACATATTTCTCACTTAATAAGAGGCTAAATCATGACTATCGAAACAGGACAACAGCTACCTACTGGCGAACTAACTGAAAGTAATGAGTTTGATTCAGAAAATAGTTGCCCAACCAATCCGCAAGCAATTGATGTACTTGAAGCCACTAAAGGTAAAAAAGTAGTCATTTTTGGCGTGCCTGGTGCATTTACACCCTTATGTTCAGCACAACATTTACCCGGCTATGTTGAGTATGCAGATCAAATCAAAGCAAAAGGCGTTGACGACATTTGGTGTATGTCAGTCAATGATGTGTTTGTTATGGCTACGTGGGGACAACAACAAAATGCTACTGGTAAAGTAAGAATGATGGCCGATGGTAGCGCCAAATATACCAAGGCGTTAGGACTCGACCGCGATTTGACAGGTGGTGGAATGGGAATTCGTTGTCATCGTTTTGCCATGATCGTCGAAGACGGTACAGTTAGCTATATTGGTGTTGAAGGATCTGGGGAATTTGGCGTTTCAAAAGCTGAAACCATTCTAGATTTACTATAAGAAGGACTATCAAAGACCAGCTAAACCTTTAGCTGGTCTCTTTCCATTGTTGCTCAAGTTCAGAATGATCATTACCAATAAAAATAGCTGTTGCTAACTGCTCAAAAATACCGTGCTCGACAACACCCGGTACCGCGTTAAGCATATTATTTAGATCTCTGACATCTATCGCTTCATCAAAAATCATATCTAAAACTAGACTGCCATGTGATGTCATCGCCAATCCATCACCAGATGCCGTTTTCCTAAGCTGTCCTTCGCCCCCGAGTTTTTTGATACTTTCCAAAACAATCTGCCAAGCAAAAGGCATCACTTCTATAGGAATTGGAAAGTTTTGACCAATGCGATCGACAAGTTTACTTTTATCTACCAGCACATAGAACTGATCACTAGCACGTGCTAATAACTTCTCTCTAACAAGGTCAGAACCACGCCCCTTGAGCAAAGTAAGTTCAGGACTGACCTCATCAGCACCATCGACATAAACATCTATTGAACTTAAATATTCAAAACCAACTTGCTTTAAGCCTAATTCAGCTGCTTTTATAGTACTCACCACGGAGCTTGCCACTGTACTCACATCTAAACCTTGCTGCTGGCGTAATGCTAAAGCTTCAATAAAATAATTGGCTGTTGAACCTGTACCTAAGCCGATTATCATTCCATCTTTTATTAAACTAGCAGCATGCCTCGCGGCTTGCTGTTTGGCATTCATGACAATAGACATAAGTCTTCTCCAATAAAATTTTGACTAGCACCATTAACCTTGTCAGCATAGCATTTTGAATTCGATATATTTTAAAACTAAGGATGTTTCATGGCTAACTTTGATCCGATTGTACGTCATATTGAACAAGCCACTGGTCAATCAATACAACAACGGCAATTAACATCGGTTAGTGGCGGCGGTATTAATAGCAGCTATCATCTAAAAACCGACAGCAATAGTTATTTCTTCAAAACAAACAATCCTAATTTATCTGCGATGTTTGAAGCAGAAGCACAAGGGTTACAGGAACTTGCTTCTCTTAATTGCGTGCGAATCCCCGATGTTATCGGCCATGGGAAAACTAAAGAATACAGCTATATAGTTATAGAATATATTGATTGCCACAGTCTAAGCCAAGCAAGCAATAAAATACTTGGACAACAGTTGGCTCAATTACATCAACATCCACAAGCCTATTTTGGTTGGCATATCGATAATACTATTGGAAGTACGCCCCAATACAACGATAGACATCATGACTGGATCGACTTTTTGAAACGACAGCGCATGCAGCCACAACTAGAATTTATAAAACAAAAAGGCTTTGCCTCCCAACTCTACGAAAAGGGACAACAACTGACAGCAAGCTTAGATGTTTTTTTCGACACTTATTCACCACAATCTTCACTATTACATGGTGATTTATGGAGTGGTAATGCCGCAGCAGATCCACTGGATAAACCCGTTATTTTTGATCCGGCTTGTTACTATGGTGATCGTGAAGCAGATATCGCAATGACCGAATTATTTGGTGGCTTTGATGGTGATTTCTACCGGGCCTATCATGCGGAATATCCATTAGATAATGGCTATAAAACACGAAAAATACTTTATAATTTATATCACATTCTTAACCACGTTAACCTTTTTGGCGGTGGTTATGCCGGTCAGGCTAGTAGTATGATTGACCAATTATTAGCAGAAATATAGGAAGTAATTAAACAATGAATCAAATTAAGGTTCTTTTCGTTTGCATGGGCAACATCTGCCGTTCACCGACTGCCGAAGGTGTATTTCACAAGCTTATAAAAGATTTAGAAATGGCTGATCATTTTATGATCGATTCTGCTGGCACCCATGCTTATCATGTTGGTGAGAACCCTGATCACAGAGCTCAAATGACAGCTAAACAACGCGGCGTTAACTTATCACAAATACAAGCAAGAAAAGTGCATGCTAATGATTTCGAACATTTTGATCATATCTTGGCAATGGACGGCGACAACTATCAGTTACTTTTTGATGCCTGCCCTGAACAATACCAGCATAAAATAAAACTATTTCTCGATTACGCCCCTGAACATCCCGAAACAGATGTCCCAGATCCCTACTTTGGCGGTCAGAATGGTTTTGAGCATGTTTTTGATCTCGTTGAAGATGCCTCACGCGGGTTCTATCACTCAGTGATAAAATAATTACTTATAATCATTGAACTAAAAGTACAGCCGTAATACTGTTTCAGCAACACAGGCAGCACGTGAACTTTTTTCAATCTCCATTCGTACTTCTCGGACAATTTCAAGGCCACGTTTTAGCGGTACTAATTTAATAACACGAGTGCGTGCCCTAATACGTTTCCCAACTTTAACTGGATAAGGAAAAATAACCTTATTCATTCCATAATTTACAACCATTCTAGCTTCTGGATAAATGGTGTTGTCAGGGTCAATACTATTGGTCAACATTGGTATTAAGGATAATGTTAGAAAACCTTGCGATATGGTTGTTTTAAAAGGAGACTCTTCATTAGATCTCTCAGGATCAGTATGGATCCATTGATTATCACCCGTTACTTTTGCAAACTGATCTATGCATTGCTGATTGATTTCAAACCAATCACCCACAAAAGTTTCTTGATTAATATCCTGCACTAAACGTAAGTAAACGGTTTTTAAATCTGGACATTGATTGATGAACTTTTCTGCCTTTTCGGTCTCCGGATCAAAAAGATGCAAATAATGACCTAGGTAAGAATCAGTACCAAATGAATCAACAAGCTTTTTATTTATTGATATTGGCCAGTGTCGAATATTTGACTCTAATCGCTCTATCAATCTATTTGAAACAGTTGTATTCTCTTGCGGCATTGGTTTTTTTGATCCCATAGTAGAACTCCCTTTCAATTTTAATTAACCAAAATAATGACACTGTTCATGTGTTAATTTAGAGAGAAGCATTTTTTATACCAGAAAATTATGACGCTTTTTTTGAGATCCAAATAACTTGCTGATATAGCACATAGCTAAAACCCTGTAGTGCAGGTAAAATAGCCTCTTTATTACTGCAGATAATGAGTATCAGCTTCTATGCTATATAGCACTGACAATTTACGTATCGCTGGCACACAGAAGGTTATTCCTCCTGTTCAGTTACATAATGAATTACCGATCACGGATAATGCTTCTGAGACGGTATTTAATGCACGCCAAGCGACACAAGATATTTTGCATGGCAAAGATGATCGTCTTGTCATTATTATTGGTCCCTGCTCTATCCATGATCCAAAAGCAGCACGCGAATATGCATCACGTTTAAAACCATTAATTGCTGAACTCAAAGATGAGTTGCATATTATTATGCGCGTCTATTTCGAAAAACCACGCTCTGTAGCCGGTTGGAAAGGTTTAATCAACGACCCGTATCTTGATCGTAGTTTTAAAATCAATGATGGCTTGCACTTCGCTCGTAGTCTATTGCTTGACCTGGCTGAGATGGAGATTCCAGCGGCAACAGAATATTTAGATCTAATCAGTCCTCAATATGTCGCAGATTTAATTTCTTGGGGTGCTATTGGCGCACGTACAACAGAAAGCCAAGCTCATAGAGAGTTAGCTTCTGGCTTGTCTTGCCCTGTCGGGTTTAAAAATGCAACCGACGGCGGTTTACAGATTGCTGTTGATGCCTGTTTATCAGCATCAAAACCACATCACTTCATGTCTCTTACAAAAGATGGACACTCAGCTATTTTCTCGACGACAGGTAATCCTGACTGCCACGTTATTTTACGTGGTGGGAAGAAACCTAACTTTGATGCTGAAAGCATTAATGAAGCAGCTGAAACCATTGGCCGCTCTGGGCAGCCTGCAAGATTTATGGTTGATTGTAGTCATGCCAATAGTGGCAAGAGTCATCTCCAGCAAGAAGTTGTTTGCCAAGATGTCATCAAACAAATTGCTAGGGGTGAGAACCGCATTATGGGGTTAATGCTAGAAAGTAATCTTGTTGCTGGTAGACAAAACCAAGAACCTGACAAAGAGCTGGTATATGGTCAGAGTATTACTGATGCCTGCATGGCATGGGAAAATAGCGAAACATTGTTACATGATCTCGCTAAAGCAGTCCGATTACGCCGTCAAAAATAAGCATTTCGTAGATATATTCTAAATTTCATTAAGGCGACTGAACGCTTTATACAACAGCATATTTAGCATGCTTAAACATCGTAAATCTATGTTCTATCAGCTATAATTACCCAAGTTTTGTACCTACTTAAAGGTACACTACTGCCTGATACCTTAATTTCCGATTAATTCAGTAGGTTATTGCATGGCTGATTATGCCCTGATCCTTGTCAGTACCATACTTGTAAACAATATCGTCCTCGTTAAATTTCTAGGACTGTGCCCATTTATGGGTGTTTCAAGAACATTGGAGACGGCTATGGGTATGGGGCTTGCCACCACCTTCGTTCTAACACTGTCTTCTGTCAGTAGTTTTTTAATTAATGAATACTTATTGATTCCGCTGGAAATTGAATTTTTACGTACGATCAGTTTTATCTTTGTCATAGCCGTTGTCGTTCAGTTCACAGAACTCGTTGTTCATAAAACAAGTCCATTGTTGTATCAAGTATTAGGTATTTTCCTACCGCTTATTACAACTAATTGTGCTGTATTAGGCGTCGCTTTACTCAATGTTCAACAACAACATGGCTTTTTAGAATCAGCTTTATATGGCTTCGGTGCCGCTATCGGTTTTTCCATGGTATTAGTAATATTCGCAGCCATGCGTGAGCGTATTGCCGTTGCCGATGTACCCACACCCTTTCAAGGTGCAGCAATTGGACTCATTACCGCGGGCTTAATGTCGATGGCCTTTATGGGCTTTACTGGCCTAGTTAAGGTTTAAGCTATGCTGTCAGCAATTCTTGCCATCACTTTGTTGGCACTTATTTTCGGATTAATACTCGGCTTTGCTTCAGTGCGCTTTAAAGTTGAAGGCGATCCTATAGTCGAACAGATAGACAAACTGTTACCACAAACTCAATGCGGACAATGTAGTTTTGCTGGTTGTAAGCCCTATGCTGAAGCAATTGCTGCTGGCGACGTTGATATCAATCGCTGTCCACCCGGCGGTGAAGCCACCATCCAGGCCTTAGCCAATTTATTAGAAGTTGAAGTCAAACCTCTTGATGATGAATGTGGCGTTGAGAAACCTAAAATGTTGGCCGTTATCGATGAAGATCGCTGTATTGGCTGCACACTTTGCATACAAGCCTGCCCGGTTGATGCCATTTTAGGTGCAGCGAAACAAATGCATACTGTTATCGCCGATGAATGCACAGGCTGTGAACTGTGCCTACCACCCTGCCCTGTTGATTGCATTGATATGGTCACTGTGACTAGTAGTCCGACCAATTGGCGCTGGCCCAATCCCACAGAATTAACCACGCAGTATAAGGAGCAGCAATGACACAGCTTGGCTCTTTCCCAGGTGGTTTATTACTTGATGGACAAAAAAGGCGTTCAACTCAAACAGCTATTCGCACAACACCGATCAGCAAAAAGCTGATTTTGCCTATGCAACAACATATTGGTGAAGCCGCTCAGGAAGTTGTTAGCATTGGCGATAAAGTGCTAAAAGGTCAAAAAATCGCTCAAGCAAATGGTCATATGTCGGTATGTCTGCATGCGCCAAGTTCAGGTACTGTAACCGCCATCGATAAGCAGCCTGTTCCACATCCATCAGGATTATCAGCACCCTGTATCACCATTGAGACAGATGGTGAAGATCGTTGGATTAAACGGCAAGGTGTTGCGGACTATAGCCAGTTATCTGATCATGAAATACGTCAACGCATTCGAGATGCCGGTATCGTCGGTCTTGGCGGCGCTGGTTTTCCAAGTTTTATAAAACTGAACCCAGGCATACATCATGTTATAGACACGCTCATTCTTAATGGTGCTGAATGCGAGCCCTACATCACTTGCGATGACATGATCATGCGTGAACGAGCAAAAGGCATTATCGAAGGCATCATAATTATGCGTTATGCCCTTCGGGTCACCCAGTGCATAATCGCTATAGAGGACAATAAACCAGAAGCGATTGTTGCTATGGAAAGCGCTCTAGAAAAATACCCTGAAACTGACACTATTAAAGTCGTCGTTATTCCAACACGCTATCCCACAGGCAGTGAAAAACAATTAATAGAAGTTATTACTCAAAAACAAGTGCCTAAGAATGGCTTACCACTTGATTTAGGGATTGTGCTTCACAATGTGGCTACAGCCTATGCTATCGGGCGCGCCATTATCCACGGTGAACCGCTTATTTCCCGAATCGTGACCGTCACGGGTACCGATGTAAAGCATGCTGGTAATTGCGAAACACTATTTGGCACACCGATCAGTGAATTACTCAATTTTTGTAACACCCACAGACACAAGGATGTGCCTTTTGTCATGGGTGGCCCAATGATGGGCTATAACTTAACAGCTGATGACTTGCCCGTTATCAAGACATCTAACTGCATCCTTGTCGGTGTCGATAATACTTCACACCAGAGTACCGCAATGCCTTGTATCCGCTGTGGTGATTGTGCTGTGGCATGCCCTGCAAGCTTGTTACCTCAACAGCTATATTGGTATTCACGTGCCAAAGATTTAGATAAAACACGCGAATATAATCTGTTTGATTGTATTGAATGTGGTTGCTGTAGCTATGTCTGTCCTAGTGAAATTCCACTTGTCGATTATTTTCGATTTGCTAAAACCGAGATAATGCATAAACAACAAGAACACCAGAAATCAGATATTGCACGGCAGCGCCATGAAAATAGACAAGCACGCTTAGAACATGAAAAAGCTGAAAAAGAACGACGCCACCTACAGCGTAAATTGGCGCTTGCTGCTACACAGTCAAATAAAGAAAAAGCGGCCACAGGTAATAATGTTGGGGAAAATAAGTAATGGCCTTATTTAAATTAACCCCACCATTTTTATCCGGTAGTAGTCGCGTTACCAAACATATGCTGCAATTACTGGCAGCATTAATACCCGCTATTATCGCTTTGGTCTACTTTTTTGGCCCGGCAGTGATAGTGACGATCATCCTTGCTATCGTTGTGGCCTTACTCGCAGAAGCGCTCATGCTGAAACTCCGCCAGCGACCACTTATGCCTTTTCTAACGGATGGTAGTGCTGTTGTAACGGCAATATTACTAGCTATTGCCATCCCACCCATGGCACCTTGGTGGCTAACCACCATCGGCATTTTATTTGCCATTATTTTTGCCAAACATCTATATGGTGGATTGGGTTACAACCCTTTTAACCCCGCGATGGTCGCCTATGTTTTACTACTTATTTCATTTCCGCTGGAAATGACTCAGTGGTCACCTATCACTAGCTTGGCTGATCATGTGGTAGACATTCCCTCTGCTTTTCAATTTATTTTTCAAGGCAGCTTGAATAGCCAAATTCCTATTGATGCCATTTCTGCTGCTACGCCATTAGATGAAATGAAAACACAAATAGGCTTACTGCAAACGCCCGAACAAATAATGCAAAGTCCTATTTTCAATTCTCTTGCAGGACAAGGTTGGCTATGGGTCAACATCTGGTTTGCTATCGGTGGCTTGTTTCTTATCAATCGAAAGATCATTAGCTGGCATATTCCCTTTTCCATGCTTGCAGCCATAGCAACTATTAGCCTAGTCACTTGGTTAATCTCACCAGAAAGCTATGCGTCGCCACTATTTCACCTCTTAAGTGGCGGCACAATGATTGGTGCATTCTTTATCGCTACTGATCCCGTCACGGCTGCTACTACTGTGAAAGGCAGAATCATTTTTGGTGCTGGCATAGGTTTACTGACTTATATCATTCGCGTCTGGGGCGGTTATCCTGATGGAATCGCTTTCGCTGTCTTACTGATGAATATGCTAGTACCCTTAATTGACTACTACAGTCAGCCTCGCGTTTATGGTGATACCTCCTCATGAATGCTATTCAAAAACATATATTAAAAATTGGCCTTTTATTAGCTTTATTTGCTATCGGTGCGACTAGTTTAGTGGTGATAACAGAACAAGCGACACGCCAAAAAATAATTGATAATGAGCGTGAAGCATTATTGTCAGCATTAAATGCTTTAGTCCCCGCAGAAAAATACAATAACGATATATTATTGGATACCCTCATTGTTCCTGAGAGTTATTTACTTTCTACGACTGAACCAACCGCTGCCTATCGTGCTCGCATGGATAATAAGCCTGTAGCCATTGTTTTTACGAGTGTTGCTCCCAATGGTTACAATGGAAAAATAAAACTGCTAATAGGAGTCAAACACGATGGTATATTGGCTGGTGTTCGTGTCATTAGCCACAAAGAAACACCAGGCCTGGGCGATAAGATAGACGAAAGAAAAGCGAATTGGATCCATCAATTTAAAGACCTTTCACTAATGAATCCTGATAGCTCAAAATGGCACGTTAAAAGAGACGGTGGCGAATTTGATCAATTTACCGGTGCGACGATCACACCAAGGGCCGTTATTGCTGCAGTCAAAAATGCTTTACACTATTTTGAACGACACCAAGAGCAATTATTCCAAGCAAGTGAACTGACAACAGCTCATGACTGATTTATATAAAACAATTATTAATGATGGTTTGTGGAAAAATAACCCTGCATTGGTTCAATTGCTTGGCTTATGTCCATTACTCGCCGTTAGTAACACTGTCATTAATGGTCTAGGTCTAGGTTTAGCGACGATGCTTACTTTGGTCGCTTCCAACGGGCTAGTTTCACTCTTTCGCCATCAAATTCCTGATGAAGGCCGTCTACCTGTATTTGTCATGATCATTGCTTCTATAGTAACGACTATTGAATTATTAATGAATGCTTGGTTTCATGAGTTATTTTTAATTCTAGGTATTTTCATACCTTTAATTGTGACTAACTGCGCCATTATTGGCCGTGCTGAAGCCTTTGCGTCTCGAAACAGTGCTGGGCCTGCTGTGTTAGATGGTTTAATGATGGGCTTAGGTTTTACAGCTATTTTAGTTTTGCTCGGCGCCTTACGTGAAGTCATTGGTCAAGGCACATTATTAAGCCAAGCGCATCTGATGTTCGGCGATGGTGCGCGTGATCTGACTATCGTCGTTATAGAACAATACAGAGGCTTTCTTATTGCGCTACTGCCACCCGGCGCCTTTATCGGTTTAGGACTTATTGTTGCCTTGAAAAACAGTATAGATGCTAAACAATTATCTAGGGCTGCAACGGTAAGAAGTGACTTAACCGATACCACCGTCACAACCAGTAATCCTTAATTCAGCACTAATTGACGACCATCTTTAGGTAACAGTATTAATGAATCAAGCACAACGCCATGAGTTTTTCGCTCTATTACAAGCTCATAACCCAGCACCCACAACTGAACTGAACTTCAGTAATCCATTTGAATTATTAATTGCTGTTATTTTATCTGCTCAAGCAACAGATGTTGGCGTTAACAAAGCAACAGATAAGCTATACCCTGTAGCTAACACACCAGAAACTATTTTGGCATTGGGTGTGGATGGCCTTAAAAAATATATTAAGACCATTGGTTTGTTCAATAGTAAAGCTGAAAATGTTATCAAAACATGTCGGCAATTAATCGAACTTCATCATAGTGAAGTACCTGAAGATCGCGAAGCCTTGGAAGCGCTGCCTGGTGTCGGTCGTAAAACAGCTAATGTGGTACTCAATACTGTATTCAATCATCCTGTTATTGCTGTTGATACCCATTTATTTAGATTGTCGAATCGCACAGGGTTAGCTAAGGGCAAAACAGTACGAGCGGTAGAAGACAAATTAATGAAAGTCGTCCCCAAAGAATTTATGCAAGATGCTCATCACTGGCTTATTTTGCATGGACGTTATGTCTGTATTGCCAGAAAGCCGTTATGTGATAATTGTGTTGTCTCACACCTGTGTGATGATTTTCGTCGTCGTCAAAGAAAGGCTGAGAAATCCTAATGTTTGGACAAAACCGTCAACAATTACGCCAATATTATCATGATGTCTGGCATAAGCTGCAGTTGAACAGCCCACTTAGCTCGCTAGAAACAGTAATAGCAAAAATCATTAATGATCACCCTGAATACCACCATATTTTCAAAAGTAATGCCAGTTTGGAACAAGAATATTTTGTCGAGCAAGGTCAGACAAACCCCTATCTTCATATGAGTTTGCATATGTCTTTACATGAACAAATATCGACAGATAGACCCGCTGGTATCAAGGCGCTTTATCCACGTCTAAAAGCACAGTTTGGTAGTACACACAATACAGAACATCAAATGATGGAATGTCTTACTGAATCATTGTGGTTAGCTCAACGTAATAATTTACCACCTTCCGAAGAGGCTTATCTAGCCGCATTACATAATCTGTTAAAGACTGAATCATGACTGAAAAGATGAAAACAATAGGTATTCACAAAAGTGAAGATAATTTCTCTCTTGTTGAGCACCCAATGCCAAGCGCTTCGGGACATGATCTTCTGGTTAAAATTGATGCTATTGCCATCAATCCTGTCGATACTAAAGTCAGAGCGAAACTGACTGAAGAAAGCACACAAGCACGTATATTAGGCTGGGATGCTATGGGCATTGTTGAAGCCGCGGGTGATGATACGTCGTTATTTAAAGTAGGTGATAAAGTATTTTACGCTGGTGACATCACTCGACCTGGTTGTTATGCCAGTCACCAACTGGTTGATGAAAGGATTGTCGGTAAAGCACCTAAATCACTCTCTTCTGAAGAGGCGGCAGTGATGCCATTGACTAGTATTACAGCATGGGAAGCCTTGTTTTCTAGACTGAAAATAAACCCAGAACAAGATCAAGGCCGAACTATTTTAATCATTGGTGGCGCAGGTGGTGTTGGTTCCATTGCCATTCAGTTGGCAAAGTCAATTGCAAAACTTAATGTTGTCACTACCGCTTCACAAGAAAAATCACAAGCATGGTGTCAACAGCTCGGTGCTGATCACATCATCAACCATCGTCACGATTTAGTTGAACAGTACCAGCAGTTAGTAATCGCTGAACCTGACTATATTTTATGCCTGTCTGATACCGACTACTACTTCGATTCAATGGCTCAGCTTATCGCCCCTGAAGGCATGATTTGCAGCATTGTAGAAACCAGTAAAGAGCATCAGTTAGATACCTTGAAATCCAAAAGTGCCGGCTTTATTTGGGAGTTTATGTTTACTCGGTCAATGATGAAAACATCTAGCATGATAAAGCAACACCATTTACTCAATAATATCGCAGATTTACTCGATCAAGGTGTAATTGTGAGTACATTAACGGAGCAACTAGGTACAATATCACCTCAGAATATACAAGTAGCACACGATAAAATTCTTACAGGTAGAACCATAGGAAAAATAGCTCTCGGCCCTTTTGAATAAACGTTTTTTATTCATAATTTTACATGGTGCTATTACAAGCATCGTCGTATACTCTGCAATTGAATTAAACTTTATCTAGGTTTCTATGGAAAACCCCAAATCATCAAGCAAATTTTTTGTTGGTAGTTTGGTTACCATCTTCCTACTGTTTTTAACGGTACTGGCTATTCTTACCAGCTCTCAAAATATAGCTAAAAATGCAGTAAAAGCGAATATTACTAAACCCGATACAGCCGCACTCAAGTCAGCTGTTGACGCTTATACCGCTGATCAGCCCATGGACATAAGTAAACTTAGTCCAGGTGAACAGGTTGTCAAACAAGTCTGTTCACGCTGTCATCGCTCGGGGTTAATGCGTTCGCCTAAATTAGGCAAGGCAAAAGATTGGGCTCCTCGAATTGAAAAAGGAGTCGAAACACTTTATACCAACGCTATTAATGGTTTTAATAAGATGCCAGCAAGAGGCGGCCGTGCTAGCTTAAGTGATAAAAAAATCATTGCTGCGGTTGATCATATACTTTCAGAATTAGAATAGCATTACTATGTTTTTACTTTATGATAAAAATTAAACAATAACTATGGATCGCAAAACACTAGAAGCCGCATCTGAGCAACATATTATTGATCCTTCGCAGATTGATCCTTTACTGAATTTTCTAAACAAGGAAAAGGCAACACAAGTCACTTCGAGTCACCTACGTTTTAAGCGTATGTCGGGTGATGTTTTTATTACCTTAGGGGTAATATTTATCAGCGTTTCAGCGGCCCAATTCAACTTACAGAGTTACTTTAACTTACTGCCCATGTTGCTAATGCTTATTGCCAGTGAATGGTTAATTGCAAAACGTAGGCTCGTATTACCAGGCATTGCAATTGTCATATCTCTACTTTATTTTGCCAGTCGCCTCGTTGATTTTTCTTTTACAAATAGTCTTTTAGTTGATACAGCTGTTTTAACATCGCTAGCAAGCTTATTTTATTTACGCTATCGATTCCCTTTTGCTATGCTCGCCATCGGGATTGGGCTTATTACCCTATTCAACAGTTTAATCTCGGTTGAATGGGGGCAATTACAATCCCTCTTTGCTGTTTATGGTTTGTTTATCTTCATGATCGCAATGTGGTTTGATAGCCTTGATACGAAACGAGAGAGTTATTTAAGTGACACTGCTTTTTGGCTTCATTTACTCGCGGCACCTCTTTTTGTTCATGCTGTGATGTCGTCTTTACTGATGACAGCGAATCCTATTGCGAGCAAAGAAATACTAATCATTGTATTTTTTATCAGCTTCTTTCTCCTGGCTCTGTATGTCGATCGACGCGCTTTACTGGTATCAAGCTTTTCCTATGCGGTTTATGCCATCACTAAAATCAGTAATAACGCGGTATACCAAATTGAAAATAAGACTTTCTTACTGTTTATCACTTTAGGCATTCTGATTATCTTTTTCGGCGCTTATTGGCACAAGGTCAGGACAATTGTCTTTTCATTTAGTCAAAATATGGTGTTGTCTAACCTCGTTCCGCCCTTCTCTGATAAGGAATAATTTCACTTTTATCTCTTGCACTTTAATCACCAAGCAATGAAATCAGGTAAACTAATTGTAATAAAAAATGACTAAACACATTATCAAGATTTGCATGCAATCGGGTCTGCATCTCTATTGACGTATTTTTGAGATAGTTATGAACAAATTATTGATTATTTTAGGCCTTATCCTCAGCTTCCAAACCTATACTATTTTAACTCATGCCAATCATAGCCAAGGCCCTTATGATCCTAGCCGTGATCCTTTCAAAGATTTTGAACTTGCCCAAAAGCAAGCAACTGAAGATGACAAGCTCATCCTGATACAAATTGGTGGTAACTGGTGTAGCTGGTGCATCAGACTTGAGCGTTTCTTTGATAAATCACCCAAAATAAAAGAGTTACGTGACGATACTTTTGTTGTGATGAAAGTAAACGTGAGCTCAGAAAATTATAACGAAGATTTTTTGGCTGAAATGCCAGAATTTGAGGGTTATCCCTTCCTTGTAATTACCGATGAAGACGGTAACGTTCTTAATTCCCTCACCTCAGGTAATTTGGAAGAAGGCAGCGGTTATTCCGCCAGTAAGTTTAAAGAATATTTTGAATACTGGAAAAATGCAGAAAATAAATACGTCAACGATTAAAAACACTAATTAAAGAGTACATAATGAAACTTGAAACCTTAGCACTACATCATGGGTATGAATCAGAAGCAACAACCAAAGCAGCAGCCGTTCCTATCTATCAAACCACTTCATATACCTTTGATGATACACAGCATGGTGCTGATTTATTTGACCTGAAAGTCCCAGGAAATATCTATACCCGAATTATGAATCCAACCACTGATGTGTTGGAAAAACGTGTTGCTGAAATGGAAGGTGGTATTGCTGGATTAGCGCTTGCATCAGGCATGGCAGCGATTACTTACGCCATCCAATGTATCTGTAGTGTTGGCGATAATATTATTAGTACAAGCCAGCTTTATGGCGGCACATACAACTTATTTGCACATGCATTGCCTAGACAAGGTATTGAAGTTCGCATGCACACTCATGATGACTTCAAAGGCTTTGAAAAAGCCATTGATGAAAAAACAAAAGCTATTTTTTGTGAATCGATTGGTAATCCAGCTGGAAACGTCGTTGATATAGCTCGACTCGCTAAAATAGCACACAAACATGGCGTGCCATTGATCGTTGATAATACTGTTGCGACACCTTTCTTATGCCGTCCTATTGATCACGGTGCTGATATTGTCATTCATTCTTTGACTAAATATATTGGAGGGCATGGTACCTCAATTGGGGGCATCATAGTCGATTCAGGACAGTTTGATTGGGCCGCCAATAAAGAACGCTTCGCTATTCTTAATGAACCCGATCCTTCTTATCATGGTGTTGTTTATACTGAAGCATTAGGCCCAGCTGCCTTTATTGGTCGTTGTCGAGTTGCACCGCTTCGTAATACAGGTGCAGCTATCTCACCAATGAATTCTTTCCAGATTCTACAAGGTCTCGAAACGCTGGGGCTTCGGATGGAACGCCATTGTGAAAATGCCGTAAAATTAGCCAATTACCTCAATGACCATAAAAAAGTATCTTGGGTGAGCTATGCAGGTTTAAAAGATAGTCCATACTATAAAACCTGTAAAAAAATTACTAAAGGTAAAGCCTCTGGCATCCTGAGTTTTGGTATAAAAGGTGGCGCAGAAGCAGGCGGTCAATTTATTGATGCTTTAGAAATGATCTTACGTCTTGTTAATATTGGTGATGCTAAATCACTTGCTTGTCACCCTGCATCTACAACACACCGTCAGCTCAATGAGGAAGAGCTCGCCACAGCTGGTGTCAGTGCGGATTTAGTTCGTATTTCTGTTGGTATCGAAAACATTGACGATATTATTGCTGATGTGAGCCAGGCACTAGATACTGTTAAATAAACGTAAACCCATTACAAAAAAAGCAACCATGGCTTAGCCATGGTTGCTTTTTTTATGCCCTATCGTCCATAACAATTACAGAACGCTATAAAGGCTGCGTAGAATAAATGGCAAGCTGCATATTTGTAATACTTGATGATATAGCCACATTAATGGACGATGTGGATACCCTGATTAATATTGCTGCAAAAAACCATACGCATTTATTAGTCTAAACCTACCTTTAAACTTCTTGCCGAATTAGATAATCAAAGGCACTTAGGGCTGCTTTAGCACCATCGCCCATTGCAATAATAATTTGCTTATACGGCGTTGTCGTCACATCACCTGCCGCAAATACACCTGGCATAGATGTACTGCCATGGTCATCGACTACAATTTCTTTATAGTCACTTAACTCTACAATACCCTCTAACCAATTCGTATTAGGCAATAGACCAATTTGGATAAATATACCTGCTAAATCAAGATGCTTCTCTGTAGCTGTTTCACGGTCAATATAAATCAACTGAGTCACCTTATTATCATCACCTAAGACTTCTTTAGTTTCAGCACTCGTGATAACAGTGACATTCATCAAGCTTTTTAATTTAGTCTGCAAAATGGCATCTGCTTTTAATTCATCGGCAAATTCTAATAATGTGACATGTTTGACGATACCGGCTAAATCAATCGCCGCTTCCACTCCAGAATTACCACCACCAATAACGGCAACATCTTTACCTTTATATAAAGGTCCATCACAATGTGGGCAGTAAGCAACACCATGGCCTCGATACTCAGCTTCCCCTGGTACGCCTAGCTCACGCCAATTAGCACCCGTTGAAAGAATCACTGATTTACTTTGTAACATCGCACCACTTTCTAATTCGACATCAATATGACCATCTTTGGCATTGGTCGTCATGGTTTTAGCACGTTGTGACTCCATAATATCAATATCGTAGCTTTTCACTTGTTGCTCAATAGCTAACGCTAATTTAGGCCCTTCTGTCTCTTGTACTGAAATGAAGTTTTCTATCGCTAAAGTGTCATTCAACTGACCACCAAAACGTTCAGAAACAATACCTGTCCTAATACCCTTTCTCGCTGCATAAATAGAAGCGGCCGCAGCAGCAGGACCACCGCCAACAACTAATACATCGAAAGGAGCTTTTTGATTAATTTTTTCTGCTGCTTTAGCTTCTGCGCCAGTATCTAATTTAGATACAATTTCAGGTAATGTCATACGCCCCTGGCCAAATACCTCGCCATTTAAATAGACGGTGGGTACAGACATGATTTGACGCTCATCAATTTCTGCTTGATATAAAGCCCCATCTATCATCACATGGCTAATATTTGGGTTTAACACCGACATCATGTTCAAGGCTTGCACAACATCTGGGCAGTTCTGGCAAGACAGTGAAATATAAGTCTCGAAATGGAACTCACCTTGGATCGCTTTAACTTGCTCAATAGTGTCATCATCCAGTTTCATAGGATGACCACCCACATGCAATAAAGCGAGTACGAGAGAGGTAAACTCATGACCCATAGGGATTCCAGCAAAACGAATCTGAGCTGATTTATTGGGTATTGTTATCTCAAAAGACGGCACTCTTTCGCTAACGTCTTGCGAATCAGATAAAGTAACCAAATCAGACATCGACGCAATCTCTTCCAGTAATTCACGCATTTCTGCTGATTTATCACTGTCATTTAGAGAGGCCACAATCTCAATTGGGAGTTTTAAGTTACCCAAGTATGCTTTTAATTGCGTTGCAATCGCTGTTTCTAACATAATTTGTCTACTTATAAATATTTGGAAAGTAATACCCGAGCAGATGCTCGGGTATACTTGAAAATCTAGCTGTATTTAGATTTTGCCAACTAAGTCTAATGATGGCTTTAATGTTTCTTCACCTGGCTGCCATGAAGCAGGGCAAACTTCGCTAGGGTTAGCTGCAATATGTTGTGCTGCTTGAACTTTACGAACAAGGTCTTTAGCGCTACGGCCAATACCTAGATCGTGTACTTCTGCTACCTTGATCATGCCTTCAGGATCAACAACAAACGTACCACGAAGTGCTAAACCTTCTTCTTCGATCATGACATCAAAGTTACGGCTGATAGTGCCTGTAGGATCGCCGATCATTGGGAAGTTGATTTTAGCGATTGTTTCAGATGCATCGTGCCATGCTTTGTGCGTAAAGTGAGTATCAGTTGATACTGAATACACTTCAACACCCATATCTGTTAACTGTTGATAGTGATCAGCAAGATCGCCTAACTCAGTTGGGCAAACAAATGTGAAATCTGCTGGGTAGAAGAAAAAGATAGACCATTTACCTTTAACATCAGCATCACTGACGCTAACATCGCTACCATTATGGTAGGCAGTAGTATTAAATGGTTTGACTTGAGAATTGATAAGAGATGACATATTTTTTTGTTCCTCGCAAATTATGATTATAAAAAATGACGAGGAGATTTTAGAGATCAAATGAAAATTAATCCAACAACTTATTACGATAGAATTAATCGGTAAATACGATTAATTGATTTGTAACTGTTTTTCGCTTTTTGACTACATTGAAAACTATTTCAGTAAGCTTCGAATATTTGATAAATGCGCTTTACCACGTTCTTTGCTTTCTTCAGGATCCGCTTTTGTTTTCTCTGTCGTCCAAATCAAATCATCACCAGGTAATTCACGTAGGAAACGACTTTCTTCACAATCAACTTTTTCACCATAGCGTTTGCGTGTATTAGCCATGGTAAAGACTAAACTACGTTGCGCTCTTGTAATACCAACATAAGCAAGGCGACGCTCTTCTTCGATGCTATCTTCTTCGATACTAGTACGATGGGGCAGGATTTCCTCTTCCATACCGATAATATAGACATGAGGAAACTCCAACCCTTTGGCTGCATGCAAGGTCATAAGGTGTACAGCATCAGCTTGATTTTCATCTTCTTGACGTTCAAGTATGTCCATCAGTGTCAGTCGTGCTGCTATGTCACCAATATTCTGTTCTTCAGTGTCTTTATCTATGATTCGCGTGATCCAACTCAGTAACTCTTCGACATTTTCCATTCGCCGAAGGGCTTGATCGGGATCACCTGTCATCTCTTCCAGCCAAGCACGATAATCAATTTCTTCAATCATATCTTTGATCGCTTCAATCAAATTACCTCTTTTAGCTCTATCAGCAATATCAACTAACCAACGGCTAAAATGGTCGATATGCATCATGGCTTTTTTGGATAACTGTTCTGCTAAACCCATTTCAAAACAGGCCCCAAACAAACTCGTTTTTCGCTCTGCAGCATAGTTACCCAAAGTTTGTAAGGTTGTAGCACCAATTCCTCTGCGTGGTGTATTTATCACGCGCAAAAAAGCATTGTCATCATCTTGATTCGCCAATAGACGCAGATACGCCATGATGTCCTTGACTTCAACTTTCGAAAAAAATGATGTTCCGCCTGTTAAAAAGTACGGGACATTATGTTCACGCAAAATGCGTTCTATTGGTCGTGATTGATGATTACTCCGATATAAGATGGCGTAATCTTTAAACGAGGCTTGATGTTTGAGTTTGTGATAAAGCAGTTCTGAAACCACTTTTTCAGATTCATGATCATCATCTCTACAACCAATCACTCTAATGGCATCTCCCTCTCCCATCGCACTCCACAACTTTTTTTCAAACAAATGTGGGTTATTACTAATAAGCTGATTAGCAACACGCAAGATACGACCCATTGAACGATAGTTTTGCTCGAGCTTGATCATTTTCAAACGCGGGAAATCAGTTTTTAATTGGGCTAGGTTTTCTGGTCTAGCCCCACGCCAAGAATAAACTGACTGATCATCATCACCGACAACTGTTAAGGCTTCTCGAATGCCCACCAGCTGTTTAACGAGTTCATACTGGCAGCCATTGGTATCTTGATACTCATCGACCAATAAATAATGGATCCGAGCTTGCCAACGCTTTAAGACTTCGGGTTTATGACGAAACAGTAAAACCGGTTTTAAAATCAAATCATCAAAGTCAACACCATTGTAAGCCTGCAAGGCCTCAACATAGCGATGATAGACTTTTGCAGCGGCAAGTTGCTTGCCATCTTCTGCTTGTTTCAATGCCTGTTCTGGTAAAACGAGTTGGTTTTTCCATTCAGATATTTGCCACTGGCATTGTTCAGCATGTTCACTATCTGCAGCAAAATCACGCCCCATCAAATCACGAAGAACAGCAAGACTATCTTGAGCATCAAAAATGGAAAAGCCACTTCGATAACCTAGCTCAGCATAGTCACGGCGTAGAATATTTAAACCTAAGTTATGAAAAGTAGACACCACTAAGCCACGGCTAGAAACATTACGTTCTGCCATTAGTTCAGCCACACGGCTTTTCATTTCACGGGCTGCTTTATTGGTAAATGTCACGGCAGCAATATTTCTTGGTGCAATATCACATTGTTCGATGAGGTAGGCAATCTTGCGTGTAATAACGCGTGTTTTGCCACTACCTGCACCCGCTAATACCAATAACGGGCCATCGACATGACGTGCCGCTTCCCGCTGTGGAGGGTTAAGATCCTGCACTTATGGAAACCTCTGTTTTTCGCTGTTTAATCAGCCGGCCATACTAGCCTTATTTTGCGAATTTGTAACGAACAAATCGACTTATTTATATTAACTAATATTGAGGTTGGCTATCCAATCGACGATAAGCAATGGCCTCAGTTAAGTGTCGAGTTTCAATCATGTCACTATCTGCTAAATCAGCAATCGTTCTCGCCACTTTTAAAATGCGGTGATAGGCTCTAGCAGACACGCTAAGACGACTAATGGCCTGTTCTAATATCTGATAATCGCTGTCTTTTAATACACAATATTGGGCAAGTTGCTGATGTTCTAATAGATAATTTGCTTTACCTGTTCGGCTGAACTGACGTTGCCTTGCAGCAACAACTCGCTCACGAACAACGACACTCGTTTCCTCTTGAGAACTTTTACTATCTGGTCTCAACATCGCTTTATCAACAGTCGGTACTTGCACCAACATATCGATTCTATCCATCAATGGCCCAGATATTTTTCCACGATAGCGCCTAACTTGCTCTTCGCTACAGTGACATCTCTCATCGCCTAGATAACCACATGGGCATGGATTCATCGCTGCCACTAATTGGAAGCGCGCAGGAAATTCCGCCTGCTGTGCTGCCCTTGATATTGTGATTTTTCCTGATTCGATGGGCTCTCTTAATACTTCCAACACCCGTCGATCAAACTCTGGCAGTTCATCAAGAAATAACACACCATTATGAGCTAATGAAATCTCACCTGGTTTTGGTTGACCGCCTCCACCCACCATAGCAACAGCTGATGCCGTGTGGTGAGGTGCACGAAAAGGTCTTTGACGCCACTGGCTAGGTTTAAAGCCATAGGAAGAAATTGAATGAACCGTTGCCGTATCAACTGCTTCATCTTCTGTCATTTCACCTAGAATCCCCGACAACCTACTGGCTAACATTGTTTTACCAGTGCCAGGTGGTCCCGAAAAAAGAATGCTATGCGATCCTGCAGCTGCGACTTCCAAAGCTCTTCTAGCCTGAGCTTGGCCTTTTACATCAGACAGATCAGGATAATTAATTTTATCGGGTTTACTCACCGATTCAACAGTCAATAAATCTTGTTGGCCATGTAAATAACTACACACGGCTAATAGGTGCGGGGCGCCGAAACTTTGGCTGTTGTTAATTAGCGCTGCTTCATCCATATTCACTTCTGGCAGAATAAGTACCCTGCCATTTTTACTCACCGCCAGCGCACTCGGTAACACACCCCGAACAGAACGCAATTCACCTGTTAAGCCTAATTCCCCAATGAATTCTTTATCCCGTATAGACTCTCGAGGAATTTGACCTGATGCAGCCAAAATACCAATGGCAATAGGTAAATCAAAACGGCCACTCTCTTTGGGTAAATCGGCAGGCGCTAAATTAATAGTGACGCGACTTTGGGGGAAATTGAACTGAGTATTGATCAGGGCTGAACGTACTCGGTCTTTACTTTCTTTAACCGCTGTTTCTGCCATGCCAACGATGGACATACTAGGCAAACCATTCGATAAGTGTACTTCGACTGTAATAACTTGGGCTTGCGTTCCAACAATAGCCCGGCTAAAAACCGTTGCAATACTCATTAGATATCCTTATCTATTTTTGTCAGCTCTAATAATACACTAGACAGCTTCACATAAAACAAAAAGGCCGCTTACACAGCGGCCTTTTTGTTCAACTATCCCATGCCTCTTAATCGAGGTAAGAGCAACAGTAATCAACAAGTTTGGCTATTTTTAAATCAAACGATGACTTGCCCGGCACATTAAATGATTCACCGCCTTTAATAGGTAACCAGTCTTGTGTTCCTTTCACTCGATACGTCAATTCGCCTGCTAAGATTTCCATTAACTCAGCTTTTTCGGTACCAAAGGTGTAATCACCTGGCATCATAATACCTAGTGTTTTTACAGTGCCGTCTTCAAAGCTGACAGCACGGCTAGTAACATTACCATCGAAATAAACATTGGCTTCACGGGTCACCGTGACATTATTAAATTCTGACATGGGTAAATTAATCTTCCGTCGTAGGTTGTTCTAGTGCGGCAACACGCAATTCTAAAGCTTCTAACTTCTCACGCGTTCTTTGTAAAACTTGTGTTTGCACATCGAATTCCTCGCGTGTCACTAAATCAAGCTTAGCAAACATACCACTTAAAGCAGAACGGAAGTTCTTTTCAACATCAGCCTGCATAGCCACTAGGCCTGGTGGTAAGGCACTAGTGAGACCTTGTACTACTTCTTCAATTTTTTTTGGATCTAACATCAGTATGTCCTAATTCGTTTTGATGGCACTATTCTACGTTAATCTGACATAGACTCAAATACGGCTATATCCCAACAAGATTAAGCGAATTAATAAATTAGTCTGTTTGAGAAATAGTACTTAACCAAGTCTGTAATTGCTCGTGTTTCAACATGCCACTTTTTTTGATTTTATTGTTATCGTGATCGATCAAATAAGTTAATGGCAACTCGCCTCTCCAACGCTTATCAACATCGAAATACAGCGTTTCTGGATAGTCACTGGCAAATACCCATTTTTCTACATCCTGTAAGCCAAAACTGGCCATTTTACTTTGGATAAACTGTTCATCTAAAAATGGATCAGTCGCTACCGTCACTAGAACTAAATCAGGGTGTTTTTTTAACACACTTCCGAGCATCTCTAGTTCTTTCATGCAATAGGCACAGTCTTGACTCCAGAACACGATTAAATGTGGTGTTTTTTGATGTTGCTGTTGTATCGCAGTAAACGAGCCTTTAACAAAAGGGTTAACCGTTTGTTCAGCAGATTTAAAACCACAGAGACCCAATAATAGTGCGAGTAAACTTATTCTTAATAAGGTCATCATTTACTCTCCAAGAATAATTCTCTCACTATGAAGTACATGTGGTTTTCTTTCTTTACCTTCAGTCCACAGTAATAAAAAGCTATCTTTCATTGCAATGACTCTTGGATGTGATGCTCTAACACCTGATTGCGAAATTTGAATAGGCGCTTGCCATGTTTTACCCTGATCAGCAGAACTTGCATAAACCACTTGGAAACCTTTATCACTGATATAGTCCCATGCAGCAAGTAAGTTCCCATCTTCTGTTACTGCAACATCACTATGTACAGCTGTCTCATCTCCCAACTGTACAGGCTCACTCCAGCTCTGACCTAAATCAGTCGAGTTTAAATAAAATGCGCCACTGTATTTATTATGACCTGTTCCCACTGTGGCATGGAAAAGCTTGTTTTGATCATCAAAAACTAAACTACCGCCAATATGTGGGCAACCTTGGAAGTCCCAGTTAAATTGACCTACTGTGCTTAACCGTTGCCATTGTTGTTCACTATCAACTCTACCTATAGCCATATCAGAAGGATCTTTATCACGATATAGCACATAAAAATCATCGCCATTAAAATAAGCGGTATTCCAGCAGCAAGCACAGCTACGATCATCTAATGTTTTATTCTTAGACCAAGTCGTCCCGCCATCAAAGCTCGTTGAGTATTGCAACCCCTGGGCAGCACCCTTACCTGCATCCTTTCGACTGTCTAACCAAGCTAAACTGATTGATTTGTCGTTAGCATCCATTGCAAAAAAGCCATGAGAACCCTCTCGCCAATCTGCTGGTGAGTCAATCTCATTCCAACTTTGCCCCGCATCATTCGAAACCATGGCAACCATGGGTCCAGAGTTATGTGGTGCGCCTTCTTTCTTACTCATCCACACGACAACAATATTGTTACCTTGCACAGCGAGCCTTGCATCATTACCACGATGAAAACGAGCTTCTATTTTCAAGCCTTTTGTAATATTGACGGCCTCAGACCAAGTTTTCGCTTGATCATGTGAATACTGATACCAAAGACTATCTTTACCTCGTATCTTTTTTCCTAATAATAGATGCAACGTGTCATCGACATATTTAGCATCAACACTCGCTACATTCTCAACTGAATAAGCATCCTGCTTCTCTACATTGCTTTCTGCCACAGCCATAGCACTGTTGAAAATAAGACATAAGCTAATAAGCCGTGAAGTGAAAAATCGATGTGTATTCATAATATCCTCTTATAAAACAGGGCCTAGCTGTTAATAACAACTAGACCCTATCATCTTTCTAAAGTTTTATTAGTTACGAATTAAAGCTTGTACTCGATACCAACAAAAGCTTGTCTCGGTGCACCAGGTGTGTAGTTTTCACCGAACCGCAGTTGTGCACTTTCAGCATAAAGACGATTAGTAATATTATTAACACGTCCGAATACAGTCAGATGAGAATTAATTTCATAATTCATCTTGAAATTAGCAATATCATGACCACCATAACGCATTGTATTACCATCATCCATCCAAGAAGAACCAATATGTTCCCATTCAAGTACGGTAAATAGGCCTTTTACTGCTTCAGGTGTATAGATCAAACGAACATTTGCTAGGTTTTCTGGTGCTCTAGCTTGTTCATTATCCCCAAAACTATCACTATCTTCATACTCATGTTTTGAGAAACTATAAGCCACTTTTGTTGCCCATTCATCAGTCCATTGTGATGCTAAGGAAAATTCAACACCACTATGCAATGTTTTCCCTGCGTTTGTGTTGACACTAAAAACCCCATCGCTTGTCGATACAATCGTATCATCGATAACCAGATGATAGAGAGCAGTTTCAAATTGGTGCTGCTCAGTTCTTAATTTATAACCAATTTCAAATGTATCTGTTGTTTCTTCGTCAAAACTACCTGCTCTTTCATCATCCTTTAACGAATATAGAGTACTGACTTGAGGGATACGGAAGCCATTAGCATAACGCGCATAAACTGTTTGATTGTCAGTGACACGATAAGTGATATCAGCTTTTGGACTGAAATGATTATAGGTATTGTCTTCTCCAGAATCAGGACGAAAATAAGTATCTCCATAAACACCATTTGAAGTCTTGTTGGTATAGTCAAATTGATTGATGTCATATCTAGCACCTAAACCAATAGTTAATTTATCAGACAAATCCATTTCTAATCTTGCATAAGGTGCTAATGCCTTGTAGTCAACCTCATAGTCAAAAATATCGCCCGTAGGTATCAATACAGGCATACCAAAACCAACTAGAGCGTCAAATTCCTGCGTGGTTTTACGTTCACCTTCAGTGTATTCAACATCAACACCCGAAATGACACGATAATTCCCAAAATCCATATTCGCTTTAAATAATAGTCCTAACGTTTTTTCTTCATTATCATTTTTTGAGACATTTTGCTCCCACGTTGCTGAATAACGATTACGATTATTTCTATAATAAATAATCGTGCTTAAGTCGGTCATGTCATTTAGCTGATGCTGCCACTCAGCACTTAAACGTGCATAATCAAATTTTCGAATAGGGTCAATACCTAACGCAAGAACGTTTTCAACATTCCGTCCTGCCGATGAAGGATTATCTCTAAAATTTCTAAATCCTCTAATATCACTGGTCATTTCTGATTCAAACTTATTAGCGCTTAGAGATATCTTGATAGTGTTGTCATCATTTAAGTCATTAACATAATTAAGTGCAAATTCTTGACGATCAAACTCTGAGTTGTGACGAAAACCATTACTGTCAGCATCACTCATATGCACTGAAATAGCCGAGTTTTCATTAATTTCACTACCAAATGTAGCAGCGTAACGTCTGAAACTATCACTACCAATTTCTGTAGAAATCTTGGCACCCAAATTATCCATTGGATTATTTGATATAACGTTAATTGTTCCACCTACAGCATCAGAACCATACAGTGCTGTACCTGCACCTTTTAATACTTCAACTGAACCTGCTGAACTGAAATTGCTATAAGCAAGACCGTTATGGTTAAAAAAGCCAGATGACTGAAGAGGAACACCATCTTGCAAGAACAAGTAGTGTGCTTTAGTACTAGTAGGTAACCGAATACTCGTCATATGTCCAATATTAGAACCCGTTTGGGTAATACGAACACCTGCTATTGAATTCAATAACTCTCTTTGTGTTACAGCCTTGTCTGCTGTAACTTCATCACCAGATTTACTGCTGATACTTGCTGGCACATCAAGTGCTGATTGAGCAGAACGAGTTGCTGTTACAGTCATATCATCAAAAACAACATTATGTTCAGCGTAACTAGCAGTTGCTGCACTTAACAGAACACCAGATAAAACTGGCTTAAAAATGGACTTCATCAACTTTCTCCAGAACTAAAATTTCGTGCAACCGCTTTTATTAGTAGTTAGTTACACATGAAGCTCTGCGAATATACAGATCAAAGTCCATAAAAAAAGCCCTTTCGGGCTTTCATTTTCAGATGAGTCATTGTTTAGGTTTTATGCCTTAAATGACTCACCACAAATATGTCATATAACACAATTTTTAACCAATTGAGTCCAACTTTCGGGCAAGATAAATTTAACAGAATTAACTTTTGCGCAAAAAAATCATGACATGAAACTAGATGATTTTAGTTCGATACTGGCTTCACCAAACGGAAACCAATACCACCACTTTTTGCTTCTCTAGGGAATCTAAACCGATAGGCTGAACGCATATAACTAACTGTTCCGTGCCATGCACCACCTCGCATCACATGACGTTCACACTCACTCGCTTTCCCTGTCCAAGGACTGCCATCAGCAGGCCCATCTTCGTAAGACCAATGCCAGCAATCCTCAACCCACTCCCACACATTGCCATGCATGTCATGTAAGCCAAAAGCATTAGGAGCAAAGCTGGCGACAGGAATCGATTGCTTTCTGTACTCTCCTTCTTCCTTACAACCGGCTGGTTTAAAAGCATTACCTTCAAAATTAGCTTGCCCAGCAGTTATACAATTACCTGTATTAAATGGTGTCTTAGTTCCTGCTCTCGCTGCATACTCCCACTCAGCTTCAGAGGGCAAACGATATTCTTCACCAGTTTCAGCATTAATCCACAGTATAAATAACTGCACATCATCCCAAGATATATAAGATGCCGGCATATTACCTTGCTCCCCCCCTCCACCTTCCGGCTCAGGGCACGCTTTTGCCTTAACACAAGCGTACCAAGCATCAACTGTCATCTCTGTTTTAGACATCATAAAACTAGGAATCTTCACAGTATGAACAGGTAATTCACGTGCTTTACAGTCAATACCACTAACACAGCCCATTTCAAATTCACCCGCAGGTATTTTCACCATTTCAGGTAAAAGTGTGTCCACTTCAGAGCTGGCATTGGCTAATGAAAAAATCAAGGCAATAAAAGCTGTTATAAAAAACCGTTTTAATAAGTACATCACTATCCAAAAAAAACACCGAACTCATAGTAATCGTATAGAGCGAACCTCGCATGGTCAATAAAACCCTATAGGCAAGTAAACAAACTAAACTCAATTAACCCTTGTGACCAAGTTCACAAAACTTATAGATTCATCACTTTTTTTGATGTTATTGGCAGCAGAAATAGATATAGTAAAACTGTAATAGGTACTGTAACGATATAAACCCCTAATCGATACATCTTCGATAGTACCTCTCAAAGATAGATTAAACCTGCCTCTATACGCTTGGTCTTTTGACCAGGCGTTTTTTTGTTTAGCGTTATACTCTCAATTTATATTCATCTTGGGCAAACTTAATGAATAATGACTAGCACTCATAAACATAAACATCAATATGATTTAACCAGACATCGTGCTTATTACACATACTGACCACATATAAACGACCCGTATATTGGCCTAATGAAAATTCGGATACGGGTACTGCATCTTTGCTTGGATCAAACATGTGTTCTGCTATAAATTCAAGATCTTGATTTAACAACATGTGCTTAACAATATAATGATTATAACCATCCATTGGGTGACTGGTGACTACTTTCACTTTAAGATCACTACTATCAGAAACTAATTCGGCATTAGGTAAATGGCCAGCTACTTTTTCTTTCCATCTACCCGGCGCATCTTCAGTATAAAACAGGCCTCCAGCACCTATAATTGGTGTGTCACAGATTTCTTTACTCGCAAATGCTGTTGTTGGCAGAATGACACCTGCTGAAACACCCAGCGCCGCTGACTCAATAAATTTCCTGCGATCCATTTTTATCTCCTCAATAACGGTTGTGATTGTGTATATCCAAATTAACACATTGATGGCTTTAGCAGCCAATCAATATAAAAACCAGATTCATCTTGTTCAATACAGACCACCGCAGCATTAGTAAATTTCACAATATCTGAGTTTTCGTCACCGACAACTAAATAAGATACCAATTTACCAAGCTGAGGCAAATGACCAACAAACATCGTTCCATCATTTTTTAAAGCCTTAGCAAAACTTTGCACTTCATCATTGGGGCCCATACCTGTGCGTGCGTTCACATCAGAGATGCCTAAGCGATCTGCAAAGATTTCTGCGGTTTGTTGTGCCCGTGTTTTACCACTATGACAAATAGCACTGGGCATCACAGACAGCTGCTGCAATCGTTTCGCTACAGAAAGCACGTCCAACCCACCCTCATTCGATAATGGTCGATCAGGGTTCTGTTGTTTAGATAAAGCAACACCATGTTGTACAAAATATAGTGCCATTGTCGACTCTCAATTTATTCAAAATATGACGAAAAACCCATCTCTCGTTGATGCTGACTGATTACAGTCTGCCTGATGATATTCTCAGTAGCCAATAATACCACTCGTTCTTTAGCCCTTGTAATTGCTGTATATAATAATTCATGACTTAATAATGCGCTGGGCTGTTCTGGTAATAAAATACACACCTTATCAAATTCAGAACCTTGGCTCTTATGCACCGTCATCGCATACGCTGTTTCGTGTGCAGGCAAGCGGTTCAATGCCAACCAACGTAAACCCTCTCCATCCTCAAAACAAGCTGCTAAACGGCCTTTGTCATCATAAAGTATGAGCCCTGTATCACCATTAAATAAACCTTGGCGATAATCATTCTGGGTGACCATAATAGGCCGTCCATGATAGAAGCCTTGGTGTGTTCGCCATGCTTGTTTTGCCAAAGCACGTTCTATCAGATAATTGACTGTTTCAACCGATTCAGGGCCTTGTTTTAAAGCGCATAGTACCCGGCTTTGTTCAAACAATTCCAAACATTTTTCAGCTGTTTGGTTTGCTTTTATAGCCTCAAAAAATGCTTGATATAGCGTCATAACTTGTTGAATTATCATGGCTTGATCGACTTGCTGCTGCCATGCTGCATCCGAATGAGAAACTAAGTAGCGAATAACACTATCGTCATCGCCATGTTTAACTGCGTTGGCTAGCAGTCCAACCTGACTTTGCTCATCAAATCGATAGCTATGCTGTAGTTGTACAACACTATCAATTAATGAAGATGACTCAAAGTCGTTCACTAATTCCAAGCCAGTGAACGTTGTCACTTGCTGGTTAAACGTGTCAGAAAAGCTAGGTTTATCCCCACATAAACTGGCTAAAATCGCCCCTGATTCTACCGATGCTAATTGCTGACTATCGCCCAATAAAATCAATCGTGTTGACTTTGACAAAGCCTTAATGAGTTTGGCCATCAAAGTAATATCAATCATCGAAGCTTCATCAATAATCAATACATCAATAGGCAATGGCCTATCCGCACTATATCTTCCTTCTGGCCTATTCGATGTAATGCCCAATAAGCGGTGTATCGTCTTAGCTTCGATTGTCTGTTGTTCAATCGCTGATACAGCTTGTTGTAATCTGGCGGCCGCTTTCCCAGTAGGTGCAGCTAAGGCAATACGTAGGTCATGAGATTGGTTAAAAAATAACGCTAACAACTTCAAGACAATGGTTGTTTTACCCGTACCAGGCCCACCTGAAATAACACAAAATTGGCGTGTCAGGGCCATCAATACCGCCACTTTTTGCCAATCGAAGCTCTGGTTTGTACTCTGCCATTGAGAAAAGTCTTGTTTTAAACGCGGCTCATCAATAATCGCCATAGCCTGCAAACGCTGTTTAATGGATAGTGCTACTAGCTTCTCATCTTGCCAATAACGATAAAGGTATAACAAGCCCAAATCAGTCAGTACTAGCGGCGTAAAATCATCAGGCTGTCCGACTAAATCACTTTGCCTTAAACGACTGACCCATTCATCGACACTTTCTGGCAACAATTCATCTAATATTGAATCTTGTTGCCCTACTTGAGCTAAGTTCAAGCAAACATGACCATGTGATACAGCCTCGCTTAATAAAGCTGCTGAATACACAATTAAATCATCATCAGTATTATCCTTTCGCTGTATGAACTGAGCAAACTGACAGGCTAACTCGCCAAAAGCGGCTTGCCTTAGTTGCATTAGAACAGATTGCTTTTTCATCAACTCAGCCATCTGTATGTCCTTGCAGACAATTATCTAGTGCATCTAATAAGGCAACACTTGGTTTGTCATAAAATACACCCGCCTGCTGCCAATCAGGTCGCATACCTCTAATGAATAAGTAGTAAGCACCGCCCAAATGTTTTTCTGGGTCATAATCAGGCAGCCTTAAACGCAAATAACGATGTAAAGCCAAACTATAAATCAAATACTGCAAAGGATAATCATGGCTGATCATCGCTTGTTCTAAGGCATCTATTTGATATGCCTGCTCGCCAATACCCAACCAATTAGATTTGTAATCAACAATATAGAATTGGCCTTGATGCTCAAAAACTAAATCAATAAAGCCTTTCATAAAGCCAGTAAGATCTGAAAATCGTAACTGCGAAATGACCCTAGCCAGTGGTGATGATTCATCTAATAATGGCAGTAAAGCCTGTTGGATAGACTCAACTGTTAAGCTAGCCACTGGAAAATAAAAAGATAATTCATCTAAGCGTTTTGGCTGAGTTAATTCCGATAACGATAAGCCGGAATGAACCAAAGCAGTGTCTAAAACCTCGCTTAACCACTGACAAACAACGGGCGTCCAGCGTTCTTCAAAACCATATTGCAATAAAGTCCGATTGACTAAGGCTTGCATCGCTTGTCTATCGTCACTGGCAAAATCCCAGTACTCAAAAATCGCATGCAAACAGGTACCTGCTTGTGCACCGCGAGGGAAACTAAAACGATCGTTGACCGATGATTGTTCAAGTGAGGCAAGTGCCTGTTGACTCGACTGAGCGTCATAATCAGGCAACTCTGCATCATGTCCACTGGTTAATGCACTAAAGCTGCCAATTCGCCAAGGCGCATGAATGGCACCCTCAAATTGTCGTGCAATGAGTGAACTCCCAGACGTTTGCTGTGCTTGATATATCACTTGTTGTTCAATATCCATATTAGACAGTGCCATGATATTGGCATTAGCACTCACCAACTTCATTAAGTCGGCTAACTGATCTTTATTATTCAACTCACTGATATCGGGATGTAACAAACTAAACAAAGCAGATTGTTCGACACCTTTTACATGACCCCAACAGATAACACACTGTTCGCGTGCTCGGGTCAATGCCACATAGAGTAAACGACAATCTTCAGCTCTCTCTTCTATGCTCACTGTCTCAGCAGCGACAGTCAATGCTGGCTCAGCAAAAGCCACATGCGATCGATAATCATCATCAGGCTCATGAAAACGAATCACCTCATCTTTAGCCGCACGTAAATTGCTATCCCATAAAAAAGGACAAAACACGATGGGATATTCCAAGCCCTTACTTTTATGAATGGTGATGATTTTAACTAGCTGTTCATCGCTTTCTAGTCGAAGTTGGCCTGTCTCATCATTAGGGTCAATAGATTGAATACGACCAGAAAACCATTGTAAAACTGCTTCTATCGCACTATTTTGTTGCGTACTAAACGCTTGGATAAGCTCGGCTAGATGCAATAAATTAGTTAATTTACGTTCGCCATCAGGCAAACTCAATAAATGATGTTGGCCAGAAATGGTTTTTAATAACTGTCGAAAAGCTCTGATAAAACCATGCTTCTGCCAAAGCTGATGTAGTTCATAAAATAAATCTAGCTGCTGTGACCACTGCACTTCATCGTGTTGTAACTCATACAACTCAAGAGCTGTAAAAGCCCATAAATCAGTCGCCAATGCTGCGGTGATACGTTGCTGATTTTGTGGCTCAGCCATGGCCAACAATACACGTTGCAACATCAATGCTTCGAGAGAAGCAAACACATTGTCCCGTCCTTGTTGCACACTATTAATACCGCGGATTTGTAAGCATTGTTGAATGGCAAAGGCTTGACGATGATTCCTGACTAAAACAGCAATATCGCCACCAGAAACAGCATTCGCTCTGTTTTGGTCATCAAGCAATGTCGCCTGCCCTACATCGGATGAATTTAATAGATCCGCTATTTCATCAGCTGTCACACTGGCTGCTATCGCCGTCATGTCTTTCTTAGACATGGGCTTTTCACACCCTGCCCACAACAATTGCAATGCACTTGGCATTTGCCCATTGATCGATAAAACCGCTTTATTTTGTCTTTCAGCTTCAACAATATGAAACGGAATGTTTTGATAAATGAAAGGCGTGTCTTTTCTCATAAACAACTGATTAACGGCGGCAACCAATTTAGGATGTGAACGCCAGTTCGTCTCTAAGCTATATTCATTTTGAGCCTGATCTTTAGCTGATAAATAGGTGAAAATATCAGCACCACGAAAGCTATAAATCGCTTGTTTGGGATCACCTACCAAAAACACCGGCAAACCACTATCTGTATAAATTCGGCTAAAACTGGCGTATTGCACAGGATCGGTATCTTGAAACTCATCAATCAAAGCTGCAGGGTAACGCTCTCGTAATCGTGTCACCAGATCATCGCCACAATCGCCAAATAAAGCCCTTTGCAGATTCAACAATAAATCGTCATAAGATTGCACTTGTGACTGTCGCTTACGCTCAGGCATGGTCGCTTGCAATTCACTTAATAAATCCAACCGTAAACGTTGATATTGTAAATCTTGAGCTGATCTTACGGCTTCCAACGCTTCTATCAATTTTTCACAAGCAAGCCAAAATTCAAGTTCAGGCAAAGACTGATCTTTTTTCAAAGCATCCATCAGTTTTGCTGGCGTAAACCGTTCAAATCCATCGAATAAACTTGTCGGCACATTTTCTTGCAGCAATGTCTCAGCCAACAGTAATAACCATTTTTCAACACTGGCTGTTCGGTATTTATTACCATTTAATAAGGCTTTGTTTTGCAAAGTAGCAACCACTGCTTCTTGCTCTTTTTGCCAAGCCCTTTTGACTTGATCAAACTGCTGTTCCGCTTGTTGATAAACTTGCTCAACATCCTGTTCTGGAATGGGTAAAACATGCAAGTAAGGTTGACCTAATAAACTACGAATTGATTGTAATAAACGCTCCGGACTTTGCTTTTTATCCAGTAAATAACGCACTAATTTCTGATCAGCCGTAGTGATATGTTGTCGCCAAAAATCATCCACCACTTCTTGTAAAAAGACCTGATCATCACCAATTAATTCAAGGTCAAAATACAAACCGCTTTCAAAAGCAAAATCACCCAATACACGCTGACAAAAACCATGAATAGTAAAAATAGCGGCTTCATCAAAACTCTGTATGGCTAAATTCAGTCTTTGACAATGCTCGCTATCATGTTCGCCTGACGCTATAAAACCATCTCGTGCAAGCACCAGCTTTTGACGTAAACGGTCGCGTAATTCTTCTGTCGCTGCTCGGGTGTAGGTCACCACCAAGATTTGATCGACGGTTAAGTGATTTTCTAGCAATAAGCGCAGATACAATTCAGCCAAAGTATAGGTTTTGCCTGTCCCTGCACTGGCTTCAATTAAATTAAGATCCGCCAGCGTGACTGTTTTAGCATCAAAGCGACTCATAATTTCTCACTCGCAAGATGATCATAAATCGGTTGGTATATTTCTAATGCTAAGGTTTTAAACGCATCATCAAGCGGTGGTGTTTGATAAAGTTGTTGATAATAAAGATCATCCATTTCCCCTGTTACACGCTGATTACCCTGCCAAGTATTCCACATCGCATTATCTGGATTAGCACGACCACCGTTTAATGCAGCTTTTGCATAGGCAAAACTAGTATTCGCAAACAGAGGCAGCGCTTGTTGCAAACCTTGCCAGTAATAATTCAATAATTCCGTTAATAAAGATTCAGCATTATCAATCGGCATCAGGTGAATATCACTGTCCTCTGTGATCCAGCGACTTTCACAAACCACGCCCTCAGGTTTAAGACAATTCAACACCAAATGACGACACCACACAGCCAATAAATCACCGCCTTTGGCTTTTGCTAAACGATATTCAAATAGGCCTTGTTCACTACAGCCTTCCAACTGACCCATCAACGTGAATTCGCCCAAGCTTAATTCAAAAGGCAGTGCTTCAATAAAAGTCTCGGGATAGATCGCTTCTAATGTGTCGGCAAAAGTGTTGACTGTACTTGCCTGATCATAAAAGGCCTGCTCACCCATTAAACCCTGAGGCAAAATGCCTGTTGCTTGAATCAATGGCAAACTGTCAGCTAACACCTTGCCTTGCAAACGTTGTGATAATAATTGCTGACGTAGTTGCCACGCTTCCAAACCACCTAAAGAAAATGGCTCTCTTGGGTCAAGTTGCGCCTCGTCTGAATCTAAGCTCAAACCAAGACGTTGTTGAATCCAATAACGCGCTGGATGACGATAAAATTGCGTTAATTGAATTAAGCTAACTTGTCGCTCAGCCGCATCTGGCTCAGGCAATTTGTCACTAAACCAATCTACTGACTCAGCCTGTTTCTGCTCAGGTGGACACTGTGCATGTTGATAACTAAATAACGCCGCTGACGAGTGATCAAAATAACGTCGACTAAACGCTTGTAAAGGATGGCTTGTTAATATTTGTGACCAAACATCCTCGCCCTCAGCGGTTTCAAAACTTTGGTTTAATACATCCCGTACATCACTCACCAATACAGAAGGTGGAATCGCCACATTATCAACAATACTCGCCCCCACATAACTCATATAAAGATGTTGGCGAGCTGACAGTAAGGCTTCTAAAAACAGATAACGATCATCATCTCGTCGTGAGCGATCACCTTTTCTAAAATCAGTCGATAATAAGTCAAAACCTTGTTTAGGCTGGCGACGTGGAAAGCTCTCATCATTCATGCCGATCAAACAGACCACTTCAAAGGGAATGCTACGCATCGGCACCATGCCGCAGAAAGTCACGCCATGTCCCATAAAACGAGGCATTGCCTCTGCACTATCTAAATGGCCTTTTAACCATTCTTTGAGCAAATCAATCGATAAGTTTTGCTCAAAGCCCGCTAATTGTGTTGTTTCGACAAAGCTATCAATAGTCTGAGTAATTTTGACAATATCAGCTTGATCCTGAGCATTGTCATGACTCGGTTTAAAGAAAGCCCCTAACACAGCCAACAATTGCTGCTGCCAATCTGCTGCCTTGTACTTTCTTTTTAATTTTTTTCTAAATCGGTCTAAGCAATCTACAAAAGCGCATAGTTGTGCCATCGTCGTAGCCTGTTCGCCAGTCATACCATCAAAGCCTAACTGACCATCAAACAACTGCCACTCACCCTCGTCTGAGGTTAATGGTAAGGCATAGCCCAATAACAAACGGTCGAGCCCTGCCCGCCAGCTATTCGCTTCTATTGCAGGCAAACCCAAAGCCGCTTTATCTTGTGCTGACAAGCCCCACCGTATGTGTATTTCCTGACACCATTGCCTAATTTTAGCGACATCTTCGAAGGTCAAAGCAAAGCGATTTCGAATGGCTTCACAATCTAATAACGCGACAATTTCATCAACATAAAACCGTGATTCTGGTAATGATAATAATTGGTTAAACGCAGATAAAACGGGACTTTGCTGCTGTCCGCTAGCACCAGAAATGCCATAAGGAATAAACTGGCTAGCATCGGCAGTGCCAAAAACAGCATCAATCGCCCCAGCATAGATATCCACATCAGGTGTCATCACCACAACATCAGTCGGTGATAACTCAGGATGACGTTCAAACAAGGCTAATAATTGGTCATGCAGAACTTCAATCTCACGAAGCGGACTATGACAGGCATGACAGAGAATAGAGTCATCATCACCATCAATGGCACGCTTAATCTGTTGCGTGTCAGGATTATGTAATTGATAAATATCACGCTGTAACTGAGCTAATATGCTGCTACTTTCAGGTAAGCTAAAAAACGAATCAGCCTCATGTTCACATTGTTGTAACTGCTCAAAGAAATCTTGACCCTGCTTCCCAAGACTCGCTAATAAAGGATGTCCGTTCTCAGCGTCAGCATTAAGCTGCCCCAAACTCAGGGCTTGCTTAGACTGTGCCTTATGATCTAACAAATCACCCCAATACTCTTGGCTTGGTGATAAGAAATACAAAGTAATATCACAGTATTTCGCCATTAATTCATACAAAGACAAATACACAGGCGGCAAGGCTGACACACCAAAAATAGCGAGTCGTGTTGGCAAACCAACTGGTCTTTCAGTACAAGTTTGTAAATAATGTTTCAAACGCTCAAGCAAGTTGGCGCGATGCATGGCAGGTTGAGTCACATCAGCTGTTAAACGATGCCATAACTTAGCCTGCCAATGTGGCAAATTTGTCCCGTCTTTCTCCCAAGCCTGCACCCAATCGGGCCGATACATTAGGTATTGGTCAAAACTATCAGCAATACGATGTGCCAATCCATAACGTTTTACCGCTTCATCACCCGATCCTAAATACCCAGCAACCGCTTCAAAACCTGCTTGCTGACTACACTCAGGCAATAACTCAAAAATTCGCCATGTCATCGCATCTTTACTAAACGCTGATTCTTTAGGAATATCAGGTAACACACGTCGAAATAATGCCCAGATATAGGCAGAGGGATAAGGAAAGTCTATATGGCTAGCAATGCCATGATGTGTCGCTAAATACAGTGATAACCAACGCGACAGCTCATTACTCTGAACAATAATGGTCTCTGCTTCCAAAGGCGGCAATGGTACTGATCGCTGTTGATCGGCCAGCAAGCTTGCCAACTGCAACATATCATTACTGTAGACCACTTTAAGCATATAACAAGGCGTGTCCGTTTGTGAGTGAGTTAGCAAAACCTAGGACTTAAAACTATACCTAACTTAAAGATAAATGCATCAATAAATAAAATAGTCGTATAAGATTTTATGGCCTGATATAGGCATAACCTTGTTCTTGTAATTCCATAATCCGAGCTACACCAGCATTAACCGTTTGTACGCCTTCTAACAGCACGGGCAATTTGCCCGTTTTCTTCATCACAGCATCCATCGTGTTTTGACATGCACTAAACGTAATATCCTGTGCGGCTAGACTCTTTACTCGACTCGCTGCTGAACTTTCTGTAGTCAATAAGTTAAGACCAGGACCATATGCAACAACTTCAATTATCACATTATCCATACCATAGAGTTTCTGTAAATTGATGGCGTTATTCAATGCGATTGTCTGAGTTCTGACCTGATCAGTGCTCACTTGGATGACTAGTCTATGTGGGAGGTCTTGTTCTGCAAATACATTCGTTACCACCAATAATGGTAAGAGCAATACAGTAGCTATCTGTTTTATTAGTTTTCTCATGTTTATGCGCTCTTCTCTTTACCGCAAGATAAAAATTTTACTAATTAAGAAAAAATCCCAATAATTTGATCTGAGCCTATTTATCTTTAGTGGGCAAAATCTCCGACTGCATATGCTTGTTAGGCGCATCACACATTCACTCTAAATACGTACTCATTATTAGTGTGTCTCCTACTAGATCCCCATTTCGCTCTGTAATTCTGATAAACAAAGAATGGTCTTCCAGAACTTCAATCTTCACTATACCGCTCTGAGTAGGTGTTGGTTGATCTAGTGAATGTACATTTTCAAAGATTACACCCGAAATATGGCCGATATTAGCGTCTGGGCCGTCCAACATGAAGTCAATTTTATGTAGACGTATGTGTACATTATTAATTTATACAATCAGATCAACTTGTGTTTCAAGTACATCATCATGCTCAGTAAACACCATCGAAACCTGTTCAGCCTGCTCGGGTGACATTCGGCGGAAAAGGCCATCTGAATCATTATATTTATAACCAGCAATATAGAATTGCGTCGTTAGTAATTCTTGTTCTCTATCCCAAACTTTGACATGAATATGGGGCGCTCTGCCGGGATATACCGTAGGCTTAATAGTTCTGAAACGATAATAACCATTAGCATCTGTAATATCATGTCCAAATCCTTGGAAGCCATTATCATAGGTGACTCTGCGTCTATCCCCGGTGTGTAAATATATTCCGTTGACATCGCACTGCCAGATCTCAATTCGGTGTCCAGCTAAAGGTTGACCCTCTTTAGATAGAATCTGCCCTTTGAGCAGGATGATTTCACCACCAGCTTCTGTCACTGCGTCAGCCACTTTAACTAGGTTATTATCAATATCATCAAAACGCATTGATGGTTTTGGATAGAATGGGCCTTCTGATGCTCTGGGCGTTAAAATACCGGCTACAGCAGCGGGTGAAATTGCCGTTAAACCAGCAATAGCGGTCGAATATTTAAGCAATGCTCTACGTGTGATGGGTTTCATTTCAACATCCCTTCAATGATTATTTGATCCGAACTAACTTTAAGCTCATCAAATCACTGCCTTTCATTAGGGTGTCTTGATCGACAATTTTCCAGATATCTTCCTCTGTGCCATTTTTAAAGATTAAATAACGATCACTGCCTGATTTACGGACGAAGATATCTTCAAACTCAGTTCGACTACCTTCGCTATCGATGTAATTCGGGCCAATGACAATTTTATGGGAACTGGCTACTTCAGCAAAGACATCCATCAGTTCAATTGATGATCCTGCTTTGGTTTCATATTCACCTTCAAAGCCATGACCACAAGCTGACAGCATGGCCATTAATAACAACATTGTGGCTGGTTTAAGCCATGTCATGAATCTATCTCCTAATTTAGTGATTAGCTTATAACTTAAGCCATATTAAGCCGCGAATCAATTCAGCTAATAAACTACCTATTAATGCCTATATGACTAAAGTTAAAGGAGATAAGTTTATTTTGTCTTGGTCACACCCAATAATTTAAGTATTGATTTTTCATACACGGGTTCAGGTGAACCGACTTTTATTTTGTGTAGGAAATATTTTTCATAAGCTATTTTTGCCCAACGCACCCATTTACCCTTTTTCATCCACGCGGTATTACGGGGTGGAATTTGGGGCATGGCAATAAATGCTGCACCTGTATCACCCATATCAGCGAGACAGATGGCATTCCATGTTGCAATACTCTCAGGTTCTTTACCTTCGATAGCGGTCTTAATATTTTGCACTGCTGCAGTGGCCATGCTTTCAATCATATAACCTGTTTTAGGCGCACCTACGGATAATGGCGTTTCTTCTATTGGCGGAATAGCAATACAGACACCAACGCCATAAATATTGGAATATTTAGGATTACGTTGATAATCATCTACTTTTAAAAAACCGCGTGGATTAACGGCTTCTTTACCCAAGTTCGCCACACAATCTACACCTTTAAAAGCTGGCAACATCATTGAATAGTCAAAAGATAATTGATGTGATTTGATAGTTTCAGCCTGATCATTGACCTGCTCAACCATCATCATGCTTTGTTCTATTTTGGTGACTTTGGCATTGGTGAGCCACTTAATATCATTCTTGCGAAATTCAGATTCTATAAGCCCTTTTGAATCCCCCACCCCTGCCATACCGAAGTGACCGAGATAGGGTTCTGCAGTCACGAAAGTGATTGGCACTTGGTCACGAATTTTAGCTTTTCGCAGTTCGTGACTCATCATCAAGGCATATTCATAGGCGGGGCCATAACATGATGCACCTTGCACTGCGCCAACGACGATTGGCCCTGGGTTTTGCATAAACTTCTGCCAAGCAATATTGGCTTGTTCCGCGTGATCAATAGTGCAAATAGACTCTGTAAATCCTTCTGGACCTAGCCCTTCAATTTCATCAAAAGCCAACTTTGGGCCTGTTGCTACGATCAAATAGTCATAGTCAATCGTAGACTCATCACCTAAAACGAGTTGATTTTGTTCTGCATTAATTTCCACGACACCCGCGGATGAGAAAGCGATGTTTTTAGCTGTAAGGTGTTCTTCAATATCAAAGCTGGTATCAGAGCGACGACGAAAACCTGTTGCTATCCACGGGTTGCTTGGCACAAAATGAAACAGCGGTGTATTGGATATCACTGTCACTTGATGTGAATCATCCAATAAGGCACGCATTTCATACGCAGCAGGTAAACCACCTGTACTTGCCCCTATGATAACGATATGTGCCATTGGTAGCCTATGTCCTAGTGAATAGTATCTGAACTAAAGATTGGACAGCCGCTTGTTTGATTGAATATTAAGGCAACATCGGCTTGATCAAAATAATAATGTTCATTGCAAAACTCGCAAGCGACTTCGACACTACCCTGTTCTTCTAACAGTTGCAGTGCATCATCTTCACCTAATAAAGAGATGGTGTTAGCAACACGTTCTCTAGAGCAGTTACAGGAAAATTCTAGTGATGTCGCCGATAATAACCTGCACTCTTCTTCATGGAATAAGCGATGTAATAATGTGCCTGCGCCTAAATCTAATAATTCTGACTCAGTCACTGTTGCTGATAATTGACTAATTCGAGACCAATGCTCTTCCTCAGATTCACTATGGTGATCTGCTGAAGGTAGTTGTTGTATCAATAGTCCAGCAGCAGATACTGTATTTGCTGCAAGCCAAACACGTGTGCCTAGCTGTTCAGATTGATTAAAATAAGTTTCTAATAATTGGGCAATTGAATCAGCACCTAAGCTGACAATACCTTGATAAGGTTGTTTAGAACCTTCGACTTCGATAGTAATCGCTAAAGTACCTTCGCCAGTGATTTCAGTTAGGTTAGCCTCATCATTAAGGCTTTGTTGCTCATCCCATTGAGCAAAAGCACGTAGCGTATTATCGCTGGTACATTCGACCATCATTAAACTAACGGGGCCTGTTGATTTTAGCTGTAATACCAAACGGCCTTTTATTTTAACTGTCGCAGCTAATAGACCTGCTGCCGCCATCATTTGACCTAATACGTTTTGAATAGCGACTGGATATTCACGACGCGATGTGACTTGTTGCCATGCATCATGCAAATGCACCCACTCACCACGAATTTCAGCATTATCAAAGATAAAGCGCTGTAAATTATCTGATTGAAATGACAAATCGTCATTAGCTTGTTTCATAATACTTCCAAAAAAAATGCTGGGTATAACGCTATACCCAGCATTTTACATTAAGTCCTAACCTTAAGGCACTTTGACTAACAAAACATCAAAAAGCCTTTAAGCTACTGATAATAATAATGTATTCAATCGCTTCACATAGCTAGCAGGATCATCTAACTGACCACCTTCAGCCAATAAGGCTTGATCAAACAAAATAGAAGACCAATCTTCGAACTGTTCATCGTCTGATTTATCTTTAAGGGTGATCACCATTGGATGGTCAGGATTGATTTCAAAAATAGGCTTAGTACCACCAACGTCTTGACCGGCTGCCTTAAGCATACGTTCAAGGTTGGCACTCATATCCATGTCATCGACAACAAGACACGCTGGAGAATCAGTCAAACGATGCGTGATACGGACATCTTTCACTTTTTCACCTAAAGTCTTTTTCACACGCTCAACCAAGTCCACGAAATTTTTATCTGTTTCTTCTTGGGCTTTTTTCTCTTCTTCATCTTCTAAATCACCAAGATCAAGATCGCCTTTAGCCACAGATTGTAGTTGTTTACCATCGAACTCAGTCAATGAATTTGTTAGCCATTCATCAACACGGTCTGCCAATAATAAAACCTCGATACCTTTCTTACGGAAAACTTCAAGATGTGGGCTGTTTTTCGCAGCAGCAAAACTTTCTGCTGTGATGTAATAAATCTTATCTTGCTTATCTTTCATGCGCTCAACATAATCAGTCAGCGTCACTGTTTGTTCTTCGCTGCCTGTCTCTGTTGTTGAGAACAACATCAATTTGGCAAGTGCTTCTTTATTAGCAAAGTCTTCACCTGGCCCTTCTTTGATGACTTGACCAAACTCTTGCCAGAATGTCGCGTATTTCTCAGCGTCATTCTTTTGCATTTTAGCAAATTCACCCAGTACTTTCTTCACTGAAGCTGCACGAATGCTATCGATTGTTTTACTGCCTTGCAGAATTTCGCGAGAGACATTCAATGGCAAATCATTGGTATCAATCACACCGCGAATAAAACGCAGGTAGCGCGGCATCAATTGTTCTGTATCTTCCATGATAAAGACACGTTTTACATACAATTTTAAGCCATGTGCTCGTTCGCGATCCCATAGGTCAAACGGGGCTTTTGATGGAATATAAAGCAGAGAGGTATATTCAGTTTTACCTTCAACCTTGTTATGACTCCAACTTAAAGGATCTTGGAAATCATGGCTGATTTGCTTATAAAATTCTTTGTACTCATCTTCACTGATGTCGCCTTTAGATAATGTCCATAAAGCAGTTGCTTTATTGACCGTTTCATCTTCAAGCTCAGCATTTTCGTCAATATTGCCTTCTTCATCAGGCACTGGCTCTTTGGCCATCATGATCGGCAAATCAATGTGATCTGAATATTTAGTGATGATGTTACGTAGTTGCCAGCTGTTTAAAAATTCATCCTGATCTTCACGTAAATGTAGGATAACTTCGGTACCACGTTGCGGCTTGTCGATATTTTCAATACTAAATTCGCCCTTACCTTCTGACGTCCACTCAACACCATGTTCTGATGTCAGACCAGCACGACGCGTACGTAATGTGACCTTGTCAGCAACAATAAATGATGAGTAAAAACCAACACCAAACTGACCAATCAACTGCGAGTCTTTGGCTTGATCACCCGTCATTTTATCGAAGAATTTACGAGTACCTGAGTTGGCAATAGTACCAATGTTATCAATGACATCCTGACGGCTCATACCAATACCATTGTCAGTAATAGTGACTGTTTTTGCCTCTTTATCAAAAGCAACGTGAATTTTTAGTTCGCCGTCATTTTCATATAAAGCATCATCAGATAACGCTTCAAAACGTAATTTATCAGACGCATCAGCTGCATTTGAAATCAGCTCACGCATAAAGATTTCTTTATTACTATATAAAGAATGGATCATCAGATCCAACAATTGGGTTACTTCGGTTTGAAAACCTAAGGTTTCTTTATGTGCATCAACACTCATTTGAATTACTGCCTCCATCCGGCTTTATTTATCTTAAAGTCACCAAATGGGGGCGTAGTTTTAAAGTTCAAGGGTTAAAAGCAAATCCTTCAATCCTATGCATTGATTAAATAGTTAAGTTTTAATTTAACAAATCAGATAACCACTTTTAAATCTTCTATATACCACTCTTAAACAAACTTACGATTGAACAGTTGGCAAAATACTGTAAAAATGCAAATTGATAGATGTTATTTTTAGGTTACAAGCTTGTTCGTTCAGATCTACCTTCATTAGGTAGTCAAAAAGACATAAACAGGGGGAAGTATAGAGAATGACTGTCAGTACTAAACTTGATGTAGCCGAAGGTTACTCAGTTCACCATGTTGTTTGCCCTCATGATTGCCCCGACTCATGCTCGATGTTAGTTACCCGCGATGACAAAACGGGCAAAGCTATCCAAATTCAAGGCGATCCCACTCACCCCATCACACGTGGACACCTGTGTAATAAGGTGAATCATTATCTTGATTTCGTCTATAACGATAATCGCGTGTTATATCCTCATAAGCGCGTTGGTCCAAAAGGTCCTGGTGCTAAATTTGAACGTATCAGCTGGGATGAAGCATTAGAAAAGATTACTAATAACTTCAAACAGACCATTGACGAATATGGCAGTGAGGCCATTCAGCCCTACTCCTACTCCGGCACTATGGGTATGGTCGGTTATTGGACAATGGATACCCGCTTCTGGAATAAGATGGAAGCGGCACGATTAGAACAATCTATTTGTATCTATGCCGCTATGTGGGCTGGTCTTCACACTTATGGCCTAGCTCATTCGAATGCCTCTATCCACGAAGCAGCACAAGAAGCTGACCTTATCATTCTCTGGGGAGCCAATCTCGTTAGTACAGGTGTTCATGCGATTCCCTTTATCCGTGAAGCCAAGGAACGCGGTGCTAAATTGGTGGTCATCGATCCCAGAGAAACGCGCACGACCATGATGGCTGATTGGCATATTCAACCTCGCCCTGGCACCGATGCTGCTCTGGCTTTGGGAATGATGAAAGTCATTGTTGATAACAATTTGCACGATCTTGATTTTCTAAAAGAACAAACGGTTGGCTGGAAAGCACTTATCGATAACAAGCTGCCTGAATACACGTTAAAAAAAGTCGAGGAAATAACTGGCGTACCTGCTGCTGAAATTGAGAAGTTTGCTCTAGAATATGGCTCAACCAAGAAGTCTGTTATCAGAGCCAATTACGGTCTTAATCGCCATCAAAATGCGGGCCAAATGTGTCGAGCTGTTCTAACCCTACCCTGTATTACTGGCTCATGGCGGGAACGCTGTGGCGGTGCTGGTTTTGGTAATTTAGAAGAAATGTGGTTGCGTCATGATATGTCGAGACTCCATCGACCCGATTTAGGAGAGCGTGCTTCAAAACGACAAATCAGTATGGTTCAAATAGGCCGCGCTCTATCTGAAAACATTGGCTATGACGGCGAGCAACTCGACCCACCCATCAAATCCATGTTTATCTATAATTCTGATCCCGCTAACTGTGCACCCAATACACAAGGTGTCCGTGAAGGTTTGATGCGTGATGACTTATTTGTAGGTATTCATGAAACATTTTGGACTGATAGTTGTAACTACGCTGATATTGTCTTGCCTGCCGATACTCAACTAGAACGCACGGATCTAGTTGCTACTTATGGCAACTGGTATTACGGCATGAATGAGCCTGTTATAGAACCATTAGGTGAAAGTGTCCGTAATTCAGAATTGTTTCGCAAACTTGCTGACAAAATGGGTTATGTTGAAGATGAAGATAATGCCTTCACCCAAACTGATGAAGAAATCATTAGAGATATTCTAGTTGATGATACAGTCAATCCATTGATGGAGGGCATTGATTATGATGAACTCAAGAAAAATGGCTGGGCACGGGCTAACACTGAAACCAGCCGCCGTGACTTCTTAAATAATGGCTGGCCAACACCTAGCGGTAAAATAGAGATTTATAGTGCTACTTTAAAAGAACAAGGTATTGATCCGCTGCCCAGCTATGTACCTGAGATTGAAGGCCAGGAAGATCCAAAACGCAAACAATTCCCACTGCAAGTTTTGAGTTGTGCTCCTCACTACTTTATTGGTGATTCCTTTCAATCAGTACCAAGACTACAGGCAATGATGTCACGTCCCACTGTCGAACTTAATCCGAAAGATGCAAAAAAACGTGGCATCAAAGATGGTGACTTATGTCGTCTTTATAATGATCGTGGTGAAACTTATGTTCATGCTGTCATTATTAACAAATTACTACCCGGCGTTTGTAATACGCAAAAACAATTCAAGGGCAGTAATACCTATGGTGGCGTCAACGTTAATGCCCTCAATACTGAAATGCTCACCGACTTTGGTAATAGCCCTACTTTTTATTCTTGTTTGGCTGAAATTGAACTTGCCAGTGATGACATTAAGAAAACCATTTTGAAGCAATGGGGTGGCAAGAAAGGCTTTGTTAAAAGGTGGCGAGCCGATCCGCGAAATAAAGATATCAAGGCGACAGAAAAGGAAATTATTGAGGCGGCGAAAAAGGTTTATCCGGGGGTATTTGAATAATGGCAAAATCAAAACTTACTGTGTTTAACGATCCTTTTGACACCTTATTACCACAACCTAATCCGACCATTCAGCGTCGACGAGTCGATAGTCATCCAGGTACCATCAACCAAGTTAAACAACTGACTTATGATACTTTTGAAGTCACTGTCAACTACACTGCTGATCAAGGCTTTATCAATGCAAAAGCAGGCCAATATGGCACGCTACAAGTACCCGGTATAAAACGTCCAAGAGCCTATTCCTTTGCAAAAACACCCGAATTGGAAAACCCAAATGAAGTGACTTTTTTTATTCGTTTGGTTGAAGGTGGTGAACTATCCGCTTGGTTGCAAGATAAAGATCGTACAGGTGAAAAAGTGACTGTCAGTGGCCCAATGGGACATTTTGGCTTAGATAATTCACACAAAACAATAGTGTGTATTGCGGGCGGTAGCGGCATGAGCGCTATCAAAGCTATTGTAGAACACGCTTGCCAGCAATCATTAGCACGCGACTGCTATTTCTTCTATGGAGCTCGTACCCAAGCAGACTTATATTGTCTTGATGAAATGGCCGATTTAGCTAAAAAGTGGAATCCTAAACATCATTTTGAATTCATCCCTGTTTTATCAGAAGAACCCGAAGACAGTAATTGGCAAGGGCCAAAAGGTTTTGTCACCGAATACTTCAATGAACATTACCTTGCCAATAAGAAGTTTGATGTTAACAATGTCAGTGCTTTTTTCTGTGGTCCTCCGCCAATGATAGACCACGGAGTTGAAGTATTAACAGAGGTCGGCTTATCGAGTCGTGATATTCGTTATGATAAATTTGAAGACGTTCGTTCTCCTGCACCCGTTGTCGATAATACAAAGTGTGTACTTTGTGACGAATGTTTATTAGTCAAGCCTGTTGAAAACTGTATCGTTGAGGCAACCGGGTTCACCCTTTCAGGCATCGGAAAAAACCGAAAAGTCAGTGAGTTCAAGACAATTCAGCCAGGTCAAACTTCAGGCCTGTATTACAACAGCTTATTTATCGATGACAGTGAATGTATCCGCTGCTATGCCTGTATTGATGCCTGTCCTCATGATGCCATATCACCTCAAAACAAGGCTATTCCTAAAACATTAAAGGAATTATAGCTTGTTCATTTTCGGTTAAGCTTCAAGCTATATACTCAAAGGTTGAACACACAGTATTTTTTATACCTACTTTAAGGAGAATATTATGTCCGTAGCAAGAGTCACTGAAATTATTGCCAGCTCACCTAAAAGTTTCGATGATGCCATTGAAGAAGGTGTCAAACGTGCCACAAAAACCCTAGAAAACGTTACATCTGTTTGGGTCAAAGACCAGTCTCTTGATATCAAAAAAAATAAAATCGCTGCCTATAAAGTTGCTTTAAAAGTCACTTTTATCCTTAAATAATATCTGGTAAACGACGCGCTTTCTACAACCAACTATAGCCGCTACTCAAAACGAAGCAGTCATTAACCAAAAAAATAAAATCCTGAGTAATAAAGTTGTATTAAAATTTGTTTTACTCATCTAACGTCATAACACTTACTCATACTCAATAAGGAAAGACCATGAATATAATCGCTTTTTTAGCCGTAGGTGCTATCGCCGGTTGGTTAGCCGGTAATTTAATGAAAGGTGGTGGCTTTGGTTTGATCGGAAATATTGTCGTGGGGGTTATTGGTGCTATTTTCGGCGGGTTTGTATTCAATCTCGTTGGCATCACAGCCAGTGGCATGATCGGTTCTATCATCAGTGCAACAGCGGGTGCAGCTCTATTACTCTTTATTATCGGCGCTATTAAAAAGTAAAATTTTGTGGCAAAAAAGCATCAAAAACCCATTAGATGCTATTCAAAAAATGGGCTAGAATTTAAGCTAAAAACTAAGTCTTTTTAGCATTGTCTGTTAAAGTGACAGAGTACGTGTTGAGCGAGTATCACTTTATGCCTCAAAATCAATTACGCATTCTGACCTACAACATCCATAAAGGTTTTAGTGCCAGCAATCGGCGCTTTGTCTTACATCGCTTGAGAGAAGCCCTCGTTGAATCAAAAGCCGATATTTTGTTCTTGCAAGAAGTGCAAGGTGAACACAAACAACATCAAATAACACACAGAGATTGGCCCGAATTATCTCATGCGGACTTTCTTGCTGAAGATGTATGGCCACACGTTGCCTATGGCAAAAATGCCTTGTATAGCTTAGGCCATCATGGCAATGCTATCCTCAGCAAGTACCCTTTTATTCGCTGGGAAAATATCAATGTTTCTTCTATGTCTTGGGCAAGTCGTAGCTTATTACATGGTGTACTTGATCTACCCTCAATCGAGCAAGAGTTACATATCATCTGTATTCACTTAGGTTTAATAAATACAGAGCGTAAACAACAGTTTAAAATCCTATGCGAACGGATCGAAGAACACGTCCCTAAAGACGCACCCTTAATCATTGCTGGGGATTTCAACGACTGGTCTGAGAATGCAGAACGTTATTTTTCAAAACATTTGCATCTACGTGAAACACATCAAGCTTTGCATAATAAACATGCTCGAACATGGCCAGCCTGGCTGCCTATTTTAAAAATGGATCGCGTTTATTATCGTAAAATAAGACCTGTCACTTGCGAGCGACCACGCTACTCTTCATGGCGAAAATTATCGGATCATGCACCTTTAATTGCGACATTTGAATTTGAAAAGAATGACAATGAAGAGCACATTCAGCTTAAACAGGCGCATCGATACAGCTAATCGTGATCGCGAATGAATACCCAGTTATCACCTTCTGTCATTTCAGCACTAAATCGATAACCTTCACTATCAAATTCTTTTAACCGCTCTGGATCATTGATTTTATGATCAATAATATAGCGGCTCATAAAGCCACGTGCTTTCTTAGCGTAGAAACTAATAATCTTATATTCACCATTTTTCCAATCTTTGAAAATTGGTGTAATAATCCGGGCATTTAATTTCTTTGCTTCTAGGGCTTTAAAATATTCATTTGAAGCCAAATTAACCACAATCTCGTCATCCGCTAAACTTTCTATTTCTTCGCGTAGCTGACTACCCCAAAACTGGTATAAATTAGTCCCTTTGCTATTAGCAAATTTAGTGCCCATCTCCAAGCGATAGGGCTGAATTAAATCTAACGGTTTCAGCACGCCATAAAGTCCAGATAAGATCCGTAAGTGTTTTTGAGCAAAATCAAAGCCCTTCTCATCCATAGTCTCAGCATCCAAACCTGTGTACACATCGCCCTTGAAAGCTAAAACAGCTTGTTTTGAATTTTCAAGATTAAATGGTGCTTGCCAAGTTTGAAATCGTGCCATATTAAGGCCAGCCAACTTATCACTTAACTTCATCAAACTTGCAATAGCTGGCGCAGTTAGCTCACGTAGCTCATTGATTAGCTGTTGTGATTGTTCCAAAAATTGGGGTTGTGTGTGATCTTGCGTGCATGGCTGACTTTCAAAATCTAAGGTTTTGGCAGGTGAAATAACAGTAAGCATAATTTAGTTATCCTAAATGTTGTTTTCAAAACAAAGGAGTAAAAAGAATCAACAAGCACTTTACCATTACTTGTTTATTACACCAAGTAGTCCAGCTCAAACCGTATACAAAACTAGAGCTAGAACCCATTTTATGGGACACTCTGAGACCTCTTTATAAAACAAAATAACAAATCGCTTATGAAAGCCATTATCTCTGTCATTGATGCCATTAACGAATGGATTGGCCGAACCGCATCATGGCTCGTATTAGCAATGGTTTTATTAATTTGTTATGACGTTGCCATGCGTTACTTTTTCCATCAAGGCTCAGTGGCTTTACAAGAGTTAGAATGGCATTTATTCGCACTTGTTTTCCTTTTAGGCGCTGCCTATACCTATAAACATGATGACCATGTACGCGTTGATATCCTTTATCAGAGTCAATTTTTAACTGATAAGCATCGTGCGCTCATAAATATTGTTGGCATTTTACTGTTGTTGTTTCCTTTTTGTACCCTTATTTTAACAACCGCTTGGCCTTTTGTAGAAAATGCCTTTTATTATCAAGAAGGTTCGCCTGATCCTGGTGGTCTACCCTATCGTTATCTACTCAAAGCCAGTTTACTGGTTGCCTTTGCACTGATTATTCTGCAAGGCATTAGTGAGTTACTCAAAAATATTTTAAAACTTAAACATCAGGAACACAGCTAATGGAAGTCTGGGCTTTAGTGATGTTTGCTGTGTTGTTCCTGCTTTTACTAGCAGGTTTTCCTGTCGCCTTTACTCTCGGGTCAGTTGCTCTCGCTTTTGGTGGTATCTTTTTAGGTTTTGGTTTTTTCGATTTATTGCCGCTTAGAATTTGGGGCATTATGACCAACTTCACTTTGTTGGCTGTGCCTCTTTTTGTGTTTATGGGCGTTGTATTGGAAAAATCGGGGATCGCAGAAGAACTGTTGGAAACCATGGGCCGTTTATTTGGCAGAGTCAGAGGTGGTCTTGCTATCTCCGTTGTGCTTGTTGGTGCTTTACTAGCAGCCACTACGGGTGTCGTCGGTGCTTCCGTTGTCACTATGGCAGTCATTGCTTTGCCTGCAATGCTTAAACATGGCTATGCACCCACATTGGCAGGTGGGACTATCGCTGCATCTGGCACCCTAGGTCAAATTATTCCGCCCAGTATTATTTTGATTTTATTAGGCGATGTCATCGGTGTACCTGTTGGCCAACTATTCATTGCTGCGGCGGTTCCAGGCATGATGTTAGTTTTAGCCTATATGACCTATATCGGTTTTATTGCTTGGCGAAACCCAACTATCGCTCCTGCAATTAAAACTGAAATTGCTAACAATGAACATCTCGGTTTTAAAGTTTTAAAAAGCCTATTACCACCTCTGGCATTAGTGCTCGCCGTGTTAGGATCTATCTTCTTTGGTATTGCCTCACCTACAGAGTCAGCTGCTGTTGGTGCCTTAGGTGCCATGCTTCTTGCAGCCCTGCATGGCAAATTAACACTCGATAATCTCAATCTAGCCATGCGGCAAACCACGCGCCTAACTAGCATGGTATTTTTAATTTTAATCGGCGCTACTGCCTTTGGCCTTGTCTTCGTTGGAATGGGTGGTGATAACCTTATTTTCGATATCTTCAATAACTTACCCGGCGGTAAGTGGAGCTTCTTGATCCTGAGTATGCTGCTTATTTTCATACTGGGATTCTTTTTAGACTTTATCGAAATCTGCTTTATCGTAGTGCCGATCATTGCACCTGTTGCTATTCACATGGGGCTCGATCCTCTCTGGTTTGCCCTGTTGATTGCTTTGAACTTGCAAACCTCTTTCCTAACGCCACCATTTGGCTTTTCATTGTTTTATCTAAAAGCCAGTGCACCCACACTTAAACTACAAGATATCTATAAAGGCATTGTGCCATTTATAATTATTCAGCTAATCGTGTTAGCTGTGATCATTAGCTTCCCAGAAATTACGCTTTGGCTACCAGGCTTAATGGAATAATTCTTCGCTTTAAAAGTTAAGACATGCAACGCCAAAGACAGTTATTACCACTCTACCTGATCAACAGTTCCGGTCTGGAAAACCATTTATCAACCTTAATACGAAAACTACTTTATTGATTTTAAAAATGTATTTCGGCTATTTTACTGTCATTTTCCTTAATTTTAGCCTCAAGTTGTACAATTATCGCTTGATAATCAGCACTAATTTTTTCCATTTTTTTAAATAAACCATGTTCGGTAGTCGCAACCTGTGTATCCGAATAGCGATAAATTTTTTGCTCAAAAGCTTTTAATTCCTCATCTCGTTGTTGATATAGCTGTTGAATTTGTTTTTTTAAGTTTTCATTATGCTGTCGCAATGCCAATAAATCATGGTATTTAGATTCTTCTTGATATGACTCAGTGATACGTTGTTGCGTTTCGATATCTTCAGCTTTAGGTGTATAAACCTCTACTTTAATTTCCTGTGCATTATCGGCACAGGGCTTATCACTGTAGATAACCTGTCCAGTGTCGCTGCATTTATAAACTTGTGCATGAACTGAAGTTGCTAAGCAAAGAAAATATACACTTGTGATAAGGCGCACATCAATTAACCTAGAGAAATCCTTTTCCATTATTCTAAAGCTTTTTTTAATAGACAAAACCTAGCTGAAACTTTGAACCTCATCAATAGCCTTTTTATCAAGCACTATCATTAACAATCTATCTAAACCTAAAGCCACACCTGTACATTGTGGTAAACCTGCTTGCATAGCGTCCAATAAGTTGTCATCAACAGGCATGATTTGTTTGTTTAATCCGCGTCGTTGTTGATTATCTTGCTCAAATCGTTGTCGTAGCTCATCAGCATCAAGCAATTCATCATAGCCATTGGCTATTTCTATTCCTCTAATATAGAGCTCAAAACGCGCTGCAACCTGATGGCCTTGTTTATCTAATTTAATTTTAGCTAACTGGGCCTGAGAGGCAGGAAAATCAAATATAAAAACAGCTTGGGCCAATTCGGCTAATTTAGGTTCAATTACTTCGCTCATCAATAATTCTAGCCAACCATCACGATCAAGTTGTATGTTTTCTGAAAGATTAGGTAAGTGTTGTTTCGCTAACTGCTCTACTTCACTATCGGAAATTGCAAACACATCTATATTTAAACTTTGTTTGAATACTTGTTGATAACTTAGGCGTGTACTACTAGTAATAGCAAAAATACTCGCCAGTAATTCATTAATTTCATCCATAAGTTCATCAAGTGACAATTCAATACGATACCACTCAAGCATGGTGAACTCTGGTAAGTGGTACTTTCCCCGCTCTCCATTGCGAAACACTTTGGCAATTTGATAGATAGAACTACTACCCGCCGCCAGCAACTGTTTCATGGCGAACTCAGGTGATGTCTGAAGGTAATAATCCTGTTTTTGATCTGTCCCTAAAGGAATATAGTGAGTCTTGAAACTATCTAGATAAGGTGCTGTTGGTGCAGCCCGTGACAAAATAGGTGTGTCGACTTCGAGCATGCCTTTTCGTGTAAAAAACAAACGGACATCAGCAATAAACTGTGCCCGTTTTTTTAATGTTTCCAGATCAGCTGAAGGTTGCCAATTATTGTTCATAACTACATATCAAATACGACATGCTATTCATCAAATGATTTTATTGTAGTACAAGGCTTTTCACACAGAGATGAATTAGGATTTAGCTCTCTCGACGTACTCACCACTACGCGTATCAATACGCAGCACATCGCCAATATTCATAAATAAAGGCACACGTACTACCGCACCTGTTTCTAATGTAGCTGGTTTACCGCCTGTACCTGCTGTATCACCTTTTAAACCTGGATCAGTATCGGTCACAGCTAAGTTAACAAAATTAGGCGCTGTCACAAGCAGTGGCGTGCCATTCCATTGCGTGACGGTATAAACATATTGCTCTTTTAACCATTGTTTGCAATCTTCAATGGCATTGGCATCAGCTGCATGTTGTTCATATGACTCTGGATCCATAAAGTACCAAAACTCACCATCTGTGTAGGAATACTCTAATTCGACTTCAACAACATCAGCACTTTCAACGCTTTCACCAGACTTAAAAGTCCGCTCGTTGACCCGGCCCGTTTTTAAGTTACGAAATTTAACGCGATTAAATGCTTGACCCTTACCAGGCTTAACCAATTCATTTTCGATAATGCTGCAAGGATCCCCATCCAGCATAAATTTGAGTCCAGATTTAAATTGATTTGTACTTACACTTGCCATAGCAACCTCTTTTGGGTGACGATCATCGTCTGTTTATTTAGTTAGGCGCAATATGATACCTCAAACACAGCCCCTCGTACCAAAACAAGCTTGGCAAATAGCGCTGTCAAATGCGATCAATGATCCAGAGACGTTATTGTCACAGTTAGGACTAAAGGACAAGCTTGAAGCTATTGACGGTGAAATCCTCAAACAATTCCCTCTGCGAGTCCCCCAAACTTATGCCAATAAAATGCGCTATGGGGATGTCAATGACCCCTTATTAAGACAAGTTTTTCCTTTGTCGGATGAAGGGAAAATCGACACGGACTTTGTCAGCGATCCTGTTGGTGACAAACTGGCCATTACCAGTCCAGGTTTACTACAAAAATATCATGGTCGTGCTTTATTATTAACAACAGGCGCTTGTGCAATTCATTGTCGTTATTGTTTTCGGCGCCATTTTCCTTATGGTGATAGTAATCCCCTAGCTAGCCAATGGCAGCAGACTATGACCACTCTCAAACAAGATACGTCCATAAAAGAGATTATTTTAAGTGGTGGCGATCCATTAAGCTTAAGTGATACAAAACTCGAAGGGTTGATAACTGAACTTGGAACCATTTCTCATATTAAACGCCTACGCATTCATAGTCGCCTACCTGTTGTGTTGCCAGGTAGAGTCACTCAATCATTATTAGAGACGCTTATGAATTCTCGGTTTCAAATAGTGATGGTCATTCATGCCAATCATGCTAATGAACTTGTTGATGATGTTATTCCTGCCCTAAAAGCATTAACAGATATCAATGTGCAGTTGCTCAATCAATCGGTACTGCTAAAAGACATTAACGATACTGTAGTCGACCTTATCAATTTAAGTGAACGCCTAAGTGAACTCAATGTTATGCCCTACTACTTACACTTACTTGACCCTGTACAAGGTGCTGGTCACTTTGATGTGGCTGAATCGATTGGTATTTCGTTAATACAACAAGTACGTAAACAACTGTCTGGTTATCTTGTACCGCGTTTGGTTCGAGAACAACAAGGTCAGGCCAGTAAAACGATTATTTGCTAGCTGTTAAACACGATCCGACACAGATACATATTCTCTAGTCTCACTACCTATGTAAATCTGAGTAGGTCGATAAATACGGTTATCCGAAATCTGTTCACGCCAATGCGCTAACCAACCAGCAGAACGGGCTACTGCGAATAAGGCCGTGAATTGATCAGCAGGGATACCCATCTCTGCATAAAGAATTCCCGAATAGAAATCGACATTAGGGTAAACACCTTTATGACCTAGCCTATCTTTACAAACTTCTTCGACTTTCATGGCTGTTTCAAAGGTACTATCTAAGCTGCTTCCACGATCTTCGATGAGTTCAGTAACCAATTTATGCAAAATGGTCGCCCGAGGATCTTTCACTTTATATTCACGATGACCCATACCCCAGATCACTTCTTTATTAGCGAGCGCATTATCTACCCATGCTTCTGCGTTATCGGCTGAGCCAATTTCTTTTAACATGTCGACAACGCGGGAATTGGCACCCCCATGTAATGGGCCAGAAAGCGTACCAATAGCGCCAGAAATGACACTATAAGGTGTAGCTAAAGTTGAACCAGCTACTAGTGCTGAGAAGGTTGAAGCATTGAGCGTATGTTCGGCATGCAAAATCAGACAAACATCCATGATTTTAGCGAGCATCGGATCAGGTTCTTTACCTGTAAACATATACAGTAAATTTTCAGCGACCGATAAATCTTCACGAGGTTCAATAGGATCGTAGCCTTGTCTCATATGCTCCCACATGGCTACTAATGGTGCCATCGAAGCAATAATATTCACTGTCATATTACGGACATAGTTAAGATCTTCACAGATATCAGCATCAGTCAGGCATTCTGTACCCGGATAAAACATACCAAGACTTGAAACAGCCGTTTGCAACATGTCCATCGGGTGACCTGTTGCTGGGAAATGATGCATCATTTCACGAATATGATATTTAATTCTGTAATGACGACGTAGCTTTTTGGTAAAGCCATCTAGTTCTTTAGCTGAGGGTAATTCACCATCGAGTAATAATAACGTTGTTTCCTCAAAGCTACTATTTGCAGCTAATGTTTCTAGAGAATAACCACGATAGGACAATAGACCTTTCTCACCATCAATAAATGATATGGCAGATTTTGTTGCGGCAACGCCTTCTAGTCCAGGTAAAAAATCACTCATCTATAAACCTCATGTTTTATTTGACTGTCGAGCCTAATATAAATTGGGCCTGTCATTATACTGTAAACAAGCAGGGATACACTGCTAAGTTAATTTCACCCAAAAACCTAACAGGACTTTTCCTAAGAAACGTGTTCACCTTTTGCTTGTAAATCAGCATGATATGATGATCGTACCATTGGACCACTGGCGACATGCTCAAAGCCCATTTCTTTGGCTACAACAGCTAATTCGTCAAATTCAGCAGGCGTCACGAAACGCTCTACAGCTAAATGATGACGACTAGGCTGCAAATATTGTCCTAAAGTCAACATCCGGCAGCCATGATCACGTAAATCTTGCATCACTTGTTTAATTTCATCCAATGACTCACCAAGCCCTAGCATCAAACCAGATTTAGTAGGGATTTCTGGGTGCATTTTCTGGAAATTTTTAATTAAATCCAAAGACCATTGATAATCAGATCCTGGACGCACTGCTTTATACAAACGTGGAATACTTTCTAAATTATGATTAAAAATATCAGGTGGGTTGTCAGCTAAAACTTCCAAAGCCACATTCATCCTACCTCGAAAATCAGGCACTAAGACCTCTATATTGGTCTCGGGTGATTGTTGACGTATTTCTTTAATACATTCTCTAAAATGTGCCGCACCACCATCACGAAGATCATCTCTATCTACTGATGTCACAACGACATGTTTTAATTTCATTGCAGCGATAGTCTTAGCCAAATGACTCGGCTCGTTTTCATCAAGAGGATCTGGCTTACCATGGGCAACATCACAAAAAGGACAACGTCGCGTACAAATCTGACCCATAATCAGAAATGTCGCTGTTCCATGCGTAAAACATTCTCCTAAATTAGGGCACGCTGCCTCTTCACATATTGTATTTAAATCATGTTCTCGTAATAGCGCCTTTAACCTAATCACCTCTGGACTACTAGGTACTTTAGACCTTATCCATTCGGGTTTACGCTTAGGTGTACTTGGTTCTACTTTAATAGGAATGCGTGAGACTTTAGACTCCCCCCTTAGGGCATTCACATCACGCTTACTACTCGTTGAATCGGTCATTCGGTATTGCCTTTAAAAATAGGTAATCAATGAATCCAGATATTATGTGTTCAGACTCATTTGTGCTTGTAATGCGTTCACAAACTGCTGCTTTGCTTGTTCCATCGTCATTGAGATACCAAGATCAGTTAAGTTAATCATCTCCATACCTTGATACCCACAGGGGTTAATCGATAAAAATGGTGATAAATCCATATCAACATTGATGCTAATACCATGATAACAGGCTCCGCGTTTTACCCGTAAACCAAGTGATGCCAATTTTCGATCCTCAACATAGACACCAGGCGCATCAGAGCGTGACTTCGCAGAAAAACCATATGCTGACACCATATCTATAACACTATTTTCAAGTATAGACACCATGTTACGGATCCCTAAACGGTAACGCTTCAGATCAAACAAAGTATAGGCAACTAGCTGTCCAGGCCCATGATAAGTCACTTGGCCTCCACGATCAGACTGCACTAAAGGGATATCACCTAAACCAAGTAGGTGCTCTTTTTGACCATTAGTGCCCTGAGAAAATACGGCGTGGTGTTCCAGTAGCCATAGCTCATCTTCCGTCTGCACTTCGCGATTTGAAGTAAAATCCTGCATAGCCTGTAGTGTTTCACTATAAGGCTGAAAGCCTAAATCTTTTACTTTCATTGCCGTGTTTTACAGCACGTATTTAATGAGTTCGTGACTACTTAATTCTCGGTAAATAGTATCCAATTGAACTTGGCTATCGACGTGGACTGTCACTGTAACAGAGGTATATTTTCCGCCTGAACTTTGCTTAGTACTTACTGCCGCTTCATGGATAGTCTCGACATGTTTGCGAATAATACTAACAACGAGGACATCGAATGAGTCGCTTGATTCACCCATCGCTTTAATCCCAAAATCACAAGGGAATTCAATTAAGGTATCTCTTTCATCAGCTGCCATCAGAATGCCCCGTGTTTTAGCTGCTGATATAAAGCATCCATTTTCTGCCAAACGGCACCTGGCACTCCCTCACCAACAGCTTTATTATTTAAAGTAGTTATTGGCAAAATTTCTTTGGTAGAACTGCTGACCCAAATCTCATCAGCAGTGGCCAGTTGGGTTTCTGACACAGCTTCTTCAACAAGGTTGATCCCCGCTTTTTCTGCCGTTGTAATCACTAAATCTCGGGTAATGCCTGGGAGCACTTTTTCATCTTTCGGAGCAGTATAAATAACGCCCTTAATTACGGCATAGGCATTACTTGCTGAACCTTCTGTTAAATAGCCATCACGAATCAACAATGCTTCCTGAGCACCCGCATCCTGTGCTTGTTGTTTTAACAAACTATTGGGTAATAATGTGATTGCTTTAATATTACAGTTTTGCCAGCGGATATCGGGGACTGTAATAGCTACAATACCTTCTCTTTTATATTTTTCTGGGACAGCTTTTAGTGGATTACTCATTACAAATGCTGTTGGTTCAACACCCTCTGGAAACACATGATCACGCGGTGCAACACCACGAGTAACTTGTAGATAAACAGCTTGGTCACCACCGCCATTACGTTCCACTAATTTCTCAATAAGATCTGTCCACTGTTCCAGCGAATATGGATTCGCCATACGGACGCCATCAAGGCTGTTTTGTAGTCGAAGCAAATGGCCGGATAATTGAAAACAGTGTCCCGCATAAACCGGGATAACTTCATAGACACCATCACCAAGCAAAAAGCCACGGTCAAGCACTGACACTTTTGCTTGTTCCGCTGGTAAGAAATCACCATTTAAAAAAACATCTTTCACGCATTACCCCCAAATAAGAAGCAATATTGAGTCTAATATTCTACGCCACCAACTACCTTGTTCAATCGCTTGTAATACCACTAGCGGTTGCTTAGCTACTAATGTATCAGCAAGATGAATTTCCACTTCACCAAGTTGAGTACCCGCTGTTATCGGTGCGATGATGGGTTGGTTGATATTAGTTGTTGCTACCAACTCTTTATAACGTCCACGCGGCACAGTAATAGCTAATGATTCAGCTAAACCTAAGTCGACTAGATCAGTTGCACCCTTCCATACTTTTGAATCAGCAATTTTGGTGCTAGCTTGGTATAGATCATGTGTTTCAAAAAAACGAAAACCATAATTGAGTAATTTCTGTATTTCTTGTGCACGTGCATTTTCACTTTTAGTTCCCAAAACAACCGAAATTAAGCGCATGCCACTACGTTCTGCTGATGCTGCTAGGCAATAACCAGCCTCCTCAGTATGACCAGTCTTAAGGCCATCTACACTGCTATCACGCCACAATAATTTATTTCGGTTATGCTGAGTGATATTGTTATAGGTATATTCTTTTTCAGCATACCAAGCATAGTGATCAGGAAAGTCACGAATAACAGCGGCTGATAAAGTCGCAATATCTTGTGCTGTTGTGTAATGGTCTTGATCAGGTAAGCCTGTGGCATTTCGATAATTTGTATTCACCATGCCAAGCTGCTGAGCGTATTGGTTCATCATTTGGGAAAACGTTTCTTCGCTGCCAGCAATATGTTCTGCTAAGGCTACAGCCGCATCATTACCCGATTGAATAATCATACCGCGGAGCAATGCTTCTACTGGCACTTTGCTATTGACTTCAATAAAACTGCGTGAACCCACCATCCGCCAAGCTTTTTCACTAATTAACACTTCATCAGATAGGGAAATGTTGCCCGCATCTAACTCATGTGACACCACATAAGCTGTCATTAATTTAGTAATACTGGCAGGTGGTAAGCGCTGCTGGGAATTTTCTTCAGCTAGGATAGCGCCACTGGCGTAATCTACAAGAATATAAGATTTCGCAGCCACAGGCGGTGCTTTAGGTGTTGGCGTAATCGCCGCGAATGATGTGGAAACAAGTAACAATAACGTGACTGACAAAAGGGTTTTTATTCGTTTTAACATCAATACTTCTCTAAAATAATTATTCAACAACAATATGGGTATCATTAAAGCCCAAATCCATTAAACGTGTAGCTAAATCATCGCCATATTCAACTGTAGTTAAAGGGCCAACTCTCACTCTGTACAGCCGGCCTTCAGGCTTAGCAAAAGGCATAACCAATACCTCATCCTGTATTTTATCAGCCAAGTTGTTTTTAAACTGCTCAGCGCGAGATGATGTGTTAAATGTGCCGACCTGCAAATACAATTTCGCTGGGCCTGCTGGCTTTAATGTACTTTCAGCCACCTGTGTTGCATTACGACTTGTTGAGGCAGTATAACCAGCACCCACTGTCCGTACTTCAACTTGACCTGTTCCATTACCTATAATGCCTAACTTCGCAGCGGCACTATAAGATAAATCAATAATACGTCCCCGATGAAAAGGTCCACGGTCATTCACCCTAACAACAATCTTGCGACCATTATTCAAATTAGTCACTTCAACATAACTTGGTAAAGGCAATGTTTTATGCGCCGCCGTCATCTTGTACATATCGTACCTTTCACCCGTCGCCGTTGGGTTGCCATGAAACTTTTTACCATACCAAGAGGCAATACCTCTTTCACGGTAACCTGCAGCAGTTTTCAGTGGATAATAACGCTTACCTAATACCTTATAGCTTTTTTGATTCTGTGGTCTGATAGGCTCATATTTAGGTACTGCGTCTGGAATGTTTGCAACATTAGGTGGGAAACGATCCGGCCCATCTTCTTTTTCAAACAAGCTGCTACAAGCGGCTAGGTTTAAGCTAATGAAGGCTATAGAAACCCACTTTAAATAGCGTACTGACATCATTGTTCTTTGTATTGCGCTTTAATTGCCTGAGCCAATTGTGTCACTGCCATGGCATACATTCTACTGTGATTATATCGAGTGATACTGTAAAAATTTTGTCTGGTTAACCAGTATTCCTCACCTTCAGGTTGGGTCAATGTAATTAAACCTACTTTTTTAGCCGTTTTGGGCAAATCCGCCGTTGAAACAGATGCATTTACTAACGCACTAACCTGAATAGACGGCTTTACCCCCTTTTTCAGCAAGGCTGTCGGAACACCCTTTCTGACACGTGTTTTATGCACAATACTTTCACCTGCAATCCAGCCATGGCGATGTAAATAATTGGCGATACTGCCAATTGCATCAGTTGGGTTAGTCCAAATATCTCGGCGACCATCCCCGTCAAAATCTACCGCATATTCACGATAACTGCTCGGCATAAATTGACCTAAACCCATGGCGCCAGCGTATGAGCCGACAGGGTTAAGCGCAGACATTTGTTCTTCTCGTGTCAATATAAAGAAGTGCTTTAGTTCACTACGGAAGAATTTACTTCGAGGAGGATAACGGAATGCTAATGTTGATAAGGCATCAACAACACGATAACCACCTGTAATTCTGCCATAAAAGGTTTCGACACCCAGAATAGCTAAAATAATTTCTGCTGGAACACCATATTTTTGTTCCGCACGCGCCAAGGCTGGTGCATGTTTCTTCCAGTAATCAGCACCTTGAGTGATACGCTTATCCGTAATAAAAATCTTACGGTAATCATACCAAGGCTTACTTTTCTCAGCAGGTCTTGATATCGCTTTCAGTATACTATCTTTAATCTCAACTTCTTTGAACACTTTGTCCAATTCTTTTGGGTCAAACTGGTATTCCTTTGCCATTTCATTAACAAACTCATCAGCACCTGGCAATGCGGTATTGGCATACAGCCTTGGTGCAAATGAAAGCATTAACATAGTCAATGATAGTAAAATTTTCACGGTGACATCATCCTTCGGTGAGTGTGAATAGACATCAGGATACCGAAGCCAGCTAATAAGGTCACCATTGATGTCCCTCCATAGCTCACTAACGGCAGCGGTACACCAACAACAGGTAATAAACCCGTGACCATCCCAACGTTAACGAATACATAGACTAGAAAAGTAAGCGAAATACTCCCAGCTAATAATCGCGCAAAACTGGTTTGTGCATTACTGGCGATAAAAAGCCCTCTGCCAGCAATCATTAAATAAGAAATCAGTAGTAAACCAACACCCATAAGGCCAAATTCTTCAGCAATCACTGAAAAAATAAAATCTGTTGACCGTTCAGGTAAAAACGCGAGCTGTGACTGTGTGCCTTCTAGCCAACCTCGGCCAAATAAACCACCTGAACCAATAGCAATTTTCGATTGAATAATATGATAACCCGCACCTAAAGGATCACTTTCCGGGTTTAAAAAAGTTAATACCCGTTGTCGCTGATAATCGTGCATTACATACCATAAAACAGGTAATGCTGATGCAGCCGCAATGATGAAACCTATTATCAGACTCCATGATATGCCAGATAAAAAAATCACAATTAACCCTGAACTTGCAATCAAGATAGAGGTGCCTAAGTCAGGTTGTTTTGCAATTAATAAAGCTGGAACAATAATCATCGCCAGACTGACGACTAGCCGAGTGAAAGTGGGCGGTAAAGGTCTTTCAGCAAGATAAGTCGCCACTAAAATGGGCACTGCGAGCTTCATCAGTTCAGAAGGTTGAAAACGAAAGAAACCTAAATCAAGCCAACGCTGAGCACCTTTGCCTTCATGGCCAAAAAACAACACAGAGATAAGCAAAATCAATCCAGCGCCATAAAGCCAATAAGCCATATCCCGCATTCTATCCGGATGAATATTGGCAAGGATCAGTAGACCAACGAAAGCGGTGCCCATACGCACTAATTGACGTATTAACAATGCTGTATTTTGATCGCCCGCACTATATAAAATCATTAGACCTACGCCTAATACGGTCAATAACAAAATAAATAATAGAGCATCTATATGAATAGCAAAAAGCGACCTTGTCAGGCTCCAACTTTGTGGGTTTCGACGATCTGTTATATCGCTATTCATCTGCGTCTATTTCTTCAACTCTGATACCGAAGTATTGGTCAATCATTTTACGAGCAATCGGTGCTGCTGTCTTACTACCACTACCGCCATTCTCAGCAATAACAACGACCACAAACTCAGGATCATCTTCTGGTGCAAACGCAATAAATAAAGCATGATCATGTAGTCTTTTCTCTAATGTTTCAGCATCATACTTTTCATCTTGTTTAATACCGAACACCTGTGCTGTACCTGTTTTTCCTGCCACTTTAAAAGGTAGGCCTTCACCTACTTTTCGAGCGGTTCCACGCGGACCATCGGTGACTTCAACCATGGAATCAATAATTAGCTCCCAATTCGCACTATCCACAATCGGTAAACCATCTTGTGTTTTTATCGGCATTAATTCCAAATCGCTCCCTGCTGTTTGTCGCGTTGCACGAGCTAATTGAGGCCTAATATTAACCCCTCTCATGGCAAGCGTTGCCGTAGCCTGAGCTAATTGGATAGGTGTCATTTGATTAAAGCCCTGACCAATACCTGATATTAATGTCTCACCTGGATACCAAACTTGATTACGACTAGCTCTTTTCCACTCACTTGAAGGAGATAACCCTCTACTTTCACTTGGTAAATCAACACCCGTTCGCTGGCCAAAACCGAATAAATCAAGGAAGCCATGCATCCTGTCTATACCTAACGTATGCGATAAGTCGTAAAAATAGACATCACATGACTGTGCTAGGGATTGTTTTAAGTCAACGCTGCCATGACCATGGTTTTTCCAGCAACGATAACGATGATCTTTACCTGGTAAGGTATACCAGCCAGGACAAAAAGTTTTTGATTTTTTAGACACAATACCAAGTTCAAGACCAGCTAAAGCAACAAAAGGCTTCAAGGTCGATCCGGGCGGATAATGCCCACGCATAGCACGATCAAACATGGGTCTATCAATAGAATCTCTCAACACACTATAATTTTTAGTGCTGATGCCCGTTACAAATAGATTAGGATTAAAATCAGGCTTACTTATCATCGCGAGTATGCCACCAGACCGAGGATCTAAGGCGATAACTGAACCGTTGAAATCGGCTAGTGCTTCTTCGGCTACTCTTTGTAAATTTACATCTAAATGTAAATAAAGTGCTTGACCCGAAATAGGTGATTGACTACTTAATTCTCTAACGACACGACCTTGCACATTGGTTTCGATTTGTTGATAGCCTACTTGACCATGTAAAAGACCTTCGTATTGTTTTTCAACACCCGTCTTACCTATCTGCAAGGTGCCTTTATAATTTTTTTCATCGATAACTTGTTGATCACGTTCATTAATACGACCAACATAGCCCACAGCATGGGCGAATAATGCTCCTTGGGGATAATGTCGAATTAATCTACCCACGACATCGACACCAGGAAAACGATGACGGTTAGCAGAAAATATGGCGACTTCTTGTTCTGTTAGACGCTGTCTAATCACTTGGTTTTGAAAACGTCGCTGTTGTTTTATTCTTTCTTTTATCTCTGATAAATCATCATCAGATAACATAAACAACTCAGCTAATTGTCCTAATGTCGTCTCAATATCTTCCACTTTTTCAGGTATAAGCTCTAGACTGAAAGTTGGGATATTTTCAGCCAGAACAACACCATTTCTATCATAGATTAGTCCACGTTGGGGAGGCAAAGCCTCAATATCAACACGATTTCTATTCGATAAAAAATCAAAATGTTCATGCTCGACAACTTGTAAAATGGCCAAACGAACCATAACAACGGAAAATAAAATGCCGACAAAAATAGCCGAAAAAATCAACCTATCATTAATTAAACGGCTCTCGCGAGCAGGATCTTTTAAGGTAAAGCGTGTCGACATCTAACACTCACCTGACATGAAAACTACGGCGTATACCACGTAAAAAAATATAAAAAATTGGCCATAATAAAGTACTTGTTATCGCGGGTAACCAAATATGCAATCCAGCTTGTTTGCTCGTCATCAACACAGAAATAAGCTGCACCAATAAAACTAATGACATCAAACTTAATGCTTGTTGCCAAACTGGAAATTGCCTTAACTGCAAATGGAAATGTAACACCAAGTAGATGACCAATGCATATGAAAAAGCCAGCACACCTAACGGCCCACCCGTTAATACATCCATTAACAATCCAACAAACCAAGCATAGCCAACACCCATACGGTAAGGAAGTGCTAGAGCCCAATACATTAAGGTCAAAAGTAACCATTCTGGCCTGACTGTACGAAGACCTTCCGACATGGGTATTAACATCACCACCATTGCAACAATGATAGTTAGTAATATAACACCACCGCCCTGCGTTTGATTACTGCTCGCCATTATCTAGCCTCTCATCATCAACTTGTTCTGATTCCGTATTAGATTCTAATGATCCTGCATTATCGAGGTCTACAGACTCGAAATTTTGGGCACTGCCTCCGAGCTCTTCAGTTATTGGTAATACCAATAACACCTCTCTGCTCGTCGCTAAATTTGCAGCAGGTTCAACAGTGATATTTGCGAAGGCCTTACCTTGTGGATGACTCACAGAAATTACCGTTCCCACAGGATAACCAACAGGGAAACGACCACCTAGGCCTGAAGTCACTAATAAATCACCTTCTCTAACATCGGTATTTTGGGGTAAGTGCTCGAGCTGCAATGGTTTACCTAAGCCACGTCCTATCGCAACAGCTCGTAAACCATTACGATTTATTTGTACGGGTACGCCATGACTAGGATCAGTTAATAAAATGACTCGACTAGAAAATTCGCTTATCTGGGTAACTTGCCCCATCACACCGGTTGAATCAAGTACCGCTTGTCCTTCAAAAACACCATACCTCTCACCTTTATTAACCACTACCTGCTGAGAAAAAGGGTCAAGATCAATAGTTAATAATTCTGCTACTAATACCCTTTCTGGTAGACGGAAAGAAGAACCTAATAGTTCATGTAAACGCATATTTTCACGTTCTAATGCTTGCAAGCGCTGTAGGCGAACAGAATTTAACAGATTGGTTGCTTCTAGTACTTTATTGCGTTCTTTTACCTCTGCTCGTGTTTGAAAATAATCGCTATACCAATCCCCTAGATCACTTGGGAATGATGCAACTAGCTGCAGCGGATACACTAAGGTAGATAATGCAGTTCTAACTGGCTTGAAATAATTAAAGCGTGTATCTACAAAAAATAGCGTCAACGAAACCACTAACGCCAAGAACAGGCGTGTATTTAAAGAAGGTCCATTTGAAAATAACGGTTTAATAATCTAACGCCTAAAACTAAAAAACCTTTGCAGACATACAAGATTATCTACAAAGGTTATTTTTAACTGCAAGGTCCTATTCAAACGTGAAAACGTCTGTGCCTTTCTCATCTATCATTTCTAATGCGCGACCACCGCCTCTCGCGACACATGTCAGCGGATCTTCAGCAATAATAGCTGGCAGTCCTGTTTCTTCAACTAATAATCGATCAAGGTCACGTAATAAAGCACCACCACCGGTCAGCACAATACCACGCTCAGCAACATCTGAGCCTAATTCTGGTGGCGTTTGTTCTAAAGCCGTTTTAACAGAAGCAACAATACCTGACAAAGGATCTTGTAGTGCTTCTAAAATTTCATTGCTATTCAAAGTAAAACTACGTGGAATACCTTCAGCCAAATTACGACCGCGTACTTCCATTTCTTTTACTTCGTTACCAGGATAAGCAGATCCTATTTCTTTCTTAATTCTTTCTGCAGTTGATTCACCAATCAAACTACCGTAGTTACGACGCACATAATTCACAATGGCTTCGTCAAATAAGTCACCACCAATACGAACTGATGCCGAATAAACAATACCGTTTAATGAAATAACTGCGACTTCCGTAGTACCACCACCGATATCTAATACCATAGAGCCGCTGGCTTCCTCAACGGGCATACCAGCACCAATTGCCGCAGCCATTGGTTCCTCTATTAAGAAGACATCTCTGGCACCCGCACCGGCTGCTGATTCTCTGATAGCGCGACGCTCTACTTGTGTCGAACCACAGGGTACGCAGACTAATACGCGCGGACTTGGTTTTAAAAAACGTCCTTCATGTACTTTACGAATAAAATGCTGCAACATTTTTTCGGTGACCGTAAAGTCAGCAATAACACCATCTTTCAAAGGGCGTATTGCTGTAATATTACCAGGTGTTCTTCCTAACATTCTTTTTGCTTCTACACCAACAGCGGCAATAGAACGAGGACCTCCGGGACCTTTATCTTGGCGAATAGCAACGACAGAGGGTTCATCAAGGACAATACCTTGACCACGGACATAAATCAGCGTGTTAGCTGTACCGAGATCGATCGAAAGATCATTAGAAAACATTCCGCGTAGACGTTCAAACATTAATTAAAACCATAAGCCAAGATACAAAAAAAGATACTTTATAATGCAATGGACTGTTGAGCAAGCGACGAATCATTTAAACTTCACACTTTTAGCTAAAAATATCGATTGGAACCATCAATGAGTTTAGATAAAGCAGATGTAGAAAAAATTGCCCATTTGGCGCGATTGGCAATAGATGACAACGACATTCCAGAATATGCGCGAGACCTAAGCAATATTTTCGACTTAGTTGAACAAATGAACGCGGCTGACACCACAGATATTTCACCTATGGCACATCCCTTAGATGCCGTACAACGTTTGCGTCCAGATGTTGTTAAAGAATCAGATCAACGCGAACAATTTCAATCGATTGCACCCAAAACTGAAGCCGGTGTTTACCTGGTCCCTCAAGTCATCGAATAACAGGTTAAAACATGCATACAAAATCACTATCTGAATTATCTACATCATTACATAATGGTGAAATCTCAAGTGTTGAACTCACACAACACTATCTCGATCGTATTAATGCCCATAATACTGAACTTAATGCATACATTACGGTATCTGAAGACCATGCCCTACAACAAGCTCAACTGGCTGACCAACGCCTACAACAAAAAACAGCGGGTAAATTAACAGGGATACCTCTCGCACATAAAGATATTTTTTGTACTAAAGGTATTCGTACAAGTTGTGCTTCAAAAATGCTGGATTCTTTTATCTCACCTTACGATGCTACTGTCGTTGAAAAAATTAATGATGCAGGCATGGTGACATTGGGTAAAACCAATATGGACGAATTCGCTATGGGTTCGTCTAATGAGACGAGCTTTTATGGCAACGTAAAGAATCCTTGGGATAATAATAAAGTCCCAGGTGGTTCCTCAGGTGGCTCTGCTGCTGCTGTTGCAGCAAACCTTGCGCCGATTGCCACAGGAACCGATACAGGCGGTTCAATCCGCCAGCCTGCCTCACTATGTAACCTAACAGGCTTAAAACCAACTTATGGCCGTATTTCACGCTATGGAATGATTGCTTTCGCTTCAAGTTTAGATCAGGCTGGTCCAATGGCAAAAAGTGCCGAAGATGCCGCTCTACTCCTTAATGAAATGGCAGGATTTGATCAACGTGATTCAACCAGTGTCGATCGCGAGGTTCCTGATTACACAGCATCGCTTAACGATTCACTTAATGGATTGAAAATTGGTCTTCCGAAAGAGTACTTTGGTGAAGGTCTCGATGCTGATGTGGCTAAAACAGTTGAAGAAGCTATCAAAAGCTATGAGTCTCTAGGTGCCACAATTAAAGAAATCACATTACCAAATACTCACCTAGCAGTGCCAACCTACTACGTTGTTGCACCCGCAGAATGTTCATCTAATTTATCTAGGATGGATGGCGTCCGTTTTGGTCATCGCTGTGACGATCCTAAAGATTTATTGGATCTTTACCAACGCTCTCGTGGTGAAGGCTTTGGTGATGAAGTCAAACGCCGCATCATGACAGGGACTTATGCTTTATCCGCTGGTTACTATGACGCCTATTATTTAAAAGCCCAGCAATGTCGCCGCTTGATTAGTGATGATTTCCAACAAGCATTTAATGATGTTGATGTCATTATGGGTCCAACAGCACCGACCACCGCATTTAACTTAGGTGATAAAACCGACGATCCTGTTTCGATGTACTTGGCTGATATATATACTATAAGCACCAATTTGGCAGGTCTACCAGGGATGTCTATTCCAGCAGGTTTTGTAGATAGTTTGCCTGTCGGGTTACAACTGATTGGTAATTATTTTGATGAATCGAGACTATTAAATGTCGCTCATCAATACCAACGACAAACTGATTGGCATAAGCAAATTCCGAACGCTTATAAATAAATTTCTCTCAATCAAATTGTAATTTGTGGCGCTTCGTTTAATACTGAGTGCTACAAAACCACTATTCGTTATATGAGAACACACTATGAAAGCCGCAGAGCTATTTATACGTAGCTTAGAAAATGAGGGTGTTGGCTATATATTTGGCATACCAGGTGAAGAAAACCTGGATGTCATGGATGCTATCCTTGATTCCGACATAAAGTTCGTCACCACACGCCATGAACAGGGTGCCGCCTTCATGGCAGATGTCTACGGGCGTCTAACAGGTCGTGCTGGGGTATGCCTCTCAACATTAGGGCCTGGCGCTACCAACCTGATCACGGGCGTTGCTGATGCTAATATGGATCATGCGCCCTTAGTCGCCATTGCTGGACAGGCAGCAACCAATCGTTTACATAAAGAATCGCATCAAGTACTCGATCTTGAAGCCATGTTTCTACCCATTACTAAATATGCCACTCGTATCGTCGGGCCAGAAGCTATTCCTGAAATCGTTCGCAAAGCATTCAAAGTAGCTCAAACAGAAAAAACAGGCGCCAGCTTTATTGAGTTTCCAGAAAATATTGCCGAAATGGAAACTGAGGAGAAACCTCTCCATGTAAAACATACTGTGCCGCCAGAACCAGCAATGGAACAAATTGAACGCGCTGCCGAATTAATATCGAAAGCCAAAAACCCAATTATCTTAGCTGGTAATGGTGTTGTGCGAGCCAATGCATCACAAGCACTGGCTGACTTTGCCAGTGAACTATCCATTCCTGTCGCCAATACTTTTATGGCCAAAGGTGTCGTCCCCTTTGGTCATCCTATGGCCCTGGGCAGTGTTGGTTTGCAATCTAATGATTATGCTAACTGTGGTTTTGCTAGTGCTGATGTCATTATCTGCATTGGTTATGACATGGTGGAATACCACCCTTATCTATGGCATCCATCATGTGATAGAACCATCATTCATATTGATACAAGCCACGCCGAAGTCGATGCCTATTACAGCGTCCTCATAGGCGTTATAGGTAATATCAATCATAGTCTTAACCGAATTGCTCAACGTAGCACTCGCCATCAAGGTATCGCAATGCGTACATTACGCGATAGCCTTATTGAGGAAATGAAACAGCATAGTAGCGACAATGAATTCCCAGTAAAACCACAGAAAATCATCTGGGATCTACGTACAGCGATGGACTTAAAGGATATCGTTATATGTGATGTGGGTGCGCATAAAATGTGGATGTCACGGATGTTTCGTTGTGAGCACCCCAATACTTGTATTATCTCTAATGGCTTCGCCAGCATGGGTATTGCTGTTCCCGGTGCCATTGCTGCAAAAATAGCGCAGCCAGAACGTAATGTGGTTGCTGTCACGGGTGATGCTGGTTTCCTAATGAATTCACAAGAAATAGAAACAGCAATGCGCCTCAATATTGCTATTGTTATTCTAATCTGGAATGACGAGAGTTATGGCTTAATTGAATGGAAGCAACAAAACCAGTTTGGTCGAAAAAGTCATGTGGAATTTACCAACCCAGACTTTGTCCAATATGCACAATCATTTGGTGCTGTCGGTGTTAGAATTGAGCAAACTGAACAGCTTATGCCTTGTATTGAACAAGCATTGCAACGTGACACTGTCACTATCATCGATTGCCCAGTCGATTATCGTGAAAATATGAAATTAACCGAAACTTTAGGCCAATTAACAATACCCAATTAATTATGAAAACATCGAACCCTATTCTGTTAGTAGCCGTAGTTGTATTCGTAGGATTTTTCGCCATGAACTGGTTAAATCCTGGACAAAATCAACTTGCTCCCGAAATCTCCTTTAAAGATATTGATGGTCAACAACACGCACTGACGCAATATAAACAAAAACCTGTACTGATGATTTTTTGGGCGACTGATTGTCCAGGATGCGTCAAAGAAATGCCTGAATTAAATGCGCTCTATCGTGATTATGCTAATCAAGGCTTAGCGATGATCGGTGTCGCTATGCCTCATGACACACCAGAACATATAACTGCTATGCGCGAGCAACGTCAACTCCCCTACACGCTAACTTGGGATAAAGAAGGTGTCATCGCACAAGCATTCAATAATGTTCGTGTTACACCTACGCATTTTCTGATCGCACCAAATGGCGAAATTGTCATGCGCAAGATAGGCGAACTGAATTTTGAGCAACTCCGTGAGAAGCTACATGATATGGGACTTACGCCAGCTTAGTTACAATTCAATTACACATCCAATTTTATATATGGTATAAAGTCTGGCTTTGTAGTCTTAGATGGGTCACATTTGTGTCCCAAGTTAATAGTAAAAATGTTCATCAGGAGCAGCATCTAAAATGGCCAGAGTATGTCAGGTAACCGGTAAACGCCCTATGAGCGGTAACAACGTTTCCCACGCCCACAATAAAACACGTCGTCGCTTTCTTCCTAACCTTCACCCGCATCGTTTTTGGGTTGAGTCAGAAAATCGTTGGGTTAAGCTTCGTGTCAGTAACCACGGTTTACGTATCATTGATAAAAAAGGTATTGATGCCGTTCTTGTCGATATCCGTGCACGCGGCGACAAAGTCTAGGAGAATAGAACATGCGCGAAAAAATTAAATTAGTGTCTTCTGCTGGAACGGGTCACTACTACACAACAGATAAAAACAAACGTACGATGCCTGAAAAATTGGAAATCAAAAAATTTGATCCAGTTGTTCGTAAACACGTTATGTATAAAGAAGCTAAAATCAAATAATATTGAAATAGCCTTCGTAAGAAACCCGCTATCGCGGGTTTTTTTATGTCTATCATTTACGGTTTGTGTCAGGACAAAAATAACAAATCGTTGTACACTACGTGCAGGATTTTATTAGCTTCGTCAAAGGCTTGAAACAAGCTATTACAGCATAATACTCAATGAGCGAATCACCCTTACTAACCGCATCATCATTATCACGTTATTACGGCCCACAACTGGCTGTTAACAACGTCGACTTTACTGTTCACAAAGGTGAAGTACTTGGCTTTTTAGGCCCAAATGGTGCAGGTAAAAGTACCAGTATGAAAATGTTGAGTGGCAACCTCGCACCTAACCATGGTCAAATTACTATCAACGGTTATGACCTATTGAGCGAATCTCAAAAAGCCAAAGCACATATTGGCTATTTACCTGAACAACCACCACTTTACAAAGAACTATCCGTCTCTGAATTTTTATCCTTTTGTGCCCAACTCAATAAAATCCCCAGCTCGAAAAGAAGAGCTGCTATCCAAACAGTCATTGAACGTTGTGGTTTGACAGAAGTGACTAACCGCCTGATCGGTCATCTATCAAAAGGCTTCCAACAACGTGTCGGCATCGCCCAAGCTATTATTCATACTCCTGCTGTTGTCATCCTTGATGAACCTACTTCTGGTTTAGACCCAATCCAAATTCGTGAGATCCGACAGCTTATTCGAGACATAGCCACAGAACATAGCGTCATCTTATCGACCCATATTCTTCCTGAAGTTCAGATGCTGTGCGATCGCGTACAAATTATTAACCATGGCAAAATTGTTTTCAGTGATACGACAGCCAAGCTTAGCCAGAAAATGGAATCGTCTAGTCTGTTAATCACGCTTAATGCAGCGCCTATGCTTGAAGAGCTTATGCAAGTCGATGGTATTTTAGCCATTGATGAACTCAGTAAAAATCGTTTCCGGATTAAATTCCAACCCGATAAAAATCCGAGCCAAGCACTATTAGAAAAAGCGATTTCACAACAATGGCAATTAATGGAGTTAACGTCAGAACATCACTCCCTGGAAGATGTATTCATGAATATAATCCAGCAAGAAACGGCACTAAGCGAGCGAGAAACTTAAATGTTAACTATCGCACGTAATGAACTCTATCGCCTATTCTTATCCCCATTAGCATGGTTAATTCTGGCATTGGGCCAGGTGATTCTTGCTTATCTATTTCTAACTCATATTGATCGTTTTATGCAGCTACAAGCGAGCATATCTGCCATACCTGGTGCGCCAGGTGTTACTGAGTTAATCATAGCGCCCTTGTTTAGTAATGTAGCCACCATCCTTCTATTACTGAGTCCAGCGATTACGATGCGTTTGATAGCTGAAGAACGACGTAATGATAGCCTCCCTTTATTAATGTCAGCACCCGTATCAGTTATGGATATTGTTTTAGGCAAGTATCTAGGCACGCTGATTTTCATGATCATTTTCTTAATTATGGCTAGCTTAATGCCCTTATCACTCTCCCTAGGTGGCGATCTTGATTATTGGCTAATCGCTTCATGCTTACTCGGTCTGTTATTACTAGTAGCTAGTTTCTGTGCTATTGGCTTGTTTTTTTCTTCCCTGACAAAACAACCGACTATTGCGGCCATAAGCACATTTAGTATTCTATTTTTACTTTGGATTATTGACTGGTCTGCTGGTACTACTACAACGGGTACATCATTCAATATGCTGGGTTGGTTATCGTTATTAAGCCATTTTGAGCCTTTACTTCAAGGCAACGTTAATACCAGTGATATCACCTACTACCTCATCTTGATCGTGGCTTTTCTGAGCTTTACTGTGCGCCGCTTAAATTCACAGCGACTGAATTGATATGAATATTAATTCTAAAACTCAACAATGGATGAAAATACAAAACATCATATTCTATGTTTTAGTCATTGTTGTCATTGTCCTAGTGGCACAATTTTCACTTAAAACCAATGTCCACATGGATTGGACAGCCAATAGCCGCAATAGCTTATCTAACACCACTAAAACGTTTTTAGCACAGCTAGATAAACCGATCACTATTCAAGCTTTCGTTAGTGAAAATAATGAATTCAAACCCTCGCTGAATACACTGTTAAATCGTTATTTAGAACACAATAAAAATTTAATTATTCACTATGTCGATCCTGATTTTTCTCCCGATTTAGTTCGCACGCTTAAAATCCAACAGCAAGGCGAAATGGTTGTTTCTTTTGAAGGTAGGCAACAACATGTATTTGACTTATCAGAGCAATCTCTAACTAATGCCCTGATCGCGGTATCCAGACAAAAACAACAATGGTTAGTTTTTATCGAAGGTCACGGTGAACGCACACCATTACATCAAGCCAATTTCAATTTAAGCACTTGGGGAGAAACACTTAAAAAGAAAGGACTTAGCCTACAATCGCTAAACTTGATTAAACATGGCGACATTCCAAGTAATACTGCAGCCATTGTGATTGCTAGCCCTGAGACACCTTGGTTAAAGGGCGAAGTTGCCATTATTAAGAATTATATTAGCGATGGTGGTAATTTATTATGGCTAGCAGATCCTGATAATCATCACTATCTTTCGACGTTAGCAGAACAACTTGGCATCAACTTTATACCAGGTACAGTCATTGATCCCAACACTGAATCATTAGGCATTTCAGATCCTAGATTTGTCTTAATCACTGATTATGCTGATCACCCCATAAGTAAAGCTACGACCAGTGCTACCCTGTTCCCACAAGCCACTGCGATAGAACAAACAACTAATAATGATTGGCAATACCTGCCTTTATTAACTACAGCCGCAAATGTATGGAATGATTCACAGGCTAATTCGGCAATACTATCCACGCCTAGCAACACAGTATTCGATGAGGGTGTTGATACCATGGGTCCCCTCAATCTGGCTTATCTTCTGACTAGAACCAGTAACATTGGTAACCAAGATAAAGAACAGCGTATCGCAGTGATTGGAGATAGTGATTTTCTATCCAATAGTTTTATTGGTAACGCATCCAACTTAGAACTTGGTCTCGCATTAGCGAACTGGTTAGTACAGGACGATGATTTGATATCAATCCCTGTGAAAACAACCATTGATAATCAACTAGAATTATCACAAAGTGAATCACTTATTATCGGCCTCGGGTTTCTTGCGGTACTGCCTATCTTATTACTGAGTATTGGCCTAATGATTTGGTGGCAACGCCGGAAACAATGAAATCACGCTACCTTACTAATCTCGCCCTAATAGTTCTTGCCATCGCATTGTATTGGTTTAATAACCAAGCTGATAAAGTAACATCAACTAATATCACAGTCAGCCCCATTAGCCTTGATACCATCAATCACATCATGATAGAACGTGCTGATCGAGACAGTATTATTATTAATAAACTGGAAGATGAATGGCGTTTAATTTCACCATTAAAGGCAAGAGCAAATCCTACACGTGTGGAATTGATTTTATCATTGGTTAACACACCATCTAATAAGCAACTTACTATCACACCCAATACTGAACTCTACCAATATAATATTACTGCTGATAGCACTAAACTTACGCTAAATGACTCGCAATTTAACTTTGGTGGTGTTGAAGCACTGAGCAAAGACCGCTATATCTTGGCGAATAAAACTTTGCACTTAGTTAACGATCGAATCGCTCCTCTACTCAATGCTAATGCCACTAGTTTTGTTGATAATCGTTTGTTTCCACCAAAGGCAAAAATAAGCAAACTAGATATTCCCTATTACGACCAATCTAGTCAGGGCCTCGATAACACTCAGCGTATGGTTATACAAAATCAAAAGGGGCAATGGACTAGTCAGCCACATGAAAATGCTGATTCATTATTCGAATTCATTGAAAATTGGCAACACAGTCATGCCTTACAAATCCTACCCTTATCAAGAGTCCGCCAATTAGAGGAATCTAAACCTCTATCGCTATATATCACCTTAAATGATCAAGATAATAGCCATGAATACAAACTGCTTTATTCGGACAACACTTTAATTATTATTGATGGCCGCCAACAATTAGCTTACCAACTTGCACCAGGGCTAATCCATCAACTATTCCCAAAAAATAAACCATAGAATGCCTGAATTACCAGAAGTTGAAACAACGCGTCGAGGCATTGCGCCCTACCTCGAAAAAGCAACTATTTTGGATGCTGAAATTAGACAGTTTTCTTTACGCTGGCCTATTGAACAAAATCTCGCCAATATCCTCAAAAATCAAACCGTATCAACAGTGCAACGTCGTGCTAAATATCTGCTGATAAATTGCGACACTGGCATTTTAATTATTCACCTAGGTATGTCGGGCAGCCTTAGAATAGTTGATGCCGCTCTAGCCCCGCCCCCTGAAAAACATGATCATGTGGATATCATCCTGAATAATGGTTTTATGTTGAGGTATACAGATCCAAGACGTTTTGGTGCTATTTTATGGACAGAACAAACTATAGAAGACCACAAACTATTTTCACACCTAGGTCCTGAGCCACTAACACAACAATTTGATGCTAATTACTTATTAACACAGGCTAAGTCACGGAAATGTAGTATCAAAACATTGATTATGAATGGTCAGATTGTCGTAGGTGTCGGAAATATTTATGCAAGTGAAAGCCTATTCTTAGCAAAAGTTCATCCAAAAACAAGTGCTAATAAGCTAAATAAGCAACAAGCCAATCAGCTGGTTGAAGCCATTAAGGTTATTCTGGATAAAGCAATTTTAGCTGGAGGAACTAGCCTAAAAGACTTTACCAAAAGCGATGGTAAACCAGGCTATTTTTCCCAAGAACTAAATGTCTACGGCCGTAAGGGCGAGACATGTTTCCATTGCGGAAACACAATTGAGCATTATAAAGAAACACAAAGGGCAACATATTATTGCCCTGTGTGTCAGCAAATCTAGACTAGCTTACTGCTACTACGTCTTCAGCTTGCCAGCCTTTATCACCTTTAGTCACTGTGAATTCAACTTGTTGGCCTTCATCTAAGGTTTTGAAACCGTCTCCTTGAATGGCACGAAAGTGAACAAAAACATCATCCCCACCTTCACGCTCTAGAAAACCAAAACCTTTTGCTGCGTCGAACCACTTGACGCTTCCTACTACCCGTTCAGACATAAAAAACTCACTTAATATAATTAAAATTCAGAAAGTGCATTTATATACGGCACCCCTCTATGACTGATATTTTAAACACCAGACGTGACACACTATCAGAGTTAAAATTTATTTGCAAGATATAGGATGTTAATTTTTTATATCTATAAAACCCAGCTAAATACCCGTTATTATTAGAAATAATTTTTTATTAATACTAGTTAGCCACCATTTACATTCTAAAATATTTATTATGTTTTTGAGCTATATCATCTCGTATTAATAAATAAACTAGCTAGCGCTAGCTACGTTATAATCCCCTTTCATTTTAAACAAGATAAGCCATGTCTAAATCACAAAATATTCAACTTGAAGGCATCATTCCCGAAGAGTCTGCGGGCCTTCGACTCGATCAAGCTCTTGCTCAACTCTTCTCTGATTACTCTCGCGGTCAAATAACGAAATGGATAAAAGCACAGCATGTCCAAGTTGATCAAAAAGTTCTGCGCCCGCGTGATGCTGTTTCTGGTGGCGAACACATTGTTATAGAAGCTGAAATAGAAGCTGTTGATGACACATGGCAAGCAGAAGCACTACAGCTCAATATCATCTATGAAGATGATGATCTTATTATTATCAACAAACCTGCCGGTATGGTTGTACACCCAGGTGCTGGTAATCATCAAGGTACGCTCGTTAATGCTTTATTACACCATGCGCCTCAACTTGAAGTTGTTCCTAGAGCGGGTATTGTGCATCGTATTGATAAAGGCACAACAGGCTTATTAATGATTGCAAAGACCTTGCAAGCACACAATTCACTGGTCAACCAATTACAAGAACGCACGGTAAAGCGTGAGTATCAAGCAATTGCCATGGGTGTGATGACAGCTGGTGGCACAGTTGATGAACCGATAGGCCGACATCATATTGAACGTAAACGTATGGCGGTAACCAATACAGGGAAACCGGCTATCACGCATTACCGCGTTGAAAAACGCTATCGTGCCCACACCCATATTCGCTGTAAATTAGAAACCGGTCGTACTCATCAAATCCGTGTCCATATGGCACATATTCGCTACCCTCTACTAGGCGACCCTTCCTACGGTGGCCGAATTCGTTTACCAAAAGGCGCAACGGAATCGTGCCGAGAAGCGCTACAGGATTTTAAACGACAAGCCTTACATGCCGGTTCTCTTGGATTTATCCACCCAACGACCGAGCAAGAAGTCTCATGGCAAGTTGATATGCCACAAGATATGTTGGATATCCTGGCAGTATTAGAATCTGATTTAGCACAAAATAGTTAGATAGTCGTCAGGCTTCATTGCCAATTATGATAAGTGACCCATTTTGCCAGTCTGATAATCCATTCTCGCTTGGTGTATTTCTTCTGCGGTATTCATCACAAATGGACCACTCCCCACTATGGGTTCATTGATTGGTTCTCCAGAGAGTAATAACGCCTTAACATTAGTCATAGCCTCCAAGACTAGTTGACTACCAGCACGTTCAAATATCGCGACTTCAGCACTTTTAAGCAAATTTTTCTCACCAGCAATGCCAACAGTCCCTGAAAGAATAACTAAAACCGCTGTATCTTTTTCAGCTAGCTCAAAATGAAACATATTGTCGGCTTTTAACTGTAGATCCCAAATATTCATTGGTGAAAATGTCTGTGCTGGGCCGATAACATTATCATAGTGACCTGCAATAACACGCATTTGTCCACTGTTGTTAGCAAAAGAAAGTACTGGAATCTGCTCATTTTCAATGCTTTGATAGCGAGGCTTAGTCAATTTATCTTTTTGAGGTAAATTGACCCACAACTGAACTATTTCAAGTAATCCTCCTTGTTGGGTGAAATCACTACTATGAAATTCTTCATGTACAACTCCGGATCCAGCAGTCATCCATTGTACGTCTCCAGGGCCAATATGACCGCCTCCACCTGCTGAATCTCTGTGGTCGATCTCACCCGAATAAACAATAGTGATAGTCTCGAAGCCTCTATGAGGATGTTCTCCTACGCCACGTTGTTCATCCGCAGAATCAAACTGTTTTGGGCCAGCATAATCCAACATCAAAAACGGACTTAATAAAGGACCTAAGTTAGGGTAGGCGAATAACGTTCTCACAGGAAAGCCATCGCCCACCCAATATATCTCTTTATCACCCAGAATAGAATGTATTTTCTTTAATGTTTTTTTTGCCATAAATTCTATCCCTCTTTCACAAACTAATTTAGCATATATAAAAAAACCAGTGCCCCGATTAATGAGGCACTGGTTGTTATTTAACGCAATAGATCTAAACTAAATCAAAACGATCTAACTCCATCACTTTGACCCAAGCAGCTACAAAGTCATTAACAAATTTCTGCTCTGAATCGGCACAAGCATAAACTTCTGCTAAAGCACGTAACTGTGAGTTTGAGCCAAAGATCAAATCAACGCGTGTTCCGATCCATTTAAGCTGACCTGTTGTACGATCTCGCCCTTCAAACACATCATCATCTTCAGACACCGCTTTCCAAGTCGTACTCATATCAAGCAAGTTAACAAAGAAATCATTAGTCAATATTTCAGGTTTATCTGTAAACACACCATGTTGTGATTGTCCCGTATTTGCATTCAATACACGCATACCCCCTACTAATACGGTCATTTCAGGTGCAGTTAAAGTCAATAACTGTGCTTTATCAACTAACATTTCTTCTGCTGACACACTGTATTTTTCCTTCATATAGTTACGGAAACCATCGGCTTCTGGCTCAAGTACATTGATTGAATCAACATCAGTCTTATCTTGCCTTGCATCGCCACGTCCAGGTGAAAAGGGCACTGTCACATCATGACCCGCTGCTTTCGCAGCTTGTTCAACACCCACATTACCCGCTAATACAATCACATCTGCAAGAGAAACTGCCTTACCATCGGTAGTTGAACTATTAAATGCTTGTTGAATCGCTTCTAACACAGTTAACACAGCAGTTAACTGTTCAGGACTATTCGCTTCCCAATTCTTCTGGGGCGCAAGACGTATACGAGCACCATTAGCACCACCACGCATATCAGAACCTCGGAAAGTAGATGCTGAAGCCCAAGCTGTTGAAACAAGTTGAGAGACTGTCAAACCAGATGCCACAATACTGGCTTTAATAGCTGCTACATCTTGCGAATCTACTAATTTAGCCGTCACAGCTGGAATCGGATCTTGCCAACTCATCTCTTCTGCTGGTACTTCTTTACCTAAATAGCGTGCACGTGGTCCCATATCACGATGAGTCAATTTGAACCAAGCTCTTGCGAAAGCACTTGCAAATTGATCTGGATTTTCGTGGAAACGTTTAGAAATTGGTCCGTAAATCGGATCCATACGCATAGCCATATCTGCAGTCGTCATGATGGTGGTTACTTTACTAGACGCATCATGCGCAGCAGGTGCTAAATCTTTTTCATCTGGATTAATAGGAACCCACTGCCAAGCACCCGCAGGGCTCTTGACCAAGTCCCAATCATAACCAAACAACACATCAAAATAGCCGTTATCCCATTGAATAGGATTCGCAGTCCAAGCACCCTCTATACCACTACTAATCGTGTCTGCACCATGACCTGTTCCAAAGCTGCTTTTCCAACCTAGTCCCTGTTCTTCGATGCTAGCAGCCTCAGGTTCAGGGCCTACGTGCGCAGCAGCATCACCTGCACCATGACATTTACCAAAAGTATGTCCGCCAGCCACCAAGGCAACGGTCTCTTCGTCATCCATGGCCATACGAGCAAATGTTTCTCGAATATCTTTACCCGAAGCGAGTACACTCGGCTCACCATTCGGGCCTTCAGGATTCACATAAATCAAACCCATCTGTACAGCAGCGAGTGGATTTTCGAGATCACGATCTCCAGAATAACGGTTATCTCCAAGCCATTCATGTTCATTCCCCCAATAAATATCTTGTTCAGGTTCCCAAATATCTTCACGTCCGCCAGCAAAACCAAACGTCTTAAGTCCCATTGATTCAATGGCCACATTACCCGTTAAAATCAACAAATCAGCCCAAGAGATACTTTGACCATATTTCTGTTTAATCGGCAATAACAACATCCTTGCTTTATCAAGATTGACGTTATCTGGCCAGCTATTTAAAGGTGCAAAACGTTGATTACCTGTGCCAGCACCACCTCGACCGTCACTAGTACGATAAGTCCCAGCTGCATGCCATGCCATTCGAATAAATAAGGGCCCATAATGACCATAATCAGCAGGCCACCATTCTTGAGAATCTGTCATCAAAGCTTTAATATCTTGTTTAAGTCCATCAAGATCCAAACTTTTAAATGCGTCTGCGTAATTAAAGTCTTCATCAAGTGGATTAGATTGTGCCGAATGCTGATGTAAGATATTTAGCTTTAATTGATTAGGCCACCAATCATTGTTAGATGTCCCGTGACCAGCTGCTCTACTACCATGACCCATTACTGGGCATTTACTAATATCGCTCATTGTCCTATCTCCCGTTAAAGTTATTGAAGTACGACTACAGTATTACTCCATAACAAGTGTTTGTAAAAACGATTGTTTAGATTCTTATGATAGAAAGTATCGATTAGTCCGTATTGGTTCATTTTAAAGGTAAAGCTTAGACAAAAGATAAGACAAGTAGTTTGTCAGTCAGATATTAATTGAAAACCACACCTCTTTGTTTTTAGAAGTTTTCCAGTTCGACTTCCTGATAAACCGCATTGATAACTCAGCCTATCTCAATAAAATTATGTCAGTCTTTGTATTCAGCAAGATTGTTTACAACCAGTTTTTTCATCCTTAATCGGTGCGTTAATCTCTATTTTGTTATAACAATTTCCTATATCTCCACCCCCAACTCGATAATACAGCTTTACACAAAATGACAAAGCGGACAGTTAAATAGGTGTTTTTTTGATTATGCGATGATTTTTATACTATGGCAAGAAGATGACAAAGCGTAGAGATCTTTAAAAACTGTAAAAAAAAAGGCTGATAGAAATCAGCCCTTTTTATTAACGCAACTTGGAATCAGCAAAGTTATTTCACATCATCCTCGCGTTGTTCGCTTTTTTGTTAAACAGGGCGAACCTTGTTTGCACACGGACCCTTCTGGCCTTCACCCACTTCAAACTCAACAGCTTGGCCGTCATTTAATGTAGCGTATCCGCCACCTGCTTGAATTTCTGAATGATGAACAAATAAATCTTTACTACCATCTTCTGGCGTAATAAAACCAAAACCTTTATCTGCATTAAACCACTTTACTGTACCTGTACTCATACTAACCTCTTTATTTCATAGTGAAAAAATAGTGTTCTGTTTTTGCTATCACTATTACACAAACAGATTTTGAACTTTTAATACTGAAAACGTTAAGTTAATAAATAAAAAAGGGCTGATAAAAATCAGCCCTTTTCATTTAACTCATTTAGAATCAGCAGTTATTTCTTCGCGTCTTCTTCACGTTGTTTCGCTTCTTTAATGACTTCTTCAGCCACATTACGTGGACATGCACTATAGTGTAAGAACTCCATAGAGAACTGACCGCGACCTGATGTCATTGTACGAAGTGAACCAATATAACCAAACATTTCACTTAGTGGCACTTCACCATTAATACGCACACCTGTTGGTGTGGCATCTTGTGATTTGATCATGCCACGACGACGATTTAAATCACCAATAACGTCACCAACATGATCTTCAGGTGTAAATACATCCACCTTCATAATCGGTTCCATTAATTGTGGGCCCGCTTTTGGCATTGATTGACGATAAGCAGCCATCGCCGCTAATTCGAACGCTACAGCTGATGAATCCACCGCATGGAAACCACCATCGTATAAATTAACTTTAAAGTCTAGACATGGGTAACCCGCTAAAACACCACGTTCCATCATTTTCTTAAAGCCAGCTTCTACTGCAGACCAGAATTCACGTGGTACTGAACCACCTGTGACAGTTGATTCAAATACAAAACCACTGCCTGTCTCACCAGGTTCAATGATATAGTCGATCTTACCGAATTGACCAGAACCACCTGATTGTTTCTTATGTGTGTAGCTATCTTCAATACGTTGTGTAATCGTTTCACGGTAAGCAACTTGAGGCTCACCAACAGAAACATCAACACCATGAGTACGTTTTAAGATATCAACTTTGATATCAAGGTGAAGCTCACCCATACCTTTGATGATAGTTTCGCCACTTTCTTGGTCTGTTTCAACGCGGAAAGAAGGATCTTCTTTAATCATTTTACCTAAAGCGATACCCATTTTTTCAGAGCCACCTTTATCTTTAGGCGCGATCGCGATTGAGATAACTGGATCTGGGAATACCATTGGTTCTAATGTTGCTGGTTTCTTAGGATCACATAGTGTGTGCCCTGTTTGTACATCTTTCATACCTACTACAGCAATAATATCACCGGCTTGTGCTGAGTCTAATTCAGTACGATCATCGGCATGCATTTCTACCATTCTGCCAACACGCTCTGTTTTACCGGTAAAGGTATTCAGAACGGTATCACCTTTATTCAAAACACCTGAGTAGATACGGATAAAGGTTAATGCGCCGAAGCGATCATCCATAATTTTGAATGCCAATGCACGTAACGGCGCATCAGGCGTTACAACCGCCATCTCTCCCGTTTCATTACCTTCTTCGTCCACTTCAGGTTGTGGATCAACTTCAGTTGGGCTCGGTAAGTATGAAACAACCGCATCCAATACCATTTGAACACCTTTATCTTTAAAGGCAGAACCACAGTATGTTGGGAAGAAGTCCATAGACAATGTACCTTTACGGATACATTTGTGAAGATCTTCAAGAGAAGGCTCTTCACCTTCAAGGTAAGCTTCCATCAAATCATCATCTTGCTCTAGTGCAGTTTCGACCAATAGCTCACGATATTCTTCGACTTTATCAGCCATATCTGCAGGCGGCTCTTCGATACGGAATGCGGTAGTATCTTTCTCGTTATCCCAGATCCACGCTTTACGCGTCAATAGATCAACAACACCTTTGAAATCATCTTCGATACCAATTGGCAGAACCATCACTAATGGGTTCGCACCTAAAACGTCTTCAACTTGCTTAACAACACGGTAAAAATCAGCACCCATACGATCTAGTTTATTAACAAAGATAATACGTGATACTTCAGACTCGTTCGCATAGCGCCAGTTAGTTTCTGATTGAGGCTCAACACCACCACTACCACAGAAAACACCCACACCACCATCAAGTACTTTTAGAGAACGATAAACTTCGATTGTGAAATCAACGTGCCCTGGTGTATCGATGACATTTAAACGATGACCATCCCACTCACAGCTTGTTGCAGCTGATTGGATTGTAATCCCACGCTCTTGTTCTTGTTCCATGAAGTCAGTCGTTGCTTCACCATCATGTACTTCACCTGTTTTATGAATTTTACCGGTGAGTTTCAAGATACGTTCTGTTGTTGTGGTTTTACCCGCATCAACGTGAGCAAAGATCCCAATGTTTCTATACTTAGATAAATCGGCGGCCATTTTCCTGTCTCTAAAAATAATAAATGTGTTGCATTAACACGAAGATAAACCAGAGAATTTTATACTAGTTTAAATATCTATGCACTGATAAAAATGATTAATTGACTAAACCTAGCTTAAAAGCAGCTATTCTCGTCTCTAAAAGCAATAACGCTAAGTTATGTTTGGAAGTTTATGCGGTAAATGAAGACAAAAATGATTTATTTTTGTTTTAAAGCTAACCATTGGTAACGGTAAACCACACCGGGCACTGCCAGTACAAGAAAACCGGAAAATGTAGTGACATAAAATTCCCAGTTTTGTGGATGGATACCTCCATCCATATTTTTTTCTGTCATGACAGCAATGGCCAGACTGATAAAATAAAAAACAACTAACTCAAAGAGCCTCAACCAACTCGACTTACCTTTAGTTAAAGGAATGGCTAGAAACAAACGTTCGCTAATCCAAGGTAAGTTAGCAATAATTGTAATCAATAAGATCAGCGACAACGAAGACATAATACTAACCTAGGAAAAGACAGTGGCACAAATTGCCATTAATGAACCAGGGAACAAGCCTAAAGCAAGCACACCTAAAGCATTGGCGCTCACCACAACTCGCATATCAGCAGGGGCATGAAGTACTTCCGTATCAGCTGGTTCGTCGAAGATCATTACTTTAATGACTCTTAAGTAGTAAAACGCACCTATTACTGACATTAAAACAGCAACAATAGCAACTGACATTAATTCCACATCGATAATGGATTTTATCACTGCTAATTTGGCATAAAATCCAACCATAGGTGGAATACCTGCCATTGAAAACATCACAATTAGCATCATTAATGCATACCAAGGACTCTTTTTGCCTAATCCTTTGAAATCCTCAATATTCTCAGCTTCAAACCCACGACGGCTCATCAAGATAATCATACCAAATGCGGCTAAAGTCATTATTGTATAAGTAATGGCATAAAACATCGATGCCGCATATCCTTCACTATTTGCTGACAATACACCTAGTAAAATGAAACCAACATGAGAAATCGTTGAGTACGCTAACATTCGTTTTAAGTTTGTTTGAGCTATCGCGACGATATTGCCAACAATAATCGATAGGACAGACAGCATAATCAGCATATCTTGCCAATATTGTTGAATATCAGCCAAACCATCGACTAATAGCCTGATCATCATCGCAAAAGCAGCAATTTTCGGTGTTGTAGCGATAAACAAAGTAACAGCTGTTGGAGCGCCATGATAAACATCTGGCAGCCACATATGAAAAGGAACTGCACCTAGTTTGAAAGCAACACCAATAACTAAGAAGACTAAGCCAAAGCTCATTACCGTATCATTCAAGCCACCTGTTTGGATGGCTTCAGATACGCCCGACAAACTCAAGCTGCCTGTTACGCCATAAATAATCGACATGCCGTATAGCAACATACCTGATGCCAACGCACCTAAAATAAAATATTTCATTGCTGCTTCGGTAGCGACACCTGAATCACGGTGCATAGCAACCATGGCATACAAGCACAATGACATTAGCTCTAAACCTAAATACAAGGTTAGGAAATGATGCGCCGATATCATGACAAACATACCTAGAGTCGAGAACACCGCAAGGACGTAGTATTCTCCTTTAAACAATTCTCTCGCTTTTAAATAAGACACTGAATACAAAAGAACAGCCACATTAACAATACTGACGGTCAACTTGAGCACATCGCTTAAGGTATCTTTTATATAGCTATCACTGAATGTAAGACCACCCATACCCGTAACCGAGTCATAGACAATATAAGCAGTTCCAATCATAGTAACTTGGCTTAACCAATATGCAGCACCTGCCCCTTTCTGACCCATGAAAGCAACAACCATCAAAATCACACCAGCCATTCCAAGTAGGAACATCTCAGGTAAGGCAAAAGACATATTTATTACTTCAAACATCATAATTACATCATCACCATTAAAGCTTCGATTGGGAAACTTGCGTTAATAAATGTTCAACTGAACTGTGCATCACTTCAATTAGTGGTGCCGGCCATATACCTATCACTAAAACAATGATTGCTAAACTCGCTAGCATCCAAAATTCACGCCTATTAATATCTTTCAGAGTGGCTACATTATCATTGCTCACTTCACCAAACACGACTCGCTTAATCATCCACAAACTGTAAGCAGCACCTAAAATTAGGGTTGTAGCCGCCAAAAAGGCATACCAGAAGTTCGCTTGAAATGCCGCCAGAATCACCATGAACTCGCCAACAAAACCCGAAGTACCGGGCAAGCCTGCATTTGCCATTGCAAAGAAAACAGAAAAACCAGCAAATACTGGCATCGTATTAATGACACCACCATAATGAGCTATTTCACGAGTGTGCATACGGTCATACAACACACCAACACATAGGAACATTGCTGCTGCAATAAAACCATGTGAAATCATTTGTACCATTGCACCTTCAACCGCCAGTACTGCTCCACTCCCTGTTGCAGAATTGGCAAAAATACCGAAGACGATAAAGATCCCCATGGTAACAAAGCCCATATGAGCGATACTTGAATAGGCGATTAATTTCTTTAAGTCCGACTGAACTAAAGCAACAAAGCCGATATAAACGATAGCAATTAACGATAAGCTAATAACTAACCAGTCCAGTGCCATGCTGGCATCAGGTGCGATAGGCAAAGCAAAACGTAATAAACCATAACCACCAATTTTCAATGTGATTGCCGCTAATATCACTGAGCCGCCCGTTGGTGCTTCAACGTGAGCATCTGGTAACCATGTATGCACGGGCCACATTGGCACTTTGACCGCAAAGGCAATCAATATTGCTAATAGCAACCATGTTTGCTCTGTCATCGACAAGCTCACCTGGTGATATTCTAAAATATCAAAACTGCCTGTGACGTGGCGTAAATAAAGCAAGGACAATAATAAAAAGACTGAACCGAAGAAGGTATACAAGAAAAACTTAATCGTCGCGTAAACTTTGTTCGGGCCACCCCATATACCAATTACTAAGAATAAAGGGATTAACATCGCTTCAAAGAAAACATAGAATAGTATGGCGTCTAATGCTGCAAATACGGCAATCATCAAACCTTCCATTACAAGGAAAGCAGCCATGTACTGTGCAACACGATCTTGAATCACTTCCCAGCCTGCAATGACTACTATCACCGTCGAAAAGGCAGTGAGGATGATCAAAGGCATTGAAAAACCATCAATACCTAAATAATAGTTAATATCAAATACAGGTACCCAAGGCATATGTTCAACAAATTGCATCTCGTGTGTTGACATGTCAAAGTCAATATATAGGCCAATAGACAAAACTAAGGTCAATAAAGAAACAATCAATGACAAAGGTCTTGTCATTGCATTATCACCATTGAATAAGATGGCAAAGCCACCCAATATGGGTAACCAAATAACCAAGCTTAATAATGGATAATCAACAAACATAATTTTCTCTCGATCCTCAGGCTACAAAATAAGTCAGTAGTAGCCATACGCCCAAAATCATCGCAAAGGCATAGTGATATAAATAACCAGACTGAATATGACGCACAACTTTCGATATCATGCCAATAGTTTTAGCTGAACCATTAACCATAGCTCCATCGATGATAGCTTGATCACCCCCCTTCCATAAGATGCGACCAATTAACCGTGAACCACCAGCAAATACTTTTTCATTAAAGCTATCAAAACCGTATTTATTTTCTAAAATTCGATAAACCCAATTAAAGGCTTTTTGAATTTTAGCGGGCAACTCGGTATTCACCATATAGAGGTAATAAGCGGTTGAAACCCCAGCCATAGCTAACCAGAAAGGTGGTGTTTGCAAACCATGGGTGATAAAGCCAATAACGCCATGGTAATGAGTCCCTAATTGAGCCAAAACATCATGCTCAGCTGCAACAAATATTGCATCTCCAAAGAAGTCACCAAACACCATGTCACCTATTAACAAGCCAGCAAACACAGATGGAATTGCCAGTAATATCAAAGGTAACGTTACTGTGATAGGTGATTCATGTGGTGCATGACCACCATGACTATCAAAACGTTCTTTGCCATGGAAGACAATAAAGAAAAGTCTAAAACTATATAAGGCTGTGATAAACACACCCGATAACACAGCGTAGTAAGCGAAATCACTACCCGCTATGGTAGAAGCATGTACTGCTTCAATAATCGAATCTTTTGAGAAAAAGCCAGCAAAACCTGGGAAACCGATTAAGGCAAGTGAACCAATTAACCCTGTCCAATAGGTGATTGGCATGTATTTTTTCAAGCCACCCATTTTACGAATATCTTGCTCATGGTGCAGCGCCATAATAACCGAGCCCGCCCCCAAGAATAACAATGCTTTAAAGAAAGCATGGGTCATTAAATGGAAAATACCAGCCGCATAAGCTGATGCCCCAAGTGCGACTGTCATGTAACCTAGCTGCGACAGTGTTGAATAAGCAATAACCCGCTTAATATCATTTTGAATAAGACCCAAAAAGCCCATAAATAAGGCAGTAATAGCACCAATTACCAACACGAATGAAAGCGCTGTTTCCGACAACTCATATAATGGCGACATACGTGCCACCATGAAAATACCTGCTGTTACCATAGTTGCGGCATGAATCAAGGCTGAAATAGGTGTTGGGCCTTCCATTGAGTCAGGCAACCAAACATGCAATGGTACTTGGGCCGATTTACCCATTGCACCGATGAATAGCAAGATACAAACAACCGTCATCACTGACCATTCATAACCTTCAAATATTGTCATTGTTTGACCAGCCATCGTATTCGCTTGTCCAAACACTTCGATATAATCCAAGCTGCCAGCGTACATCAGCACACCCGCAATACCGAGTAAAAAGCCAAAGTCACCTACCCTGTTAACTAAAAATGCTTTGAGGTTGGCATAAATAGCGGTTGGTTTTTTATACCAAAAACCAATCAACAAATAAGACACTAAACCAACTGCTTCCCAGCCAAAGAATAACTGCATAAAGTTATTCGCCATAACCAGCATCAGCATAGAAAAAGTAAACAGGGATATATAACTAAAGAAACGACTATAGCCGTCATCTTCCTCCATATAAGCAATGGTATAGATATGTACCATCAAAGATACAAAGGTCACTACAACCATCATCATGGCCGTTAAGGAATCAACCATAAAGCCTACTTCAAGGCTTAAGGAACCAGCTTGTAACCATTGATAAACTTGAGCGTTATAACTCTGACCCTCAAAAATAACTAATTTAAATACAATAACTGATAACGCAAAGGCAACCGCTACGCCTAATATGGTGACACGATGAGACCACTGCCGGCCGATACGACTACCAAATAAGCCTGCAATAATGCTACCGACGAGAGGTGCCAGTGCCAGTGCTAATAATAGTGGTTGATTTAGTGTATCCATCTTAGCCCTTCAAGTGATCGAGGTCTGACACATTGATCGTGCTTAGATTACGGAATAACACCACTAATATAGCTAAACCAATTGCGGCTTCAGCGGCGGCCACTGTCAAAATAAAGAATACGAAAATCTGTCCAGCTATGTCACCAGAGAAGTGTGAAAAAGCAATAAAATTGAGGTTAACAGCGAGTAACATCAACTCAATACACATTAATAAAATAATGATATTTTTCCGGTTAATGAAAATACCTAAAACCGATAAACTAAAGAGTAAAGCACCCAAAATCAAAAAATCAGACAAGGCAATCATGATGTTGTCTCCTGCTCAGGCTGTTGCTGTTGCTTTTTCTCTGACGCCATTTTGACAACTCGCACTCTATCTTCTGACCGAACCTTAATTTGCTCAGATACATTCTGAGCCTTACTGGTTTTAGCCCGCAGTGTTAATGTAATAGCAGCAATAATCGCTACTGTTAAAATAACGGATGCGATTTCAAAGGGGTAAACATAAATCGTATACAGTAATAGACCAATTTCCCTAGTATTACTATATCCAAGAGGGTGTTCTGCCGGTGATGGCACAATATCTAATCCAAAGTGGGAGGCACCCAATACCGCTACCATTTCTACTGTGATCAATGCAGCCACAATGATGCCTAGCGGCAAATAACGCGTAAACCCTTCTTTTAAATGAGTAAATTTGATATCCAACATCATAACGACGAATAAGAATAAGACCATGACAGCGCCGACGTAAACCAAAACTAATGTTAACGCTAAGAATTCCGCTTCGAGCAATAACCAAATACCTGCACTCGTAAAAAAGGCCAGAATCAAAAATAAGGCAGCACGGACTGGATTACGTACCGTGATCACCATTGTGGCTGCAAATAGCAGCACAGCGGCAAAACAGTAAAAAATAATATGTTCCATAGTTCTCTATATGCCTTTATCGATATGGTGCATCGGCAGCTCGGTCAGCCGCGATCTGACTTTCTTGCTGATCACCAATCGCCAACAATTTATCCTTGGTCATTATATTTTCGCCACGCTCTTCAAAGTGATAATCAAATACACGTGTTTCCACAATTGAATCAACGGGACAAGATTCTTCACAAAAGCCACAATAAATACATTTAAATAAATCAATATCATAACGAGTAGTACGCCTTGTACCATCATCACGTGGCTCAGTTTCGATCGTAATAGCCAATGCAGGGCACACGGCCTCACACAGCTTACAACCAATACAACGTTCTTCACCGTTTGGATAACGGCGTAGCGCATGTAAGCCTCTAAATCGAGGTGATTGTGGTGTTTGCTCTTCTGGATATTGCACCGTTATTTTTTTTGCAAATAAATAACGCCCAGTCAGTTTTAAACCGAGCAATAACTCCCACAATAAAAAGCTTTTAAAGAAGTGCCGTACTGCTTTCATCACAACACCCCTGCTTTAGTCGCTATCACAGCATTTTCAACTGAAGACATCACGACTTCTGTCTCTGTAAACCATGGACCGATATCCATCACTTGTGCTGTCGCAACAACAACAAGCCAAACAAGGGTGACCGGAATAAATATTTTCCAGCCTAATCGCATGATTTGGTCATATCGATAGCGCGGGAATGTTGCCCTAAACCATAAATAAAAGAAAAGGAAAAAAGATGTTTTCAATAGTAGCCATATCAAACCTGGCACCCATGCAAACATTGATTCAAGCCCCGTACCTTGGAATGGTGATAACCAGCCACCCATGAACATGACTGCGGCTAACATTGAAATCAAAATCATGTCAGCGTATTCCGCCAAGAAAAATATCGCGAAAGCCATACCTGAATATTCAACATGGAAACCTGCTACGATTTCTGACTCACCTTCAGCCACATCAAATGGGGCACGGTTAGTTTCTGCCACACCCGATAGGAAATAAACAATAAATAATGGGAATAAGGGGATGAAATACCAATGCAAAATACCGCCTTGTTGTCCCAGTACTATTTGACCTAAATTCAGGCTGCCTGCAGCAACTAAGACACCGACTAAAGCAAAACCCATCGCAATCTCATAAGACACAACTTGTGCAGCCGAGCGTAATGCACCTAAGAATGCATAACGAGAATTTGAAGCCCAGCCAGCAACAATAACGCCGTACACACCCATTGACGTAATCGCCAAGATATAGAGTAAACCTGCATCTATATCAGCTAATATCAACGTGGCATCAAATGGCATCACTGCCCATGCAGCTAATGCTGGGCCTATGGCTAAAACAGGTGCGACTAAAAATAGATATAAATTGGATTTTGCCGGGAAGATAACCTCCTTAAACATCAATTTAACGGCATCAGCAATGGGTTGCAACCAACCACGAGGTCCAACACGGTTGGGGCCAATCCTCAATTGAATATAACCAATAACTTTACGTTCTGCGTAAGTCAAATAAGCCACTGCGATCATCAACGGCATGACGATTAAGATTATTTTGCCTACAATTGGCAATAGCGTATATAAAACCCACTCAAGCACGATTCGCTACCTCGACAACGGCTTCAACAGTCACTTCTGCAAAGCCAGCTGAAAAATGGGAGGCTTCCTGTGTAGCTATTTGCATATAGATACAATCATCTGCAACTGAGTTATCAATTTCCAATCCCAGTGTCACTTGATTATCGCCATTACGAATAATAATTTGTTCAGCAGCCATTAGCTCGTATTTTTGTGCTAATGTTTCATTCAGCTTAGCAACATCGGTCATTTGGTTAGCTTCTGTTTCGCTCAAAGCCTCACTTCTTCTCACGATACTGTCGCACTGATACATTGCGACTTCAGACACGGTTGTTAAGCCAGATTCTGTTGTCAGTGTGTCAGGGCAATACGCTGCAGAGGCCTTATTAAGCTGAACATTAATTTTATCACCAACTTCAGCGCTAACATCCAATGAAGAGACATAATCAAAGTCACTTAATTTAGCCAAATTAGCTAAAACACGTAATACTTTCCAAGCAGGACGACTATCACCTTTTGCAGTAGCCGCACCCGTGTAGCTTTGCCATTGACCATCGACACCGACAAAAGTACCAGCACTTTCAGCAAAACTAGCGATAGGTAAGATGACATCTGAATAAGACAGCATCTCATCACTTACAAAACTATTAATAGAGACAATAAAACCCGCTTGCTGTAATGCATTTCTCACCAAAGCCGGATTATCACAATCTAACTCTGGCTCGATGCCAAATAAGATATAACTACGTAATGTATGTTGCCAGCACTGTTGTGCATCAAAGCCTAAGCTATCTTGTTTACTATCGAAGACATCAAATGGCACAGCACCCGCTAAGGTGGAGGCGGTAGAATTAGCAGTTGGTAACACAATTAAATCACATGATGACAAGCGAGCAATTAATGCCGCTAACGCTCTGATTTTCGCTGCATCAGGGTGGTTATTTGCTAAGGCACCAACAAGAATGGTGGCTTTTTGCGGGTTTGAAAATTGTATAGCGATTGTCTGTTCTACTGCCGTCGGCACAATTTCATCTAGCAGTTCATGCCACTCAGGTTCAACATCAGCCAGTTCAATTAAGGCTTTGGCAATACCAGATAGGTGTCTCAACATACCATCAATATTGACGGCCAATTGTTTGTCTGTTGGCATTAACAAGTCACTGGTGAAGAAATTAATTTCACTTACGGATGTACCCGCCAATGCCGCTTGTCGAACGCGATGTGCAATGATCGGTTGTTCAGCACGAATATTACAGCCAATCAACAAAATAGCGCGAGTTGTATCGAGTTTCTCGAGTGACCAATCCTTCGTTTGATAATGTTCAAATTGATCGGAGAAATCTTGCTGGCGAAGCCGGTGATCTATATTGTTCGTTCCTATTCCACGCAATAGTTTCTGGAATAAATACGATTCTTCGAGGCTGGCTGTCGGTGAGATCAGTCCTGCAATTTGATCAGCACCGTGACGTTCTTTGATATCTTTTATGCCATCAATGGCTTTTTCTAATGCTGTTTGCCAATCTGTTTCACGCCATTGCCCATCTTGTTTAATCATCGGCTTTGTTGCACGCTGCTGATGATTTAAACCAAGATAACTAAAGCGGTCACGATCAGACAACCAAGTTTCATTGAGTGATTCATTTTCTCTTGGTACGACGCGCAGAACTTCATCTCGTCGCGTATGTAACTCGATATTTGAACCAACGGCATCATGAGGCGCAATGGAAGGATGAGCAGTTAACTCCCAAGCACGCGCTTTATAACGAAAAGGTTTAGATGTTAATGCGCCAACTGGACAAAGATCGATAATATTGCCTGACAGCTCAGAACCCAAACTACTTTCTATATAAGTGCCAATTTCCATATGCTCGCCACGACCTGTCGCACCTAACTCTTTTATTCCGGCTATTTCTTGTCCAAACCGAACACATCGAGTGCAGTGAATACAACGTGTCATATCGGTGTTGACCAAAGAACCTATATTTTTATCTTTAACAACACGTTTATTTTCACTAAATCGGCTGATACCTGTGCCATAGCCCATTGATAAGTCTTGTAATTCACATTCACCACCTTGGTCACAAATTGGGCAGTCGAGTGGATGATTAATCAGTAAAAACTCCATCACGCCACGCTGAGCTTCAATCGCATTTTTCGATTGCGTGAAGACTTTCATTCCTTCTGTAACGGGTGTTGCACAGGCTGGCAAGGCTTTTCGTGATTTATCGACATCAACAAGACACATGCGGCAGTTAGCCGCGATAGACAGTTTTTTGTGGTAACAAAAACGAGGAATATCAATACCTGCCTCATCAGCGGCTTGAATAATCATTTTTGTCGAGTCCACTTCGAGTGGAATACCGTCTATTTCTATATTAACCATAACGTCTTATTCAGTCATATCTCGCTGTTATACCATGCAACACTTGTGATCGATGTGATGCTGAAATTCTTCTTTGAAATGTTTAATAAAACTTATTACCGGTGCTGCAGCTGCATCGCCTAAAGCACAAATCGTATTGCCATCAATATTTTCTGCAACGTCTATCAGGCGATCTAAATCTTCTTGTTTACCTTGACCATGTTCAATTCGTTTTATGACGCGATATAACCAACCAGTTCCTTCACGACAAGGCGTGCACTGTCCACATGATTCTTCATAATAAAATTCTGCAATACGTTCCAGCGCTTTTACCATACAAGTCGTTTCATCAATAACAATAACAGAACCAGCACCCAACATTGAGCCTGCTTTCGTTATACCGTCATAACTCATCGCAACATCCATCATGACATCACCTGGCACAATCGGGGTTGAACTACCACCCGGAATCACTGCTTTTAACTTTTTGCCATTACGCATGCCACCAGCTAGCTCTAGTAACTCTGAAAACGGCATACCCATTGGTACTTCAAAGTTACCTGGTTTATTGACGTGACCTGACACACTGAAAATCTTAGTGCCTCCATTATTCGGCGTACCAATTTCATGAAACCATTCACCACCCTTCTCTAAAATCATAGGAACTGATGCTAATGTTTCTGTGTTATTAATGGTTGTAGGCTTACCATAGAGCCCATATCCTGCAGGGAACGGTGGTTTATAACGTGGCTGACCTTTTTTACCTTCGATAGATTCTAGCAATGCAGTTTCTTCACCGCAGATATAAGCACCCGCACCAGGTTGAGTATAAAGTTCAAAATTAAAACCTGAACCAAGAATATCTTTACCCAAATAACCAGCTTGTTTGGCTTCTTCTATCGCAGCTTCAAAGCGGTCAATAGGCTCACAAAACTCACCTCGAATATAGTTATAGCCAGCTTGGGCTCCAATGGTATAACCAGCAATAATCATCCCTTCGATAAGCTGATGCGGATTAAACCGCATTATGTCTCTATCTTTACAAGTTCCCGGCTCACCTTCATCAGAATTACAAACGATATATTTATCGCCTGGCAAATTCCTTGGCATAAAGCTCCACTTCAAACCTGTTGGGAAGCCTGCACCTCCACGGCCACGCAAATTCGATTTTTTGATTTCGTCAATAATTGACTCTGCAGATGTTTTCTCTTTTAGGATTTTTTCTAGTACTTTATACCCACCAAGGCTTAAGTAAGACTCCAGAGACCAAGGCTCATCTAAGTGCAAAGTTCTAAAGCAGACTTGATTTAATTCAGCAGCCATTATTCAAGTCCATCCAACAAATTATCGACTTTTTCCTTCGTCAGGTTTTCGTGATACTCACGACCTAACTGCAGCATCGGTGCCCCACAACAAGCACCTAGGCATTCGACTTCTTTTAAGGTGATTTTGCCATCTGCCGTTGTTTGCCCGAACTTAATACCTAAACGGTTTTCAAAATGTTTAACAATTTCTTCAGAGCCATTCAGCATGCAAGAAATGTTAGTGCAGATACTAATCTTATGTTTACCGACAGCTTCCAATTCATACATGCTGTAAAAAGTCGCGACTTCATAGACACTGATTGCAGGCATATCTAGATAAACAGCTAAGTCATTCATCAATGCTTTAGTCAGCCACCCACCATTCTCTGCTTGTAAGATATGCAAAGCAGGAATAACAGCCGATTGAGCTTGATCAATCGGATATTTAGCTACCCATTTGTCCAATTGCTGGCGTATACCTGCATTGAATAATTGTTCTTTTATTGTTTTTTGCTGTAATTGGCTCATCGATCTATCTCACCGAATACAATATCCATCGTACCAATAACGGCTACAACGTCTGCCAACATATGCCCTTTCACCATCTCATTCATCGCAGCGAGATGAGGGAAACCAGGCGCTCTAATTTTCACACGATAAGGTTTATTGGCACCATCAGAAACCATATAGACACCAAATTCACCTTTTGGATGTTCTACCGCTGAATACACTTCACCCTCGGGGACACAGTAGCCTTCCGTAAACAATTTAAAATGATGGACCAAGGCTTCCATGTCTTCTTTCATTTCAACACGACTTGGTGGAGCGACTTTAGCATCGTCAGTAATAACTGGACCGGGATTATCACGTAACCAATCTACACATTGTTTAATAATGCGATTTGACTGACGCATTTCTTCGACACGTACCAAATAACGATCATAACAATCACCTTCTACGCCGACAGGAATATCAAAGTCCATACGATCGTACACTTCATAAGGTTGTTTTTTTCGAAGATCCCACTCGATACCAGAACCACGTAACATCGGGCCACTAAACCCTAATTGCAAAGCACGCTCAGGGGAGACGACACCAATACCTACCGTGCGTTGCTTCCAAATGCGATTATCGGTCAACAAGGTTTCATATTCATCAACACAACCCGGAAAGCGCTGTGTAAAGTCATCAATGAAATCTAATAGACTGCCTTCACGGTTTTTATTTTTTTGTTTTACTTCTTTTTCACTATGCCATTTTGATGCTTTGTATTTGGCAATCGAATCTGGTAAATCTCGATAAACACCACCTGGACGGTAATAAGTCGCATGCAAACGTGCACCCGATACAGCCTCATAGCAATCCATCAAATCTTCACGCTCACGGAAGCAATACAAGAATATTGTCATCGCACCAATATCAAGGCCATGCGTTCCCAGCCACATTAAGTGATTCAAGATCCGTGTGATTTCATCAAACATAACGCGGATATATTGGGCGCGTTCTGGTACTTGCACACCGAGTAATTTTTCAATGGCCATAACATAGGCATGTTCATTGGATAGCATTGATACATAATCAAGCCTATCCATATAACCAATGCTTTGGTTGAAAGGTTTTGACTCAGCTAATTTTTCTGTCCCACGATGTAATAGGCCAATATGAGGATCAGCGCGTTGTATAGTTTCACCTTCCAGCTCAAGAATAAGACGTAATACACCATGTGCCGCTGGATGCTGTGGGCCAAAATTCAATGTGTAATTTTTGATTTCAGCCATTTTTTATACCTCGTTTTCATCTATATAACGATTATCATCGCGGATAACTCGAGGTACTAATGTTCTATTTTCGATACTTACAGGCTCATATATAACCCGCTTTTTCTCTGCGTCATAACGCATTTCAACATGGCCAATTAATGGGAAATCTTTTCTGAATGGATACCCAATAAAGCCATAGTCAGTCAAAATACGACGCAAATCATCATGACCATCAAACAAAATTCCAAACAAATCGAATGCTTCACGTTCAAACCAGTTTGCACTATGCCAAATTGGCGTAACACTATCTATAATTGGCGTATCAGAATCTAAACGGACTGTGACACGAATTCTTTGGTTATGTTGGATAGATAGCAGGTGGTAGACAACTGCAAACCTCAAACCTTCTCTCTCATCGGCTGTAAAACTAGCCGCTTCAACCGCACGGCTAAAGCCCTTATCTGAAGCAGTTTTTGTTCCCCATGCTGAACCGCCATATTCTGAATAATCGACACCACAAATATCTATCAGCTGTTCGAAGCCGAGCTCATCTCTTAACTTAGTGCAGACATTAACAATATTTTCAGCAGAAACCTGAATAGTCATTTCATCATGCTGGCTTTCGATGTCCAGTATCAAATCAGGTAATTGTTGCTCTAACTGAGCCTTCAAATCGTATGTCATTATTTATTAACCAGCCGCAATTACTTTTTTCCTTGCAATCGTTTCGGTACGCCGGATTTTCTTTTGCAACTGGATAATGCCATACAACAACGCCTCTGCTGTAGGAGGACAACCTGGTACATAAATGTCTACAGGCACAATTCGATCACAACCACGCACAACCGAATATGAATAGTGGTAATAACCACCACCATTAGCACATGAACCCATTGAAATAACCCAGCGTGGCTCAGACATTTGGTCATAAACCTTACGCAAGGCGGGTGCCATTTTATTCACCAATGTTCCTGCTACAATCATGACATCTGATTGACGCGGACTGGGTCTAAATACCACACCAAAACGGTCTAAATCATATCGGGAGGCACCTGCTTGCATCATTTCCACCGCACAACAAGCTAAACCAAATGTCATTGGCCATAAAGAACCTGTACGAGCCCAGTTAATTAATTTATCTGCAGATGTGGTAACAATACCTTCTTCTAAGATGCCTTCTATTCCCACTCTAACGCACCTTTTTTCCACTCATAAATGAACCCAACGACCAAGATAGCTAAGAATAAAAACATGGCAAATAAACCGAATAAGCCAATATCATCTAAGACGATGGCCCAAGGGAATAAGAATGCAATCTCTAAATCGAAAATAATGAATAATATGGCGACAAGATAAAAGCGCACATCAAACTTCATATGAGCATCTTCAAATGGTTCAAAACCACACTCATAAGGTGATCGCTTTTCATCATCTGGACGACGTGGCCCTAGAACTACCCCAGCTAGTAAAGGCATAACACCAAAGCCGATGCCTATAAATATGAATATTAAAATTGGAAGGTATTCCGCTAACATCTATTCTTCTTCTAATTCTAGAAAATACACTATGGCCAAACTTAGGTCTTGCCATTCGCCAATGACGCTAAAATAGTAACTGAGATTTAAACTCAAGGGTACGATGCAATACTACACAGAATGAGTTATAAAGAGAAGTAGGCTTTAATAACTTATTGAGCTTAAAAAACAAACAAATGTGTTCCTGTCCTTGTGATGACTCGAGGACTCCAAATGACCGCAAAACTATAGATCATTGAAAATATAACTATTTTATACCTCCCACAAACCATTTTATAACCGTTGGCAATTTGTTTTTAACTTTACTACCCCGTATTTCATCTTAAAAATAATCTTTATTTATTCATTATCACATTGACATATAAATAGTACAAACGAGCTAAGTTCGCGTCATTTCACGGTTATCAGACAGCTTCAGACTCCTTAAGCCACTTACTAAAAACCAGCCCGTTTAATTCAAAAATAGCATCTCATTTCAAGCAAGCATAAAAAAAGCTCTATCATAAATAGAGCTCAATATTTAATGGTGCCGACGGGCGGAGTCGAACCGCCACGGGCTACGCCCACCACCCCCTCAAGATGGCGTGTCTACCAATTTCACCACGTCGGCAATTATTTTTATGGTAAATCAGGTAAGTCAGCAGGGGCTGGTGTTTTTCCGACCTGTTCAGTAACTGCTGCTGGTTCAACAATTTCTGTAACACTCGTAACACGTTCAGTCTTACCTGCAAAATAAGCTAAGCTTAGGCTCGTGATGAAAAATAAAGTGGCTAAAATAGCACTACTTCTAGATAAGAAAGAAGCGGAACCTTGACTGCCGAAAAGACTCGATGAGGCTCCGCCACCGCCGCCACCACCACCACCTAGAGCAGCTGCGCCAGCATCAGCACCTTTACCATGTTGAATTAAAATTAATCCTACCAGTAATAAGGACACCACTATATGTGCCACTAAAATCATTGTACCCATTTTGATAACCTAATCTTGTTGTGCCGCAGCCTGACAGATTTTCACGAACTCATCAGCATCGAGCGAAGCGCCACCAACTAATCCGCCATCAATGTCAGGCTTTGAAAATAATGAGGCGGCATTATTACCTTTAACACTGCCGCCGTAAAGTATTTGTAATGACTCAGCAGTCTTTTTATCATGCTTAGCTACGCGCTCACGCATGAACTCATGGACGTTTTGCGCCCATTCAGGTGATGCTGTTTTTCCTGTGCCTATTGCCCAAACTGGTTCATAAGCCAACACTGTACGCGACAATGCTTCGGCACCTTTATGTGCTATCAAGGTATCTAATAACCTTAAGACAACTTCTTCGGTTTGACCTTTATCATGTTCTTCTGGGCTTTCCCCAATACAAATTATTGGTCTCAAGCCTCCTGATATTGCCATTTCGTACTTTTCTGCAACTAATTGATCAAGTACAAGTTGATCAAGTTCTAATTCTGCATAAAGACAACGTCTTTCTGAATGTCCAATCAAGGTATATTCACAGCCAAAATCACTTAACATCGCTGCCGAAATTTCACCTGTATAGGCACCTTCGATATACGAGGATACATTTTGTGTACCCCAGTGAATATTAGAACCCGTACACGCGTTTTGCACCTGAGGCAAATAAACAGCAGGCGGAAATATTGCAACATCAATATTAGAAAATTCACGTGCGTGGGCCAAAATTTTTCCTAATAGAATGGTATTGCTCTTGAGCGTACCATTCATTTTCCAATTTCCAGCCACTATGGCTTTACGCGTCATGTAATGTCACCAAAAAAAACAGTTAGCCAGACTAACGTCTATCCCACAATAAAGCAATCAAGATATCATCGACCAACTACAGAATAGACAGGGGCAATTCTGTGTAGTTAAATATTTTCCTTAATTATGTCAGCCAAATCATTAGCAAATCGAGTTGTTTGAGTAGCGTCTCGCCCTTCAACCATGACACGTATTACGGGTTCTGTTCCTGACGGACGTAATAAGACTCGACCATCACTGCCTAATTTCTTTTCAACTTCTTCGACTGCTGATGTAATTTTATCATTTGCAGCTAAGTCAGTAATTGCATCTACTTTGACATTAATTAATGTTTGAGGATATTTAGTAATAACAGAGTGTAATTCATGCAAACTACTTCCTGTTCCTTTCATTTCAGCTACCACCTGCAGTGCAGCAATAATGCCATCGCCCGTTGTTGTTTTATCCAAACAAATAATATGCCCTGACGACTCACCACCAACAATACCACCTGTTTCTTTTAATTTTTCAATAACATAACGATCACCCACTTTAGAGCGGTGTAATGTCATATCAAATTGTTTAAGTGCTTGCTCCAAACCCAAATTGGACATTTGGGTACCCACAATTTCAGCGTTTCCCTGACCCGTTCGTTGCTGTGCTCGTGCAATGATAAATAATAATTCATCACCATCAACTAATTCACCACGTTGATCCACCATGATCAGCCTATCACCGTCACCATCAAGGGCGATTCCCAAATCAGCCTGATGTTTAAGCACGGCAGCTTGTAGCAACCTAGGTTCGGTGGAACCACAATTTTGATTGATATTTAAACCATTTGGCTCAACGCCCATTTCAATCACTTCTGCGCCCAGCTCTCTAAAAACATTCGGCGCTACATGATAAGTCGCACCATTAGCACAATCTAAGACTAATTTAAAATCAGATAAATCAAGCTTCGATGTCACCGTACTTTTACAAAACTCGATATAACGACCACCTGCATCTTCAACACGATGGGCTTTTCCCAATAAGCTTGAATCAACAGTCGTCAACGGCATATCCATCATGGCTTCAATTTCTAATTCCACTGAATCAGGTAATTTTGTCCCTTTGCCGGAAAAAAACTTAATACCATTATCTTGATAAGGATTATGTGACGCACTAATTACAATGCCTGCTTGAGCATGAAATGTTCTTGTTAGATAAGCAATCGCGGGAGTTGGCATTGGTCCTAATAAATAGATATCTACACCAGCTGCTGATAAACCTGCTTGTAATGCTGATTCAAACATATAACCAGAGATACGGGTATCTTTACCAATTAAGACTCTACTATTGTTACCCTTCGCTAAGACCTGGCCAATTGCCCAACCGAGCTTTAGAACAAACTCTGGTGTAATAGAACCATCACCAACTCGGCCTCGAATACCATCTGTACCAAAATAACGTCGTTGTTTTTCAGTCAAAATCATCTACCTGCATAACGTAGTTACAAATATTTACGGCTTGAACAGTCTCACGAACATCATGTGTTCTAATCAGTTTAGCACCTTGCCAAACTGACAGTGAAGCTAGTGCCAAGCTACCTGCTAAACGTTCTTCTACCGATACGTTCAATAATTTGCCTATGATTGATTTTCTAGACACGCCAACCAGAACAGGCAGACCTAAATCCACTAATTGACTTAACTGCTTCATCAATCGCAAATTATGGCGTGCACACTTGCCAAAACCAAAGCCTGGGTCAAGTATAATTTTAGAACGTGTAATACCTGCCTGTTCACAAGCAACAATTCGCTCATTTAGAAAAGTAATGACCTCAGGTACAACATCATCATAGTGAGGATCATTTTGCATGGTTTGAGGTGTACCTTGTGCATGCATTAAACAGACAGGAACCGATAAATCAGCAGCTGTAGCAAGTGCACCTTCTACACGCAACGCTTGCACATCATTAATCAAACCAGCACCTGCATGAACAGCAGCACGCATCACATCAGGCTTGCTGGTATCAATAGAAATTGGAACAGCTAACTCAGACTGAATAGCTTCAATGACAGGAACAACGCGTGCGATTTCTTCATCAACAGAAACAACGTCAGCACCAGGACGGGTTGACTCGCCGCCGACATCAATAATGACTGCACCATCAGCCATCATTTGTTTAGCTTGTTCTAGCGCTAAGTCTTCTCTAAGAAATTGACCGCCATCAGAAAATGAATCAGGGGTAACATTTAAAATACCCATAACCTGCGGACAAGTCAGATCGAGCTTCTTGCCCGCACAATCAATAATCATTTAGCCTTAATGCATTAAGTCTGCGGGCTTACCTGATACTTCTTCAGAATCTTTAACTTCAGGGGCTGGCGGTGGCGTGGATGAACCATCACTCCAACCTTTAGGCTCCCCTGGATCGCGACCTTCCATAATGGCATCAATCTGATCGCTATCGATTGTTTCATACTTCATCAAGAGCTTTGCCATAATATGAAGCTTGTCACTGTGTTCTGTTAACAAGCGTTCTGCCCGCTCATAGTTTCGATTAATCAAGGCTCGGACATCTTCATCGATCTGTTTCGCTGTTACATCTGAAACTGCTTTATGCTGGGTTACACTACGTCCTAAGAAAACTTCACCTTCATCTTCGCCATATGACAATGGACCCATGTGATCTGATAAGCCCCACTTAGTTACCATACTGTGTGCGAGTTCAGTTGCACGTTGTATATCATTTGACGCACCGGTCGTCACAGCATCAGCACCATAGATCATTTCTTCAGCAATACGACCACCATATAAAGTCGAAATCTGACTTTCAAGTTGTTGCTTACTATTACTGTATTTATCTTCCGTTGGTAAGAACATTGTCACACCCAAAGCACGACCACGTGGGATGATACTGACTTTATAAACAGGATCATGTCCCGGCACAATACGACCAACAATTGCATGGCCAGCTTCATGATATGCCGTCAACTCTTTCTCTTTATCATTCATCACCATAGAAGTACGTTCTGCACCCATCATGATTTTATCTTTGGCTTTTTCCATATCGGACATGGTCACTAAACGTTGGCTCGAACGTGCAGCAAACAAAGCCGCCTCGTTAACCAAGTTTGCCAAATCTGCACCAGAAAAGCCTGGGGTTCCACGTGCAATGAGATCTGATTTCACATCATCAGCAGCAGGCACTTTACTTAAGTGAACGTTCAAGATTTGTTCTCGTCCACGAATATCTGGCAAAGGAACGACTACTTGACGATCAAAACGACCTGGACGCAATAACGCTGGGTCTAATACGTCTGGACGGTTAGTCGCTGCAATAACGATAACCCCTTCATTACCTTCGAACCCATCCATTTCTACCAACAATTGGTTTAATGTTTGTTCACGCTCATCATTACCACCGCCCACACCAGCACCACGATGGCGACCTACAGCATCGATTTCATCAATAAAGATGATGCAAGGTGAATGCTTCTTGGCTTGTTCAAACATATCACGAACTCGTGATGCACCCACACCAACAAACATTTCTACAAAATCAGAACCAGAAATAGTAAAGAAAGGTACTTTTGCTTCACCGGCAATGGCTTTAGCAAGTAAGGTTTTACCAGTACCAGGCGAGCCTACCATTAAAATGCCGCGTGGTATTTTACCGCCCAATTTCTGGAACTTACTCGGTTCACGTAAGAAGTCAACTAACTCCTCAACTTCTTCCTTAGCTTCTTCAACACCGGCAACATCTTTAAATGTGACCTTAACTTGGTCTTCATTAAGCATTTTGGCTTTGCTTTTACCAAATGACATTGGGTTTTTACCACCACCGCCACCACCTTGCATCTGACGCATAAATACGACCCAGATAACAATGAGCAATAGCATTGGGAACCATGAGATGAAGATACTCATCAATAAACTGGTTTCTTCTGCTGGTTTCGCTTGTACAGTCACACCATTAGACAACAAGTCACCCATCAAGCCAGGATCATTACCCGGACTAAATGTCGTAAAGTCACTATTATCAGTTAATTTACCAGTAATTGTTCGGCCTTGAATCTCAACACTAGAAACAGCACCACTATTCACATCAGATATAAATGTCGAATAATCGAGTTCGTTCTGCTTAGATGTTACGGGGCCGAAATTATTAAACACCGACATCAGTACGACCGCGATAACCACCCACAACACGATGTTTTTCATTATGTCATTCAACGTTTTTTACCTCTATTTATTCTTATATTTCTAAGCTATTTTAAGCCACGACCTAGTAAATAAACTTCACGGCTGCGTGCTCTCGAAGCATTTGGTTTACGCGTTACCACTTTTTGAAAACTATCTCTCATCATTTTCAAAAATGCATCAAACCCTTCCCCTTGGAATACTTTTACCAGAAAAAGGCCTTGTTTGCTTAAATTTTCTAGTGCAAAAGCCAACGCAAGTTCAACTAAATACATACTGCTCGGCTGATCTATTGCACCTACACCTGTTATATTGGGGGCCATATCTGATAATACAAGGTCTAATTGTTGACCATTTAAAATTGAGTTAAGTTCATCTAACGCCGTATCTTCTCGAAAATCACCCTGAATAAAATGAACACCACTCAAGGGTGTCATGGGTAAAATATCAAGTGCAATCACCTTGCCTTTATCACCTACTCTTCTCAAAGCATAATCAGACCAACCACCAGGTGCCGAGCCCAAATCAACAACAGCCATTCCGGGCCGCATCAATTTGTCCTTTTTATCTATCTCTTCTAATTTAAATGTAGCACGCGAGCGGTAACCTGCTTTTTGCGCCTTTTTAACATAAGGATCATCAAAATGCTCCTTTAGCCATCCAGCACTAGACTTACTTTTAGCCATAGCAATTATTCTCGGCTACCGCTGCTCACCACAAGTGCAAGCCCCAATAAACTGATCACCATATAAACAACGGTACTAGCTTGATGTAAGAAATCGAACCTATCTGAAAGAACACTATCAGCACGCCATTCCAGTAATTTGATTGCTGCCATCTCTGCTTGTAAATAAAAATGTAGAAATGCGACTAATAGTAGCATCAGTAATGTCAGCCAAAATCGCCACAAAGATTGCGTAGCACGCCCAAGTAGAATATATCGAAAACTTAATACTGTGCCGCAAGAAAGACCAAGGTAATTAACGATAGTAAATAATTTACCTGCAAGCTCACCTGCAATAACGACATCATCAAAATGAGCAAAAATAGCAGGAACAGCAATAAAACCAATCGCCCACAGAGTACCGACCCAAAGTGTTAGTAATAAGCGCTCACCGACAGTGCCCGCAGTCAAACTACAGCCTACACATCATAATTAACAGCGACGATTTCATACTCAATCGCACCCCTTGGTGCTTGTACAGTTGCAATATCATCAATTTCTTTACCAATCAAAGCGCGGGCAATGGGAGAGCTGATAGAAACTCGATTTAATTTAATATCGGCCTCATAATCACCCACAATTTGATAAGTCACAGTTTCATCTGTATCTATATTCAATAGTTCAACTGTAACACCAAACACCACACGGCCATCTTGCGAGAGTGTTGTGACATCGATCACTTGTGCGGTGGACAAAACACCTTCAAGTTCATTAATACGGCCTTCAATGAAACTTTGTTGTTCTTTAGCCGCATGGTATTCAGCATTTTCTTTTAGATCACCATGGGCGCGAGCTTCTGCTATAGCCGCTACTACTTCTGGTCTCGCGACTGATTTCAACTGCTTCAACTCATCTTTTAGTGCCTCGGCACCACGTGCGGTTACTGGTATGGCCATTATTGCAATTCCCCATGTAGTGACTGCAGACAATTTACAGAGCCATTATTTTTACTTTCTAATGCTTGACACGTTGCACGCGCCGCAGCCAATGTTGTCGTATAGTTGACTTGATGTTGCAGTGCTGCACGCCTTATTTCACGTGAGTCCGCTACTGATTGCCTACCTTCAGTTGTATTCACAATCAGGTCAATTTCATCATTTTTGATCATATCTACAATATGGGGTTGGCCTTCAGCCACTTTGTTGACTTGTTCGCACGTCACCCCTGCTTCTTCTAGAAAAATTTGAGTACCACGGGTTGCCAGTAATGAAAAATCTAAAGCTAATAAGTTTTTAGCCACCCCAACAACTGCTGCTTTATCAACATCACGAACACTGATAAATGCTTTACCACCAGTCGGTAATGACACACTGGCCGCCAGTTGAGATTTAGCAAATGCTTCGCCAAATGTGCGGCCAACACCCATCACTTCACCGGTCGACTTCATCTCAGGGCCTAAAATAGGATCAACACCCTGGAATTTAATAAACGGGAAGACTGCCTCTTTAACGGAGTAATAGCTAGGAATAACTTCTTCCGTTACACCTTGTTCAACTAAACTACGTCCAGCCATACAACGTGCAGCCACTTTTGCTAATGGCACGCCAATCGCTTTCGATACATAAGGTACGGTTCTAGAAGCACGTGGATTCACTTCCAAAATAAAGATGTTATCACCTTGGATCGCAAACTGCGTATTCATCAAACCGACCACACCCAATTCCATTGCCATTTGTCTAACTTGCTCGCGCATCCGGTCTTTGACATCATCGCTCAAACTATACGGTGGCAAGGTACAAGCTGAGTCACCTGAGTGCACACCTGCTTGTTCAATGTGTTCCATAATGCCGCCGATCAAGACATCTTTACCATCGCAAATGGCATCGACATCCACTTCAACCGCATCATCTAAGAAACGATCTAACAAGACAGGTGAGTCATTAGAAACTTGAATCGCCGTCTTCATATAACGATTTAACTCATCTTCGTTATAAACAATTTCCATCGCTCGTCCACCCAAAACATAAGATGGGCGCACTACCAATGGATAACCAATTTCGGCTGCCAATGACACCGCTGTATCAGCGGAAAATGCCAAGCGATTAGGCGGTTGTAATAAATTAAGTTTTTCAACCATTTGCTGAAAACGTTCACGATCTTCTGCATGATCAATCGCATCTGGAGACGTACCGATAATCGGCACACCCGCCGCTTCTAGAGCACGAGCTAATTTCAAAGGCGTTTGTCCACCATACTGCACGATGACGCCTTTAGGCTGTTCAAGCGCTACAACTTCCAACACATCTTCTAATGTCAAAGGTTCAAAGTACAAACGATCTGATGTGTCGTAATCGGTTGAAACCGTTTCAGGATTACAGTTCACCATAATGGTCTCGTAACCATCATCACGTAAAGCTAAGGCCGCATGAACACAACAATAATCGAATTCTATACCTTGACCAATTCGGTTCGGACCACCACCTAGAATCATGATTTTCTCACGATCACTTGGTGCCGCTTCACAGGTTTGGTCATAGCTGGAATACATATAAGCTGTAGAGCTTTCAAACTCAGCAGCACATGTATCAACACGCTTATAAATAGGTCTAACATCCAAACTATGACGATGCTCACGGACTTGTTTTTCTGTCTTTAGCAACAGTTTTGCTAAACGTGAATCTGCAAAACCTTTACGTTTTAGATGACGCATTTCAGGCTCATCTAACTCAGCTAAAGAACGGTCGCGCAACTCATTCTCAATAGTGATCAGTTCTTCCACTTGTAATAAAAACCAAGGATCAATATGCGTCAACGATTGAATTTCATCGAAGCTGAAACCATAACGGAAGGCATCAGCCACATACCAAAGTCGATCAGAACCTGGTAGACGTAGTTCACGGCGTAACACCTCTGCTACATCATCTGCTTCGAGATCGATTACCTCTGTCAATCCATCACGATCAATCTCCAAGCCACGCAATGATTTTTGTAAAGACTCTTGGAAGTTACGGCCAATCGCCATCACTTCACCGACAGACTTCATTTGTGTGCTTAAACGATTATCGGCTTGTGGGAATTTCTCAAAGGTAAAGCGTGGCACTTTAGTCACCACATAATCTATCGTTGGTTCAAATGAGGCGGGCGTTGCATTACCTGTAATCTCATTTTGCAATTCGTCTAAGGTATAACCAACCGCCAATTTCGCAGCGACTTTCGCAATCGGGAAACCTGTCGCCTTAGAAGCTAATGCTGATGAACGTGACACACGCGGGTTCATTTCGATAATGATCAAACGACCTGTATCTGGATTGACCGCAAACTGCACATTGGATCCGCCCGTCTCAACACCAATCTCACGCAATACCGCTAAAGAGGCATTACGCATGATTTGATATTCTTTATCTGTCAGGGTTTGAGCTGGGGCAACAGTGATGGAATCGCCCGTATGAACACCCATCGGATCAAAGTTCTCAATCGAACAAATAATGATGGCATTATCTTTACGATCCCGAACCACTTCCATCTCATATTCTTTCCAACCAATGATCGATTCTTCAATCAATAATTCAGAAGTTGGGCTGAGATATAAACCACGTTGGCAAATATCAATAAAATCTTCTTTGTTATAAGCGATACCACCGCCACTGCCGCCCATGGTGAACGAAGGACGAATAATCGTTGGATAACCGAACTCTTTCTGTACTTCTATAGACTCTTCGAGCGTATGAGCAATCGCTGATTTTGGCATATCAAGACCAATTTTCCGCATTGCTGCACGGAATAAATCACGATCTTCTGCCTTATTAATAGCTTCGCTATCGGCACCAATCATTTCAACGCCAAACTTTTCCAACACACCTTCACGCTCTAAATCTAAGGCACAGTTCAACGCTGTTTGGCCACCCATGGTGGGTAAAACCGCATCAGGCTTTTCAACTTCAATGATTTTACTCACTGCTTGCCAGGTAACAGGTTCAATATAGGTGGCATCGGCCATATTCGGATCAGTCATGATCGTGGCTGGATTCGAATTGACTAAAATAACGCGATAACCTTCTTCACGCAGCGCCTTACAAGCTTGTGCGCCGGAATAATCAAACTCACAGGCTTGACCAATGACAATCGGACCTGCACCCAGAATTAATATGCTGTTTATATCAGTACGTTTTGCCATTGTGTTTTACTTACCTGTCGCTTGAGCTAATAGATCAATGAAGTGATCAAAAAGAGGTGCAGCATCTTGTGGGCCAGGACTTGCCTCAGGGTGACCTTGAAAACTAAACGCAGGTTTCGTTTTATGATGTATGCCCTGCAAGGTGCCATCAAATAATGAAAAATGCGTCGCTTCTAGGTCTTCTGGTAATGATGTTTCATCCACTGCAAAACCATGGTTTTGACTGGTAATCATCACTAGGCCTGCCAAGCCTTCTTGTACAGGATGATTGGCACCATGATGACCAAACTTCATTTTGACTGTTTTTGCACCGCAGGCTAAAGCCAATAACTGATGCCCTAAACAAATACCAAAAAGTGGTAAATCTGCTTCTAATAATTTCTGAATCGCTTCAATGGCGTAGTCACATGGCTCAGGATCACCTGGACCATTTGATAAAAATACGCCGTCAGGATTCATTGCCAATACTTCTTCAGCTGTTGTTTGCGCAGGAACAACTGTTAAGCGGCAACCACGTTCTACCAGCATTCTTAGAATATTTCGCTTGGCACCAAAGTCATAGGCCACGATGTGAAAGCGTTCATCCACCGCTTTATTTTCACCAGACAAATGCCAACAAGCTTGATCCCACTCATAAGTTTCTTGTGTTGTGACTACCTTGGCTAAATCCATGCCTTTAAGACCTTCAAAGCCTTGAGCCGCTGCTATCGCCGCATCAACATCAATATTCTCCCCTGCCACGATGCAACCTTTCATCGCACCTTGTTCACGCAAATGACGTGTCAATGCTCGGGTATCAATTTCTGCTAGACCGACAATATTGTGTTGCTCTAAATAGGCATCAAGTGCTTGCTCACCCCGCCAGCTACTCACAACAGGCGAAAGGTCACGGATAATTAAGCCACTGGCATAAATCTGCCCAGACTCTTCATCCTCAGCATTCACACCCACATTACCGATATGCGGGTAGGTCAATGTCACTATCTGGCGGCAATAAGATGGATCAGTCAAAATTTCCTGATAGCCTGTCATTGACGTATTAAAAACGACTTCACCAACTGATTGCCCAATGGCACCAATGGATTCGCCGTGAAATACCGTGCCATCTTCAAGAGCGATTAATGCGCTTGTTCGCAAGGGAGACCTCCAACGGGTAAAAACAAAGAATAAAGCGAGGGCTTTATCCACACAAAAGTTTTGCAATTTTATCTCAGAAAGGGTTGCTTAGTCCACGTAAAAAATACAGTGAGTCAACTCAGTTTTAAGAATGAGCAGCTGTCCCGCTCACAATCAATCTTAATAGAGTTCAGGTCGACGATGTGTCAAAAGAGGCATACTTGCTCTAAGCTCGCGCAAATAGCCTAAATCAATTTCCGCTGAAGCTAAAACAGACTTATCTTCCGCCAAGCATTTAATACTGCCCCATGGATCAATAATGACACTTTTACCAAAAGATTCGCGGCCTTGATGATGCTCACCCCACTGATTAGGTGCCACAATGTACACTTGATTTTCAATCGCTCTCGCCGTCAGTAACTGCAACCAATGATGTTGGCCTGTGTAATGAAAGAAAGCGGACGGCACAAAGATAATTTCAGCACCCTGTGCTGTTAAATTACGATACAGTTCTGGAAAGCGCAGATCGTAGCAAATCGTTAATCCTATTTTGCCTATCTCATGGTCAATGACAACAGTATTAGACCCCGCTTTAATTCCATCTGATTCTTGATGTCCAAGCAATGGCGCATCAAATAAATGAATCTTACGATAAATAGCGTCAATATCACCTTGCTGATTGATCAAAATAGACGTGTTAAATAAGCGATCATCATCGGGAATTTGTTCGTAGATACTCCCCATTAAAATAGACAACTTAAATTTAATAGCTAAATCACGAAATGCTTGTACGACTTCACCATTCAGTGTTTGTGCAGCATTGCGCTTTTTTTGATGATCATTTCCGATATATAAAAATGTTTCAGGAAATGAAATAAGATCAAGTCCTTCATTGGCAGCTTGCTCTATTTTCAACTTAGCAAAAGCTAAATTTCCCTCTACATTATCAGAGGAATTCATCTGCACAACACCCACATGGCTCTTCATAGTTTATTCACTTTAACTAGGCTATTCACCGTTTAAAATTCAACAATAACAATGTATATGAAAGCAGACACAATTGCAGCGAAATTGTTCTAAAAACACTTAAAGTCAATAAATCTAGTATGCAAGGGCTAATATTTAGCTAAAATAGCAATTTGGCTTACATGAAAACGGCTCTCTAACGCTTAAGGAATCAATGTGATTAAACCATCCAATACTTCTGGTTTCCCATTTCAACGACCTCGACGTTTGAGACGAGATAGTTTTTCACGTGATTTAGTGCGTGAGAACACTCTGACTGTCCATGATTTAATTTATCCTTGCTTTGTACTTGAGGGTAGTAACCAAAGACAAGAAGTCGCATCAATGCCTGGCGTAGAACGTCTGAGTATCGATCTATTACTCAAAGAAGCTGAACAGATCCACCAGCTGGGTATACCTGCCATTGCATTGTTTCCAGTCACCCCTGATGATGTCAAAAGCTTGAATGCTCGTGAAGCATACAATCCTGACGGTTTAGCTCAACGCGCTGTTCGAGCGTTAAAATCCGAATTTCCAGAATTAGGTGTCATCACTGATGTCGCATTAGATCCTTTTACCACGCACGGGCAAGATGGTCTTATCGATGAGAATGGTTATATCGTTAATGATGAAACTGTTGACGTCTTAGTCAAACAGGCCTTATCTCATGCAGAAGCTGGCGTCGATATTGTGGCACCATCAGATATGATGGATGGCCGTATCGGTGCTATTCGCCAAGCATTAGAAGCACAAGGCCATATTCACACCCGTATTCTTGCCTATTCAGCTAAATATGCCTCTAGCTTTTATGGTCCTTTCCGCGATGCTGTTGGTTCTGCTGGTAACTTGGGCGCTGGTAATAAATACAGTTATCAAATGGATCCTGCTAACAGTGACGAAGCCCTACACGAAGTGGCATTGGATATTGATGAAGGTGCTGATATGGTGATGGTCAAACCCGGCATGCCTTATCTTGATGTATTACAGCGCGTTAAAGACACATTCAAAAAACCGACCTTCGTTTATCAAGTGAGTGGTGAATACGCCATGCTTAAAGCAGCAGGGCAAAATGGTTGGTTGGATGAACAAGCGACTGTGATGGAAAGCATGCTGGCGTTCAAACGTGCTGGTGCCGATGGTATCCTGACTTACTTTGCTAAAGACATTGCCCAACAATTGGCTAAATCAAAATGACCGATCGCTATGCCGTGATTGGCAATCCGATTGCCCATAGTAAATCGCCTGCCATTCACCACGCTTTTGCTGAGCAACTCGATCAAGACTTGGTTTACACCGCCGAATTAATTCCACTCGACGGTCTTAAAGAAGGCTTAACAAAGCTACAATCACAAGGCTTCAAAGGCATTAATGTCACTGTGCCATTCAAAGAGCAAGTTTGGCAGCAGCTTGAAAATAAAAGTGATCAAGCCACCTTAGCGGGCGCTATCAACACCGTTATTTTTAATGACGATGGCTCAAGTTATGGTGACAATACCGATGGTATAGGTTTATGTCGTGATTTAGTCGACAATCACAATATCCAACTATCTGATCATCGTATTTTATTACTCGGTGCTGGCGGTGCCGCTAGAGGTGTAATACTTCCTTTACTAAAACACCAACCATCGGAATTAGTGATTGCAAATCGCACAGTCAGTAAAGCACAAAACTTAGCTGATTTATTCTCGGAATTTGGCAACATACAAGCCAGTGGCTTTGAAAATATATCAGGTCAATTCGACGTTATTATCAATGCCACTTCAGCGAGCATTCAAGGACAAGTCCCACCAATTCCTAGCACAGTAGCTCAGCCCACGACTTGTTGTTATGACATGATGTATGGCGCAAGTGATACTGCATTTATCCAATGGGCTAAAGCCCATAAGGTCTCGCAAGCTATTGATGGCTTAGGGATGTTAGTTGAACAAGCTGCCGAAGCATTTTATTTATGGCGTGGCCTTAGACCAAACACACAAAGTGTTATCGCCTCATTGCGCTAACAAGCTAATCTAATTCTTTGTTTTAGGTTTAATACCTAAAGCTGTCTGGCAAGGGTTTACATCGGTTGTTGCCCGATCAAGTACACCTTTTGCCACAATCGATAAACCACCCGTTGCAACCGCCGCACCCGTTGATAAACCTGCTCCTAATACTGCCGTTTTATCAACTAGCGCAGAAGGTTCTGCTAATGTCCCACCCACACGAACCAAGCCTACTAAATCGGTCATATTCATCCCAAGCCCTGTCCTTGCTTCAGGCGTGATGCCAATATCGATTTTTTCATTTTTTAGGTTAATGGTGCCATCACCGACAATGTTCATTTTATCCGTTCTGATAGCAATGCCCTTATCAGCTGTAGCAATACCATCACGAATATTAAAATTAACCACAGCACATGCTAATTCAGTCCCTTTCTGCTCTTTGGCAAAAGGGTTTAGCATGTTAAAAAGCTCTGTAAAGAAATCGGCACCTAAAATATCCAATGTGCCATCTGCAATCTGACTTTCAGCCACTTTGATGATCGCTTTACCATTTAATCCAGCCATCAGCTGCCTGACACTGGCACCCTGTCCTTTTGCTTGAATAAAGACATCCGTATTACCACCCGATATAGCATCTTTTAGGGCTTCCACTTTGTGCAACTTAAAGCCATTGACCTGCACTTTACTTGCCAGCACTGCATTCTCATTACCCGCGTTTAAATTAAATTCACCATTAATTTGACTCCCGGCAAAACCTGCTTTCAGCGGCACTGCACGTAGGTGCCCATCAGTTAAATCGATCTCTAAATGAACGTCTTGTAGTACTGCTCCGGATGTTTTAACGGTTTTAGCATCAAAATTAACTTTTGCATTAACCTGTTTGAGTGTATCAAGTACTAATGGATCATCTGAGAAAAGCTTGTCTGAACTAGCTAGTTTCTCATCACCCTCATCTTTGCCACTTGATAAAGCCGTTAAATCTATCAAATTAGAGCTTAAATCCATCTCAACTGATGGCTTGTCTTCAGCCAATATAACTTGAATATCACCTGCTAAATCTGTTTCCCCCGCATTGAGCAACATGTCTGAGAACTTATAACCTTGTCCCCCACCAGAGAGTAAACCAGTCAGTTTGATATCACCCAGTGTTGGCAACTCTGTACCCGACAAATTCGTAATGGCCGTTGAACTAGTGGCTAGGTCAATATTTAAAGCAATACCCTCACCTTTTTGAGGCTGTGTTACCTGCCCTTTAACAAGTAGCTCCAGTCCTTCCAAAATCGCTGCAATGTCTAGGTTTATAGCTTCTGTCTCAATATCATTAGCAATATTACCCTTGATACTTAAATCACCAAATTCAGGAATACCACTTTCAGGGCCTAGTAGTCCTGCTAATGCCTCATCATTCGTTTTTAATTCAATATCAAGCGACACACCTTTGCCTAGGTGCGGCTTAGCGATGTCACCAGCTAGGGCCAAACCAACACCAGCCACATTGGCTTTTAAGTCAACTAAAGTATTGGTATTGTCCATTAAGGCTTGTACGCCACCTAATTGGCCTTCCACAGATAATGGCAACTCGTTAAGAACCGCTTTAATAAGCAAATCTAGTGGCTGATTTAGGTCTGCTATATCAATTGATAATTGTTCAAGATCAAATGTCTGCTTTTCCCCTGTCACACCATCTAGGTAGACGATCTGTGCATCTGTGATATCCAAATCGTTAATAATCACAGATTGAATAAATGGCTCAGTTTCAGGCTCTTCTGGGGCGGACTCAGGTAGATCGAGCTCCCAGTTTCCTTTGCCTTCTTTATTGGTCTCAATCAAAATGACGGGGTGTTCCAACACCACCTTTGTGACCTGAATCTGCTTTTGCAACAAGGGCCACAATGCTAATCTAACTTCTAAGCTATCTAAGGAAACCATATCTGGCTTTGTTCCCCATTTCGCATTAGAAAATCGTGCTGTCTCAACTTTTAATATTGGAATTACCGACCATGCCAAAGAGGTATCCCCCTCCAGTGTTAGGTTTCTACCTGTAGCATCCGCTGTCGCTGTTTCAATCTCCTTTTTATAATCATTCAAATCAATAGTAAGAATGGCATAAAATGCTGCAATGATGGCAACAACAAGCAAGCTCACAAAAAATCTAACGATATGTCCTATGGTTTTTTCCATGCTCAAATCCAAATCCTAATGAGTCCTATTATAGAGGCAAAACCTGTCAGAGGTATGACATTAGACACATCAGTTAGTTACACTTAAACGCAACAAGTAAGAAAAACTTTTTAAATCAGCCAAAGATCTGAGACCTCATCACAGACAGCAGAACCTATGTTAATTATTAATCAATCGATCACGCTTACAGAGCATGAAGTTCAACTAACAGCGATACGCTCTCAAGGTGCCGGCGGACAAAATGTTAATAAGGTTTCTTCAGCTATTCATTTACGATTCGATATTCAAAAGTCGTCTCTACCCGAACATTTTAAACGACGACTACTCAACTCAAATGACAGCCGTATTAACAAGCAAGGTATTATTGTCATCAAGGCGCAACAATGGCGTACTCAGGAAAAAAATCGCCAAGAGGCTTTAAGTCGTCTTCGACAGCTTATTCTCAAAGAAACTAAAACCGTTAAAATACGACGTAAAAGCAAACCCAGTAAGGCCGCCAAACAAAAACGGCTCGATAATAAAACCCATCGCAGCAGAGTCAAATCACTGCGCGGTAAAATAAGTCATCGCTAGTCAAAAACACAATAAAATTAAAACGGAAAACTGCGATCGTGCTATCACACCTTCATATCTGATAAAATCATCAGCTAACATTTTACCAAGATAGTATAAGGATCACCCCATGTTCGGATTAGGAATTGGCAAACACAAACGTTCGTTACAGATAGTCTTTGCTGCTTGTTTAGCGCCGCTTAAAGACGAATTGGGTAATATCCCTATTCCAATGCAAACTGACCCAGCCATTAACGGCGCAATTTTAGGTGCCTGCGAAGCCTACGCGCAGCACCATAATATAACAAAACCTAGTGATATTGCTGTCATTGCCGATGCTGTTTTTGAAGACCTTTATCGCCGCGAATCTATCGAAGTGCAACATCGAGTTGATGAATGGAAAAATACCAATGATGATGCCTTTGCCAGTGCTTATCAGGATGCAAAATCAAAGACCAATTCTGAACCCAATTTAAGCTGGTTAACTGAGTACGCAGTCAATAACTTTGAACCTGCTACAGGAAAAATGCTTTAAACCCATTTTAGCCAGCTAATCACTCCAAAACTAACATTCATGTTTGAAACCACAAAACATAAATCGAAAGTCAGAAATGCACTTTCAGATTGTTTTGACCCACTAAAAAGTGATCTTGGTAATGTCCATCCCAATATGCGTGAAAGCAAATACATCATGGGATCAATTCTGGGAATCTGTCGTGCCTATACGAGTGCCAATGACTTAAACCAAAAAGCATTCGAGTTAATTGTTGATGCCGCTTTTGAAGAAGTCTTTCGCAGCCAATCAATCAGTGTTCAAAATAGAGCAGAAGTGTGGCTGGATGAAGCAGATGATGAATTTATGGTAGCCTATTATGCAGCTAAAGCAACAATAGAAGATCCACTAGATTTAAGGTGGCTCAGCCAATATGCACAAGATCATTTTAGAAAAGCCCGTACACTCTGGCATCCCTTGTGACATGCAACATAAAAGTAGATTGCCAAGGTAACCACCATGTTTAAATCATTAAAATATAAAAAAGAATTAAAAAAAGCCTTTTCTGAATGCTTTGATCCTTTGAAAAGCGTTCTTCATAACGTGCCTATTCCCATGCAATCAGATCGTTATATTACGGCTTCAATACTTGGAATATGTCGTGCTTATGCTGAAGATCACAAGACCACGGAAGAGGTTTTCGCCTTACTCGTTGATTCTGTTTTTGAAGAAATTTATCGACAAAACTCTATGCGCGTGCAAAACCTGACAGAAAAGTGGTTAGATGAAGCTGATGAAGAGTTTATGGCCGCCTACTATCATGCTAAAGAAGCTTATAACCCTGAGCTGAATATTAAGTGGTTAGCCGATTATGCTCAGGCACATTTTGACCCTGCAGTCGAAGTCAATCATTTGACTTAACAGGGCCTATACTCTCTACACTTTTCCTCATTCCTTGGTCTTAATCAACTAACAATCTTAAAAATTAAACTTCCTTTATACATCGCTTTTTTTTGTTGATACCATCAAAAACCTAGCATGGGAGGTAGAATATGTTCGATTTTGAAACAATTTATGATTGCCTATTACCAAGCTAAAGAAACAACACTTTCACAAGGTTTTGATCTCGCTTGGCTTACTGGATAGGCTAAGAAACATTTTAAAACAGGACATCAAGCGATGTTTACGTAATCAGTTGTTATCAATCTATATCCATCAACTGCACAAACCAACGAAAATGCCCAGAACAGGTCATTTCATCATTCTCATCCGTAATCTTAACTAATACCTCAATCACTGCTCTGCCTCTTGCATTAAGCGATTTTTGTAACTTAGCTGTATCCACTTCTGATATCTCAACATGTGACGTTAAATTACCAAAAGCCTGCTTGCAAAATTTAATATCCGACTCCCTTAACAAAGTCGTAATTCGACCGACAAACTCTGGAAATTGGGTCAACAAATAATAGCCGCTGGCACTTTCAGCTAATAAGAACTGTGCACCCGCATGCACACCTGCCATATGGTTTTGCACAGTCTTTTCAAAGCATAATGAAAGCGCATTATCTTCATTAATGGTAATACCATTATGTGCAGCAAATGGCACCTGACTGATTTTCATCCTAACCCTTTACTTAATGACTTGTTATTAAACTGACATCTTCCTGTAAACGACTCTAATAACGTGCGATACTAAAGCGCAGGATCATTGTCTCTCTAAATTACAGCAGACAACTATTCTACCCAAAACAACAAAAATAATGTTCACCAAATTTTTAAAGCAGCCTATTACATGACAAGACGCTTCCTATTACTGCTATTTTTTTAGTAAACGGCTCCATTATAGTTAATGCAGAAAACCTAACATTCTCTAAGCAGCAACAAGACTACCTACAGCAAAAACAAGTCATAAAAGCCTGCGTTGACCCCGACTGGATGCCTATCGAAAAATTTGAAGATGGTGAGTATAGCGGTATAGGTGCTGATTATCTTAAGATTCTACAACAAAAAATAGAAACACCAATTCAGGTTTTACCCACAAAAGATTGGTCTGAATCTCTTGTCAAAGCAAAGATCAGGGAATGTGATATTTTTCTAATTAGTATGGCGGTTGCACCGCAACAATCTTTTATGAATGTCACCTCACCTTACTTGACTCTGCCAGTCGTTTTAGCAACCAAACGTGATGTTATGTATGTTTCTCAACTTTCAGAAATTGTTGATAAAAAGTTAGGACTTTTAGAAGGGTGTGATTTAGCGAAGACAATTAAAGATGCCAACCCTAACATTGAATTCATCATGGCACCAAGCCGTCAAGATGGGCTGCAAATGGTTAGTAATAATGAAATCTTTGGCTTCATAGAAAACCTATACTCCCTTGGACATGAAATACAAAAAAACTACTATGGCGAGTTAAAAATTGGGGGTAACTTAGGCATAGAGTGGAATATGGGGGTCGCAACAAGAAATGATGACCCCATGCTTTATCAAATCTTCCAACAAGCGGCTTTGAGTGTCACTGAACATGACAAACGAAATATTCTTAATCGGTGGACTGCCATTGAATATGTTGAAGACTTCAATTACCAACTGCTTTGGCAAGTCGTGTTTGGATTTGTCCTTTTATTAATGACCTTCTTTTTCAGACATCATCAGGTCGTTACCCACAAAGCTGAAATAACACTCAAGAATAATGAACTTGCCAAGATTAATCAGGAGCTTCAGTCTCAAAAATCAGAAGTTCAACATCATGCTGATCATGACTTTTTAACTCAGCTACCTAATAGAAAAAAAGTCAATGAATTACTTCTTCATGCTATAGAAATTGCAAAAAGGCAACAACATAAAGTAGCTGTACTTTTTTTAGACTTGGACGAGTTTAAAAACATTAACGATACCTTCGGTCACTCAGTCGGTGATCAAATTTTAATGAAAACAGCTGAAAGATTAAAAAAACGTCTACGGGCTTCAGATAGTGTCGCTCGCATTGGCGGTGATGAGTTCTTGATCATTCTAGAAGACGTTAAAGATACTCAGATGGTGGATATCATTGCCAACACTATTCTCAATGAAATTCAAAAACCTATACAGATTCAAGATAATCAACATATCAATTCCACAAGTATTGGCATCGCCTTTTTCCCAGACGATGGTGAAAAGGCTACTACACTGATAAATCATGCTGACAAAGCTATGTATCATGCTAAACAACAAGGCAAAAACACTTATCAATATTACAAAAAAGCCGATATCGGTTGATGTTAAACACTAATAATTTAATTTTTAACACATGCACATTAGCACGCAAACTTATCTCTCCCCATATGGGGAAATAACCTTAGGCAGTTTTGATACCCGACTTTGTCTATGCAATTGGTCTGATAAGAAAAATAAAACAGCTGTGGAAAACCGGCTAAAAAAATACTTAGAAGTGAATAATTTTATTCAAAGCTCCAATGCGTTACTGACTACAGCAGCAGAGCAATTAGATGCCTATTTTAAAAGCAAACTTACTCATTTCGATCTACCACTTATACTAGCAGGATCAGATTTCCAGAAACAGGTTTGGCGGACCTTACAAACCATCCCCTATGGTCACACCACCAGCTATTTAGAACTTGCCCAGCGTATCGGCAAAGATAACGCTGTTCGCGCTGTAGCCAACGCCAATGCAGCCAATGCTTTATCCATTATTGTCCCTTGCCATCGCATTATCGGTTCTGATGGTAAATTGACGGGGTATGCCGGAGGATTCTCTACCAAGCAAGCCTTGCTCGATTTAGAACAAAGTTAAAATGCTTTCACTTGCCACTGTTGTTCAATAAGCAATATCTCTTTATTAAAAATCCGTCCTACATAACTATCACCTGTTTTGACTTCACCCACACCTTTTGGTGTTCCCGTCATCAAAATATCGCCATCTTCAAATGAAACAAATGATTTCACCTCAGCAAGAACAGCATCAGGTTTATTTAACATCAACGCAACACCGCCTTGTTGAACTAATTTCTCATTAATAAACAGTTGCAAGCGTAAGTCGCTGACATCGCCATCAAAAGGGATAAACTCACTGAAGACGGCTGAACCAGAAAAGGCTTTTGCTCGCTCCCAAGGCAAGCCTTTGTCTTTTAATTGTCTCTGCAACGTACGCTTAGTGAGATCAAGGCCGAAACCCACAGCAATAATGTCACCAGCACTAATTAAAAAACTAATTTCAGCTTCATAATGAATCAGCTCTGTTGAACTCGCATAAACCTGATCAGTTACCGATGAATTGGGTTTAAAAAACATCACCATTTCATCAGGGACAACACCATCCATTTCTTTAATATGCCCAACGTAATTCTTGCCTATACACACTACTTTAGAGGGATAAATGGCTTTATTCTGATATTGGATGGCATTCATATTAAATTCTTACATTAACCTCAACTCGGTTATTTTATCAATTTCGCTGCCGCTAGGGCATTCATTGTCACCAAGTTGCCTAAATCTATAATTTCCTCTAGTTAGAATGACGACCATTGTTGGTTAGCCTAATACCCACACTAAAAGTACTGGTATAAACACGTGTCTTCGTTTAACACTAAATCCGATACCATGTACAACAAGCTGCTAGTCATCAAAAAAACAATAATCCTATTTAGATTCAAAAAAGATACATTATGATTTTATCCTTTCCTCACAAGCTAAGCCTATGCTTATTCGCTAGTCTCAGTCTCTACTTCAACACCAGCCAAGCAGCTGACATAAGCCCAAATAATGCACAGCAGCTAGCAGCAACAAATAATAGTATTCGTCTTGGCCCTGGTGACAGCAAAGTCGGTTATGAAAGTGAAAACTATGCAACTGATTCAAGAGCGATCGAGGCGAGAAAAGGCGTTAAAGCAGATCTTATCCGCGTTATTAATACACCACCGCTCGGACTACCCAATATTCCTGTCCCAGCCGATAATCCGATTACAGAACATAAAATCGATCTTGGGAAAAAGCTTTTTTTTGATCGCAGACTTTCGATTAATAACACCACCTCCTGTGCCATCTGCCATATCCCTGATCAAGGTTTCACCAACAATGAGCTTGAAAAAGCGGTGGGTGTAGAAGGCCGACTGGGTCGACGCAATGCACCGACAATCTACAATACAGCGTACTTGGATAGACTATTTCATGACAGCCGAGAACACGCACTAGAAACACTGGTTTGGAGTCCACTGCTCGCCTCTAATGAAATGGCCATGACGTCGATAGGACATGTCATAGCAAAAATAAGCAAACTGCCAGATTATCAAGGCTTATTCGAACAAGCCTTCGACGGACAACCCGCTGGCATAGAGACGGTCGGACAGGCACTTGCCAGTTATAACCGTGTCTTGGTGTCGGGTAATTCGCCATTTGACCGCTGGTATTACGCCGAAGAACCAAACGCTATTTCAGACCAAGCCAAACAAGGTTTCAAATTATTTACTGGCAAAGCGCTCTGCAGTACTTGTCATAGCATTGGTAAAGACGCAGCCTTATTTACTGACAACAAACTGCATAATGTCGGCCTTGGCTTTTTTCGTTCAATGAGTGTCGCCAAACCTGAAAAAGAAACTATGTTAGTGGCGCCAGGCTTATATTTAGATGTCGTACAATCATTTAGAAACACAGTTGGTCTCAAACCGCTACCTGACGTCGGCTATTACGAAGTCACCCAAAATCCGGATGACCGATGGAAATATCGCACACCTTCTCTACGTAATGTGGCACTCACAGCACCGTATATGCACGATGGTTCTATCAATGACCTTGAGTCCGTGATCGCACTCTATAACCAAGGTGGCTTTAGTCAAAATGAAAAAGGCACGCTCAATAAAACCCAGTCACACATTATTAAACCTTTGGGTTTAACAGAACAAGAAAGTAAAGAGCTGGTTGCTTTTCTTAATACCCTCAATGGAGACAATGTGGCAGAATTGATTTCAGATGCCTTTGCAACACCCGTTGGCGACACTATTAGCCACTAACTGAATTCTTGATTCACATAAAACTAAACAAAGACATTATAGATTTAGTATGAGCCACTCCGAATATGTAACAGTAAATCAGCAAGCCGCCCAACAGACCTAGCCATCGGTTACGTGCTGACCTATCCCAACGCAGCATAAGCAGACCAAACAATATATAAAAAAGAAGCGCTACTAACTTAGCGAAAAGCCATAGATTGCTTGAAGGCCATATTGCCCATGTGAACACCATAACCAGCCCGCTAACAAACAAAAATGTATCCACGATATGCGGCAGTATTTTTAATGCTCGATGACTTAATATGGGACTCTGTAAAATCACTAAAACACCGCGAATAAGAAATCCCAAGCCAGTAATATAGGCACTCAATAGATGAACCGTTTTAACTATTTCCATAGATCGAGATTCCTACTGAAACCTAACGCCAAAATAAGCGGAGGCTGTAAGCCGTCGCGCTTGATTGCCTTGTTATGTGATTTTTCACTGTATTTTCGCGCTCTTTTGGAGGTTATGTCTGGCACAAAGCAACTGTATGTTGTCTGACTTTAGAGAAGCCCCCCCTTTTGAATAAGGGAGAATATGATCAAAATGCAATTCATCAGTAGCCCCACAAGTTATGCACTTTCCTTTATCTCTTTTCCATACCTCAAGTTTCACAGAAGCCGGGATAATACGGCTTCTCTTTACGTCTCTATCAGTAACGTCCTCAGGTATTGTCTCGTCAGTAACACCTTCGACTGCTACTAATTTAAATTTGAATACATTTCTGTGTTCTTCTTTCTGAATCCAGGAATCAACTAAATGGAAATAACCATTGTCTGACCAGATACCTTTTTTAATTTTTTCGTATACCTGAACTATATCGGGGCCTTTGATTCCGTTTTTATAACCTTGCGATGCTTTATGAAATTTACCGTTCTCATTTAAGCTTCCAGATTCTCTAAATTCAGGCTGATCTAGGAGCTTTGGTGAGACGATATCTTTTGTATTTGGTACGTCATGGCCCTCATAAATTAGAACTGTGCCATCTTCAGTAATTTCATCTTGATATGGAGAGTTTTCACGGACAGACATAAGGATCACAGAATGCTTACCTTTAAGGCGGAAATTCATGCCTTTTTGAAGGCTTGCTCCCTCTTTCTGACACATTTCCATGTAGGAAATAATATTACCTCTCATACACTTCCTCTATACACATAACGCCTCGCATCAGAGGCTACCGAACCGCGTAGCGGTTTGGCAGTCCGTTGCATGCGTTTGTTATGCATCATTGTAGATTACTGGCATTTGACCTCTCCAAAATGACCATAAATCTGAGTCAGTAGCTAAATTTGCCATAAAATTCGCGACGTTTTCTCGACTGGTAGGAGCAGAATCAAAAATTGCGTTTCTAGTTGGAGAGGGAACGGCTATGTATTTGGAAACTTGCGATTCGTTTATAAGACTATCGGGTCTAACTGCTACCCATTCAATATATGCGTGATCTTGGCCAACACGAGTCCGGAGATAGTCAGCCGCTTGTTCGTTGTCCACGTGTGGTGGAAGCAAAAAGCGCAATATTGATATAACAAATCTCTGTGATAGTGGAGGCTTCTCTGGAATGTCGCGATTACTGTTTCCTGTAGTATTCATTAGGATGATTTTTATTTTTTTGTCAGGCTCTAGATGTAGGATAGCAGTTGTAATTTTTCTTATTGTATCGGTGACCAAATGCCTAGGTTTTCCAAACATCCCTTTTAATGTCAAATTATGTCCTAGGCAGGAAACAACAACATCGCAGCCTTTGAGATGCGATGATATTTCTTGATCTGGCATTTCAGAGGCATTAGCCAGGACCTCTTGGTAATTCGGATGATTGCCCATGGTGTCTATCAAGGAGCTAGCCGCTCTTACGACAGATACAACCACAATATTTCGCTCAAGTAACTCCGACACAACCAGTCTGCCTGTGGCGCCACTTGCTCCTACTACTAATACTTTAATCATATTGCCTTCAACATTGATGCATAACAGTGTCTTTTATGAAGCCGTTGGCTTCATAATAAATATTAAAGATACCGCTTCATAATTCTTTTTTTTCATAGTTACAATCCCTTTAAGCCACTGTTATTAAATAACTAATGTTTTATCGTATAAAAATTAAGAAGACAACTTTACAAAATCAAGCTGGAAAATAGAGCCAAATTTATTGTTAGCCAAAAAGAGAGTAAACGATTCCCTGTAACGACATTTCCTTGTAATTGATTATCGAATGTAATCTACTCTATCTGTTTTGCCAATCAAAAATAAATCCGATATTCCATGGTTAACGACAGTGGAAAACTACCGAACTCAGTTTTCAGTTGACCATTATCAGGCTGTTTTCCCATCGGGATATTCAATCCCACTGAAAGCTCTGATTCATCGGATAAGGAATAGGTTGAATACAGTGCTAACAGGCTAGATGAATCTTGATGATTATAGAGCCAAACCGCATCACCTAATAACAACGGGGTAAACTCATAGCTACCCCCTAATGCAGTGTAATTTCTGGCTAAATAGAAACTATTCGGATTTGTTAATTGGCTGAGTGAGTAATCATCTCGGTCATTAGCACCCGAGCGTTGATACAAATGTTCAACTCTGGCGGTAAATGTATTGGGCCATCGGTGATCGAAGGCGATGGCAAGTTTGGCATCACGATCAATATCGTCTTCATCAGCAAAACGTAAATGTCCTTCTGCTCTCACACCTAGCCATTCAAATAATTCACCCTGAACATCAAATCCGACAATATCATCGCCATCTATCTTTCCTGCTAGTGCAGCCCATTGAAAAGTATCTAACAACGTTGAAGCTCTGGCTACATACGCCGTTTCACTCCAATCTGGTGAGGTTTTTCTGCCAGTCGGCTGTTCTATGTCTAATGGATAACCCAACACTGAAATGAGTGATAATTGGGAAGCATCACTCCACTGCCAATCTAACCGTGCGGCATCGACACCGGGTTTATAGGTTCTAAAAAAAGTTTGTGCTGCAAACGGAGCGAAAAAGTCATTGGGTGTAAAGTAAAAGGTAGCAGCCAAATTGATCGGTTGGCGACCTAATTTAAGTCGTAAATTCTCTTGCTGGTATTGCACATTAAGACGATCGACAACTAAGTCAGCATTACCGTCACTATAACGCCACTGCAAACCGTCACTACGTTCAATATCAATGAATGAGGCAAAACGGCTACCACCTGTCCGCAGCTCATCGCCAAGATAATTTTGTACAAGGTGTATTTCTGCACTTAAGGCTGTCCATTGTGCATCCAACATCAAGCGGCCAAAAACACCAGCACCTAGAATCTCATCTTTTTCATACAACACATCATCATTGGCATTATTAGCTAACACACCGACAGCACGAGCAAAGCCGCGGATTTCAACTGCTGTATCCTCATTTTGCCACTGCAAAAAGGCATGCGAGGTTAATGGTAATGCTAGCCCTAATAGCAAAAAGAAGCAGCAACTAGGTCGAAAAGCCTTTTTCATCTTTATTTGAATTCTTCAGATTCCACTTGACCGTCAAGGATATGAATAATCCTTTTTGCTCGATCCATCACATGCTGATCATGGGTTGAAAATAAAAAAGTGATCCCCTGCTCTTCGTTCAATGTTTGCATTAGGCTGAGTAGTGATATTGCGGTTTTAGAATCAACATTGGCTGTGGGTTCATCCGCCAGCACAATGGCAGGTTTGGTGACTATTGCTCTGGCAATCGCTACCCGTTGTTGTTGACCGCCGGACATTTGATCAGGCCGCCGATTTTCTAAACCTTGCAGACCGACATCAGCCAAAGTCTTCATGACTTTTTCTCGGATTATCTTGCTATCTACACCTTGTAAATCAAGCACAAAGGCAGCATTTTCGTAAGCTGTCATCACCGGAACCAGATTGTAAGATTGGAAAACAAATCCAATTCTATTCTTACGTATTTCAGCCAGTTCGGCATTATCGCATTCTGCGAGGTCTGTTCCCTCCAGAATCACCTGGCCTGACGTCACAGAATCTAAACCACCAATGAGGTTGAGAATACTGGTTTTACCTGATCCTGATGGGCCACATAAAGCGGCAAAATCACCTTTTTCAATCGTTAGCGAAACACCATCAACCGCTTTCACTTCCAACTCACCTTGCTGGTAGTGTTTGTGTAGGTTACGTAATTCAACAATACCGCTCATAAGGCTTTTAAACTCTCAACAGGTGGAATACGTCCTGCCCGCCAAGCAGGATAGGCGCCAGATAACAAAGCTAAACTGAACAAGCCAATCAAAATAGCGATAATGCTTTCCTTAAATAAACGAATTTTGAAAACAGGATCAATCAACACACCACCAAAACTAAAATCATTGCCATAGGCGCCAGATAAATCAAGCCCTGTTTCCGTCATAAACCAATACCAAGGGATAGTGATAATAACGCCAATAATTAATCCTATTACAGCCAACCAGAATGATTCTAGCATCACTAAACCAAATAAATTACGTGGTGACATACCCAAAGCCATCATCACACCAAACTCCCGGACCCGTTCTAATACACTCATTAACATGGTATTGAGAATACCGGCTGAAATGAGTAAAGCAATAAGCAATTGACTAATATGGTTACTGCTTTTGTCGACAGCAATCATGCCTGCTAAGTCAGGTTGGGTTTGTTGCCAGTTAAGTACTTCAGCCTCGCTAAAAGTAGCTTGTGCTTGCAGGCTGTCTCTTAACAGATGACTACTACGCTGATCCTTTAAGTTAACTGCAATAAAGCTGACTTCATCAGCTTGATAGCCCAACACTTTTTGGGCGCTACTGAGCGGTAATAAGGCCAGACCACCATCGACTTCTGATATGCCCGTTCTGAATATCCCCTTTACCCGAGCAATGGCACTGACAATTTCACCCTGTGCGTCTGTGGTTGTGTAAACCAGTTTTTTTCCTAAGCTCACTTTTAGCTTGCGTGCCAGATCAGCACCAATGACGATACCTTTGCCAGATATATCCTCCAGCATGTCACCTTCAATTAACGACTGAATAAATAAGTTATTTTGACTGGTTTCATGTGCAGGATTTATCGCAATAAAAGTGCCGCCGACACTTTTGGCAGCACTGGCAAACATTGCCTGGCTTTGAATTCGTGCCACAACAGACACAACTTGTGGGTTTTCTAGCAAAGCTGTTTGTAATTGCTGGACATCACCTAAAAACTTTTTGCTACTAGGTGCGCGATTATAATCGGGTGCTGCAATCGTAATATGCCCCATACCCATCTTGGCACCTGCATCAATCATCCGCGTGTAAAAATAATCACCTGCGCCTGTGAATGTCACTGCCAACAAAACACCAAAGGCGATTGATGAGGCCGTGATTAAAGTACGCCTTTTATGTCGCCAAAGATTACGCCACGCTAATGTATTCAGTTTCATTGGTGATGAATCGCATCTAAGGGTTTAATAACAGCGACTTTAATAGCAGGATACAACACCGCTAAAGCAGCAATAACAAACAGGAAAAAGGAAGGTACGATCAAAGAATCTAATGTTAATGATGCATACCAAACAGGGTCAAAAGCGACACCAGCAAAGGAAATCCCATCGGCCAATGATGACATATCAATACCATGTTGCTGTAAATACCACGATATCCCACTGCCAACAATCACGGCCAATATCACGGCAAAAAAGGCCTGAATCAACATCTCTACATAAATCAAAATGATCAGCTGTAAAGGCTTTACACCTATCGCTTTCATAATGCCAAACTCGTGAATACGTTCAAATACACTCATTAGCATGGCGTTCAAAACGACGGAACCGACGGCAATATAGGTAAAAATCATCATGATAAATATTTGGATATCTGCTGTTTCCAAAAAGCGATTCACAATCGGCATCAACTTCTGCCAATTCATCACTTCTAGATCATCACCCACTTGCTGCTGAACCTTAGCCGTCGCTTTTTCCAGATCGGTACTGCGATCATTTCGCATTAATACTATTTCATGAGCGCCTTCAGGTAAGGTAATGAGTTCTCGTAGACTGGCGTTACTCATAAATACCCCACCATTATCGATGGCGGCAGAGACTGACTTCAAAATACCAACAATACAGAAACTGTCATTGGCCATATAACCATCCGCAGTTTGTCCAACAAATATCAATTCATCGCCAAGACCAACATCTAATAGCTTGGATAGTTTTTTACCTATCACCACACCTCTTGGGTTATCAGCTTCTAGCCAATGCCCTGTCATAATATGTTGATCAATATCAGTGACAGTGGGTTCGCTGACTAAATCAACTCCGCGTAGCTGGACACCTGATGAACTTTTATCACTGGCCATTAAGCCAAAAGCAAATAATCGCTCGGTGGCAAAAAAACCGTCTGAAGAGAATTGTTTTGTTATGTCTGACGCATTACCCATTAAGCTATAAATATCGGGATCATCACGATATTCTGGCAAATGAATTTGAATATCGCCCGTATTCATCGACACCACGTTACGTTCACTACCAATCGCAAAGCCTTCCATTAAGGCTGAGAACACAATCATCATGGCGCAAGCAAATGCCATCGCTAAAGTAGTGACAATCGTTCTATGTCGATTGCGATAAACATTTCTACTGGCGAAAGTGAATAATTGCATGACAGTAAAAAGGCCTTAACGCCTTTTCAGACTAGAGAGCGAAAATAAATTATCTTTTAAATCAATATTTAAAGACAATTTCTCATAAACAAATTTTGTGTATTCTTCTGGTTTATCTGCTGGGACGACTGTCAATACTGCTGGACGTTCACGACCACCTAAAAGTTGAATATCGGTAAATTCGATTGTTCTGGCTAAGGCCATATCTTCATCATAATAGTATTCAACCACTGGGATATGGCTGTCGGCCTGAATAATCAATTCCAGCTTACCCCAAACTACTGCTGCATCTATTTTTGGAATCAGTGTGAATTCGATAATATCTTGGCCTTCACGCTCGCCTTCAAAACTGATTTCTGCTGTGTAATCTTCTTCTAGGCGCGCTTCTTTGACTAAATCATCATTTGTTAAATGACTACCCATCCATGAACCCATCATCATGCCACTAGTGAGCTTAATCGTTCGATCTGTCTTTGGGAGATAGGTATAGATATGGTTATCGGACTTAAGAGTAGCTGTGCCTTTTTCGCGCAATGGCTGCATGATGCGGAAAAGCGTTTTTTCCTTGCCTTTCGACCATCCTTCCATTTTCATCGTCCGTTGGTAATGCTCGGTTTTGACATGCATGCTGGTGACGGCATAAGACGACTTCCCGCGCCATAAATCATCGACTTCATTTAACAAATCTTTAACCCGATCTTCTGCGCCAGCGTAGATAGGAAAGCTAAAAAATAATACTAAGCTGAAACTACGAATTAAACACTTGAACATTTGGATTTCCCTAAACAGTAAGCAAGCTTATTAAATCAGACAATGCCTTGGAGGGAAATACTCAAGAGATATGGGATGGCGATAGTATTAGAAAATGATAGTCCCACAGTGCCGGTGCGATCGGGTTCTCGAACCATGTAGGTTCAAGTGGATACCTAAAATGAAAATTGGGCTTCCCATCTTGTGGGCCTGCACGCCATCTCAATGTCAGTCTCCGTAGCATTTGCTTATCGGCTCGAGACACACTTGTCGCTGCCGTACACCGCAGAACTAACTACGATCATACCCTCATTTAAAATGTAACCAATGATTATTTTAAAGTTCGAGCTGGCGTTCTTCTTCTAAAAACGCACTAACTTTCTCTTTCATCAAAGAAAGTTTGAGAGTGGACTCTTTAGTATCACTACCTTCTTCATTCTGAATTGTAAGCAGATCATGCGCTAAATTAAGTGCTGCCATCACTGCAATTCGATCTAAACCAACGACTTTGCCTGAAGAACGGATCTTTTCCATGCTGTCATTCAGCATTTGTGCGGATGAAATCAGTGAGGGTTTTTCTTCTTCGGGACAAGCAATTTGATATTCCTTACCCAAAATATTCACAATGACGGGGGAACTCATAGGTCATCATCCAGTTCTTTTAAGCGGCTGACCATCTTATCAATACGACTACGCGCTAGTTCTGTTTTTTCCACTAGCTTTACGCGCTCAGACAACCATGCGGACTGCTGTGATTTCAACAACATATTTTCTTCACGCATACGTCGACTGACTCGTAATAAGTCATCTACCTGTTGTTCTAATTGCTGTAAATCTTCTTTTTCCATTGCTAAACATTCTTAGACTGTACAATAATAAGGCCTAACTATAGACGTGCGCTGCTAACTGGGTCAACAATTACCTTAATATGTTTTTTAACTTCGAGTCCTATCACAATGTCTGAATTATATTTTCCTTCTCTTTCACCCGAAAAAAATAGTGGTGATGGCCCCGCAAATACTGCCGAACTTCAAGGCGCACTTTGCGGCCTACTTTGCCTAAATTCGCAAGCTAACCGCTCAACTTGGTACAAAAGCTTATTCAGCGAAATTGAACCTGACGAAAAGGAAATCATCGACTTAACAGCGCTATTTGATCAAACAGTTCAGTCACTTAATAGTCTCGACTTTGATCTACAATTAGACTTGCCTGACGACCAAGCACCGCTCCCATCGCGCATTTCTGCTATGGCTGATTGGTGTCAAGGCTTGATTTATGGTCTAGGTACATCAGGCTTAAAAGATGACACAGAACTTTCAGTTGATGGCCAAGAATATATCGCCGATGTCATTAAAATTAGCCAAATAAGTGATGATGTATTAGAAGACTCTAACGAAGAAGAAACTAATTTTGAAGAATTAGTTGAATACCTAAGAATGGGCTTGTTTATACTCTATAGTGAGCTTCAGCCACTTAGCCCAGATGAGCAAATAACCGAACATTAGATCAGCAAAATATAATAAAAATGAATAAAAAAGAATTTGCACGGCGTCGCCAACAATTAATGGACATTATGGGATCTAACAGTATCGCTGTGCTGCCAAACGCCGAAGTCGCAACGCGTAATCGTGATGTCGATTATCTTTATCGTAGTGACAGTAACTTTCATTATGTAAGTGGTTTTGATGAACCCGAATCTGTCATTGTCATTGTTCCCGGCAGACCGCATGGTGAATATCTATTATTTTGTCGTGAGCGAGATTTAGAAAAAGAAATTTGGGATGGTTACCGATCAGGTCAAGAAGGCGCTGTCGAAACCTATGGCGCTGATGATTCATATCCTATTTCTGACCTTGATGACATTCTGCCCGGTCTATTAGAAGGTAGGGAAAAAGTCTATTACACCATGGGGAATTTACCTGCTTTTGATCAACGGATGGTCGGTTGGTTGAATCATTTGAAAAGCGCTTCTCGCCAAGGTAAACATTCGCCAACCGAAATTATTGAGCTCGATCATTGTTTGAATGAATTGCGCTTATTTAAAAGCAGCCCAGAAATTAAGGCGATGCGACATGCTGCTGAGATTTCAGCACAAGCTCATATTAGGGCAATGCAATTTACCCAGTCCGGTAAATGGGAATACCAAGTCGAGGCTGAGCTTATTCATGAGTTTATGAAACATGATTGCCGTTCATCTGCTTACCCATCAATCGTAGGAGGTGGTGAAAACGGCTGTATTCTCCATTACATCGAAAACAATCACCGTCTAAAAAACAAAGACTTACTGCTTATTGATGCAGGGGCCGAATATCAATACTATGCAGCTGATATCACTCGTACCTTCCCTGTAAGCGGCAAATTTACTGCAAGTCAAAAAATACTGTACAACATCGTTCTTGATGCACAAAAAGCAGCGATTGCTGAAGTTAAACCCGGCAACCATTGGAATCAGCCACATGAAGCAGCTGTGCGTGTTCTGACCGAAGGCTTATTAGAGATAGGTTTACTTAAAGGCAAATTAGAAACTCTAATTGAAGAAGAACATTACCGTGACTTCTATATGCACCGAACCGGACATTGGTTAGGCATGGATGTTCATGATGTCGGCGATTATAAAGTCGGTGGTGAATGGCGCGTTTTAGAACCGGGCATGGTACTTACAGTCGAGCCAGGACTTTATATCCGTGATCCTGAAAATATCGCTAAAAAATGGCATTTTACAGGTATCCGCATTGAGGATGATGTCTTGGTCACAAAATCTGGTCACGACGTCCTTTCAAAAGCCGCGCCCAAAGAAGTGGATGAGATTGAAGCGCTAATGGCCGCAGCAAAATAACAGTTATGAATAATCATTACGATGTCATTATTGTTGGTGGCGGTATGGTTGGTGCTAGTCTCGCTCTAGCACTTAAACAAAGCGACCTTAAAATCGCTTTGATAGAGGCTTTTAGCGTCAAGTTAGACCAGCAACCTAGTTACGATGATCGGGGTATTGCCCTGTCTTATGGCTCGCAACGAATTTTTGAAACCATGGGGCTTTGGTCGAAACTGGCACCATATAGCACCACCATTAGCGATATTCATATTTCCGATCGTGGTCACTTTGGTGCAACGCGTTTATCTGCAAAACAAGAAGGTGTACCTGCGTTAGGTCAAGTCATATTAGCAAGGGCAATGGGGCAAGTATTTAATCAGGCTATGCTTGAACAAGAAAACCTTGATCTCATATGTCCCGCCAATGTCACAGAACTAGAACAAACTGAGCAACACGTTATTATCAGCTTAAATGATGGGCAACAATTATCAGCTAACTTAATTGTTGCTGCCGATGGTGCTAATTCTACTATCCGGCGTTTGCTTAATTTAGCGGTCACTGAAAATGACTATCAGCAAGTGGCGATTACCGCTAATATTTCAACAGAACGTCCACATCTAGGCAAAGCTTTTGAACGCTTTGCAGAAACTGGTCCTGTAGCTCTATTACCCATGTCGGATAATCGTTCCAGCCTCATATGGACCGTCAATACGGGTGAGGAAACTGAACTACTTGAATTATCAGATCAAGATTTTTTAAATCGATTACAAGTCCACTTTGGCTACCGTCTAGGCAAGCTGACACAAGTCGGTCAGCGTGGCAGTTTTCCATTGAAAATGACTCAAACCCAACAGCCTGTCCAACAACGTATTGTCTTTATTGGTAATGCCGCTCATAACTTACACCCCATTGCTGGCCAAGGCTTTAATCTTGGTCTCCGTGATGTTGCTGTACTCGCTGATAAATTATGCAGTACTTATGCAGATTGTGGTGACCCAGAATTACTCCATGACTACCAACGTTGGCAACAAAGTGATCAAGACACCGTTATCAAAACAACCGATTTATTGGTGAATCTATTTAGTAATGACAACGCTCTTTTAGGCCATGCCCGTGGTGCTGGCCTTGCCTTATTGGATATTCTGCCAAGGACAAAAAGTCATATCGCACAAAGCAGTATGGGGCTTGCTAATAAACAGTCCCGCTTGGCTCGAGGTATTGACTTATGAGCAGTCATTACGATGTGGTGGTTGTCGGTGCGGGGATGGTTGGCGCCACCGTTGCTGCGGCGCTAAGCCAAGAGCCATCATTAAGAATTGCACTAATTGAAGCTTTCCCTTTAAAACCCATATCACAACAAGATCCAGCTGATCTTCGTGTCAGTGCAATAAATCGTGCCAGTGAAACCTTATTCAAAAATCTCGGTATTTGGCAAAATCTTATCCCTAGCCGTTTAGGACCTTTCACCGATATGAAAGTGTGGGAAACCCAGTCCAGTCTTGTCCACTTTGATAGCGCCGATATAGGCGAAGCAATGCTAGGGCACATTATTGAAAACAGGCATTTACAGCAAGCTTGTTTAAGCCGCTGCATGCAAAGCAACAATATTGATTTTTTATGCCCAGAAAAACCAATTTCTTTAAGCGACAATCAACTTGAACTAGAAAGTGGCCTTAAATTAACGGCAAATCTGATCATCGGTTCTGATGGTGCACGCTCACAAATTAGGGATTGGGCAGAGATAAAAAGTAAAGGGTGGGATTATGATCAAAGTGGTGTGGTATGTACTGTCACCACAGAAAAACCCCATTTACAAACTGCACGACAGCGCTTCTTAGAAGAAGGACCATTAGCCTTCCTTCCCCTCGCTGATCCATATCAATGCTCTATTGTTTGGTCTAATTCAACTGAAGAAGCACAATTATTATGTGAGCTAAGTGATGATGACTTTAAAGTTGTTTTAGCTAAAGCATTGAAATCAGAACTAGGCGATATTGTCGACATATCACAACGCGCTAGTTTTCCACTAAAACTAAGCCATGCTGAAAACTATGTCACTGAAAGCGTGGCTTTGGTTGGTGATGCCGCCCACACCATTCACCCATTGGCAGGCCAAGGCGTCAATATAGGCTTGCTTGATGCCGCGACTCTAGCTGAAATAGTCATTGCTGCACACCAGCAAGGCAGAAACATTGGTAGCCTACATACCCTAAATAAATATCAACGTCGGCGTAAAGGTGACAACTTAGCCATTCAATTAACCATGGATTTATTCAAACGGGTGTTCGGTAGTGATTTAGCACCTTTGAGACAAGCACGTCAATATAGCTTTAGTGCTGTCAATAAAAGCACATTAATGAAAAAACTATTTATGCAGCAAGCATCAGGACATCGCTTTGCTAACCCTGACTTAACGCGCGATCATTACTGAATAGCACGCTCAACTTGTTGTCGTTGTTGTAGCGCCGCATCGTTTACCAATTGCTCAACATCTTTTGATTTATCAATCATATCTGTCTGATCTTTCCAAACATGGTCACCATCAACGGGATGTTTCTCGTCAGAACATGCAGAAATGACTACCAGCATTAACATTAAAAACAAATATCGACTCATCATCTGTTACTCCTAATAGTAGCAGTTATGTATAGTCTGCTTATGCTTATACTCAGACAAGCATAGCATAGCGTCAGTTACTTACTACTTGGCTTACTTGGCTTACTAGTCTAGGTAGCGATAGATAAAAGTCTTTGGCACGTTAGTCATATTTCGCCAATGTTACTTAAGGCATATACTTCCTTTATGGACTTATACTTCAGGAGATGAAGAAATGTTACGTTTTATTACACGTCATATTCTCACTGGCTTAATCACCATCCTTCCAGTTCTGCTTACTCTTTATCTACTTTACTGGTTTGTTGTATCAACAGAAGCCGTACTCGGCAATATGATTCGTTTGGTGCTACCCAATACATTATATTGGCCAGGCATGGGGGTCATAGCTGGCTTAGTGCTGGTATTTATTATTGGACTGCTAATGCATATCTATGTGATCCAGCGATTATTTTCAACGGCACAGCAAGTGCTTTATCACACGCCTTTAGTGAAATCTGTCTATCGAGCCATCAACGATTTTTTCCATTATTTTTCAGCTTCAAAAGAAAAAGAGTTTGAACAAGTCGTTGCTGTTACCTTTGACAATGGCATGCAGCTTGTTGGTTTTGTCACACAGGCCATGCCTGAGGAGCTGCCTAAAGGGCTAGGAGATGAAAACAGCGTCATGGTCTATTTACCATTAAGTTATATGATTGGCGGCTATGCAGTACTGATACCCCGTAAAGCAGTTCGTACACTTGATATGTCAATGGAAGAAGCAATGCGCTTTACCTTAACAGCTGGTGTTACTGGTAAACCCATGGATACTTAGTCAATTCAGCACTGAATTTAATCTTGCTAGTTTTGATAAGCCAGTTGGTCAAACTATATCGGCAGAAACATCATTGATGCTGCTTTGACTACCACTGTTTTGATCAAGCGACCTTCCTTATGCGAAATAATCGTTGCCAAATTATCTTGTGTCGCAATCATTCTGCCAATTAAACGCTGATAACTTAGATTTCGAATTTCTTTTTCAACACTATCACTAACGATTAATAATTTACCATTTTTATCACGTGTTTCAGCCAATAACCAAGCTGCTATTTCTATATTTCTAGCACTGTTGTATAGCTTCTGTTCACTCAAGCTCGTTAAGAAAAAGAACTCAGTGTGATTATCATATGAAGCCATTAGCATCTTACGAAGACCCACTATATAGGCTAATACTCGGTCATTAATATGATAATCAATATCAAACGCTTGGCGAATAATATCAGTACCTGACATCGTCTCCCAGTGTGAATAACCATAATAGTAGGGTCGTTTAAAGACACGATCAACAGTCTCTTCTATCGTCCTTTTACCTTTATCAAATCGCTGACTGGGATTACGGTAATACAATTTAATCATCAACTGCTTTAAATCACGCATTACCGCTTGTTGATGCAGCTCTACCACCTCATCAATATCACTTTTAGCAAGACGGGAAATACCGGCATCATTTAAATTAGCTGCCGCTATTTTTTGTTTATCGGAAGTGGAAGAGCAGGCAGTAATAATAAGAAAAAAAGACAGAACAACGAGTTTACACAATCTCATCAAATAACCTTTGCTGACGTTCTTCCAGATTGAGTTCAGCAATTTGTAGATATTGTTCTACGCCAGTCGTGACGACACTGGGTCGCGACAAACCCTGATTCTCTGTCACTGAAGTTGGCGCTACCCTAGCGAATAACCTAACAAATCGTTCCGGTAAAGCATCGCTGACCGTTAAGCCTGCTGGCTGCGACTGTTTTTGCGTCACAACCGGGAAGAAAGTCGCTTTTTGTTTATCTAAATTAGAGACCGTTTCAATAATGGCTGGTAAACGACTTTGGTCTCTTGAAACTTCCGATGAGTTAAGTGACAAAAAAGAAGAAATTGGGGCGCCATTAATTTGCATAACTAAATTTATATTAACTTCGTTTTTTATAGGGCTTCTTATTATTAGACCGCTGGCCTTGTGACTTGTTGCCTGTATGTTTCCGCCTTCCTTGCGGCGGTCTTTTCTCTGGCCGCTTCGCTGACTCAGGCTTGACTAACTCTTCTGACGAAGTTGCTGCCACAGGAATTTTATGTTTTATATATTGTTCAATCTCAGGTAATGAAAAAGCATAATCTTCACAGGCGAAGCTAATTGCAACACCACTGGCACCAGCCCTTGCTGTACGCCCAATGCGATGAACATAATCTTCACTGTCTTGCGGTAGATCATAGTTAAATACATGACTTACTTCAGGTATATGTAATCCTCGTGCAGCAACATCTGTAGCTACTAAAAAGGCAAAATCACCATCTTGAAAGTGCTTTAATAAGCTTTCGCGTTTTTTCTGGGGTACATCACCTGATAATAGTGCTGATTTATGTCCGTTACCTTCTAAATATCCCCAAACCCTGTCAGCAACATGTTTGGTATTAACAAATACAATACTGCGCTGTGGTGATAAGCGCTTAATCAACGCCAATAGTAGCGGAATTTTTTCATCATTCGCAGGATAATAAACCGTTTCCTCTATCCTATCGCCAGAGACTTTTTCAGGTTCAATTTGTACTTTTTCAGGGTTATTCATATGCTCATAAGCGAGTTCCGTCACTTTATAACTGAGCGTTGCAGAAAATAACATCCCTAATCTTTGGCTTGGCTTAGGGATTCTTCTCAAAAAGTAACGTACATCCTTAATAAAACCTAAATCAAACATACGATCGGCTTCATCAAGCACAACGACTTGTACTTGTTTTAAGTTAAAAACCCCTTGTTTGTGATAATCAAGCAATCGGCCTGGTGTCCCGACCAAAATATCGACACCATTCAAAATGGCTGATTTTTGCTTTTCGTAATCTTTACCACCATGCGCAACAACTATGCGCAAACCTGATTCTTTATTGAGTAAAATTGCATCATTTGCAATTTGAATAGCAAGCTCTCTTGTCGGTGCTAATATGAAGGCTCGGGGTTGCTTACCATCCCAATTTGGGAAGGGTTCATCTTCTAATAAGCGCTGAAAAGTGGCCAGTAAAAAAGCAATGGTTTTACCTGTACCTGTTTGCGCCTGCCCTGCTACATCACGTCCTGACAATAATATAGGTAATGATTGTTGTTGAATGGGTGTACAAAACTCAAAGCCCGCATTGTGTAGGCTATTTTGCAATGACTCATGCAATGCTAAAGACGAAAAAGCGAGGTCTGTTAAATGTGCACTCATAGAAATACTTGCATTACCTTTGATGATAGGAAAAAATGTCACTTGTATTGGAGTGCAAGAGTATAGCCCTCTGATAGCTTATATACCACTGGAGAGAAAAACATGAGCGAAAATGTCACCAATGTGACTGACGGCGATTTCGAAAGCCAAGTATTAAAGTCTGACCTACCTGTCCTAGTTGATTACTGGGCTGAATGGTGTGGTCCTTGCAAAATGATTGCGCCAATCTTAGAAGAAATTGGTGCTGAATATGCTGGGAAATTGACTGTCTGCAAACTCAATATCGATGAGAACTCAGAAACACCACCCCGTTACGGTATTCGTGGCATCCCAACTTTAATGTTATTTAAAGGCGGCGAAGTTGAAGCAACAAAAGTAGGCGCTTTAACAAAGTCTCAACTTGCAGCCTTTTTAGATAGTAATATCTAAGCACGCTACAACGGCTTTAATGCCAACAAGCAAATTGCGAAAGAAACGGTCGCGAATTTGCTACACTGCACAAACCAAAACACAGGGTTAATCTGACGGTTAACCCTGTGTTTTTCATCCGACCTTACCAGCACAGACCTGCAATGGACGTTTCAGAATTACTTAACGATCTCAACAAACCGCAACGAGAAGCCGTCGCAGCACCGCTTGGCCATGCACGTATTCTTGCGGGTGCTGGCAGCGGTAAAACGCGCGTCTTAGTTCACCGAATTGCATGGCTGATTCAAGCAGAAGGTCTGTCTCCCGCCAATATTCTTGCCGTCACCTTTACCAATAAGGCCGCCGCTGAAATGCGAGGTCGAATTGAAGATATGTTGGGTTACCCCATTGATGGCATGTGGGTAGGTACTTTCCATGGCCTAGCACATCGTCTGCTAAGAGCACATTGGAAAGAAGCTGATTTGCCACAAAACTTCCAAATATTAGACAGTGACGATCAGCAACGCATGCTGAAACGTTTAATTCGTGTAATGGAATTAGATGAAGCGCAATGGCCTGCAAAGCAAGCTCAGTGGTATATCAATGCCCAAAAAGATGAAGGCCTAAGAGCCAAACATATTCAGGCGGGTAACGATCCCTATTCGCAAAAAATGTTGGCTATATACCAAGCTTATGAAGATGCCTGTCAGCGTGCGGGTGTTATCGACTTTGGTGAAATTCTGCTTCGTAGTCATGAGTTATGGCTTAAACGACCTGACATTCTCGCTATTTACCAGCAGCGCTTTAGTCAAATTCTAGTCGATGAATTCCAAGATACTAATACCATTCAGTACGCTTGGTTAAGGTTATTAGCAGGAGAGTCTGGTCACCTCTTTATTGTTGGTGATGATGATCAGTCAATCTATGGTTGGCGCGGCGCTAAAATCGAGAATATTCAACAATTTCATCATGATTACGATCAAGCATCAAATATCCGATTGGAACAGAATTATCGTTCCACAGGCCATATTCTAGCGGCGGCTAATGCTGTAATTGCCAACAATAACGAACGTTTAGGTAAGGAATTGTGGACAGAAGATGAAGATGGTGAACCTATCCAAGTCTATAACGCTTATAACGAACGTGATGAGGCCAGCTACCTAGTTGAGCAAGTTAAACAATGGGTTGATAAAGGCGGTAACCGTGCTGATACGGCTGTGCTCTATCGGTCTAATGCGCAATCACGTTCGATTGAAGAAGCCTTGTTACAAGCCAATATGCCGTACCGTGTTTATGGTGGTTTACGCTTTTTCGAACGTGCTGAAATAAAAGATGTTCTCGCTTATATGCGTATAGTGGCTAATCGTAATGATGATGCTGCTTTTGAACGTATCGTTAACACACCCACACGTGGCATTGGGGCGGCAACGCTAACCCAATTACGTCAATACGCCCGCCAGCAAAATTTAACACTCTGGCAGTCCTGTAAAGAACTATTAGAAGCCAAGTTCTTTGCGGCACGTGCTGGCAATGCCCTAACCTCTTTTTTAAACCTGATTGACTCACTCACACCCGAAGATGAGTTACCATTGAATGAACTGTGTTCTTTAGTGATTGATGAAAGCGGTTTACGCACACATCATGGTAAAGATAAAACGGAGAAAGGCCAAGGTCGCATAGAAAATCTTGACGAATTAATTACGGCAACACGCCAATTTAATTTGCCTGAAGATGTTGAAAACATGTCTTTGCTTGATGCCTTTCTTTCACATGCTGCATTAGAAGCGGGTGAGAACCAAGGTGGCCAATGGGAAGATTGCGTCCAGCTGATGACGCTGCATTCAGCGAAAGGATTAGAGTTTCCTGTTGTTTTTATCGTGGGTATGGAAGAAGGTCTTTTCCCTGGACAGAAAAGCAGTGACGATCCTACCCGTCTTGCTGAAGAGCGCAGGCTTTGCTACGTGGGTATGACCCGAGCCCGCCAAACTTTGTACCTCATCTATACTGAATCACGCTTTTTGTATGGGCAGGAGATGTCGCCCACACCCTCTCGTTTTTTAAGCGAAATTCCGATTGAACGCGTTGAAGAAATCCGTACCCGCAACAATACGTTTAGCGCTGGCTATGCCCCAATGGCACCCAAACACACCATGACTAGTAATGAAACAGGCTTCTTCCCTGGAGAACAAGTTCATCATCAGAAGTTTGGTCAAGGTACTGTTATTGACACTGAAGGCAGCGATAAAAACAGTCGAATTCAAGTTAACTTTAAACATGCTGGTAGTAAGTGGCTGGTTCTTGCTTATGCCAAACTAGAAAAAATTTAGTCACAGGACTTAAACAAGATGAAAGTAAAACACATGCTGCGTTATATCCTCACACTGATAAGTTTAAGCATATTGATCGCTTGTGACTCTGGCGCCCAGCAAGAAAACCCCGCAACTGACAACATCGATACTGCTAAACAGTACCGCTGGAAAATGGTCACAACATGGCCACCCGGATTTCCTGTATTACAAGAAGGAGCGGAGCGATTTGCTGATAACATTAAAGCAATGAGTAACGGCCGTCTTGATATTAAAGTCTATGCTGGCGGCGAGCTTATCCCACCCCTACAAACTTTTGACGCAGTTTCACAAGGTACTGTCGAGATGGGCCATGGCAGCGCTTATTATTGGGCAGGAAAAGTACCTGAAGCACAATTTTTCTCAACCGTTCCTTTTGGCATGACTGCCCGTGGAATGAACGCATGGCTTTATGATGGCGGTGGCCTTGATCTTTGGCGTGATGTCTACAAACCATTCCATGTTACTCCTTTCCCATTGGGTAACACTGGTGTACAAATGGGCGGCTGGTTTAATAAAGAAATCAATTCTTTAGATGACATTAAAGGCCTTAAAATGCGTATTCCTGGCATCGGCGGTAAAGTATTCGCTAAAGCTGGTGGTAATCCCGTGTTATTAGCTGGCAGCGAGGTTTACACTGCACTTGAACGTAATACGATTGATGCCACTGAATGGATTGGGCCTTACCATGATCAGCGTCTAGGTCTTTATCGGGCTGCTAATCACTATTATTACCCTGGTTGGCATGAGCCTGGCACAGTGCTCGAACTCACGGTAAACCAACGAGCATGGGACAGTCTACCAGCTGATTTACAAGCTATTGTTGCCAATGCAGCACAAGCAGAAAATCTACGCATGCTATCTGAAATGGAGCAGAAAAACCTATCTGCTCTAGCTGAATTACAACAACGCGAAGGTATACAAATCCTACCCTTCCCTAAAGAAGTGTTAGCCAAACTAAAAACATTAACAGATGAAACGCTACAAGAAGAAGCAGATAAAAACCCAAAATTCAAGGCTATTTATGAAGCCTACCAAGCCTTTAGGGTACAAAACGAAGCATGGTCTGATATCTCAGAAAATGCCTATTTAGCTATTGATTAAAGTCAGTCTTTACAGCTCCTCAAAATGCACAAGCTTATGATCGGAATCATAAGCTTTGTACTCAATAACGCGTTAAAAATGCTTCGCCGCTTGCCTTTTGTAATACAGATATAGGCACTACTGTTGGAAATATTTGTAGTTATCTCCCGCATATTTTTTTCGTCATTTTCGAATGTGCTTCAGAAAAAATTAACCCATAGTAACTTCCATCCATTTTTCATTGTGATGGTGTCTTATCTAGTTTTAACAATACTTTGCTTCCCCTTACTCACCTTAATCAACTTCTCTGAGTTAAGCACCCAATTCTGGCTCAATAGTTTTCTAGCCGCTGTATTGGATATGGCAGGTACATTATTCTTAGTGATGTCTTTATCAAAAACTGATCTCTCAGTTTTCGGCCCGCTCAATGCCTATAAAGTCGTTATTTCAATGATTCTGGCCATGTTATTCCTAGAGGAGATCCCTTCTTCCCAAGGTTTTATAGGTATCTTCATTATATTGATTGCAAGTTATTTCTTATTTCCAATTAAGAGCAAAGTTTCAACCAATCGCCTGCTGACATTGTTTTTAGAAAAAGGCGTTCAATACCGCTTTTTATCGATCTTGTTATTTTCTATCGGCACCATACCCTTAAAAACTGCAGTGATGACGGGCGGCGCATTAGCCACAACCGTATTTTGGTGTCTATTTGGCTTTCCTCTTGCAGCCTTGGTCCATCACTACTTCTTAAAAGACAAGCTCAATTCTGATATTGCCAAATCAAAACAGTTTTTTTACCAATTCCTCTATCTTGGTATCAGCATTTTCTTAATGCAATACATGACCATGATAATACTGTCACAGTTTATGGTTGCTTATTCACTTGCCTTATTCCAACTTAATATGGTGCTACAAGTATTTTTGGGCTATCGCATCTTTAAAGAACAACATATTAAGCAACGACTAGCCGCCTGCCTCGTGATGGTGATTGGTAGCTTGTTGGTGATACAAGCCTAAGATCTTGTCTTTGTCTTTGCTTCAACTTCAACCTTCGATTCGATATATAATTACTAGTTACTAGTTTGAAACCCGCACAGCAATGAACGGAACTCATTTATATCGGTCTCTATAGCGTTAGTAGATCACCAACCACACTCTTTTACTGATAAATTAAATATGAAATTTGACGATCTTTTTCTAGACGATACTTTATTACAAGTTCTAGAAACACAAAAATTCAAAACACCGACAGCCATCCAAGAGGCTGCCATTCCTGTGATTTTAGAAGGTCGTGATGTTTTGGCTGGTGCTGCAACAGGAACAGGAAAAACAGCCGCATTTGTATTACCCATATTGCAGCAATTCATTGATGAACCCAATCATCAAAAACAAGCTCGCGTATTAATCCTTGCACCAACTCGTGAACTCGCCTTTCAAATTCAGCACGTTATCAAGCAGTTCAGCAAACCGCTTGATATTAATACCGTCATTGTCACAGGTGGCTTTTCACCAGGAAAACAAGCGGATTTTCTACATCAAGATTGCGATATTGTCATTGGTACACCCGGCCGCCTATTAAATTTAGTGTCTGATGAAATTCTAGATTTATCCGATATTGACATGGTGGTGATTGATGAAGCAGACCGTATGTTGGATATGGGCTTAGGCCCAGATGTACTATCGCTATTAGCCACTATTGCCAATGGTTTTCAAGCCTGCTTATTTTCAGCAACATTGGCTGGAACAGGCGTAGAAATTTTTGCTGAAGAATTATTACGAGATGCGGAAATAATTCAAATAGATGCTGCAAACACCAAGTCAGAGCAAGTATCACAAACTGTTTTTTTAGCTGATGATAAAGCACATAAACAAGCCTTATTACTAGCAAGCATTAAAGATGATAGCTGCTCTAGTGCCATTGTTTTTTGCAATAAAAAGGAACGTGCGGTCGAGGTGACACAGTGGCTGCAATCACAAAACATATCAGCACAAGTGATGCATGGTGATTTTAATCAGGCTGTAAGGCGCGATAAAACCCGTAAATTTCGCAATGGCCAAATCAAAGTGATGGTTGCGACTGATGTTGCTGCACGTGGTTTAGATTTAAATAATATCTCTCACGTGATTAATTATGATATGCCCTATAGAGGTGATAGTTATATCCACCGTATTGGTCGTACAGGTCGTGCTGAACAATTGGGCGCGGCCATCAATTTAGTTGAGCATCACGACTTGAAAAACCTAGAACGAATTGAGTTTCACCTGAAAAATGCCATTCCTATCGGAAAAATAAAAGGCCTTGAACCAAAGTCCAAAAAGAAGGCTAAATCAAAAGGCAAAGCAGCAAAACGTAAACCATATATCGCTAAAAAAGACCGAATATCAGCGGAAACAGATCGTGACTAAATTGTTATTTTCAGCCCAACAACTGCGCTGGTTATTATTATTAACGTCGTTATTATTGGCAGCGGGTTTTGTCACACCTATGCTGACACTGACCAAGTTTGTCGTCGTCAGTAATTCATTCTCAATTATCTCTGGCATTTGGCAGTTATTACAAGAAGGTCATATCGCCCTATTTATCTTAGTAGCAGCATTTAGTGTGGTACTTCCTGTCGCTAAGATAATCTTATTATTTAACCTATTACATCCCAACACCACAGAACCTAAACGCCGTAAAAAACTACTACATTTAATGCATGAGTATGGTCGCTGGGCGATGCTTGACGTGATGATCGTTGCGATTCTCATTGTCACTGTCAAACTCGGTGCACTAGCCAGTATTAAAATTCACGACGGGCTTTATATATTTGGACTAGCTGTCGTACTTATTATGTTCATCACGCAGCAGGTGGTGAACTATATTGAAAGCAATATTAACGAAAACAACTAGTTTTTCTATAGCTGCTCGTACAACTCAATATATTTTTCAGCACTTTTCTGCCAGCTGAAATCAGATTCCATCGCAGTAACAACAAGTTTCCGCCATATCCGTGGGCGCTCAAATAAATCGATAGCATCTTGGATAGTCTGCTGCAGCGCCAGCGCCGTACTTAACTCAAATTTAAAACCTGTCGCTGTTCCTTGTTGTCTGTTTTCATCACTAGCATCAACAATCGAGTCAGCTAAACCGCCCGTGTTTCTAACAATTGGTAACGTCCCGTAACGCAAACTATATAATTGATTTAAGCCGCATGGTTCAAAACGTGACGGCATTAGAAATACATCTGAACCGGCTTCTATTTGATGGGCGATTGCTTCGCTATAGCCAATATGAAGCGCTACTTTATCTGGAAAACGTGCGCGTAATACGCGTAAATCTTGCTCATAACTAGGTTCACCACTGCCTAAACACACTAACTGAACATTAGCACCCTCTTGCAATAAATTCGTCACGGCAGTCAAGGTTAGATCAATCCCCTTTTGTGACACCAATCTACTGACTAAACCCATTAACAACACGTCTTCTTTGTCAGGTAAGCCAAATTGCTGCTGTAAAGCTGTCTTATTGGCTAACTTATTCCTAATTGTTTTAACTGAAAATGATTTTGCTAAATGCGGGTCATGACTCGGATCCCATTCATCATTATCAATACCGTTGAGTATGCCTGTTAAACGAGTTTCCTTAGCACGCTTAGTTAATAAGCCTTCTAAACCATAACCAAATTCATAAGTACAAATTTCCTCGGCATAAGTTGGGCTCACAGTCGTTATATGGTCAGCGTAAATTAAACCGCCTTTCATAAACGACATCAGATCGTAAAACTCAATTCCCTCTGGATGCCAAAGTGACACGGGTAAATCTAAAGCATCAAATACCTCTCGTGGATACAAACCCTGATAAGCGAGATTATGAATTGTAAAAATCGTCGCAGGCCTGTCTTCTTGATCCGATAATAAAGCAGGTGCCAACCCTGTTTGCCAATCATTACAATGCAATAAATCTGGTTTCCATCCCTGATTTGCTTCATCCATCGCTAATGCTGCAATCGCACGGGAAAATAAAGAAAAACGTGCTGCATTGTCTTCCCAATCACCACCGGTCGGTTTACCGTAAGGACCACCATCACGATCAAAGTGGTGCGGAGAATGAACCAACCAAAGTATGACGTCAGTACCCGGCAAGGTCGTTTGTAAAATATCGATTGGCATGTAGTAGCCATCAAATTTGAAGGTCGCTATAGTTTTCAAATCTTTCAAGGCACTTAAACACTGGCGATACGCCGGCATAATAATACGAACATCTTCACCTTGTTCACGCAATGCAATCGGCAAGCTTCCAGAGACATCAGCTAATCCACCCGTCTTAACCAGAGGGTGCACCTCGCTACTTGCAAACAGAATTTTTCGCACCTAATGCTCCTAATAAATGTACAATTATGTCATCATATTACGCTAATATATGAGCGTCACAAGCCTATAACGGAGAAGACATGCAAGATTGTACGATTATTATCTTTGGTGCCACAGGTGATTTATCAAGAAAAAAATTATTACCTTCACTTTATCACCTTAACGCGGAAAACCGTCTAACAGATAACACAAAAATTATTTGTATGGGTCGAAGCGAAGGTCCGGGTCGATGCGATATGTCTCAACGAAGCTGGAAAGACAAAGTCGTTGACTATGTTTCACCCAGAGCACGCGGTGGTGTTGATGAGGACCTTCTAGCTGACTTCCTTACTAAAATAAGCTACTTTCACTGCGAGATCAATGAAGCTGATAGTTATTCAGAACTTAAAAAAGTTCTTGATAACCCTGAGTACGGATTTTCAAAAAATATCGTATTTTACTTATCAATTAGTCCTTCTCTGTTTGGCATTGTCGGTAATCAGCTAGCTGCCGTGGGTTTAAACAAAGAAGATGAAGGCTGGCGTCATTTAGTTGTTGAAAAACCCTTTGGTTACGACCAAAAAAGTGCGCTTGAGCTGGAAGAAGTACTAGCTCGCGATTTCACAGAAAAACAAACCTATCGTATTGACCATTACCTCGGTAAAGGCACCGTACAAAATATCTTCGTTTTCCGTTTTGCTAATTTGCTACTAGAACCATTATGGAATCGTAACTATATTGACCATGTCCAGATCACTCATGCTGAACAACAAGGTGTTGGTGGTCGTGCAGGTTATTACGATGGTTCAGGTGCAATGCGCGATATGATCCAAAGTCATCTATTACAAGTAATGACCTTGATTGCTATGGAACCCCCATCTGATTTAGATGATGAATCATTACGTGATGAAAAAGTGAAAGTACTTAAAGCTATTCGCCCGATCACAGAAGACATCGTTGATCAACATGCTTTCCGTGGACAATATGCCGCCGGTGAAGTCAATGGTGAAAAGATAAAAGGTTACCTAGAAGAAGATGATGCACCAGAAGGTAGTGTCACCGAAACTTTCGCTGCCCTTAAAGTATATATTGATAACTGGCGTTGGAAAGATGTGCCTTTTTATCTTCGCACCGGTAAATGTATGCCTGAATCAAGAGCGACTATTGCTATCCGGTTCAAAAAACCACCCCAAGAGTTGTTTAAAAATACTGATATCGGAGATAGCCACGCCAACTGGATTGTCATGGGCTTACAACCTGAAAACACCCTACGCATAGAACTACAAGCCAAAGAACCCGGTCTAGAACTCAGCGCCCATACTGTCACCATGGATACCTATGAATCAGAAGACACCAAACATACATTGGATGCTTATGAAGCAATGATCCTCAACGCAATCCTTGGTGATCGTTCATTATTCCTACGTGCAGACGAAGTTGATCTTGCTTGGCAAGTTGTTGATCCCATTATCAAAAAATGGAGTGAGAATAAAGACTTTATTCATACTCACCCCGCAGGGACTTGGGGACCAGAAGAAGGCAGTGTTATCTTTGACGACTCCTGTCACGCTTGGCGTAACGACCTATAAACAAACAAGCCGGCCTAGCGCCGGCTTTTTTTGTTTATACTTTGCCCCGACTCAATAGCTAAGCAGCTCCACAAGAGGAAAGTAAATAACGTGATAAAGGGTAGTTGTTTATGTGGAGAGGTACAGTTCGAAATAACGGGTGAAGTTACCCCTATTCAAAACTGTCATGCTACACGTTGTCGGAAAGCAACTGGTGGCGCCTATGCACCTGAAGCTCTAGCATCAAAAGATGGTTTTGTTTGGATTAAAGGAAAAGGACTTCTTACTGAATATACCGCCCCAATTCTTAATGCTCCTCCGGCTTATAAAAGAGCCTTCTGTAAAATGTGTGGGTCACCACTACCTGTTGAAATTGAAGGTACAAATTTTATGATGTTACTGGCAGGTATATTAGATACGAAGACAAGCACACTTGTGTTCCGTCATGCATTTGTTAGTCAGAAAGCTTGTTGGCATGAAATAACAGACAAACTACCGACATATCAGGGCCAACCGCCAGTGCCGGAAAAATATAAAAGCTAGCCCTAAAAGTACCTCGCCAACTCCAACTGAACATAATCATCATCTCGAATAGCAAACAATGCCCCTTGAGGCTGCTTACTGCCGAAGAAACGACCTTCCAACGAGACCTTCCAACGATCGCCAATACGACGGCTCCCTTCAATATTCCAACTCATATTTTCTGAGCTTAAATCATGAATCGCCCCCACTAATAACTCTGTAGACTGCACATCATTCCAAGTAATACGGGTGCCCATCAAAATATCATCTTCAAAAGGCGCTAAAGCAGCATTATCACGATCATCAAACAAATATTCTGCAATTAAGCCAACATCTATATCGGTGTCAAACACGCCAAAGAAGGTGTATTCAACACCGCCCGTTAATGCAAGGAAAGTATCACTACTTGTTTCGCGACGAATCGTTTCTAATTTCCATAGCCATGATTCATCCGTGTATTGAATATCAACACCTGTTTGATGCATGATTTCATAGAAAGGAAGTAATTTATCGAATGTCGCATTCGGGCGTAATAAAGGCTCACGGTTAGTACCATAAAAATGCGATACGCCTAAATCCCAATCATCGATACTATGCGACCAGCGAATGGCCGCATCAATATGTTGGCGTCCGGCAGACGATTCATAACTCGCTGCATCGGTATCGACCACCAGCGGACCTCGAAGTCGGCCTTGTTCTCCAGCAAAAGTCCTTTCACGAAAATAAGGCAATACAAAAACATCCAGTGTGCCCCACTCTTTGAAAAGACTGAGGTTAATCATGGGTTGACCTAATTTATCTTCGGTATCGTTATTTTCAACAAAATCAGTTTGATTGATGACATCGACAAGATGTTGTGATTCTGTGACACCCCAAAAAACTTTTGCTATCCCTAGTCTTAACTCCCAATCATCGTCAGTAATCAACCACTGTAATTCACGAAGATCAGCGTGTGTACGTTCATCATCGTCACTGTCAACTCGTAAAAATGGCGAGATAATAAGGCTTTGTTGACCATCATCCCATTGATAATAAAACTCAGGAGCTAATACAATTGACGTGTCATGTCGACCGGGTTCCGCAGAGGGTGACTCATGCTGAAAAAAACGATATTCGGCCGCTATATAACCTGATAACTCATATGATAAAGTGGTCTGACTAAATAATATTAGTGTGATAATGCACGCTACTTTTAACCCTGATTTAGCGCTGTCGTTTAAGATCATTTTTCTCAAAGTCTTTATCTGTTAACCCTGTCTGAAATTCAAAGTTAGACCATTCTAAGGTAGTAGATTTACCATTTTGTTGATTTTCCATGGTCATAGTGTGCGCTCGCCAGTATTGGTCTAGGTATTGATGATAATCTTGAAAACGCTGAATTTTAAGCAAGCTATCTTTCCGATCATAATAATCGATTCGTTGCGTACGATACTCTGCTTTATCTATCCAGACATGACTCTTAGTATAACCAGAATGTTTATACTGTGGTCTAAGCTCTAATACAAAACAATCCATATCATCTAGCATTTCATCTCGTAAATACAAATAGCTGTATTTTGGGATTTCAAAGGAACTAATATCCTCATAGGCAAATTCACTACCCATAAACGGACCAGATTTATTACTGGAAGAAATACGTTTAACACGCTTTAATGCCGGCAAAAAGATCCATTGTTCATCTGGTTCTAAGGCATGTGAATAGCTCAAAAATGCCGTGCCTTTGACATCTCTTGGCGTATCAAAAACCGTTAAGCCTTTATCACCATCGCCTTCAACTTCAAGATTGGTGACCCGAATTTCACGAATGCTCTCTTGACCATGCCGGTTACGCAATATCATTTTCATTTCAGCAGCACTATCTTGCCAGCCTTTATCCCGATTATCAGTTTCTAACGCAATCGCTAGGCCTTTCTCCTCGGCAGTTTCAGCCATGACAAAAGGTGTTGCCATTAACAGCAGTAAAAAGAGTAGTTTATTGCGCATGTTTATTTTCCTCTAGATTCATCAATAACGGTGGCAGGAATAAAAAGTCCATGATTAAAGCCACCGCGATGGTAATCGCCGCCATAGCCCCCAAATCAGCATTTAATGCAAAATGGGATTGGCCTAACACAAAGAACCCCAACACTAAGACCAATGATGTCACCCAAAGTGCGATACCCACTGTATTAAATGCGTAACTGACTGCTTGCTCGGCATCCAAGCCTTTCTCACGCCTCGCTCTTAGATATTTACTAAGGAAATGCACCGTATCATCCACCACAATCCCTAAGGTCATTCCAGCAACAACAGACAAAGACATACCGACCATACCGACCGTCATACCCCATAAACCAAACGCCATACCCGCAGGAATTAAATTAGGTGCAAGGCTTATCAAACCAATGCGCGTTGAACGCAAGGCTATAACCAAAATAAATGAAATAATGATTAAGGCTATTGTCGTACCAATGAGCATACTGCTGACATTACGCTTACCAATATGAGCAAACATCAAATTTGGACTCGCAACAGTAAAATTTACTTGTTGCTCATTTTCTGACAACCAAGACGAAACTCGATTTTCCATGGCGAGCATTTCTTCTGTGTGCAGGTTTGTAAGCGTAATATTAATTCGCGTTTGTGCTTTATCAATATCAATTTGGTCATTCAAATCCAAACCGTAAGGCAACGATAACTCGTACAATAATAAGTATTGAGCTGCTAATTCACGTGACTCTGGCAGACGATATTGTGCTGGATCGTCATTGTGCATATTTTTGTTAAGCCGCTTGAACGTATCGGTTATGCTCTGGACATGCATCACCTCATCTTGAGTGCGTAGCCATTGTGAAAAGCTTTCCACTGACTGTAAAAACGCGGGATCACTGACACCACCACTTTCACCTTGATTAAGTGAATATTGTAAGGTGTAGATACCTGCAAGATTGTCATTAGAGAATTCGGTCGCTTGTCTAAAATCAACTGTCTCATCGAAGTATTCAACAAACTGATCATCTAATCTGTTTTGTGGCACAAACGAGATAATGGCAATGCCTAATAACCCCATACCCCATAGCAATAGTTTTTGATTGGCGATAACAAAGTCTGAAAGTCGCATCATTGCGTGACCGTCTTTCTGTTTAGTCGCTTTGACGCGTATTGGCAGAATCATCATCAAAGCGGGTAATAATGTGACAGACAAGACAAAAGCGAACATCACGCCTATCGCAACGACATTACCCAAATCATGGAAAGGCGGTACGTCACTGAAATTCATGCTCAGAAAACCAATCGCAGTAGTGATGCTGGTAATAAAGATTGGCTGTAAATTAATACGCAAACTATCTTTCATCGCCTCAATTCTGGTTTCACCACTTCGCATATTATGCAAGAAGGTCACCAGTAAATGGACAGTATCAGCAACCGCCATCGTCATTAAAATAGTCGGAATACCTGCTGTCGCCGCTGTTAACTTCCAATCGAGCCAACCCATGCCTCCCATGGCGAACATGATGGTGCTTGAGATCATAATCACCACGCCCAAAACGGCTGATACAGAACGTAATAACACCCCTAATACCACAATGATGGTCAAAAACATTATTGGCACTAGCGTCTGCATATCGTTCTGAGACGATTCGCCAAAGGCATTATTCATCATTGCCAAACCGGTGATATGGATTTTATGTTCTGGATGAGTAGCCTCAATTTCAGCCGCTATTTGACGAGCAAAATTTGCGACTTCTGGCACTTCAGTCAATGTCTTCCCAGGCAATTGAATCGTAATATTGACGCCTGTAACATGGGCTTGCTGTGAAACAAGCCTGTTCACTAACAAAGGCTCGTTTAAGGCAACATAACGCACGTAGGCTAATTCATTATCTGTCGATTCGAGTGCATTCTCGACCAAATCGCTGACCTGTAAATCATCATCTTGGGCGATAGTATGTTGAAAGTTTGTAATTGAGTCGACGCGGGTCGAATAAGGAATTTGCCAGGATTGATCTGTTAACTGCTCAATAACATCCAAGGTCTTTTTGCTAAAGACATCACCATTTTCAGGCTCAACAACAAATAACACATTATCCGTTTTAGTATAAATATCCTGCATCGCCTCAAAGGCTTTTAACTCAGGGTTATCTTCACTGAAAAAGACACGATAGTCATTGGTGAATTCAAGAAATCGTGCACCACTTGCAGTGAACATAATCACCACAATCGACAATAAAAAAATCCGCCAAGGATGCGTGACGACATAATCGGCAAACCGTTGGCTGAATGCATCCTTCATATTGATTCCTTTCTAGCAGTATTTATTTTTCCAGCACTAATGCAATATCAGGATAAAGCCTGACCTAAACGTAGTACTGCAGTCTCAGTCAGTGAATCATTAAATTTTTCAGCTTGGTCGCCAAACAATAAGACAACGGTTGAACCCATATTAAAGCGGCCCATTTCCTGACCTCGTTCAATCGTAATTGCTTTATCACCAGCATACGTCCATTGTTCAATAGCTTTGCCATAACTTGGTGTGATTTGACCTTCCCAAACAGTTTCCATACTACCCACAAAAATAGCACCGACCAAGACCATCACCATGACACCTTGCTCAGTATCAAATGTCACTGCAACACGCTCATTACGTGCAAATAGGTTGGGGACCGCGCGAGCTGTTCTTGGACTCACTGAAAACAGATCGCCAGGGATATAACGCATTTTGAGCAACTTACCTGTCAATGGCATATGTATTCGGTGGTAATCCCGAGGAGATAAATAAATAGTCGCAAATTGCCCTGTCTTAAATTGATTGGCTAAATCATCGTCACCGCCGACTAGTTCTAATACACTATATTGATGATTTTTAGCCTGTATGATTTGACCAGATTCAATATCACCAGCTTGGCTAACCACGCCATCGACAGGAGATACTAAGACTTTCTTATCATCAGGAAATTGATGAACACCTTCTTTTAATAGACGTGTAAAAAAGGCATTAAAACTAGGATACGCCGCTAAGTCTGTCTGCGCTGCTTCCTCTAAATTAACCTTATATTGTTTAACGATAAAACGTATAAAGAGGTTTTTAAACCAAACTACTTCGCATCTCGTTATGCGATACATTATCAAAGAAAGAAAATGCTGCGGGATAATATATTGAGGAAAGGTCAGTAATTTATCCAATAATCCAGCATACGTTCTGACTGATTTTATCATTGTGTCTTTTGCCAATTAACTATCGCCTCTTTCGTGTAAGCTTGAACATTGTCATAATCCGTTTTATAAACAACAGAAACCTAGCAGGAGTATATCAAGCTATGCATGCTTATTTCAGAATCATACTGATTTTTATCATGGCCTTTGTACCATTTGTAAATTCATCAGCAGAGGATGAAATAGCACCTCAAAAAGCGAGCTACTACGCATTCGATGAGGCCTTTACCATTAATTTCCTCAATCAAAGTAAACAACAAGTACGTTATTTACAGATCAAAGTCACTTTGATGGCACATCAACAAGAAGCCATCGATAATGCCAGTGCTAATTTGCCCATGCTGCAAGATGCATTGCGTACCTTATTTTCTGAACAAGGTTTTAATGACGTCAATAGTGTCGAGGGTCGTAGGACACTTCAATCTACTGCCTTATCAACCATCAATACAATTCTAAAAAATGAATTAGCCAGCGATCCTGTAGAAGCCGTTTATTTTACTAGCTTTATCCTACAATAATTTATAGGCACGCTATTTGCTATTTAAATCAACATATCAATAAGGCAGATCCTCATGGCAGAAACTAAAGACGACATTGATGTAGTCGACGAAAACAACGGCAAATCGAAAAAGCTCATTATTATCATTGCGGCAGCAGTGTTAATTATTGGTGGTGCGGCAGCTGCATTTTTTATGATGGGTGATAGCCCTGAAGAGGTAGGGACAGCAAGCACTGAGCCAGTAAAACAAGCCCCTATGTATCATGCTGTGGACAAACCTTTTATTGTGAATTTTTCGAATCAGAGTAATGGCGCAGTTGGCTATTTACAGATCAAATTAAAAGTCATGGCCCGTGATAAAGAGGCTATTGATGCATTTATATTACATACACCTGCTATTAAACATGAATTGCTCATGCTGTTCTTTAGTCAGAATTATGACGCTTTAAATACGCGGGAAGGAACAGAAACACTTCGTCAACAAACATTGGAGACTGTAAATAAGATTTTGAAAGATGAACAACATACGAGCTTACTTGAAGCCGTGTATTTCACTAGCTTAATCATGCAGTAATAATTATGGCTGTACAAGACATACTCTCACAGGATGAAGTTGATGCGCTACTTAATGGCATGGATGGTGGTGAGATTGAAGCACAACCGCAACAACAAGATAGCGGTGATGTAAGAAATTTTGACTTCGGCAATGAAGATCGCATTATCCGTGGCCGAATGCCCACGCTTGAAATGGTTAACGAGCGCTTTGCAAGACATCTACGTGTCAGCTTATTTAATATGCTCCGACGTTCTGCCGATATTTCAGCTGGCAGTGTCCAGATCATGAAATTTTCAGAATACCTTCATACTTTATTCGCACCCACAAGTCTGAATATGATTCAGATGCATCCACTGCGTGGAACAGGGCTCATTGTCTTCGAACCTAAGTTGATTTTTTCTATTCTTGACAATTATTTTGGTGGCGAAGGACGGTTCCAGCCACGGATGGAAGGACGTGAATTTACTGCTACCGAGCTACGAGTTATTAATATGGTTCTTCAAACCTGCTTTAAAGACCTAAGTGAAGCTTGGCGCCCTATTATGGAAATGGAGTTTGAGTTTGTTAACCACGAAGTCAATCCTCAGTTTGCCAATATTGTTAGTCCAAGTGAGGCTGTTGTTGTTTCTAGCTTTACCATTGAACTAGATGGTGGTAGCGGAGATATACACATCACACTTCCCTATTCATTACTTGAGCCTATTCGTGAGCTTTTAGACACTGGTTTACAAAGTGATCGCTCTGCTGATGATGGCCGTTGGCCTAAGGCTTTACGCGAAGAACTGATGTCTGCTGAAGTGGAAATTTCTGCAACATTGGCAAAAACAAAAATGAATTTTGAGAAAATTTTAAACTTAGATGTTGGTGATGTTTTACCCATTGAAATGCCCGACCTCGTTGTGGCTATGGCCGAAGATGTACCCGTGTTTAAGGCAAGCTATGGGGAACACAATAAAAAAGCAGCATTAAAGATCATGGACATTATTGAGCACCCAAAAGAAATTGTGCCTAAATTTCAACTTCAAAAGAGTAATTAATCATGAGTGAAGATACAGTAGCGGATGAAAACAGCACTGATGAGTCCCCAGAGTCAATTGAAAAGGTCGACTCAGACGAGACTAGGTTAGAAGAACAAGAAGCCGAACAACCCAATCAAGCTGACCCAGCACCTGTTAACAAACTGAGTGACGACTCATCACCCAATATTGGTAAAGAGATGAACCTGGATATGATTTTGGAACTTCCTGTGACCATATCAATGGAAATAGGGAGAACTAAAATAAGTATTCGTAACTTGCTTCAACTTAGTCAAGGTTCCGTTATTGAGTTAGATCGCCTTGCTGGTGAAGCCATGGATGTTTTAGTCAATGACACACTGATTGCACATGGTGAAGTCGTGGTTGTTAATGATAAATTTGGTATACGATTAACGGATGTCATCAGTGCTGACGAGCGTATTAAAAAGCTTCGCTAATGAAAAAGTTCTTATATCTGCTGACAAGTTTTAGTTTACTGTTTGTACATGGACTGAGCCTTGCTGCCGATAATGATAAAGCCACTGTCGCTAGTAAGACCTTGAGCAATTCGCCACTCAATAGCACAGCACTGGTAGAGACCTTACTAGGCCTAGGTACTGTTCTCGCTATCATTGTCTTGTTAGCGTGGCTTATTCGCCGTACTGGTCGTTTCCAAGGTAGTGCTAATGGCGAAATAAAAATGATTGCAGGCTTACCACTCGGTACCCGTGAGCGCGCTGTTTTACTTGAAGTTGATGGTGAACGCATTTTAGTCGGTGTCACCCCCCAACAAATCCGAACTTTACATGTTCTGGGCCAAAATAATCCAAATCAACAATCTAAAAAAAGTGAAGCCTTTGATCATCACTTACAAGATATTCTAAATCAGGATAAATCATGATCAGGTGGATAATTATACTTATCCCCATGCTGATACCTGCCTTAGCTTTTGCTGATCCCGGTGTGCCTGCAGTGACTGTCACAACTGATGAAGGTGGTGGCCAAAGTTATACGGTGACATTGCAGATATTAGCTGTTATGACGGCATTAACACTGCTGCCAGCAGCCCTTATCATGATGACCTCTTTTACTCGCATTATTATCGTTCTCGCTATCTTACGACAAGCGATGGGGGTTCAATCGACACCTTCTAATCAGGTGCTCATCGGCCTCGCTTTATTCCTAACATTTTTTATCATGAACCCCGTATTTGTCACGGCTTATGAAGAAGGTGTCTCGCCTTATATAGACGGTGATATTGAAGTTGTCACTGCATTTGAAAAAACTGCACAACCTTTCAAAGCATTTATGTTGTCACAAACACGAGAAACAGATCTGCAATTATTTGCCAATATTAAAGGCAATATTGAATTAGAAACGGCTCAAGATGTGCCTTTTTCACTACTTTTACCCGCTTTTGTTACCAGTGAGCTTAAAACTGCTTTTCAAATCGGCTTTTTGATTTTTATACCCTTTCTCATTATTGACCTTGTCGTTGCAAGTACACTGATGGCCATGGGTATGATGATGCTATCCCCTATGATAATTTCGTTACCATTCAAACTCATGTTATTTGTGCTTATTGATGGTTGGGCCTTATTGATGGGTACACTTGCTTCTAGTTTTTATGTGTGACGAAAATGACACCTGAAACTGTACTTAATGTTCTACAAAATGCCCTCCAAATCATCACGATTTTGATTGCAGTTATTCTATTGCCTGCCTTATTCATTGGTTTGCTTGTCAGTATGTTCCAAGCAGCAACATCAATAAACGAACAAACCTTAAGCTTCATACCTAAGTTGCTCATAACCATTTTAGTACTCGCGTTAGCAGGCCCGTGGATGCTGAGTCTTGTTATGAATTACACACAGCAACTCTTTGAAGAAATTCCCTTTCTGATAGGCTAATCATGTTATTCAGCACCGCAGAAATAACAGGTATTCTCGGTAGCTATCTATGGCCTTTCTTTAGAATTGCCGCTGTCCTAATGGCAGCACCCATTTTCAGTAGTAATTTCGTCAATGTTCGTAGCCGACTCATGATTGCGATTGCTTTGAGTATTGTTATCGTACCCACTATTCCAGATGCAGTGCCCTCAGTGGAACCTCTAAGTAGTGCTGGGCTCTTAATCATTGCCCATCAAATTTTGATTGGCATCTGTATGGGGTTTATGCTGCAATTGCTAGTAAATGCCTTCATTATTGCAGGCCAAGTCGTCGCCATGCAGATGGGTCTTGGTTTTGCTTCAATGGTTGATCCTCAAAACGGGATTACGATTCCTGTTATCAGCCAGTTTTACTTGATATTCGTGACTTTGGCTTTTTTAAGTATTGATGGTCATTTAATATTAATTCGTGTACTCGCTGAAAGCTTTACCACGCTTCCCATAGCGCCATCGGGGCTTGTTTATACTGACTTCAGAGATGTGGCCGCACAAGCAAGCTGGATGTATGCAGCAGGTGTCCTTATTGCCTTACCGGCTATCGCTTCACTCACTATGGTGAACTTAGCTTTTGGAATATTATCGCGAGCGGCACCTCAAATCAGTCCTTTTTCTATCGGATTCCCAATGACGATCATTCTGGGTTTCGTTATTATCTTATCCACATTGCCCATTGTCTCCTCTCATATTTTAACGATGACGGAAGATATGCTAGGGATGATTAGTCTATTGGTACAAAGCAATGGCTGAAGAATCCTCTGGTCAGGAAAAAACGGAGCAGCCCACCCCCAAGCGTCTTAATGACGCTAGGGAAAAAGGCCAAGTGCCCCGCTCGATTGAATTCACTACTGTCATGGTATTGATGGCAAGCGCCATCGCTTTAATGTTTATAGGTGAGAACATTATCGAAAGCCTTGGTAATGTGATGTCGCATTCCTTTAGCTTTTCTCGTAAAGATATTTTTGACCCAACAGCGATAACTCATCACGTCATCCATGCAGTCGAAACTATCAGTTTTGATGTTGGCATGTTCTTAGGTATTACCGTTCTAGCTGCATTGATTGCACCCGCCAGTATCGGTGGTTGGAATTTCTCGGCACAAGCGATGGGCCCTAAATTTGAGAAATTAAATCCATTAAAAGGCTTAAAACGTATATTTGGCCCTCAAGGCTTAATAGAGTTGGTTAAAGCTTTAGGTAAATTTGTTCTAGTCGGTACTTTTTCAGTACTGATTTTATGGAATTTACGTGACCAATTATTGACGCTTGGTCTGCAAGAAGTCCATGTTGCTATGGCATCCTTGGGTTCATTAGTGCTTTGGGTGTTTCTGGCGATTTCATCAACACTCATTCTTATTGCTTTAATTGATGTGCCTTTTCAGCATTGGAATCATAATCGTCAGCTGAAAATGACCAAGCAAGAATTAAAAGATGAAAGCAAGGAAACCGATGGTAATCCGGAAGTGAAAAGCCGTGTTAGACGCTTACAAGTTGAGCTTTCACAAAGCCGTATGATGCAGGAAGTGCCTGATGCAGATGTCATTATCACTAACCCAACTCATTACGCAGTGGCACTTAAATATAATCAAGTTGGTTCAGGCGCACCTTATGTTGTTGCTAAAGGGGCTGATCTCATCGCTCAACAAATTCGCATTGTTGGTGAAGCTAATGAAGTCCCTATTTTATCGGCACCGCCTCTCACTCGTGCTATTTATTTTAGTACTGAAATAGGAGAAGAGATTCCATCTGGTCTATATATTGCAGTAGCTCAGGTGTTAGCGTTTGTCTTCCAATTACGTCGCTATACACAACGTGGTGGTAATCAACCACAATTAAATACGGAGGACTTGCCTATACCAGACGAATATAAACGAGATTAAAGTATGGAAAATAACGATATCTTGAGCCGATTAAAGCCATTATTAGCCAACGGCAATATAGCTGCACCGATGGTTCTTGTCGCACTACTTGCAATGGTCGTGATCCCGTTACCCGCTTTCATGCTCGATATGTTATTTAGCTTTAATATCGCCCTATCGCTAACGATCATGTTAGCCAGTATTTATGTCCTCAAACCATTACATTTCGCCTCTTTCCCCAGTATATTACTGATTGCCACCCTGCTTAGACTTGCCTTAAACGTTGCCTCTACACGTATCGTTTTATTAGAAGGTCATACAGGGACAGACGCTGCTGGCGATGTAATTGAAGCCTTTGGTGAGTTTGTTATCGGCGGTAACTACACTGTCGGTTTTGTCGTATTCGCTATATTAGTCATCATTAACTTTGTTGTTGTCACCAAGGGAGCGACGCGTATCGCAGAGGTTAGCGCCAGATTCACCTTGGATTCCATGCCGGGTAAACAAATGGCAATTGATGCCGATCTAAACTCTGGTCTCATTGATCAGGATGAAGCAAGACGTCGACGTGAAGAAATTATGCAAGAGTCTGATTTTTATGGCTCTATGGACGGTGCGAGTAAATTTGTTCGTGGTGATGCTGTCGCCGGTATTCTCATTTTATTTGTCAATATCATCGGTGGTTTTATTATCGGTACTGTCCAGCACGATCTCACTTTTGCTGAAGCCGCCCATAACTATACTCTGCTCACAATTGGTGATGGTTTGGTGGCTCAAATTCCTTCACTATTGCTCGCTTCTGCTGCTGGTTTATTAGTTACTCGCTCGACTAAAGAGCAAGACATGGGTGAGCAAATTGTCAGTCAGTTACTAAAAGATCCAAAAACACTTATCGTTACCTCGGCCATTATTGGTAGCATGGGACTTATCCCAGGCATGCCAAATGTCCCTTTCATAGTACTTTCCTTACTAGGTGCTGGGAGTGCTTGGCTAATTATGCAGCGTCAAAAAGCCGCCGAAGTCGCTGCTGTTAACGCCAGTAAACCTGATGCCGAACAACCGCGTGAACAACGTGAACTAGATTGGGATGATCTTAGCCCTGTTGATCCTGTTGGACTTGAAATCGGCTACCGTCTGATCCCGCTAGTTGATAAAAACCAAGGTGGTCAACTGATGGGGCGAATCAAAGGTATTCGTAAAAAAATATCACAGGAACTCGGCTTTCTGATTCCACCCGTTCATATTCGTGACAATCTTGATTTAGCACCCACGGCTTATCAAATAACCTTATTTGGCGTTATTTTTGGCGAAGCAGAAATCCATTCAGATAGGATGATGGCCATCAACCCTGGCCAAGTATTTGGTGAACTTGAGGGCATAAAAGGTCAAGATCCAGCATTCGGACTTGATGCTGTATGGATAGAACCAAATCAACGTGAACATGCCCAAGCACAAGGTTATACCGTTGTTGATGTTGATACAGTCATTGCTACTCATTTAAGTAAAATATTACAAAATCATGCTCATGAATTACTGGGTAGAGAAGAAGTTCAGCAGCTACTCGATAACCTGTCGAAAACTACACCCAAGCTCGTTGAAGGGCTTGTACCCGATACCATACCTTTAGGCGGTGTTCAGAAGGTATTACAAAACTTGTTAGAAGAGAACATTCCGGTTCGCGATATTCGTACCATTATCGAATCTATTGCTGAGCAAGCCTCTAGAAACCCCGATCCAGATGCGATTACCGCCTCTACACGTATCGCGCTCAGCCACTCCATTATTCAGCATATCAATGGTATTAAGAACGATCTGCCTATCATCACTTTAGATCCTGAACTGGAACAAATATTGCTTCAAACTCTACACGCAACAACGGAAGGTGGAGCAAGTCTAGAACCAGGACTTGCTGAAAATATGCATAAAAATTTAAACGAAGCTACTCAACGACAAGAAATGGCTGGAGAATCATCCATTTTAGTTGTTCAGGCAGGACTTAGATCATGGATTGCACGATTTATAAGACACTCTATACCGACGCTTAACGTACTGTCTTATAACGAAATTCCAGATAACAAACAAATTAGAATCGTCGCTAACGTCGGTCGTTAGTCACTGAGGTCATCATTATGAAAATTAAACGTTTCCAAGCAGCAGATGTCCGTAGCGCCATCAGAGAAGTCCGCGAAGTGCTCGGCCAGGACGCCGTCATACTATCAAACACACGTGTCGATGGCGGCATAGAAATTGTGGCTGCGAGTGACTATAACGAAAAAGAATTTAAGCGCGTATCTCAGCCTATGGAAGACAAGGCTGTGAATCAACCTAAAGTGGAGATAAACCCATCTCAACGGAAAGTGACGCCACCAATGCCAAACCATCCGGCATCACCATCACAAAACGTTTGGTCACAAGAACCTACTTTAATTCAGATGCGTAAAGAAATTGCTAGTTTACGAGATATGATGCAAAGCCAATTATCTGATTTAGCCTGGAAAGACATGGAAAACACCAGTCCTGTCCAAGTCCAGTTATTACAACGTCATTTACGTATGGGCGTACAAGTTGATATCGCTAAAAAAATAGCAGCTGAGTTAAGTCATATGGATGACTTAGAAACGGCATGGCGTCACTCTTTAGGCTTATTGACCCAGAAAATTGAAGTACAAAAAGATAATTTTATTGAGACTGGTGGTATATACGCTCTTGTCGGTTCAACAGGGGTTGGTAAAACAACTACAGCTGCAAAAATAGCAGCACGTTGCGCCCTGAAACATGGGGCAAAAAATGTTGCCCTCATCACCACAGATTGCTTTCGTGTAGGCGGCCAAGAGCAGTTACGTACTTATGCTCGAATTTTAGGTATTCCCGTTCGCGTCGCAAAAAATCATCACGAATTAAGTGCTGCTTTAAACGAGTTACTCGATCGTCGCTTTATTTTAATCGATACCGCAGGCATGAATCAGCGTGATATGCAGCTCACAGAGAAGTTTGCTTTACTTAAAGATCAGTCACCTAGAATAAAAAATTATTTAACTTTGTCAGCAACCACACAAACTAATGTACTCAATGATATTATCAGTGCTTTCTCACATTTGGATTTGAGTGGTTGTATCGTGACAAAAACTGATGAGACCAATAATCTAGGCGGTATTATCTCTGCGATGATTCGACATCAATTACCACTTGCCTACATTTGTAATGGTCAGCAAGTGCCTGAGGACTTCAGCTTAGCGCGCCCTTCTAGCTTAGTCAGCAATGCGAGCCAATTAATGAATAATGAACAATTAGATCCTCAAACCCTATCAAGTTATGGAGGATTCGCGGCATATGGCTGATTCGCGTAATGATCAGGCGGCCGGTTTAAGAAATATGACTTCCAAACAACGCCCAGTCAAAGTCATTGCAGTCGCCAGTGGTAAGGGTGGTGTTGGCAAGACCAATGTCACTGTTAACCTAGGTGTTGCTTTAGCTCAACAAGGTAAACAAGTACTTTTGATGGATGCCGACCTTGGTCTAGCGAATATCGATGTCATGCTCGGTGTTCACCCACAATATAATCTTTTACACGTCTTAGATGGCAGTAAAACACTGCAAGAAATCATTGTTGAAGGCCCAGCAGGGATGAAGATTATTCCAGCTGCATCTGGTATTCAAAAAATGGCAGAGCTCAGCCCCGCTGAACATGCTGGCATGATCCAGGCCTTTAGCGAATTAGAGCAACATATAGATATCTTGTTGATTGATAGTGCTGCAGGGATTGCAGACAGCGTTATCAGTTTTACCCGAGCAGCCCAAGAAGTAATCGTTGTCGTCTGTGATGAGCCCGCTTCTATCACTGATGCTTATGCCCTAATTAAGTTACTCAGCAGGGATTACCAACTCGATCATTTCCATATCATTGCTAATATGACCAGGAGCGTTCAAGAAGGAAGAGAATTATTTAATAAAATATCGATGGTTTGCGAGCGTTTCCTAGACGTAAACCTCGACTTCATGGGCATCGTCCCCTTTGATGAAGATTTGCGTTTAGCTGTTAAAAAACAACATGCTGTTGTTGAATTTCGTCCACAAAGTAAGTCGGCTACAGCCTTTACTCATCTAAGTCGAAAAATTGCCCATTGGCCAATCATGAAACAACCTCGCGGACATATGGAATTTTTTGTCGAACGCCTGATTGAGGCTAGTCTGGAAATTGCCTGATGAATGGTGTCACTGCATACCAAAGCATCAAAGCCACCGCTCAAACTAAAGATGAGCTGGTACAACAACATGCTCCTTTGGTTAAACGTATCGCCTATCATCTCATTGCCCGCCTGCCCCACACTGTCGATGTAAATGATCTTATTCAAGAAGGTATGATCGGTCTACTTGATGCATCACAAAATTACAATGTGGACCAAGGTGCTAGTTTTGAAACCTATGCTGGCATTCGTATTCGTGGCGCAATGCTTGATGAAATTAGGCGCAATAATTGGGCACCAAGATCTGTTCATCGTAAAGCCCGCGAGATCGCAGCGGCTATACAAGAAATAGAGCAACGCGAAGGACGTCATGCCCAAGACACTGAAATAGCGCAATCAATAGGCATTAGTACACAAGAATATCACCAGCAGTTATATGATTCAGCAGGCCATCAAGTTTTCAGCTTGGATGAATTTAATGATCATGATGAGTCACTGGCCCACCCTATTTCAGATACTCAGTTAGAACCTGCACAAGAAGTTCAACAAGGTGGTTTTCAGCAGGCACTGGCCGATGCTATCAATAAGCTGCCCGAAAGAGAACGTTTGATGATGAGCTTGTACTACAACGATGAATTGAACCTGAAAGAGATCGGTGAAGTACTCAGTGTGAGTGAATCTCGCGTCAGTCAGATCCATAGTCAGACAATTATTCGACTGCGTGCTTCTCTTACTAACTGGTTAAATTAACAGGTTTTTATGGAGAAAATGTCTTGAACAAAGATATCAAAAACCTAATCGCAGATAGCTTTTCTACCTGTGTTGTATTAACAGCTAGCTCTCAAGCCCAGACTAGACAATTAATCAATACTATCTGGTCACAGCGTGAACAACGTAGTACGATTTACTGCCTGTCTAATATTGCCACTAGAATAAATTTAGTGGTCAAAGTAGTTAATATCGCCACTGTTAGAACAACTATCAAGGTTTAATGCACTCGTAAATTATGGATATTCTTAGCTTAATCGGATTGTTAGTTGGCTTTGGGGCCATTATTGGAGGCCAGTACCTTGAAGGTGGTCACATTGACACCATTATGAATGCTGTCGCCCTTCTTATTGTACTTGGCGGCACGCTTGGTGCTGTAATGTTACAAACACCACTAGGGACATTCTTACGCTCAGTCCGCATATTAGGCTGGGTATTTGTACCACCCAAAATTTCAGCTGAAGCCACTTTAGATAGAATTCTTGAGTGGAATCAAGTAGCACGTAAAGAAGGCCTGATGCGCTTAGAATCAATCGCAATGGATGAAGAAGATCTATTCAGTCAGAAAGGGCTTCAACTCATTGCTGATGGGGCTGAACCCGAGTTAATTCGTGAAATAATGGAAGCAGATCTTGATATTCAAGAAAGTAACGATCTTGCTTGTGCAAAAGTTTATGATGCCATGGGGGGCTACTCGCCTACTATCGGTATCATTGGCGCTGTATTAGGGCTGATCCATGTTATGGGTAACCTGGCGGATCCCTCATCGCTTGGCGCTGGTATTGCTGTTGCCTTTGTCGCAACAATTTATGGTGTTGCTCTGGCTAACTTATTCTTTCTACCTATCGGTAATAAATTGAAGTCAATTATTACTTATCGCAGTCGAGTACAAATGATGCTTATTGAAGGTTTAATAAGTGTTGCCGACGGCGATAACCCTCGGAATATTGAAAGCCGTTTGCAAGCTTATCTTAGCTAAAGGCCTCAGCCATGGCGCGTAGAAAAAAAGAAGAAGAACATATTAATCACGAAAGGTGGTTGGTATCCTACGCCGATTTTATTACTCTATTATTCGCATTTTTTGTCGTTATGTACTCCATATCATCGGTGAATGAAGGTAAATTTCGCGTTTTATCCGATACCCTTGAAGGTGTATTTACCGAACCAAAGAAAAGTTTAGATCCGATACAAATTGGTCAGATTAGCCGCGGTAAAGGTACACAATCTTCAGAGGAAGATGCTATAGATAGTACCCCTAACGCTATTGAATTGCCCCCCACACCGCCAATCCCTTCAGAAGACGTTGTTAGGACAATTAATGACCTTTCTAATCAACTGAGCTCTACCCTTGCCGATTTAATCGAAAACGAAGACGTTTCTATCAAAAAGGGAGAAGATTGGTTAGAGCTTGAAATCAAATCTAGAATACTTTTTTCCAGTGGGGAGTCTCGTCTGGCCAATGATGCTATACCCATTATAGGCAAGGTTGCTGATATATTGCGTAGCTCAGCTAACCCTATTCAAGTAGAGGGGTTTACCGATAATCAACCGATTAACACACCTCGCTTCCCATCAAACTGGGAATTATCTGCTGCACGTGCAGCCAGTGTTGTTCATTTACTTGATCGCTATGGACTACCCCCCGCAAGAATGTCCGCAATTGGTTACGGTGAGTTTAAACCTATTGCAGATAATGTGACTGAAAAAGGAAGACAACAAAACCGGCGTGTTGTCTTAGTTGTCTTAGGCAGTGAAGACAGCCGACGTTCCTTAGAAGTATTCTCTTCTGTTATCCCGCCTCAACCCGTCACGCCATAAAACTAATCTCAGCGGTTTAGATACAACTCCCACTCTGAGATACAAACTAGCGCACTAATTCTGGCATAAAACATGCGTTGATTTTACTAGTTATTTTCATGCCACCTTTTTGACGTGACGTAATTGCAATTGATATTGTTACGGATATAAAACAAAATGAATCGAGTTAGCGATGTATCAGACTCATCTATTTCGTCAACGCTCAGACAAGAGGTACTAATGCTATGTCTGAAGAAATTAAACCGCTCCCAGCTACCACACCCTATTTGCCCGTTACTGAGCAAAATGAGGAAGAGCGCCGAAATAAGACTCGCTCTAAAAAACATAAACAGAGCAAGGAAGATGAACCACAGACAGAAAAACGGCAGGAAGGTTTATTCGATGAATATGTATAAATTGTTTTTACCATGCAAAGGGCAGTTATCATGACACTCTATCTTATCGCTATTGCTGCTGGCATAGCACTTATTAGTGTGGCCAGTGTATTTTATCAACAATATCAGCGACACCAATTTCAGCTCGCGAAAATAGCTGATCTGCAAAATCAGTTATTGATCCTCACTGCGGGTACTGTCGGAGTGGATGAACGCATCCTCAAGTTTGAGCGTACATTAGCAAAATTAAAGGAACAACAAAGTAGCCAAAGTTTGGGAACCGCACCACAACATAACTACGATCATGCCATACGCCTTGCAAAAAAAGGCGCCGCTATCGAACAACTTATTGATAGCTGTAATTTAACGGATGAAGAAGCCCATATTATTGAACGAATGTATGGTTCCGGTGATGAGAGTAGCAGTTTAAAAAGTGACTTACACTAAGTCTGGGGAAGGTTTACCAACCAGAAAGCCTTGGATGTAATCAATACCGAATTTTTTTAGTATATCCATCGTACTTTGTTTTTCGACGTATTCCGCCACCGTTTTCTTACCAAGGCTATGAGCGATATCTATCATTGATTTCACTAATAATTGATCAACAGAGTCTGTTTCTAAGTCTGTGATAAAGCTACCATCGATTTTCAAGATATCAACAGGGAAATGTTTTATATAGTTGTATGAATTGAAACCCGCGCCAAAATCATCCAAAGCAAATCGACAGCCTAAAGAGCGAATTTTCTTGACCATCGCTTTAGTTTGTTCAAAATTAGAAATTGCCGCTGTTTCAGTAATTTCAAAAACTATTCTTCGCGGATCAACATCTGTTTCATATAATTTCTTCTCCACTAAGGGATATAACTGGTGGTCAAGAAAAATATTACCCGATAAATTGATAGTAAATGAAATATCTGTCGGCATTGTCCGAATCAAATCAAAAACATGGTTAATCACCCATAAATCAATCTGCTGGACTAAGCCTATCGCTTCTGCAACAGGAATAAAATCATTTGGACTATAAACAGTGCCGTCTTCTCCTTTCATTCGAATTAGGCTCTCATAATGACTAATACTACTAGTTTCAACTGAATAAATAGGCTGAAATTCAAGGAAGAAGTTTTGCTGTTGCAATGCCGCTCTAATCCGTGGCGCCCATTGCACATTATGTTTTAAAGTATGCATTTCCATATCATCTGGACTATATAAATGCACGCGGTTGCGACCTCTTTTCTTAGCGGTATAGCAGGCTTGATTAGCGTTAGATAAGATATCACCGACGATTAATTCTTTTCCTGGTGAAATGACTTTAATTCCAATACTGGCTGATAAATGATATTGATTACCTAAATGTTCAAAACTATAACCATCGAGGCTAGTTCTAAGCTGTTCAGCTTTTTGAATCGCTTCTGGCGCATGTATATTATCAATTAAAACAGCGAATTCATCCGATCCGATCCTCACCAATATATCCTTAGTTGAGAAAATGCTACGCAATGAATTTGCTATCTGTATCAATAATGAATCACCGGCGACATGACCTTCAGTATCATTGAGCACTTTAAATCGATCTAAATCTATATAGAGTAAAGCACTATTAGTCTGAAAATTTCTTGCCTGAATAAGGCTTAATTCAAGCGATTGCTCAAGCTTACGACGATTTCCTAGTCCGGTTAACTCATCATGATCAACACTAAATTGAAGCCTAGCTTCCATCACTTTAAGTTTAGCTAATTCATCTTCCAATTCCATTCGATGCTTGTAGCTTTCATCACGTTCTTTCTTCACTGCTAATGCTGTCATTACCGATGGTGGAAAGGATTCAGCTGTCAGCGGATGATACTGCAACGATGTCACGCCATGGCCTAAGTCTGTGAGGGCTTGTGCATGATCCCATTTCGACTCTTGTGTTAAGGAAATAATTGGAATTAATCGCCACTCATCAAACTGATCCATCATCGCTCTAAGCTGATGAGCTGATAAATAAGTAAGGCTTGAATCTAATACAATGAGGTCGATGTCACAAATTTCGCCATTGATACCTTGGCGAAGATTATTGATTACTTCTTCGCCAGTGCTTGCAGTAACAATGGCTGTGAAGCCACTGATCTCAAGCATTGTCTTCATAAAGGCAATGTCTGAACCTTTGGCTCCAGCTACTAATATTTTGGAGTCGAGTAATGTGGCAACGTCTGAACCCGTAATCGGGGCAACTTGCAGATTTGGCGGGAGCTCTCTTGCGAGTTCCAAATCAGTACTACTCTCAATTGTCATTGAATCTACATCACCACATCATGTGACCACTTTTTGATATGCAGAAGACAATATCTGTTTTATTTATAAAAATCAACACTTAATGTGTTTTTTGTAAAGCAAATTATAAAGTGTTGTATTTTTGACACCTAAAAAACGGTACTTTTATGCTGTTTTCACTTTATTTAGGTTTCATTTTTATCATTAATTACTGGTACTTTACCTGACACCATATAAGCAAATGCGATCACTTCAGCAATGACGCGATATAGCGTCTGAGGAATTTCCTCACCTAGCTCTAATTCACCCAATAAAGCGGCAAGCATGGCATCTTCCCTCAAAGGAACGCCATGTTCGTGCGCGATTCGAATAATTTCTTCGGCTATATTACCCTCACCGCTTGCTGTCACCGTGGGTGCATTTTCACCATCATATTTTAAAGCCACAGCGCGCAATGGTTCGTTATCATTCGTCATATCAAAATATCCACCAAAGAATCTGATTCACTGAGATATTGTTGTACAAGCGTTGGTTTAGCGACTTCACCACAGACACAACTAATATGGCTTAAGGAAACGCCCAGCTTTTCTAATGCGGATTCTAAATTAGAAAGATTTTGTTGTAGTAGTTCAGCACTAGTCGCTCTTTCAGCTCGTAATACCACTTTTATATCATTGTTATGCAGGGTTACCGTAGCTTGTAAGGGTCCTAAATTTTGTGTATCTAAGCGGAGTTGTACATTCCATATATCATTGCTTTCCTCGTCATTTTCGTCTTTATGTTGATCTATCTGCAATTGAACAAAATGAATATCTTGTTGGTCTTTAATGGGTAAATCTAATAGCCAACTTGCTGTCGGCATATTGGGCGAAGGTTCAGCTTCTTTGAGCATAGAAAACTGAGTCAACTGCAATCGCGTATGTAAACTTTCGACTTCTTTTAACAAGTTTTGTAAAACAACAAATTCAACTTGTAACCCTCTTACCTTTTCTGAAGCCATAGCATGTGCTATTAATTTTGCTAAGCCCATCGCTTGTGCCGGTGTCGAAATAGCGATGTTTGACAATGGCATCAATGCTGAAAAACTGCTTGTTAAAGGTGGGGATGACAACACAGTCGCTGATGAACTATTGATTCGATGAAAAGCACTTGCCAAGATCAAGGAGGATAGCGGTTTTACTGCTGATGGTTCTGCTTTACTATTCGTTGCTTCTATTCTGGTATTATTTTGTTGCCTTGTCGTTTCAATAGACGTTTTTTTGGGTAATTGAATATTCTGCGGCTTCACAGAATCTTGCGAAGTATTACCATTCTTTAATTTATTAATGATGGACTGTGTTGATACCGATAAAGATTGTGTCGGTTTGTCTATTGCTTGCGATGCTGGTTTCCCAGCGAGTTGCCCTAAAGCTAGCTCTTTTGACAGTGGCACAATAGGCTTATTACTAATAGCCAGTACCTCTTTAGCATTTTTTGTTAACTCGCCTTCAATTCTAGCCAGTACTTTCAACACATTGGCTTTAAAGTCCTTGTTAAGTAATGCAGGTTGTTTTAATAACTGTTTTTCTGTAAATAAACCTGATTGTTGTAATGCCTGTTGTAATAACTGAGGCCGATTAACCGACTGCTTATCAAGTACATTATTAATAAGGTGACTAACTTCATTTCTAACTGCTTGAGGGATGAATGAGGTCTGAATAGTCTTAGTCAGTCCTGTCACATTTTGTTTTGTCGTTGGTGTTTGCTGTTGTAGTAATTGTTTAAGCTTGGCAATGACAACCTGCTCTCTAGATTGCGTGGGTGCGCGTAGTTCAATCGCGAGCGGTTTACTATTGATAACATCCACAAGCAATTTCTCTCCAACAGTAAATTGCTTAGCTAACTTAGCTATATCGACATCAATTTGCTGAGTAGTCACTGCGGCTGAATTCCTTACTTGGCCTTGAGCTAATTGCTCGTTAGCCGGCATCGACTTGAGTTCTATAACAATGCGGCTGTCATTAAGGACTTTAATGACTTGTGCAAGATATTTCTGGCCTTGCGCTAAAGGCTGAACAGTTACGGCGCTAGTTTGGGTGGCTTTTGCTGACTCAGCTGAAACAAGACTTAATACTTGCCTGCCATTAGTTTGAATCAATTCAAGCTGTACTGTTTGACCTTGTTGCAAAGCAACTGGCGTTGTGACGTGCAGTAGTGAGTCCGCCACTTTAATTGAAGCCAGTTGCGCCGCTAGCGCAGCTTTAACCACAACAGCGTCTATACGTTGCCCAGCCACCAGTTCCGCCAAGGCCTGAGGGGCGATAGCGCTAGGTAAACTCTGACTATTTTGTACTAAATGTTGTATATGCAACGCTTTCTCAACCCACAACTGCTCTACACAATGCTAGTATAACAAGCACATGGACAGCTTAAACAAGACATGATGAAAAAGAAAAACACATTATGGTATTTACGAGATAAAGGCGTTGTTAGCGGCCCTTTTCCAAACTCAATAATTACTAATCACTTAGTATTGGGTCGGCTTTGCATGCAAGATGAAGTCAGTAGTGACAAGCACAACTGGCATCGCATAATCGATTTCGAAGAATTACACCCTCAATTAGATAACAACAAAAATAAAGAAAAATTAAAAAGACGGCTAGATGAACGTACCGGTTTTGATCGCCGCGAAATCCAAGCTGCCTCAGCTGAAAATGGTCAAGTTAGAAAACAAGAAAGGCGGCTTGCTGAACCAGATAACCTAATACAAAGTCGGCAATCTCGTAGTCTACTGATGAAAAAATTTCGTGCGAAAAAACCGACATTCACAGGGCCATTGACACTCATTTTTTCAATCTTAGTTGTGATTACTATCCTTGCCGTGTTGTTTCCTACTCTTTTGCCCGTTCCCTTGCCTAATTGCTCTGAACCCGCAGCAAAAGGGGTTAACTGGAGTAACTGTTTAAAACCTAATTTAGATGCCAGCCACCAAGACCTATCGACTTCACAAATGCGAAATAGTCAATTAACAAATTCGAATTTCATGAATGCCACTTTAGAAAACGTTGATTTTGCATACAGCGACTTAAGCTTGAGTAATTTTAGCTATGCCAATCTACAAAGTACGGTGCTGATTGGCACTAACTTTAAAGGAAGCGATCTTAGTAATAGTGATTTAACTGATGCCGATCTGTCGTATGCAGATCTAAACAATGCCAACTTAGGCGGTAGTATTTTGGATAATGCTCGTTTTGATCACGCTATTTGGGTGAATGGGCAGAAATGTGCTGAAGGTTCAATCGGTCAGTGCATCTTTGCACCCAAATAAACTAATGTAATGTTTTCGGTACCGCTAAAGTAAATGGCGGAATAGTCACTTCAAATCGTTCGCCATCATCATTTACCATCTTATAATGGCCTTGCATCATACCTACTGGCGTATCTAACATAGCCGCACTGGTATAAGTGAACTCTTGTTCGGGTGTTAAATAAGGATGCTGACCAACTACGCCATCCCCTTCCACTTCTTGTTCATGACCGTCACCACCCGTTATTTTCCAATAACGAGATAACAATCGCGCAGATGCGTTACTATCATTTTTTATAGTAATTGTATAAGCGAAAAGATACCGCTCCTTACTCGGGTCAGATTCTTGTTCCAAGTAAGATGACTTAACATCAACTGAAATACTGTTAGCATTTTTTTCTACATTCATTTGTAATTTTATACCTGCGATTGTCGTGCTAATAATCGTGCACCCAATAAACCAACTTTCGCTTCTAAAATCAACCGTATAGGGATTTTAGTAAGTAAATCTGACATTTTCCCTTTATCTAAAAATGAATCCAAGAATGCTTGTTGCTGGAACAAATTTACATTCTTTGAAGCTATGCCACCAGCAATGTATAAGCCTGAGTAAGGTAACACTGACAAGGCAAAGTTAGCAGCCTGGGCTGCATATATGTTGCTGAACAAATCCATCGTTTTTGTCGCTAATGTATCCTGTTGCTTAGCAGCAAAGTGGCTAATTGCAGCTGCTGGATCGCCTTCTTCCATCGCAAGTCTAAGTTGCTCATTTTCATCACCACCTTCATGAATGAGCAAAAACTGATAAATCTCAACAATACCTGGGCCTGACACCAATCGTTCGTAAGAAATATGATCGAATTTGGTCATTAAATGTTCAAGTAGTGAAATTTGAAGCTGATCTCTCGGACCAAAATCAGTATGTCCCCCTTCCGTCGCGACAACCTGCCAGACATCATCTTTAGCTGGCAACATCAAAGCCTGACCAAGTCCGGTACCAGCACCAATAACCGCACGAGGGGCATCCACTGTTTCATCCCCTTGTTGAAGACAAATGACATCATCGTCATCAAGACAATTTATACCATGTGCCACTGCTTCAAAATCATTACATAGCACAATATGGTTGATTGTAAATTTAGCAGCCAAATCTTCAGCATCTAATTGCCAAGGTAAATTAGTAACCTGTGCTTGGCGACCAGAAACAGGGCCAGCAACAGCAAAACATGCCTGATTTATCTGATAGCTATTGACACTTGGCTCATTTAAAAAGGTAGCCAAAACACTATCAAAATCAGCAAAGCCTTGGCTTTCATAAGACTTTTCTAATACGACATCACCATCCTCAGTAGATAGCTGAAACAGTGTTTTAGTGCCACCAATATCCGTGGCTAATATCATCCGCATGTCTTATATATCGCTAAATTATTGGCCTGCAGCTGCAGTATCCATATACCAATAGTAATCACCTTTAGGAGCAAGACCTTGCACTGGCAACCCTTTAACAGCATCACTGGTAATATCCTGGACTATTGCTGCTTTAGCTTGCCCCGCAATAAAGACAATAACTTGTCTTGCCGAGTTGATAACAGGATAAGTCATCGTGACACGCCAAGAGGAAAACTTCTCGACATACAAGCTTGCCGTCAGGGAATCAGTCACTTTCAATGCATCCGTCTCTGGAAATAAAGAAGCAATATGACCATCTGGTCCTAATCCTAATAAAACTAAATCTAAAGGCTGGCCTTGTAAAACACGCTCCATAGTTGCTGCATAATGTTTTGCAACCTCAGCAGCATCACCAGCTTCAGTCTCCATGCGATGTACATTTTCAGCTGGAATAGCGATGTGTTCGATCATCGCTTGTGTTGCCATCTTATAATTACTATCGTCATGCGTAGCGGGAACACAGCGTTCATCACCGAAAAAGAGGTGCACTCTCGACCAGTCAATTTGCTCTGAATAGGGTGCAGTTGCCAGTTTTTGATACAGGCCTTTTGGCGTAGAACCACCCGCTAGCGCCACATGAAACACACCACGCTTTGCTATTGCAGCACGCGCGCTTGCTATAAACTGCACTGTTGCAGCATCAATTAAACTCTCCGCATCTGCCATAACTCGTTGTTCAGCTTTCATCTTTTCCTCAATATTCTTCAACTAAAAATACACTCATGATAACTTAGTCTATAGACACGCTATAGACTAATGTCTTATTGGAATAGATGATGATAATGCCAGTCGCTGAAAAGTCCTAATTCTTTTATTTAACACTGCATAATTTAGCTTGGGTATGCAACGAAAACACATTGAAACTAAGCCTTATATTTTGTAGTCTTAAACCATATTAAGCTACCACATACAATGTCAAAGGAAGCCACCGATATGTTTAAATTCTCTCACATAGTCACACTATTTCTTCTACTGATCACTCCACATTTTGCTTTGGCCGATGATGAACAACCCTTTAATCGAGTGAACCTACAAGCCAGCGCTATAGGTCATGTAGATAATGATACTCTGCAAGCAATGTTAATCGTTCAGGAGTCAGGTTCTGACCCCGCCCACCTTGCAGAGCTTGTGAATCGAAAAATGACAACAGTGCTGGAAAAAGCCAATAAGTTTAAGGATGTAGACAAGCAAACCACGAATTACACAACGCGACCGATGTATAAAAAAAATGTGATTCATTCATGGCAGGTAATGCAAACCATCAAATTAAGCAGCATGAATTTTGAACAGCTTGGACAACTATTAAAACAGTTAAAGCCACTCGCCAATATCCAATCTATGCACTTTACGGTGTCAGATGCGGTTTTGGAAGCGACTCAAGACAAACTAACCATACACGCGATAGGTAAATTTCGTAGCAAATCAGCTATGATCGCTAAAGAGTTTGGCAAATCAAGCTATACACTTGTACAGGTCTCAATAGGCAATAACTACCGTCCGCCAAGACCTATGATGGAACGTGGCGCGATGGTCTCAGATATGCAAATGAAATCAACAGCTCCAGCGCTTTCTGCAGGGACTAATAAAGTCACTGTTAACATCAATGGTACGATTGAACTACTCTAAACGATAGTAAGTTTTTGTCGTGTTTAAGTGCTGATATTTTCTGATTTCAAGACAGGGCTAATCAAAGGCGCTTGGACAAATAAAGTAAATAACACTACACCAAAAGCGATAGACTGAATCGTCCACCAATACTCAAGCTCGAAAGGCAACGCAAGGGCCAATGCGAGGGTAACAGCACCTCGTAATCCACCTAAGAATATTAAACGCTGATAAGACTTAGGAACTGGTTCTACGTTTGGAAGCAAGGACACCAATGGCGCACCACCAAAAATACCCACGGCGCGAGCAATCAGAACAGCGGCAATGCCGATCAACATCGCCAACCAATTATCAGTAAACATCCCCACTGTAACAGTGACGCCCATTAATAAGAACATCAATGATTCTGCGACATAAACATTAAAGGTCCAGAAATCATCAACAAAATGACGTCTTTCATGATCTTGAAAATCATGATGTATAACCTTACCCAGCACCATCCCAGCAACTAATACCGACATCACCCCTGAGACATGTAAAATTTGCTCTGCTATAAGATAAGAAGCATAGGCAGCAATTAATGTCACTATCGCTTGTTGAATATAATCTTGTAGCAACCGAGATAGAAATAAGAAGCTAAAACCAATAAATAAACCAGCAATCGCACCACCAAAGAACACAATGAGAAAACGTAAACTTGCATCTGTCACAGTGATGTTTTCAAGTGGATGTTGTGCGATATAGAGAAAAATACTGAAAGTAACAATAGCAGTAGCATCATTAAATAATGCTTCACCATCCAATAAAATGCATAAACGTTCTGGTACACCCAATCGCCGCATTACTTCTAGCACAGCCACTGGATCTGTTGCTGCCAACAAAGCCCCTGTTATTAGTGCCGCAATCCAAGGAAAGCCAGTGGGGTGACCTATACCATAGTAAATCATAATGGCTGCGGCAAAAGTAGACAGTAGCATCACAGGAATAGCAAAAAATAATATGACGATGCCATTTTTGAGCAATAAGTCCATATCGATCTTAAAGGCCGCTTCAAAAATCAATAAAGGCAAAAACACTAATAAAATAAGATCGTGAAATGAATCATAGCGAATGCCTGTATCACCGCCAAAACCGACAATTAGCTCACTACCTATGAAACCTGTCACAACCAGCAATCCAGCAAAAGGAATATGAAATTTCTCTGCGACGGGTTTCAATAACAAGGCAACAAATAGCATTAAAACTAATAATAAAATGCCTGTACTTACTGCCATTTTATTCGCTTTCTAGCTGTTCATAATCTGGAAAAATTTCATCCATACCTTTACTTAAGCCACCTCCTACAACAATCCGGGCATGGCTTCGGTTCAATGATCGAGGACTATTAACACCACAAGCGTGAGCAATTAACCCCACTTCTTTGACCATATTGTTGACATAATTAGTGACACGAATGGCTTTTGTAGCGGGATGTAACCCTTCCTGAAATTTTGGATCATGCGTTGTAATACCAGTAGGACAGGTATTTTTATTACACTGTAATGCTTGGATACAACCTAAGGAAAACATAAATCCTCTGGCACTGGTGATAAAGTCTGCGCCAGCGCATAAGGCCCAAGCAACGGCACTGGGCGTGACTAATTTACCAGAGCCAATCACTTTAATACGGTCACGAAGTCCATACTGATTTAACTTATCGACCACCATCGGCAAAGTCTCACGTAGAGACATGCCTACTGCATCAATTAATGCCATGGGTGCAGCACCTGACCCACCTTCTGCACCGTCAATAGTTAGAAAATCTGGCGCACTTTCTTTACCACGTTTAATAATAGCCTCTAATAAACTATCTATATGGCTGGGGGCACCAACAACCATCTTGATGCCTACTGGTTTACCCGTGACATCTCGCACCCTATTGATCATATTCAACAAATCTTCATAGCTTTTTACATCAGTATGTCTATTAGGACTATTTGCATCTTCACCTACTTTAATATTACGGATACGTGCAATTTCTTCCGACACCTTGTTTCCTGGCAAAATACCCCCTTTACCGGGTTTCGCACCTTGACTCATCTTGATTTCAAACATCTTTACTTCAGCGTGAGAAGCAACTTCCTGTAGTTTTTCATCGTTTAAATTGCCATCTAAATCACGCACACCATTTTTAGCTGTGCCTATTTGAAAGACAATATCAGCACCACCTTCTAAATGATAAGGAGACAATCCACCCTCTCCGGTATTCATCCAACAACCGGCTTCTTTAGCACCTGCTGACAAAGCAAGTACCGCAGGTTTAGAAATAGCACCGTAACTCATACCAGAAATATTAAAAATTGAGGAAGTCGTGTAAGGATATATACAGTCCACACCCACAGTGACGGGGACAGGAGCAACCGCATCTTGGCCTAATGTTGGGAAACTACAGTTAACAAATAAAACTCTACCAGAGCCATTGATATTATCTGTGGAACCGAAAGCAACGGTGGTATCGACATTTTTTGCAGCCCGATACACCCAAGATCGTTGCGCTCTGTTAAAGGGCAATTCTTCGCGATCCATGGCAAAAAAGTATTGCCTAAAAAATTCACCTAGGTGTTCAAAGAAGTAACGAAAACGACCAATAACAGGATAGTTTCGGCGGATTGTTTGTTGAGTTTGGGTGACATCAATGATGTAAGTGACGATGATCCAAATAACTAAGATTGCGACTAATAAAATAAATATTGCCGCAAACACCTTCATCGTAGCGACAACAAATTCGCCAAATACAACCGTCAACTCATTCATGTTCGCTCCTTGCTATTTTGTTATTTAATAATGCAATGGCAATTCTGTTACTTTGACGAACCTATAGCGGCTTTGTTACATTAGAAATTTATTTTGTATCGATAGTCCCAAGTCCCACCTTCATCGCCAAATACTACTCTAGCCTAAAAATAATTTGTACGCTGGGTTATCCGTTTCCTCCCATGACGTATAGCCCAATGCTTCTAGAAACCGCTGAAACTCACCTTGCTCATCATCAGCAACTTGTACGCCTACCAACACACGTCCATAAGCAGCCCCATGATTACGATAATGGAATAGACTAATGTTCCAGCGTTCACCCATCCGCGTTAAAAAGCGTAATAAAGCACCGGGCCGCTCAGGAAACTCAAAGCGATAAATCCGTTCATTATCAACCTGTTGCGCATGACCGCCGACCATGTAGCGTATATGGAGCTTAGCCATTTCATTATCAGTAAAATCAATAAACTGATAATTCTCTTTTTCCAAGCTATCAAATAACGTCTGACGCTCTCCAACAGAACCACCCGTCTGCACACCCACATAAACGTGTGCTTGCTTTGCATCAGCATAGCGATAGTTAAACTCTGTGATACCCCATTCTGATAACAGTTGGCAAAAACGCTGAAAACTGCCAGGAGTTTCATCGATCGTCGCAGCGAAAAGGATTTCACGACGTTCGCCTAATTCTGCACGTTCTGCAACATGCCTTAATCGATCAAAATTAATATTGGCGCCACTATCAATCACAACAAAATGCTGATCACTGACTTGCTCACGGGCAATATATTTTTTAGCACCCGCAACGGCCAGCGCTCCTGAAGGCTCTGCAATTGAACGCGTGTCATCAAAAATATCCATGATGGCGGCACAGATTTCATCACTATCAACCAAGATGACTTCATCTACAGCTTCTTTAGCGATACGGAAAGGTTCAACTCCTATTTGCCTGACTGCTGTGCCATCAGCAAATAAACCGACTTGATCCAAAATCACACGTTCATTTGCTTTTAATGCTTCATACATACTCGCCGCATCGGCTGGTTCGACACCAATAATTTTAATGTCGGGCCAAAATGTTTTGATATAAGCTGCTATACCAGCGATTAAACCACCACCACCAACCGGGATGAAAATAGCGTGAATAGTTTCAGGATGTTGACGAACAATCTCCATTGCAATTGTGCCCTGACCAGCAATCACTTCAGGATCATCATAGGGATGAATAAAGGCTCTCCCTTGATCCTCAGCAATGCCAAGCGCATGACTATAAGCATCATCGTAACTATTGCCGTGTAAGATGATATCTGCACCGAAACTTTTCACCGCTTCCACTTTAATAGGTGGCGTTGTTTTTGGCATCACTATCAATGCCGAAATACCTAACTTTTTGGCCGACAAAGCAACGCCCTGCGCATGATTACCTGCCGAGGCGGCAACAACACCCAGCGCTAACTCTTCTGGACTTAAATGGCGCATACGATTGTAAGCACCACGAATTTTGAATGAAAAAACTGGCTGCAGGTCTTCTCGTTTTAACCATAATTGATTACTTAAGCGACGAGATAATCTAGGCATGACATCAAGTGGTGTCTCGATAGCCACATCGTAAACGCGCGCTTTAAGAATTTTTTCTACGTATTTCGTTAACATAACGACACAATTTGTTTACCAAAAAAGTTAATGTTCAAGCAATTTGCTGTTACGTTACCATTACCTGCCATTTATCTCTATAATTAGTCTATTAAATAACTCCCAACCGAATCAGAGGATAACAAGCAATGACTGCGGATGAAATGAAGAAACAAGCTGCCTATGCAGCACTAGAACATATCACAACAGGTGGCGTCATCGGTGTAGGAACTGGGTCAACAGTGAATCACTTCATTGATGCCCTAGCTACCATCAAAAATAAAATTGAAGGTGCTGTCTCTAGTTCTATTGTTTCTACAAAACGCCTCGAAGCCCATGGTATAGAAGTATTTGACCTCAACGATGTGGGTACTATTGCTAGCTATGTTGATGGCGCAGACGAATCAAATCATTTTTTACAGCTTGTTAAAGGTGGTGGTGGTGCATTAACACGTGAAAAAATTATTGCTGCAGCCAGTGAAAAGTTTGTATGCATTGCCGATCAAAGCAAATTAGTAGATGTACTTGGTAAATTTCCACTTCCAGTCGAAGTTGTACCGATGTCAAGAAGCTACGTTGCCCGTGAAATTGTCAAAATGGGCGGACAACCTGTCTATCGTGAAGGCTTTATTACAGATAATAGCAATGTCATTCTTGATGTTCATGGCTGGGATATTATGGAACCCATTAAATTAGAAAAAGACCTAAATAATGTTGTCGGGGTTGTTACAAATGGCTTATTCGCTATGCGTCCTGCCGATGTGCTATTGCTTGGTGCCGAAGATGGCACTAAAGTCGTTCACGCAAAATAACAATCTCTCGCTAACCCCTCACCAAGAGGGCTTAGCTCTGATGCCTTTTTCGTAGTTTAATTATGTTCAAACCCCTCAGCGTATACATTGGTTTGCGTTACACAAAAGCCAAACGCAGAAACCACTTCATCTCATTTATTTCACTAACATCTATGTTTGGTGTGGCTCTGGGGGTGGCAGCGTTAATCACGGTGCTATCTGTAATGAATGGCTTTGAAAAAGAACTACGCGAACGCATTCTTGGCATGACGTCACATGCCTTCATCACAGAAGCTGACGGTAGTTTAAAAGATTGGCAACACTTAAAAGGTTTGATCCAGGAGCATCCGAAGCTCATTGACTCAGCACCTTTTGTTGAAGGTCAAGCCATGCTAAGTCAAGGTAGCCGTGTTCGGGGAACCTTGATAAGAGGCATTGACAGTCAACTTGAAGGTCGTGTCTCTACAATTGAAGAAAAAATGATTCAAGGCCGTTTCGACTCACTTCAATCAGGTGAGTTTGGCGTTATATTAGGTAAGGATCTTGCCATCGCTATGGGCGTTATGACAGGCGATAAAATCACCTTAATAACACCTCATGTGAGTCCGACACCTGCTGGTGTCATACCTAGACTAAAGCGATTAAATGTTGTCGGTATCTTTGAAATTGGCATGTATGAATATGATAGCGCCTTAGCCATAATGAACATCGAAGATGCGGCTAAATTATTCCGTATTCCCGGCAAAGTAACTGGGCTTAGGTTAAAACTGGGTGATGTTTACCAAGCCCCTCGTATTACTCGTGATATTTTGCAAACGCTACCTGAGGGATATAGAGGTGTTGATTGGACGTATCAGCATGCTAATTTTTTCCGCGCCCTAAAAACCGAAAAGACCGTCATGTTTGTGATTCTTTTGCTGATTGTCGCAGTAGCCGCATTTAATATCGTTTCCACCTTAATCATGATGGTGACAGATAAACAGGCTGATATCGCTATCTTACGTACCTTAGGCATGACACCAGGCAATATTATGGCCATCTTCATGGTACAAGGGACTTTGATTGGTTTATTTGGCACCCTGCTTGGCGTTGCTGGTGGCGTTGCTTTAGCACTAAATGTGGAAACAATTATTGCTTCTCTCGAACAATTCCTAGGCTACCAATTTCTACCAGCAGATGTGTATTACATTAGTAGCTTGCCTTCAGACTTGCATTGGAACGATGTCACCGTTATTGCAATAACAGCTTTTATCTTATCTCTAATTTCAACGATATATCCTTCTTGGCGCGCAGCACAAACAAGGCCTGCTGAGGCACTACGTTATGACTAATACCGTGATTAAATGTAGCAATTTGTCTAAACGCTTTAGCGATGGTGACCTTGAAACTGATGTCCTTAATGATGTGAGTTTACACATCGAAAAAGGAGACAAGATTGCGATTGTAGGTAGCTCTGGTTCGGGTAAAAGTACGCTACTCCACTTGCTCGGCGGACTAGATAACACCACTTCAGGTGTAGTCGAAATATTAGGTAATGATATTAGTCGACTCTCGGTTAAAGCATTGAGCAAATTGCGTAATAAAAGCTTAGGCTTTGTCTACCAATTTCATCACTTATTACCGGAGTTTACCGCGCTAGAAAATGTAGCCTTGCCTCTAGTAATTGGTGGCACTCGACCGAATCAGGCGAAACAACAAGCTGAACAATTACTGAATAAGGTAGGTTTATCTCATCGCTTACTTCATAAGCCGAGTGAACTGTCAGGTGGAGAAAGGCAACGTGCCGCGCTGGCTAGAGCACTGATTACTGAACCTGATTGCTTGTTAGCAGACGAACCTACTGGCAACCTAGACCACAAAACGGCACAAGCTATTTTTGATCTCATCCTTGAGTTAAATGAATCACTCGGCATAGCTTTAATCGTGGTGACGCATGATCATGAATTAGCGTCACAAATGGATAAGGTATTAACCTTAATGGATGGCAAACTGACTACTTAACAATCATCTATATTTTTTTGCTTTCGTCTTATCCAACTACGAACCACCATCAAACGCCAAATAATTCTCACCAAAATAATACCCAGTAATGCGGCAACGACTCCGCAAATTAAACTACCCAAAATCAATGGTTGCCAAATAGCCAAGAACTCAGTGGTAAACCATTCCCAAGACATTGTGAATGCTTGGTCGCTAACAGGCATTTCAAGTACCCAAGCACCTACTTTATACGCTGTGAAATAAATGGGTGCCATCGTAATAGGATTGGTGATCCAAACTCCCATCACCGATAAAGGCAGATTAACACGGACTAAAATAGCTAACGCTGCCGCTACAAACATTTGTCCCAAAATCGGCATAAAACCAACGAAAACACCTAAGGCAACACCGCCAGCAACTGAACGCCTGTTAAGGTGCCACAATTTAGGTTCTGTCAACCGTTGTCCGAACTTCTTCAAGTGCGGATGTTCGCGCATTTCCTTGTGATCAGGCATGATACGCTTTAATAACTTACGGGGCATCGATGCTCCATTTTATGGATGAATCTTTTTTCATTATAGGGATATATGATTAAAACTGCTTTGTCATTTTCTGCCGGTTGCTTTTGTCTACTGCAACTGTCCTCATTACCTTCTACTCAATGGCTGTGGTCGGTCATACCTGCCCTTATTCTATTCACGATTACTAAAACTCGTCTACTAGCAATTTTCTTTTTTGCATTATTATGGACATTATTCTATGTCAGTCAAACGATGCAAAATACGCTCTCGCCAAATTTAGTCAACACAGAATTACGCGTGACAGGTGTGATAAGCAGTATCCCCGAAAACCACGGTAACCGCATTCGTTTTGAGTTTAGCCCTCAACAGAATCAACATTATCAATTACCAGAGAAACTTCGACTCAATTGGTATCAGTCTTTGCCAAGCAGTATTTTGGCGGGAGAAACATGGCAGCTAATTGTCAAACTAAAACCTCCTCGTGGCACAATGAACCCCGCCAGCTTTGATTATGAAAAATGGTTATTTCAGCAAAATATTGGCGCTGTTGGTTATGTACGTCACAATTCTAAAAACGTGTTAATCGCATCAGCATCACCACTCAATATCAATAGTTGGCGACACAAAATCGTCATGATGTTGGACAAAACACTGCCAAATAGTCCTTATCTTGGCCTCGTTCAAGGCTTAACCGTCGGTGTAAAGCAACAAATCAGCCCTCAACAATGGCAAGTATTACGACAAAGTGGCACCAGTCACTTGCTAGCTATTTCAGGTTTGCATATCGGCCTCGCTGCAGCCATAGGTTTTTTCAGTTTTAAATGGCTATGGCGTTTGCGTGCTGAAAACTTGTTGTTACTACCCGCGAACCATTTTGGTGCATTAGCGGGGCTTGCAGCGGGGCTATTTTATGCGGCATTGGCCGGATTTTCAGTCCCTACGCAACGTGCTTTGATTATGCTCAGTGTCGTCACCCTAACGCTATTACTAAAGCGACCGATTAATATAAGCCAAAGCTTAGCCATCGCCGCTTTACTGATATTAATTTTGAACCCCTTGGCAATTCTATCCGCGGGTTTTTTCTTATCTTTCGTCGCTGTCGTTATCATTATCTGGATCAACCAAAACCGCTTCCCAACCGCTAAATTTCAATGGTTAAAAACACACAGTCTCATTGCTTTTGGTCTAACACCCTTACTATTGCTCTTTTTTATGCAAACATCATTAATAGCGCCGATCGCTAACTTTATCGCTATTCCCATCATCAGCTTTTTGGTGATACCACTACTATTATTGGGTAGTCTCATGCTTTGGTTGTTCGAACCTCTAGCTGAATGGCTTTTCAATCTGGCCCTGACTATTTTTGATTTGTTCTGGCCTATTATTGAACTATTAGCAAACACGCCTTATTCGCATTGGAACCTGTCAGCCATCTCAAACTTACATTGGTTGATTTTAGTTATTGCCACAATTGTATTACTCTCTCCTCGCCATATACCGGGTAAATGGCTCGCTTCATTCGCTTTTCTACCTTTGTTTTATACAAATTCAAACCAACCTGAAAAAGGAGATATCTGGTTTACATTACTTGATGTTGGACAAGGTTTATCTGCAGTCATTCAAACAGCAGAACACACGGTTATTTATGATACTGGCCCTAGATACAGCAATAAATTTAATGCGGGTAGTGCCGTTATTGAACCCTTCCTTAAAAATCGCGGCATTCAGCATATAGATACCTTAATTGTCAGTCATAGTGATAACGATCATATTGGCGGTGCTAAGTCTCTTTTAGATTCCTTTTCAATTGGTTCACTTCTCACTAGCCAACCAGAATATTTATCAAAGTCAACGATGTGTTTTTCGGGACAGTCATGGCAATTTGATGGTGTCAGCTTTGAAATACTCAGTCCGGAAGTCCAAGCAATTAATAGCGATAATAACCTGTCGTGCGTCTTGAAAGTGAATAATGGTGAACATAGTATTTTGCTCCCTGGTGATATAGAAAAACCGATAGAAGCTAAGCTTGTGAAAAATAGTCCAGAGAAACTAACATCAACCATTTTAATTGCCCCCCATCATGGCAGCAACAGTTCATCCACAAGTGAATTTATTCAAAAGGTAGACGCAAAATGGGTATTGTTTGCAACAGGGCATCTTAATCGCTATCACTTCCCGCATAAAAAAGTGAAACATCGTTACCAAAAAGCCAATACAAAATTGCTCGATACGTCTAGTAATGGCGCAATTATGATGAAGTTAAAGCGACAAAAAAAGATAGAAATAATCACATGGAGACAGTCTGCACAAAGAATTTGGACTCAGGTCGCTACTGACTGACGCATTTTTCACGTATCATGTTGTCAGTTTCACCAAAACATGAGAATAAAACACTATGTTAGAGCTTTTTAAGGCCGGTGGCTGGCTGATGTTTCCATTGTTTATTTGCTCTATTATCGCGATAGGGATTATTGCCGAACGCTTTTGGAGCCTTCAGGGAAAACATATTTCGCCACCAGAGCTTGTCACTCAAATTTGGCAATGGTTGCGTTTCCAGCAAGTTGATGAAAGTCGTATTCGAGCTTTGCAAGCCAGTTCACCCCTTGGACAAATTCTAGCCGCAGGCTTGATCAACCGTGACTACCCACGTGAAATTACCAAAGAAAGTATCGAAGATGTTGGTCGGCATGTCACAGTTTCCTTGGAGAAAAACTTAAATACCCTAGGTACTATTGCCGCAATCACCCCATTACTAGGCCTATTAGGCACCGTTATCGGGATGATTAAAGTATTTGCCGTCATCACAACAGAGGGTGTTGGGAATCCAGAAACTTTGGCAGGCGGTATATCAGAAGCCTTAATCACCACAGCAACAGGACTTGTTGTAGCTATTCCCAGCCTTATTTTTTACCGCTATTTTCGAGGGAAAATTAGCCGGCTCGTTGTCGATATGGAGCAACAGGCAACAAAATTGATTGAAATTCTGCATGGGGATCGCCAATTTGATCCTGATAAGGAATTGAAAGAGTGAATCTAGCCCCACAGAAATCAGAAGATCCGGATGTCAACATCACACCGATGATCGATGTGGTTTTTCTTCTATTACTGTTTTTTATGGTTTCAACAAGCTTTATTCGTGAAAGTTCAATGAAGGTTGACTTACCACAGGCTGATGGCGAAGTAGTCACGACAAAGCAGCAACCCATAGATATTATTATCAGTGCAGAAGGTCAATTTACCATAGGCTCAACTATCCTCAGTAAGCCCGAGAAAAAACAGTTAGTTGAACTTTTAAAACAAACTGTTGGTGACAACGAGGATCCGCACATTATCATAAGTGCAGATGCGACGAGTGACTACCAGGATATTGTTACTGCAATGGATATTGCTCAACAATTAGGTTATACAAGATTAACACTCGCAACACGCCAAACTGAAAAGACACAATGACACAAACCACATCTGCTGCAACAGCGATCGACCTTTATCGTCGCTTACTTAAATATGTAAAACCTTATTGGGTGATGTTTACCATCGCTGTGGCTGCCATGTTGGTATTTGCTGCCACTGAAGCAGGTCTGGCCGCCATGATGAAACCTTTGGTTGACGGCAGTTTTGTTGAACGCGATCCCGAAACCATCAAATGGGTCCCCATAGCACTCATAGGCTTGTTTATCGTTCGAGGCATTGTCAGCTTTTTCACCACTTACGGTATCGGGTGGATTGCACGTAATGTGATTAAAGATTTACGCACTGAAATGTTTGCACAATTAATCACACTTCCCGCGCGATTTTATGACCAAAGTACCACAGGGCAATTGATGTCAAAGTTACTCTACGATGTCGAACAAGTTGCTAGCGCTTCTACCGATGCCATTGTCATCATCATTCGTGACACCGTTACCATTTTAGCCTTATTGGCTTGGATGTTATATCTCAGCGGCACATTATCATTGATCATTCTGACGACGGTGCCTGCTATCAGTATTTTAGTCTATAAAGTGAGCACCCGTTTTCGTCGTATCAGTAAAGAAATCCAAGACTCGATGGGTGATGTTGGTCATATCAGTAGTGAGATTATTGACGGGCAGCGTGAAGTAAAAACTTTTGGCAGCCAACACTATGAAATCAAACGTTTTGAAAAAGTAAACAAAAAAAATCGCCAACAAAGAATGAAAAAAATTGCCACCGAGGCTATTACCCAGCCCATTATTCAGCTTATTGCTGTATTAGGATTGTCTGGTGTCATTTACCTCGCCAGCCTGCCTGACATGGTTGATAAAATCACGGCGGGGAGTTTTATTTCCTTTGTCACTGCCATGTTTATGTTGTTGCCTCCGCTGAAAAGACTGACAAAGGTGAATGCCAAGTTACAAGCAGGCATCGCTGCATCTGAAAGTATTTTCAAACTACTCGATGATCAACCTGAGTCAGACACTGGGACAAAAACCATAGGCCGTGCTCAGGGTAATATTGAATATCAACGTGTTGGTTTTAGTTATGACAGTGACAAAGGACATGTCCTGAATGACATTTCATTTCAAGTTAATCAGGGACAAACTATCGCCTTTGTTGGTCATTCAGGTAGTGGTAAAACAACCTTAATTAGTTTGTTAACCCGTTTTTATAATGTTACCCAAGGCAAGATTACTATCGATGGGATCGATATTAATGAATTAACTTTAGAGGCGTTGAGAAATCAAATTTCGCTAGTTAATCAACAAGTTATTCTCTTTAATGACACCATCGCCAATAATATTGCCTACGGCCAATCAGAACACGTTTCTAATGACCAAATTATAGCTGCCGCTCGAGCCGCGCATGCTTGGGACTTTATAGAACAACTACCTGATGGTTTAGCGACAGAAGTAGGTCAAAATGGTGTTCTTCTTTCTGGTGGTCAGCGCCAGCGCATTGCAATTGCTAGAGCTTTATTGCGTGATGCACCTATTTTGATTCTAGATGAAGCCACAGCTTCGCTCGATACCGATGCTGAACGACATATTCAAGCAGCGTTAGAGACATTAATGGAGCAACGAACAACTTTGGTTATTGCGCATCGTTTATCTACGATAGAAAAAGCTGACCAGATTGTTGTGATGCATAACGGGAAAATTATCGAAACCGGAACACATGCTGAATTATTAGCCAAAGGACAACGCTACGCTGAACTTTATCGCCTTCAGTTTCAAGAGAAATAAATCACCATGAAATGGTTAACTGATTCCTGGTATCGCCCACAGCTCACTCGTTTTTTACTCCTGCCTTTTAGCCTGACTTATCAGCTGGTTATCGCATGCCGGGTTCTAGCTTATCGCACGGGATTATTCAGTAGCCAAAAATTGGGTGTTCCAGTCATTGTCATTGGTAATATTACTGTTGGTGGCACAGGTAAAACCCCTGTTGTTATCTGGCTTGCAAAACAACTCATACAAGCCGGATTTAAACCAGGTATTATTAGTCGTGGTTATGGTGGCAAAGCACAGTCTTACCCTCATCTTGTAGAATCTGATAGCGATGCACGTGTCGTAGGAGATGAACCTGTCATTATTAGCCAACACACTAATTGTCCTATGGCTGTATCTCCTATTCGTGCTGAAGCAGGACAACTGCTTATCGATCAATATGATTGTAATATTATAATCAGTGATGATGGTCTACAGCACTATGCTTTAGAGCGTGATATAGAAATTGCTGTTGTCGATGGCATCCGTTTTTTTGGCAATCATTATTGCTTACCTGCAGGGCCATTACGTGAACCTTTGAGTCGTTTACGCCGTGTTGATTTTGTCATTCTTAATGGCGGCCCCAAAGAATCTCATTATAAAATGCTACTGCAAGCGGGCGCCGTGATTAATTTAGCAGATACTAACAAGACTAAAATCTTGGCGGATTTTCATGATCAAGCTGTTCATTGTGTTGCAGGCATTGGCCACCCTGAACGCTTTTTTAGTTATCTCACAAGCCATGAACTTATTGTTGAAACACATGACTTCGCAGACCATCACGACTTTAGTGCCACTGATTTAAGCTTCGATGATGATAAACCTATTATCATGACAGAAAAAGATGCAGTGAAATGTCGGGCTTTTGCCAATGATAAAATGTGGTACATTCCAGTCGAGGCCTCGATTAGTGGCGAACTAGAAAAACATATATTGACTAAATTAGTAGGAAGCAAACCTCATGGATAAAACACTGTTAACTATTCTAGCTTGCCCCAGTTGCAAGAGTAGTCTGAGCTATCAAAAATCAGAACAAGAACTGGTTTGCAAAGCCTGCCGCCTTGCCTACCCCATCCGCGATGATATCCCTGTCATGCTGGTCGAAGAAGCGCGAGAGCTAACAGCTGAAGAAGACTAAGTCATGAATTTTAAAATAATCATCCCAGCTCGATACAATTCAAGTCGCCTACCAGGCAAACCCTTACTTGATATCGCTGGGAAACCAATGATTCAGCATGTGTTTGAACGTGCGAAAGAAAGCGAAGCAAGCGAAATCATTATTGCCACTGACGATCAACGCATCGAACAAGTGGCACTAGCGTTTGGTGCAGATGTTTGTATGACACAGGCTGGCCACCCCTCTGGCACCGATCGACTTGCCGAAGTTGCTAGTCAACGAAATTTTATCGATGATGATATTATTATCAATGTTCAAGGTGATGAACCCTGTTTACCTGCACAGCTTATTGATCAGGTTGCATCTGACCTAGAAAGGCACCAAGATGCTGATATAGCCACCTTATGTAGCTTAATTAAGCACGAGAAACAAGTATTTGATCCCAATGTAGTCAAAGTCGTGATGGATGCTGATGGCTATGCACTTTATTTTAGTCGAGCACCTATCCCTTGGATGCGCGATCATTTTAACCAACAATCAACGTTACCTCCCGAACTGCCTCACTACCGCCACATTGGCCTATACGGCTACCGTGCTAGCTTCTTAAAACACTATGCCGAGCTATCACCCTGCTTGCTAGAGCGGGAAGAATCTTTAGAGCAGTTAAGAGCATTGCATTATGGTAAGAAAATCCACATGTCAAAAGCCACAATCGAGCCAAGCCACGGTGTTGATACTGCTGAAGACTTAGACGGGATTCGACAACTATTTGTTTAACTAGGAAGTAGTGCGTCAAGCCCCGCAGCAATTAAATCAGGGTGTAAGTCACCTGCACCATCAAATATTGGAACAACATAGGTTACAGGCACATTTCTATGCCCTTCACCGTACTGCGAAGGCTGAATGTTAGTATCATCTTCTAATGCTTGTAATACAAACTCACTATCATCCAACAACTCAATGATTTCACATTGTTGTTGCTGATAAATCACCTGCCGACCAATCAAGGTCAACAGGTGTGCTGTGATTTGTTCGTTACTGTTCGACATCTTCTTTTGGTTTTACCTTCCTAGGCGCACGTCTTCTAGGTTTGGGCTTAGTATCACTATTCTCTGCTGGTGCCGCAACATTTTCTTCTTGCTTTTGTGATTGCTCAGCAGACTTTTCCTGACGTTGACGAGTAGAAGGGCGTCGTCGTCGCGGGTTGTTGCTAGTCGACTTACGCTGAGGCTTGGCAGCAGGTGCTGGTTTATTACCATCCACTTCTATTTCTTGAGACGTATCAATAACATTACCATTTGGTAAAGGCGCATCATCAATTTTCAACGCATTGCCATCAACCTCTTTTTTCTCAGGTGGCAACTTATTACCAGTATCATCAGCAATCGGTGTATCAGTTTCATTACGCGATGGTCGACGGCGACGGCCGCCTCTGCGTGAACGACGGTTATTAGAGTTACGACCCTGTCCTTGCTCATCCTCTTTCTTGGCTGATTCGGTTGTAGTCTGCTCATCGGTTTTTACTTGTTCTGACTTATCAGTACCGTTTTTATTATTACGATTTCTATTATTTTTACGGTTATTGCGATCTTTAGGTCGACGCGGTTGCTCCTGTTTGACCTCTTGTTGTTCGATAACTTCGCTTTTCTCCTCAGTCTCAGGCTTATCTTCTTCTGGTGATTTACCTGTCAAAACATTTAATAAACGGTTTAATAAGCTAGGTTTTTGTGGCGCAGCAGCAGGACTGGCACTACTAGCACTGCTATTCGAATTCATTATCGGTGCTGGTGCAGCTGGTGAAACACCTGTCACAGCCGGACGCTCAACCTCACGTCTTTCTTTCAATGCCTCTGGTTTTTCTGGCTCTGGCGACACCATCAGGTGATGGCTGACTTCAGCACGCTCACTACCATCTTTAATTTTCTCGATATCGTAGTGAGGCGTTTCCATATGTGGGTTTGGTATCAATAATAGCTTAGTATTATGTCTACGCTCAATCGCTTCTAGCTGTATACGTTTTTCGTTCAGCATAAAGGTAGCGACTGACACAGGTAATTGCACAATTAATTGTGACACCTTGTCCCGACTCGCCTCTTCTTCAACTAATCTTAAAACGGCCAAGCCTAAAGATTCAACACCACGAACATGGCCTAATCCAGCACAACGAGGGCAAACTTCCTCGTGTGCATCTCCCAATGATGGGCGTAGACGTTGACGTGACATCTCTAGTAAACCAAAACGAGATATACGTCCAACTTGCACACGGGCCCTATCGACCTTCAAATGTTCACGTAAACGATTTTCTACTTCACGTTGATGACGACTTGGTCCCATATCAATGAAGTCAATGACCACTAGACCACCCAAATCACGTAAGCGCAATTGGCGTGCAATCTCTTCCGCAGCTTCTAGATTAGTATTAAAGGCCGTTTCTTCAATATCACCACCTTTGTTGGCTCTAGCAGAGTTAACATCAATAGAAATAAGCGCTTCGGTCGGGTCAATAACTAGTGCACCGCCAGATGGCAAGCGGACTTCATGACGAAATGCTGTCTCTATTTGGCTCTCAATTTGATAGCGAGTAAACAAAGGGACTTTGTCTTGGTATAGCTTAAACTTACTCAACTCATGCGGCATGACCATTCGCATAAAGTCATAACCTGTTTGGTAGACTTCTGGTGAATCGACCAAAATTTCACCGATATCCTTACGTAAATAGTCACGCAAAGCTCGAATAATAATATTACTTTCTTGATACACTAAAAATGGTGCTGATCGTTCTTGTGTGGCTTTATCGATAGCCGTCCAGATTTGGACTAAATACTCTAAATCCCACTGTAATTCTTCAGCTTGCTTACCAACACCCGCAGTACGAACTATCATGCCCATACCTTCTGGAACCTCAAGTGATCGTAATGCTTCTTGTAACTCAGCCCGATCATCACCTTCGATACGGCGGGAAATCCCCCCTGCACGAGGACTATTTGGCATTAACACCAAATAACGACCCGCTAAACTAATTAAGGTAGTCAGGGCAGCGCCTTTATTACCACGCTCTTCTTTTTCGACTTGGACGACTAACTCTTGTCCTACTGACAGTACATCTTGGACATTAATACGACCATTTGACTCACCATCAGCATTTTGCTTCATGGGTTTAAAATAACTTTTTGAGATATCTTTCAGGGGTAAAAAGCCCTGGCGTTCTGATCCGTAATCTACAAAAACGGCCTCTAGACTAGGTTCAACTCGGGTGATTTTACCTTTATAAATATTGCCTTTTCTTTGCTCCCTTGATGGGACGGCAATATCTAAATCAAACAAGCGCTGACCATCGATCATCGCTACACGCAACTCTTCTTCATGAGTCGCGTTAATTAAAATTCGCTTCATGCTTTAACCTCTAATTGAGGTTCACACGCATATTTTCCTTAAAAAATAAGGCCTTAGCTAGCTAAAATAAGCTATGCTTGACTATATGGTTATATTTCTTATTGTAATTAATAGTTACAACACGTCTTACTTTTGCGTATTGCCTTCCTGTTTAATTCCTTAAATCTTGTCTCTAAACAAATCAAAAGAGTAATGTGTCATCGTATCTCTGTACGATGATTAATCAATATCAGCGCTTCGCCCCTTGGCGCAACTAGCCGGATATCTACTTTATTAACTACCTACCATAGTCCTGTTTGATGAAATTTATTATCATCATTGACGTGTGAACTACTTTAATCTTTTTGCTCGGAATTGAGCGCCTATCACATCTAGCCATTGCTAAATGTGTACTTCGAAACTTGTTAGTGGGCTGCTACCGCATCTACCTTATGACAGGGAGCGACGCTACCGCGTTAAGGTTATATTCAATGAAAACCGGTATACTGTGGCTTTGTGCTGAGTTAACCTGCATCGACTATAACAGCCCATCACGCTATCAGCAATAGCAAATCAACAACAGACATGACCACCACTCAGATAAAAAGCCCCAGCGTCCAATTTATTGACATTTCCTCTGCAAATGAAGGACAACGTATCGACAATTTTTTATTGTCGTTGGAAAAGGGGGTGCCCAAGAGTCGTATTTATCGCGCAATTCGAAAAGGTGAAGTTCGGGTTAATAAAGGACGTATCAAACAAACATATAAACTACAGCTTGGTGATACGGTGCGGGTTCCTCCCCTTAGAACGTCAGAAAAAACTATTCAGAACAAGGTCAGTGATTCATTAAGACAACAACTCAATGACAATGTATTGTTTGAAGATGATGATCTCCTTGTGATTAACAAGCCGTCTGGCTTAGCTGTCCATGCTGGTAGCAACATCAGACAAGGCGTTATTGAAGCCCTTAGAATCACGCGTGCAGAACTCCCCTATCTAGAATTAGTTCATCGCTTAGACCGTGATACCTCTGGCTGCTTATTACTAGCGAAAAATAGGAATGCCTTGCTCAATTTACAACAGCAAATGATGCAACATGACATGAACAAACGTTACCTCACTTTGCTAAAAGGTCAATGGGGACAACAACAAAAACGAATTTCTCAACCTTTACAAAAAAATAGTGTTTCTTCTGGCGAACGTATGGTTCGTGTTGATCCTGATGGCAAACATGCTGAAACTCTCTTTATCCCGTTAAAGCTTTTACCAAATAGCCAACTGACAGAGGTGGTTATTTTTACTGGTAGAACGCATCAAATTCGTGTCCATGCAAATCATACGGGGCATCCCTTGGCTGGCGATGATAAGTATGGTCACCGTGGATTCAATAAAGAAATGAAAAAACTAGGCTTAAATCGATTGTTTTTACATGCTTGGAAATTAGGCATTTCACATCCAACTTCTGGACAGAAAATACTCCTAGAAGCGCCTATTCCTGAGCACTTAGCAACTGTTATCGCAACACTAGAAAAATCACAATGAAAGAATATGACCTCATCGTTTTTGATTGGGATGGGACTTTAATGGACTCGACCGCCCAAATAATTGACTGTATGCAACTGGCGATACAACAACTAGATTTACCCTCGCTGTCTGATGAAACAGTCAGTCACATTATTGGCTTAGGTCTAAATGAAGCTGTTGCCACTCTGTATCCCGATATAAACCCACAAATACGACAGAACCTAGGCCTACACTATCAACAAAACTGGATTAAAAGCCCTGAGCAAGCCCCATTATTCAGTCATGCCCAGAACTTAATCAAGCGACTTAATCAGCAAGGCTATTTTCTCGGTGTTGCCACAGGTAAAAGCCGTAAAGGTTTAAATAAGGTTCTAACTACCACAGAGCTAGACGAGTATTTTCATGCCACACGTTGCGTAGACGAATGTCACTCCAAGCCCCATCCTGAAATGATTGAACAACTGATGGATTATTTAGGTGTGACACCGAATAAGACACTCATGATCGGTGATACCAGTCATGACATACAAATGGCTCATAATGCCGGTGCTCATAGCGTAGGCATTAGTCATGGCGCACATACCAGTGAAGCGCTAGCAGCTTGTCAACCTAAAGCCATAGTCAATGATTTACACCAAGTAGAAAAATGGTTGTTGTCATAGCCAAAATATCAATAAGCTAATAACATTTGTTATGATACGGAACCACAACATTTAACAGGTATAAAAATGGCTGCTTTTGGGGATTTCCCGCCGTCCAACGACAAGTCTCGTCATGATTCAGACGCATGGGAGCGTAAAGTCATACAAGACCTCGCTTTTGCTGCAATTAAAGAACAGCGTACGAGTCGACGTTGGGGTTATGTTTTTAAAGGACTTATCCTGCTCTACCTCGTTGCCCTATTGATGATTACGATGTCTGGTCAAAAATTACCTGCACAAACCCAGCAACACACGGCTTTAGTTGAAATAAACGGCCTAATCGCTGCTGATGCCGAAGCTAACGCTGACACCATTATTTCAGGCGTTCGAGATGCCTTTGACAATACACTGGCCCAAGGCTTAATACTAAGATTGAATACACCAGGCGGTAGTCCTGTCCAAGCAGGCATTATTAATGATGAAATAACGCGTTTAAAAGAAACGCGTCCAGATTTCCCTGTCTATGCTGTCATCCAAGATGTTTGTGCATCGGGTGGTTATTATATAGCTGCCAGTGCCAAAGAGATTTATGCAGACAAGGCCAGTATAGTGGGTTCCATTGGCGTTAGAATGGATAGTTTTGGTTTTACGGAGACTATTAAGAAATTAGGTATTGAACGTCGCTCACTCACCGCAGGTGAAAACAAAGCCTTCCTCGACCCCTTCATGCCTATGAAAGAACAAGACATCAAGCACGCTCATTCCATGTTGAATAATATTCATCAACAATTTATCGATGTCGTGAAAACTGGACGGGGTGACCGTCTGGCAGATGACCCAAGAATCTTTTCAGGGCTATTTTGGTCAGGTGAGCAAGCACTACCGCTTGGGCTCATTGATGGACTTGCTAATAGCAGTACAGTAGCACGAGATATCATTGGTGCTGATGAGATTGTAGATTATACGCCAAGACCTAATTATTTAGATCGGTTCGCCGGCCGTTTAGGCGCTAGCATCAGTCAAGTCTTTATTAAATCATCCACTTTAGGAATTCAATAAGATGACTGATGGCTCACTTGAAAATAATTCGACACTACGTCAAGAACTAGAAAACCGGTTTATTCATAACGATTTGGCTCATCCTGTCATCCATACATTGTTTCAATTACAGTTAGACAAAATAAAAGAAACAGAACAGGAATAAACATGTTATTGACAGCTGAATCACTCGTTAATCAGTCGCTTGAATTAGTTTCCGCGCCTACAACCTACACTCAATTATCGAGTTTAATTGAAGATGAAAATGCTTCATTGGAAGATTTAAGTGAGGTCATTACCACTGATCCAGCTTTGACCACCCGTATATTAAAGGTCGTTAATAGCCCTTATTACGGTTTTCCATCACAGGTAACCACAATCAGTAGAGCTATTAATATTGTAGGTACCGATCAACTCATTCAACTCGTTCTTGCTACTTCAGTTATCAATTCATTTAAAGGCATCCCTGCTGATTTAATCGATATGAATGCGTTTTGGCGTCATAGTGTTGCTTGTGCTATCGCAGCTGATTTAATCGCTAAACAATGTCGTTTGGCTAGGAGCGAAGTTTTTTTTACTGCTGGACTTCTACACAATATCGGTTCATTAGTACTGTATCAATCACTCCCCGAACTCGCTAGGGAAGCTATTACCAGTGCTAAGTTTGGCCATGAAACAATACAACATGCTGAAGCACGTATTATCGGTTTTGATCATTGCATGGCAGGAGAAGCACTGACACGTAAATGGCGCTTACCTAATACATTGAATGAAGTAACTCGTTTTCACCACACACCATCACAAGCTGAACAATTTATTCTAGAAGTTTCCATCGTTCATCTTGCAGATATTGTAGTATCATCAGCGGATGAATTTGGCCATAGTGGAGATAACCATGTACCGCCATTAGATCCAAAGGCTTGGGAGCTGCTGACTATTGAACCACAGGCATTACCTGACATTCTGCAACAGGTCATAGAAAAAATCGATGATTTAACATCGGCTCTAACAGCCTAATTAAAAACACTTAAACAACATTATTTATCTTAGTTATAGAAGAGGCAAACAATGAGAACAGTTTTACTGGGTGCTCCAGGTTCAGGGAAAGGAACACAGGGTGTCGTCTTATCAACAAAATATGCTATTCCACAAATATCAACCGGAGATTTACTCCGTGCAGCGGTCGCAGCAGGTAGCGAGTTAGGCAAAAAAGCCAAAACTGCTATGGATGCGGGTGCTTTGGTTTCTGATGACATTGTAATCGGCTTAATACGTGAACGCATTTCTCAAGATGATGCCCACAATGGTTATATTCTAGATGGCTTTCCACGGAATATCGCTCAAGCAGAGGCTTTAGATGCTACTTTGGAAGAACTCGAGCAACCCCTTCAAGGTGTTGTGCTTTTAGACGTTGCTTTTGATGAACTGATGCAACGCCTTACCGGTCGTCGTACATGTAAAGACTGTGGTGCTATCTTCAATATCCATTTATCCCCTCCGAAAAAACCTGATCACTGTGACAAATGTGATGGTGAACTATTTCAACGTGCCGATGATAATGAAGAAACTATCGGCAATCGTTTAAACGTCTACCAAGAACAAACAGCGCCTTTAGTTGACTATTATCAACAACAACAAAAATTACACAGTATTGTTGGTAGTGGAGACATTGATACTATCACCGAACAAATTGGTCATGTTTTCGATAAGATTTAATCGATTGATGACAAGGTAACCGTAATCAGCATTATATGGCCAATATTTTAGCCGTAGGCATTGCCACTCTTGATATTATTAACACTGTCGAAACCTATCCACATGAAGACAGTGAAGTTCGTGTTTTAACACAAAGAAAAACAAGGGGTGGTAATGCCACTAATTCCTTAGTGGTGTTGAGTCAGCTTGGTCATCATTGCCACTGGGCTGGTGTTTTAATTAATGAGCCTGATGCCCAAGTCGTAGAAAATGACCTAAGCCAATATTCGATTACAAGCCATCACTGTATACGTCTTGATAACGGGAAAATTCCAACTTCCTACATTACCCTGAGCCAACATACAGCCAGTCGCAGCATTATTCATCACCGTGATTGTCCAGAATATAATTTTGAAGATTTCAAAAAAATTGACTTAACTGCTTTCGATTGGGTGCATTTTGAAGGTCGCAATATTGATGAAACACGCTTGATGCTTGAACATCTTACTAAACATCACCCCGAACTACCTTGTTCTCTTGAAATAGAAAAAGCACGCCCAGGAATTGAAAGTTTATTTCATTTGCCAACTATTCTACTATTTTCAAAAAACTATGCCCTAGCACGTAACATAGACAATGCAAGCAGCTTACTAAAACTCGTCGGCGAATCACAAGACATTACTGCTACCTGCACTTGGGGAATGCAAGGAGCTTGGGCGATCACTCAAAATCATAAACTTCTTCATAGTAAGGCAAGTGAACTAGATTGCATCGTTGATACCATAGGTGCAGGTGACACCTTTAACGCAGGATTAATTAACAGTCTTGTTAAGGGCGAAAATTTAGCGTCAGCACTTAGCGATGCTTGTCTATTAGCTGGTAGAAAATGCCAACAACAAGGCTTTGCAAATTTAGTAGAAAACCAATAAATGACCCGATACCTACTGACAGATAAATTAGATCTTGCTGACAACGAAGCGAAAGAGTTTAGTATTGAAACCGCTCAGGGTGAGACAAGCTTATTCGTGTTAAGGCATCAAGGTGAAATCTATGCCTATCAAAATAAATGCCCTCACCTCGGTATCCCGCTCAACTGGCAACCAGATGAATTTATGTCAATGGACAGTGAACACATTCAATGTTCTACGCATGGTGCGCTTTTTAAACCTGAAAATGGACATTGTATTATCGGACCCTGTAGTGGCCAAAAACTAACATCATTAGCACTCGAATATGCAGCCGATAATAAGGTATGGCTCACGTTCACATAGCTTGATCATTGAATAAATAACAAGCAAGTCTAGTCAATTATAGTTCACCCTTGCCATGACTGATCAGCTCAACTACAGCCTGCCTTAGACTAGTTACAAGCTCATTTTTACCCGTCTTCCCAACAATTCCAGCCGTTTTATTCCAAGGTTTTTCCTGTATTACAAGTAAAATGAGTAATCGCTGGTTAAAGTCACTTAAACTTAAAAATTGTGTTTTTGTTAACTGCGTAACAACGAATCGACGTATCGCTAAGTGACAAAATTCATAACCCCGTAAATCATTGGCAAAACTGTTGATATCTCGCCAATCTTGTTCTGATAAATTTATATCAGCGGTATCTAACATCTGAGAGAGGCTTATCACCTGCTCCGTAGCAAGATCAGCAAACTGGCGACACAACAGCTCAGGCCATTGCCCACTAAAATGTTTTTTAGCTTTAACAACAAATTGTTCGCCCTCAGTAGACAATGCTTTTAACATCATCAGGGCGCGCCCTTCACTGACATGGCTCTTATGCATGCCTAAGCGAACTACTTGGAAACCGGTAACCTGCCAAAAATGTAACAAATCGTTATCAATAGAATAGCTGATGCCCAAGGCATCAATCTTGTCACTTTCGGCTTCTTTGGCAATAGTAGAGATCAAAGAGGTCGCCAGTCCTTTTCGTTGTAATGCGGGATGAACGGCAATCCGCATAATACGTCGATACCTTAGTCCCCCTGCATCAATCAAACCTGCATGTGCTAGTAAAGATTGCGGTAATAAGTGACCTGCTGGACGTCTGGTGCCCTTGTAAATGGCTTCAGCCATCGCTTCATCTAAAGACCCTTCGTCCACTAACCAGGCTGTAGCAACAATATGTCCTTGATATCGCATTGCATAAACTGAGATATCATCACGATCTAACATCATCTTTAAATCAGATGGTCGCGTTCGATAATGTGCCATTACCATCAAACCAAATAACTCGGTTAGGGCTAATTCATCTTCAATTAAAGCAACTTTATCAACCTTATCAATGTTGCAATCTGTAAGTAAACACTTTGCTAACGATTCATCTGCGACCGCAGAGGCATTAAGCAACAAGGCATCGAAACTAAATTCTTCAACCCTATCATTGTCAGACCAGCGAATAGGTTGAACCATATGATGCTGTTTCCATCCAGGGGCATGTAAATCAAGCATATTATTAAAGCGAATAGCAAACCCCCGTCCTGTGCCTTCATAGCCATGAAGTGTTGTCGCAAAAACCAGTCGTGAATAATGGACTAATAGCTTTGTCAGCATTGCAACTGGAATGGCTGCCGATTCATCCACTAGCAGTAAATCTACTTCTGGTTGTGCTTCAATGATGGCATCAGGTGCCATAAATTCTATACGACTTTTTCCGAGCACTATTAAACCTCTAGAAAGAGTCGCCTGTGGTAATAGCACAGCTGCATGACTAAACAGTGTGTCGGTCGTCGACAAACTAGGCGCAGTCACTAAAATTCGTTGTTTTCCTTTTAGAATGAGCTGTGCCGCAGCCATACCTAATGCAGCAGATTTACCTCGCCCTCTATCAGCAGATATCACCAAAGGTCGTCTTCGATGACCTTCTACCACATGGATAATGGCGGTAATAGCATCCGTTTGACCAACAGTTTGGTAGTCTTTAGTTTGACTTGTAAGTGTCTCTAAATTCGGCAATTCTTCGAACTGCCTGATAGTATGGAATAAAGGATTATCTACACTATAACGAGCAAGAATAGCGTTAAAGCGTTTTGCCCACAGACCACCTTGCTGTGAGGATGACAACAATAGAATTAACACTCCACCAGCGCGAATTGTACCCACCACAATGCCTAGACTGTCTGCAGATAGTTCTGTTAAACCATCGAAAACTACGGCGTCGAATTCTTTACCAAGCTGTGATTTGACCTGTTTTGGTTTTACACAGTTAGACTTGATAGCGTTATCGTCAGAAACCCACAATATGGCTGCTGAATCAAAATTAGCTAATAGGTTTTCACTTGCATTAAAACACCATTCTGATTCACCAATTAGAGCAACACACTGACGCTGTTTCATCACAAATTGTCACACTCGTATTAATAATGTGGCGGTGGAGGTTCTGTCGTATCTGTCTGATTATTATCAGTTTGCAAAGTTTTCACTTGTAACTTCAAGGCATCGAAAGCAGTTTCTAAACGCATAATTTGCTGCTGTTGGCTGGTGACAACTTGATTCAGCTCCTCTAGTAATTCATCTTGAAAAGATAACTTAGTCTGTAATTCAATAATCAAACTCTGAGTTTCAGACATTTAATCCTCTCCATCATAAGATAAGGCAGGTGCTAACCAACGTTCAGCTTCTGTCATTGTCCAATCTTTACGCTTAGCATAATCTTCTACTTGATCACGATCGATTTTACCTAGACCAAAGTAACGCGATGCTGAATTAGCGAAGTAAAAACCACTGACCGCAGCTGTCGGCAACATAGCGTAATTTTCCGTAATGGTCATTCCAGCATTATTTTCGGGTTCTAATAACTGCCATAATAAGGCTTTTTCAGTATGGTCTGGGCACGCAGGATAGCCTGGAGCAGGCCTAATACCTTGATATTTTTCATCAATAAGCGCTTCATTATCTAATACTTCATCGGCTACGTATCCCCAGAAGTCTTTACGAACTAGCTCATGTAAACGTTCGGCAAAAGCTTCAGCCAAGCGATCTGCCAAGGCTTTTAACATGATGCTGTGATAATCATCATGATCTTCCTCAAATCTGACAATATGCTCTTCAATCCCTATTCCTGCTGTAACCGCAAAAGCCCCTATATAATCATCTACACCCGAATCTTTAGGCGCAATAAAATCTGCTAATGCTGCATTAGGTCTTCCGGGTGGTCGTTCAGTTTGTTGACGTAAACTGTGCAATGTCATCAAAATATCACCGCGTTGATCGTCTACATAAAGCTCAATATCGTCATCATCAACACTATTAGCAGGAAAGAAGCCGTATACCGCGCGTGCTGTTAACCATTTTTCATCAATTATTTTGGTTAACATCGCTCTGGCATCACGGAATAAATGTCGTGCATGTTCACCCACAACTTCATCATCTAAAATTCGCGGATAACGTCCTGCCAACTCCCAAGATTGGAAGAATGGCGTCCAATCAATACGTTCGACCAGATCGGAGAGCGGATAATCGTCCAGTGTTTGAACACCCAATTTCTGTGGCTTAGTGACTTGATATTCTGACCAATCAATAACCGTTTTATTCGCTCTCGCTTCAGTGATAGTAAGTTGTTTGCGTGTACTTTTCCGCCCTTTATGACGTGCTCGCTTATCAACATAATCTGCTTTAACTTTACCTATAAAGTCATCACGTAAATCTTTACTTAACAAACTCTGAGCCACACCTACTGCACGTGAGGCATCTTTTACATATATTGAACAGCCATGATAATTCTGCTCAATTTTAACCGCCGTGTGGATAAGAGATGTCGTTGCACCACCAATCATTAAGGGAATTTCAAAACCTAATCGCTCCATCTCTTTAGCGACATGAACCATTTCGTCCAATGAAGGTGTGATCAAACCAGATAGACCAATGATATCGACATTTTCTGCTTTGGCTGTTTCTAAAATTGTTGCTGCGGACACCATGACACCGAGGTCAATAACCTCGAAATTATTACATTGTAAAACCACACCCACTATATTCTTGCCTATGTCGTGGACATCACCTTTTACCGTTGCCATTAAAATTTTACCGTTGTGACTTATTTCATCACCTTCTTCTTTTTCTTCTTCTATAAATGGCAGTAGATAGGCGACCGCTTTCTTCATGACACGCGCAGATTTCACTACTTGCGGTAAAAACATTTTACCTTCACCAAATAGATCACCGACCACATTCATACCGTCCATCAACGGCCCTTCGATAACATGTAGGGGGCGTTGTGCTTGTTGGCGAGCAGCTTCGGTATCCTCATCTATAAAGTCAGTAATGCCTTTAACTAAGGCATGTTCTAGACGCTTACCAACTGGCCATTCACGCCAAGCAAGATCCTCTTTTTTCTCTAGTGCTTTGCCATCCCCACGATACTTTTCAGCGATATCTAATAAACGCTCTGTTGCATCTTGTCGTCGATTTAAAACCACATCTTCAACGTGCTCGCGTAATTCATCGCTTAAATCATCATAAATCGCCAATTGCCCGGCATTAACGATCCCCATATCCATTCCAGCTTTAATCGCATGAAAAAGAAACACTGCATGGATTGCTTCACGAAGAGGGTTATTGCCCCGGAATGAAAACGACACATTACTCACACCACCACTAACAAGGGCATGTGGTAAAGCTTGTTTAATATCATGGCAGGCATTAATAAAATCAACAGCATAATTATTATGCTCATCAATACCAGTTGCTATCGCAAAAATATTTGGATCAAAAATGATGTCTTCAGGTGGAAAACCCACTTTTTCCGTTAGGATTTCATAAGAACGTGTGCATATTTCTCGTTTACGTTCTCGTGTGTCTGCTTGGCCTAATTCATCAAAAGCCATCACGATAACGGCAGCGCCATAACGTCTGACTAATTTAGCTTGTTCGATAAATTTGTCTTCGCCCTCTTTCATGCTGATAGAGTTAACAATACCCTTACCTTGTATGCATTTAAGGCCCGCTTCGATAACCTCCCATTTTGAGGAATCTATCATGATGGGAACCCTGCTTATATCGGGTTCAGCAGCAATCAAATTCAAAAAAGTCACCATCGCCTCTTTTGAATCCAACATGCCTTCATCCATGTTGATATCAATGATCGGTGCACCACTCTCGACTTGCTGTCGTGCAACATCAAGTGCTGTATCAAGATCATCATCTTTAATCAGTCGAGCAAAACGTGCTGAACCAGTGACATTAGTCCTCTCACCAACATTGACGTATAGACTGTCTGCTGTGATATTAAATGGCTCTAAGCCACTTAAACGACAGTGATGCTTGTTTTCAACTATTTTCCTCGGTGCAATACCTTCGACCGCTTCAGCTATCGCCTTAATATGTGTTGGTGTCGTACCACAACACCCGCCAACAATATTGATTAAGCCACTTTCTGCCCATTCTTTGATCTGACCTGCCATTTTTTCTGGGCTTTCATCATATTCACCAAACTCATTCGGCAAACCAGCATTAGGATGTGCACTAACAAAACAAGTCGCCACTTGTGATAGTTCTTCAATGTATTGTCTGAGTTGGGCTGCGCCTAAGGCACAATTAAGACCAATACTTAATGGCTGAACATGCGATAAGGAATTCCAAAATGCTTCTGTTGTCTGGCCCGATAATGTACGACCACTGGCATCCGTTATCGTGCCGGAAATCATAATAGGCAGTTCAATATTATGCTGCTCAAAGTGTGATTGAATAGCGAACAAAGCTGCTTTCGCATTTAAGGTATCAAAAATGGTTTCGACTAATAGCAGATCAGCGCCACCATCTACTAGACCTGCTATCGATTCTAAATAGGCTTCAACTAATTCATCAAAACTAACATTTCTAAAACCAGGATTATTGACATCAGGAGAAATACTGGCTGTACGATTAGTTGGGCCTAATACACCCGCCACAAAGCGCGGCTTATCCGGATTATCTCGAGTGAATTCATCGGCAACATTTCTTGCGAGTGTGGCTGACTGCTTATTAAGCTCATAAACCAATTCTTCCATCTGATAATCAGCCATCGCAATAGCCGTACCATTGAAAGTATTTGTCTCGACAATATCGGCACCCGCTTGGTAATTAGCGCGATGAATATCGCTAATTATTTTAGGTTGCGTGATCGATAAAAGATCATTATTTCCCTTAACGTCGCAAGGATGATCAATAAAGCGCTCGCCTCGGAACTCAGATTCCTGCAAATTGTAACGCTGGATCATGGTGCCCATAGCACCATCGAGAATTAAAATTCGTTGTTGAAGCAACTGCTTAAAATCATGACTGGTTTTCGTCAAACTGAAATCCTGAACTTAGGGGGAAATAAAATAGGTATTTTAATGAAGATATAGGATTATAGCAGATGAATTTAGCCTTTTTCATGCAAACTTAACGGCTGTAAAAAGCACTTCCCACACTCTGAAACTTAGCTCATAATCGAAGGTAACTCATAGTCAATTAAAGGAAATGGCTACATGATCAAAAAAACAATTTCAGGAAAACGTTTATTCGTGATGGATACAAATGTACTCATGCACGATCCTACGGCCTTATTTCGTTTTGACGAACATGATATTTTTCTACCGATGGTTGTACTTGAAGAGCTCGATAGAGGCAAAAAAGGCCTTTCGGAAGTGTCTCGAAACGTTCGTCAAGTCAGTCGTTTTCTTGATGACCTTATGTTACACGTCGATGAAACACGTGATATTTCTGAAGGTATTCCATTACCGAGCGTTAATAATGGGGAGCTGCCTGAAGCCACAGGTAAACTTTTTTTCCAGACCACTGAGCTCAAATATACATTACCTAAGGATCTACCTGGATTCCAAGCTGACAATGCTATTTTAGGTATCGCTATTAGTTTGCAAGAAGCAAGTCCTGATACCACTGTGACCTTAGTGTCTAAAGATATTAATTTACGTATAAAAGCAGCGGTGCTAGGCATTCATGCCGAAGATTATTACAACGATAAAGTATTGGATGATGTTGACCTGCTTTATTTAGGTGCCACTGCTTTACCAGAAGATTTCTGGGATGATCTTAACCACCTAGAATCATGGACTGAAGAAGGGAGAACCTATTACGAAGTAACAGGAGATATTGTTAAAGATTGGTACCCTAACCAGCTTGTCTATTCAGCAGGCGAAGAACCTAACGCCATTGAAGCGGTAGTAAGAGAAACCAAAGACGAAACAGCAGATGTGGAAATTCTCCATGACTATCGGAAAGAAAATCATGCTGTTTGGGGTGTGACTGCGCGTAAT